>Ga0302325_10001159_pt1 | contig 68691 bp, 53 predicted proteins | sample Palsa_T0_2_FD_201948 | JGI IMG/M metagenome (GOLD analysis project Ga0302325, IMG submission 201948) | Peat permafrost microbial communities from Stordalen Mire near Abisko, Sweden - Palsa_T0_2 | ecosystem: Environmental > Terrestrial > Soil > Palsa > Peat permafrost | place: Sweden: Abisko...
TGTCCCACGCTTAGCGGCGCTTCTGGTTGCGGCGTTCCGAGGAACGGAACGCCGCAGTGGGGGAGCGCGGCCGCTCCCCCACCCCCCCATCCGGGACAACTCCCCAACCGGGACACCCCCCATCCGGGACACCCCCCCAACCGGGAAACGCGCGGTTCGCGATTGCGACCGGCACGTTGGGCCCACGCCTGCCAGGGTTGCCGCTTGCTTTTCGCCTGCCGACGCCGGCCGGGCGCCGCCCGCAGCGTTGAAGTCGGAGTGAACGGCGTTATGGTGCAAGCGAAGGGGATGCGCACACCGTCGCTTGCCTCGCACGCCGGCCCCCCCCCGGGGACACGCAGCCCCACGCCCGGAGGCACGCCGACCGAAGAGGTAGACGTCGAGGAGCGGAAGAAGACGGCGGCGCCCAAGCGCTTCAAGGTCGTCTTCCACAACGACGACTACACGACGATGGAGTACGTCATCGAAGTGCTGCGCCGTTTCTTCCACAAGAACGAGACGGAAGCGCTCCACATCATGCTTACAGTGCACAAAAAGGGCAAAGGCGTCGCCGGCGTCTACCCGCGCGACATCGCAGAGACGAAGGTGAGCGAAGTGATGCTCGATGCTCGCGAGCGCGGCCACCCGCTGCTCGTGACGACCGAGCCCGAATGAAAAGCAGGATCGGATGAGGCTCAGTACGGAAGTCGAAATAGCGCTAACGGTCGCCAAGTCGGACGCGGCGCGGCGGCGTCACGAGTACTACACGGTCGAGCACCTGCTCTACGCGCTGCTGCTCGACGAGACGACGGCCACCGTCGTGCGCCACGCGGGTGGAGATCCGCAGGCCCTCAAGAAGCGGCTCGACGCGTTCTTGTCGGAGCAGATCGACCCGGTCGAGGCGGACGAGACCGTCGACCCGAGCATGTCGCACGGCGTGCAGCGCGCCATCCGCCGCGCCGCGACGCACGTGAAGTCGAGCGGCAAGGAAGAGGTCACCGGCGCGAACATCATCGTGGCCATCTTCGCCGAGCGCGACTCGTACGCCGTGATGGCGATGGAAGAACAGGGGATCACGCGGCTCGACGTCGTGTCGTACATCTCGCACGGCGCGTCGAAGCTCGACGACGACGCCGGCCCCGACGAGACCCGGACGGGCGCGGGAGCCGATCCGGAAGGGGCGCGGCCCGCGCGCGATCCGCTCAAGGCGTACACCGTGAACCTGAACGACGAAGCGCGGATCTCGCGGATCGATCCGCTCATCGGGCGCGAGCACGAGGTCGGCCGAATCGCCCAGATCCTCGCCCGGCGCAAGAAGAACAACCCGCTTCTCGTGGGGGACGCGGGCGTCGGCAAGACGGCCATCGCCGAGGGGCTCGCGCTGCTCATCGTCCGCGGCGAGGTCCCGCGGGCGCTGAAGGGCGCCACGGTCTTCTCCCTCGACATGGGATCGCTCTTGGCCGGGACCCGCTTCCGCGGCGACTTCGAGGAGCGGATCAAGGCGGTGCTCAAGGCGCTGCAGAAGCTCGAGGGGGCCATCCTCTTCATCGACGAGATCCACACCATCATCGGCGCGGGCGCGACGGCCGGCGGCAGCATGGATGCGAGCAATCTGCTCAAGCCGGCGCTCGCGAGCGGGCGCCTGAGGTGCATCGGATCGACCACGTTCCAGGAGTTTCGCCAGCACTTCGAGAAGGATCGCGCCCTCGCCCGTCGGTTCCAGCGCGTCGAAGTCAACGAGCCCAGCGTCGAGGACACGATCAAGATCCTGAAGGGCCTCCGGACGCAGTACGAGGAGTACCACGGCGTCTCGTACACGGACGCGGCGCTCACGGCGGCCGCGGAACTCGGCGCCAAATATCTGCACGACCGCAAGCTGCCCGACAAGGCGATCGACCTCATCGACGAATCGGGCGCGGCAAAGAAGCTCGCGACCGACGGAGCCCTGGCGGCAGTCGGCGAACTCGACGCTCCCAGCTCGGCGCCGCGGCCCTCGGTCGACGCGAGCGACGTCGAACAAGTGCTCGCCCGCATGGCGCAGATCCCCCCGCGCGAAGTCTCGACGAGCGATCGCGACCGGCTGAAGAGCCTCGAGGGCGACTTGCGGGCGGTGGTCTTCGGCCAGGACGCCGCCATCGCGCAGCTCGTCGCGGCGATCAAGATGTCGCGCGCCGGCTTGCGCGCCCCGGAGAAGCCGATCGGGTCGTTTCTTTTGACGGGCCCGACGGGCGTCGGCAAGACCGAGGTCGCGCGGCAACTCGCCAAGGTCATGGGCATCGGCTTTCACCGCTTCGACATGAGCGAGTACATGGAGGCTCACGCCGTCTCGCGGCTCATCGGCGCGCCTCCCGGCTACGTCGGCTTCGATCAGGGCGGCCTGCTGACGGACGCGGTGGCGAAGACCCCACACGCCGTCCTGCTCCTCGACGAGATCGAGAAGGCCCACCCGCAGATCTTCAACATCCTCTTGCAGGTGATGGACCATGGCAAGCTCACCGACCACAACGGCAAGCAGGCCGACTTCCGACACGTCGTGCTGCTCATGACGAGCAACGTCGGCGTCAGGGATCTGCAGCGCCGTGCGGTCGGCTTCGGGGGCCCCGATGGGGCCGACCGTGACAAGCCGAGCGTCGACCGCGAATACAAGCAGCTCTTCAGCCCGGAGTTCCGCAACCGCCTCGACGCGAAGATCGCCTTCTTGCCGCTCGACCCGCGCGTCATGCGCAGCATCGTCGCCAAGTTCGTGCGCGAGCTGGCCGATCAGCTCGCGGTGCGCGGCGTCACGATCGAGCTGACCGACGCGGCGACGCAGTACCTGGCCGAGAAGGGCTACGACCCGGACAACGGCGCACGCCCGCTGGCGCGGGTCATCCAGCAAGAGGTCAAGCAGCCGCTGGGCGACGAGCTCCTGTTCGGGGCGCTCGAGCACGGCGGCCACGTGATCATCGACGCGAAGGACGGCGCCATCGTTCTAGGTTTCGGCAACGCGGACTCGACCAGTTCGACCAAGGAGAAAGAATGAGCGGGCAGGTGGCAGCACCTCTGGTCTCCATCCTGATGGGGAGCAAGACGGACCTCGATGTCATGCAGTCCGCGCGCGACACGCTGAACGATCTGGGCGTCTCGCACGAGGTCCGAGTCCTCAGCGCGCACCGCACGCCGGACGCGCTGTTCGAATACCTCGGCGGAGCGGCTACCCGGGGCGTCGAGGTCTTCATCGCGGGCGCGGGGGGCGCCGCGCACCTGCCTGGCGTCGTCGCTTCCAAGACGACGCTTCCGGTGCTCGGCGTGCCGATCCCGTCGGGGCACCTCATGGGGCTCGACGCGCTGTTGGCGATCGTCCAGATGCCCAAGGGGATCCCCGTCGCCACGTTCGCGGTGGGCAAGGCCGGCGCCGGCAACGCCGCGCTCTTCGCGGTCGCCATCCTCGCGGGCAAGCGCCCGGAGCTCGGGCAGAAGCTGACGGCCTGGAGAAAGGCGCAGGCCGACAGGCTCGTCGCCGAGTCCGTCGTCGAGTGAGTTGACGGAACGTCCGTTCAGCTTAGGCTGACGGCGATGCCCAACCCGCTACGACCCCTAGCGAACCCGCCAAACCCGTGGGCGTCCAACGATATCGAATACTTGGACGGTGAGGCCCCCCTCGCCGAGCTCGAGGTATACGAGGACCACACCCGGGGCATCCTCGCGCGAAACGACAGCCCAGACCTGTCCTTCGAGTGGAGCGTCAACCCGTATCGGGGCTGCTTCCACGCCTGCGCCTACTGCTACGCCCGGCCCTCGCACGAGTACCTGAGCTTCGGCGCGGGGACGGACTTCGAGCGCAAGATCGTCGTCAAGAAGCGCGCGCCCGAGCTACTGCGCGAGGCCTTCGACGCGCCCAAGTGGCTGGGCGGCCGCATCGTGTTCAGCGGAGTGACCGACTGCTACCAGCCCATCGAGGCGAGCTACCGGGTGACGCGCGGCTGCCTCGAGGTGTGCGCCGAGTACCGCAACCCGGCGGCCATCATCACCAAGGCACCCCTCATCGAGCGCGACATCGACGTCCTGCAGGAGATGACGCGCGTAGCCCGCGTGTCCGTGATGATCAGCATCCCCTTCTGGGACGAGGCCAAGGCGCGGGCCATCGAGCCATTCGTGACGCCGCCGGCCCGTAGGATCCGGACGATCGAGCGGCTCGCGCGGGCCGGCGTGCGCGTCGGGGTGATGGTCGCGCCGGTGATCCCGGGCTTGAACGACGAGGACATGGGCGCCGTGCTGCTCGCCGCACGCGACGCCGGCGCAAGCCACGCCCACACCACGCTCCTACGCCTCCCCGGCCCCGTGAAAGACGTCTTCGAAGAGCGTCTTCGCGCGTCGTTGCCCCTGCGCGCCGATCGCGTGCTGCGGCGCATCCGCGAGACGCGAGGCGGCAAGATGAACGACGCGCGCTTCGGCACCCGCGGCACGGGCGAGGGCCCCTACGCCGACGCCATCGGAAAGCTCTTCGAGCAGACGGCGGAGAAGCTCGGCCTCCCCACGTCGGTACCGGATGACGGGGAGACGACGTTCCGGAGACCGCGCGGGCAGCTCGGGTTGTTTTAGGGGGAAAGCGCGGACGCGGGCGCGGGCGCGCACGCGGGCGCGGGCGCGGGCGCACACGCGGGCGCGGGTGCGGGCGCGAGCGCGGGCGCGGGCGCACACGCGGGCGCGGGCGCACACGCGGGCGCGGGCGCGGGCGCACACGCGAGTGCGAACGCAGGCGCGGGCCCACACGCGAGCGCGGATGAGACGCGTTGGGGCGCCAGGCAAGCGCACCGCTCGCTCCACGAATGCCGTTAGGGACCCATGGATGCCCATTGGCCGGGCTTCCTCGACGGGATCACGGGCTTCGCGGCCTCGCTCGAGCGCTCGACTCGCTCCACGATGCGCTTTGTGGCGCCGACGAAGCGCTGACTCGGGCCCCTTGAGGGCTCCCTCGGGTCGCCGAGGCGCTCTGTGCCATCCCTTGAGGCCTCTCTCGAGTCGCCGATGCGCTCTGTGGCGTGGTACCGCGCCCGCGCCCGCGCCCGAGCCCGCGCCCGAGCCCGAGCCCGCGTCCGCGCCCGAGCCCGCGTCCGCGTCCGCGCCCGAGCCCGCGTCCGAGCCCGCGCCCGCGCCCGCGCCCGCGTCCGCGCCCGAGCCCGCGTCCGAGCCCGCGCCCGAGCCCGCGTCCGAGCCCGAGCCCGCGCCCCCGCCTGCGCCCGCACTCGCGCCCGCGCCACGCTCACCCGTTGCGCAGGCGCGCAACCGTCCGGGCGCGGTCGTAGTGGTAGGCGATCTGCTCGTCGTCGTAGCGGGAGGCTTGGCCGACGACGCACCGGCCACGGACCTCGACGCTCGCGTCCGGGATTCCACCCGCGCGATCCCAACCTCCGACACACGGAGCCACGCAGCCGGTGCACGCGCCGACGAGGGACGGCGCGGGGTCGACGTCGGCGTCGACGATCCATGCGCCGCGAAGGGCCCACCAGGGCCCGTGCCGTGGATGGATGAGCAAGCCGAACGGCCCCGGCGCCCCGAGGGCCGTGAGCCGACCCAGGGCCACGAAGCTCACCCGGACCGGCGCGGAGACGCCGGCGTCGAAGCGTCGAAACGCGACGCCGGCGGCCCCAAGCGCCGCATCGGCTCGATCGAGGAGCTCGCCAACGAATCCGTCGTACGGGTGCGCGGCATCCCAGAGCTCTCGGTGCGCGTCGACGCGGGCGCGGAACGCTCGCCAGAGGCCCGGGCCGGAGCTTGCCGCGACGACGACGCCCCGAGCTCCCGGAAGAATGGCCGCGGATCGCAGGTCGGCCGGAGCGCACGCGTCGTACTCGGCCACGCCGCAGGAGCCCACGACGTCGAGGCCAGTGCCATGGAGAGCCTGCCGGACCAGGGCCGTCGCGTTTGCCATCGGGATCGACGAAAGCAAGGATAGAGGGACCGGGGCAACCTCGCCCGACTTGCAGCCCGGGCGCGCGGCGCACGATGATGCACGGGTGCGCACTCCGTGGCGGGCCTTCGCGATCGCCGCGGTGTCACTGACGGTGACGACGGCTCGCGCGGACCGGAGCGCATCGGGCGCCCCACAGCCCCCAAACGACCTGCGGCAGCACGCCGAGGACGTCGTCGACTACACCCTGACGGCTTCCCTCGACACGGCGACCCACTCCGTTCACGCGACCGGCGCCATCCGCTGGCGCAACACGAGCTCGAAGGCCGTTCGCGAGCTGTGGCTCCACCTGTACCTCAACGCCTTCAAGGACGACGATTCTGATTTCTTGCGCGAGCAGGTCGGCGGCCGCGGCAGCTCGCTGCCCGAAGGGTACGGCAGGACCGAGATCCGATCCCTGACCTTGCAGAACGCCGACGGCTCGGCCGACGACCTGCTCGCCACGATGGAGACAAAGCGGCCGGGCGAAAAAGACGAGACCGATGCTCGCGTCCCCCTGCCCCGCGAGGTCGGCCCGGGCGAGTCGATCCAGATGGACGTCGCGTTCGACGACAAGCTTCCCATCGTCGTCGAGCGCACGGGATACAGAAACTCGTTTCACATGATCGGGCAGTGGTTTCCGAAGGTGGCCCGCCTCGAGCCCGACGGCACGTGGGCGCACTTTCCCTTCCATCACCTGTCGGAGTTCTATGCGGACTTCGGCACGTACGACGTGACGCTCGACGTGCCGGAGAGTTTCACGATCGGCGCCACGGGACCCGCTGTCGAAACACACGTTATGGGCGGACGCCGCGTCGAGCGCCACGTGCAAGGCGATATCCACGATTTCGCGTGGACGGCCTGGGACCGGTGGCAATCGCGCCACGACGCCGTCGACGGCGTCGCGGTGACGGTGCTCTTTCCTCCGGGCTTCGGGGATATCGCGGATCGCGAGCTCGAGGCGGTGCGCTTCGCCCTTCCCGACGACTCGGCGCGCTACGGGCGCTATCCGTACGTGACGCTCACGGTCGTGCACCCGCCGCAGGAGGCCGCCGAAGCCGGCGGCATGGAGTACCCCACCCTCATCACCGGCGACGGCCCCTGGCTCACACCGCGAGGGGTGCTGGAGCCCGAGATCGTGGCCGTCCACGAGCTCGGGCACCAGTGGTTTTACGGACTCGTGGCCACGAACGAGTCCGCGTGGCCCTTTCTCGACGAGGGGATCAACCAGTACGCCGAGGGCGACACGATGGGCCGGTGGCGCGGGGCCGGGTCCGCGGCAAACCTCTTCGGCCTTCGCGTGAGCGATGCCGCTATCCAGGCCGTGGCAGGCAACATGGCCGCGCGCGACGAGGCCGTCGCCCAGGCCGCAAACGCGTTCTCGACCGGAGCCAACTACGGCAGACTCGTCTACTCGCGCACCGCGTCCGTGCTCGAGACGATGCGCCGGGTGTACGGCGACGACACGGTCGCACGAGCTCTGGGCGTCTATACGCGCCGGTTTCGCTTCGAGCACCCAGGGCCCGAGCAGCTCATCGAGGTCTTCGACGAAGTGCTCGGCCCGGCGGTGGCGGCGACGCTCCGGTCGGCGCTCTTCGACAAGGGGTGGGTGGACTTCGCCGTCGACCGCGTCCGCTCGGAGCGGGCCGAACACGGCGCGGGCTACGAAGGCTCCGTCGTGGTTCGCCGGCGCGGGACCCTGCTCTTCCCCGTCGACGTAGACCTCGTCATGGCGGACGGCAGCCGGCGCCGTGAGACGTGGGACGGCGACGGCGACTGGAAGCGCTTCGAATATCGCGGCCGCATCCCTCTCGCGGGAGCGGTGGTCGATCCGGACGACCGGGTCGTCATCGACTCGAACCTCGAGAACAACCACGGCACGACGGCCGAGGGCGGCGGGCGGGCGCGCCGCACGATCGAGCGCCTGACGTACTGGCTGGAGCTCCTCCTGCAAACGGTGTCGCCGTGATCGAAGGGATCCTGGCGATCGATCACGCCGACGAGACGTCCGGGGTCCCGAAACCGCTCGGGTACCTCGTCCCGCGCCAGGGCGCCAAGATCCGCGCGCGCCTTCACCCCTGGGCGATCGCCGGCGTCTGGGCGTGGCAGGCGGCATGGAGCCTCCTCGCCGCGTACCCGGCCGCCGCGCTCGTCGGCGCCGCCTACGGCAACGATCCGCGCGGCGACCTGCCCCTCTGGGAGCCGGGGGCTCACGCCCTGCTCGATCTGCTGCGCACCGACATCCACGGCGTGGGGGCGGCAGGCGCCGGCGCCGCGATCGTGCTCGTGGCGGCGTCCCTCGCTGGCCTGCTGCCCCTCGCCGGTCTCATGACGGCCATGGCGCACGCCACGCACGGAGGCCGCCGCGTCGGCGCCTCGCGAGCAATCGGCGGCGCGATCGGCTCGGCGCGCGCCCTGGCGGGCCTCTTCATCGCCGTAAGCCTGGCCGAGGGGCTCGCGGTGGCCGTCGCCGTCGGCGTCGGCGAGGTGACAGAGGGCTCCGCGCACGCCTGGCTGGGGGAAGCACGCGCCCAGATGCTCGGCATCGCGTTCGGGATCGTGGCCATCGTCCCCGCGCTGGCCCTCGGCGTCGTCCACGACCTCGCCCGCGCGGCGGTTGTGCGTCTCCAACTCGGGACGCTCCCGGCCTGGGTCGCCGGCGTCCGGGCATTTCGACGCTCCCCATCGAGACTCGTCTGGTCGTGGACGTGGCGCGGCATCGTCGGCGTGGTCCCCGTCGGCCTCGTGGCCCTCGTCGCAGGACGCCTCGCGTGGCGCGGCGGGGTCGCGCTTCTCGCGCTCGCGGCGTTGCACCAGGCTGTCGCCCTGCTGCGCGTCGCGCTGCGCGCCTCCTGGCTCGCGAGGGCCCTGCGCACCGTGGAGCTGACGAACGAGGGCTGAGAGCGAACGCGGGCGCGGGCGCGGGCGCGAACGCGGGCGCAAGCGTGTGCGCACACGCGCGCGGTCGTTACCGCGCTTGGAGCGAACGGTATAGCTGCTCGTAGCGGCGGGCTGGGCGGTCCCAGCCGCGGTCGAGGCGCATGATGCGGCGGACGAGGGCCGCCCAGCGCGGGTGCGATCGCGCCGCGATGGCGCGCTCCACTGCGCCGAGGAGGGCGTCGACGGTCGCGTCCTCGAAGAGGAAGCCGGTCCCTGTCTCGAGCTTCGCGTCGCAATCGACGATGGTGTCGACGAGGCCGCCCGTGGCGCGGGCCACCGGCACCGCGCCGTAGCGCTGCGCGTACATCTGCACGAGGCCGCACGGCTCGAACCGGCTCGGCACGAGCGCCAAGTCCGCCCCGGCGAAGATCCGGTGTACGAGGGCCTCGCTCGCGGCGCGCGCGAAGACGACGCGGTCGGGAGACTTGGCGGCGGCGCCTTGCACGGCCGCGACCAGCGATGGGTCGCCGTCCCCTGCGATGATCACCTGCGCGTCCGTCCCTCGCAGGAGCCGTGGGAGCGCGGCCACGAGGATGTCCGTGCCCTTCTGCTCGACCATCCGCCCGACGCACGCCACGATCGGCGCCTGCGGGTCGATCGGCAGCCCGACCTCTTTCTGCAAGGCGCCGCGGCATCGCGGCCGGTTCGTGAGGTCCTCGGCGTCGTAGCGCGACGCCACAGCCGGGTCCGTCGCCGGGTTCCAGACCGCGTAGTCGACGCCGTTGGTGATGCCGACGAGCGCTTCGCCGCGTTCGCGCAGGACGCCGTCCAGGCGCTCGCCGCGCTCGACCGTCTGGATCTCGCGGGCGTACGTCGGGCTGACCGTCGCGACGGCGTCCGCCGTGACGATCCCCTGCTTTAGCAGGTTGAGCCCGCCGTAAAACTCGATGCCGTCGATCCGGAAGGCGTCCCACGCCAGACCGATCGTCGGGAGCATCTCCTTGGGAAACACACCCTGGTGCGCCACGTTGTGGATCGTCAACACCGTGCGCGTCGACGCAAGCGCGGGGGTCTCCGCGGCGCGGGCGTGGAGGTACGTCGGCACGAGGGCAGCGGGCCAGTCGTTGCAGTGCACGACGTCGACCCCTCGGTCCAAGACCGCCCGCTGGCGTGCGATCTCCGCGGCCGCCGCCGAGAAGGCCGCGAAGCGGAGCGCGTTGTCCGGATAGTCCTCGCCCCTCTCGCCGTAGACGCCCGAGCGATCAAAGAGCCCCGGCACGTCGACGACCACGAGGTCGACCTGCGACGCGAGCCGCCCGTCGTAGAGCGTCGCCTCGAAGTTCGCGTCGCCGAGCGAGAACCGTAGCGGGGTGAGGCGGCGCGCGAGAAGGAGCCCCTGCGCCTCGAGCGACGGGAACCGCGGGAGCACGATCGTGACGGCGTGTCCGAGCGAGCGGAGCGCCTTCGGCAGCGCGGCCGACACGTCGGCGAGGCCGCCCACTTTGACAAATGGGGAAAGCTCGGTCGTGACGAAGAGAATTTCCATGCGGGCCGAGAGTTCCAGGGACGCGCTTCTAGCACATTGCGCGGGTGCAGCGTCTGGGATGAGGATGGAGAAAGCTCGCATGTCCCGTCTTCGCGCCTTCGACGCACGGCCCCTGCGGCCCCCGACGGTGGCCGAAGGGTCGGTCGCGTCGGTCTTCCGCGTGCCGCCGGAGGCCGCGGGGCAGCGGGTCGACCTGTTCGTCCAGAGCCAGCTCCACCGCACCAGCCGCACTCGCGCCCAGGCCATTGTCCGGGCGAGCGCGTTCGACTCGACGGGGAAGCGCCTGAAGCCGAACGACCGGGTCCAGGCGGAACAGAAGATCCTGCTTTGGCGCGCCCCGTGGGACGAGACCCCCGTCCCCCTCGAGCTGCCGGTCCTCTACGAAGACGAGCACCTGCTCGCCGTCGACAAGCCGGCCCTTTTGCCCGTCCACCCGACCGCGCGGTACCACAAGAACACGCTCATCAAGCTCTTGCAGGAGGCGCGGCCCGAGGCCGACTTTCTCTCGCTCGGCCACCGGCTCGACCGGGAGACGAGCGGCGTCATCCTCGTGTCCAAGTCGCGCGCCTGCGACCGCGCGCTCAAACGGCTCATCGCCGCGCGCACCGGGTTGGAGAAGTCGTACGTCGCCATCGCGCGGGGTGTGCCGGACCGCGGCGACGGCGCCCGCGCCTTCGTGTGCAACCGGAGCCTGGAGCTCGACCCGGATAGTCCCCTTCGCGTCAAGATGCGGATCGGCACGACGGCGGCGGCCCTCGTCTGCGTGACGGCGTTCGAGGTCACCGATGTGCGGCGGTCCATCACGGGGAGGGACTACGCCCGCGTCGAATGCCGCCTCGAGACGGGCCGCCAGCACCAGATCCGGGTCCATCTCGCCTCGCTCGGCGCGCCGGTAGTGGGCGACAAGCTCTACGGGGCCGACGACCACGCGTTCGCGCGCGCGGCCGACGGCGAGCTGACGGCGGACGACCTCGTCCAGCTCGAGATGCCGCGCCACGCCCTGCACGCCGCACGCCTCGCACTGCCCCATCCGATGACCGGAGCCCATCTCCGCATCGAGGCCCCTCTCCCCGAGGACATGCGCTCCTTCTGGGACGCGCTCGGGGAAGCCTAAAGACCCCGAGGGACGCGATCGAGGTCGAGCTGTTCGAGGGCGACCCGAATGAGGGCGCTGCGGTTCGCCTTGGTGAGGCCACGCGCCTTGAGCTCGGCCACGAGCCCGTCGAGGTGCTCGAGGTCCTTCGTGTAGAGCGAGATGCAGATCACCTTGTAGTGCGCGGGCTTGGGCTCGAGCTTGCGCGGGCGGCCCGCCTCGCGGATCTCGCGCGGCGCGGGCGCGTAGAAGGCTCCCGAGAGCACCCCTTCCACCTCATCGGCGTCGAGGACTCGCGCCCCTCCAAGCCCCGTCTCGTCTCCTCGTGATGCCATCGTTGCTTCCCGCTCCGCTCTTCGCTTCTGGTCGTTCGCGCTCGTCCTGGTTTGCCGCTCAGCCCACTGCCCGCTTCTGGCCTACGGGCGCGCCGCCCGCGAGCAGATCCACCACATGCTGGTAGTCCTGCGCCGGGTGCGATTCGGGGGCAAATTCGAAGATCGTCTTGCCCTGCGCCGGCGCCTCTTTCAGCCGGATGGCAGACCGGATCGGCGGCAGTACCCGATCGCCGAAGTGATCCTTCATGGCGTCGAGCGCGTCGCGGCAGATGCGCGCGCGTGCGTCGTAAAACGTCGGAAGGACACCCTCGATCTGCACCGGATGGTGCAAGAGGGCGTTGACGTTCTTGACCGTCTTGACCACCTGGCGGACGCCGACCAAAGACAGGAAGTCGCACGCGACCGGGACGATGATCCCGTCGACGGCGACGAGCGCGTTCTGGTTCATGAGCGAGAGCGACGGTGAGCAATCGAGCACCACGACGTCGTACCCGGTGAACGCCGAAGCCAGCCGATCGCAGAGGACGCGATCGCGGTTCTGCCGGCCGGCCAGATAGAGCTCCGCGGCAGCGAGGGTCTCGTTGGCGGTGATGAGATCGAGGTTTGGCCGCACGTTCACGGCGGCGGCCTCGGGGCGAAGGCCCATGACGAGGACGTGGTACAGGGTCTTCTCGGCCTTGACGCCGAGCGACACGCCGACGTTGCCTTGCGAGTCGGTGTCGACGAGCAGGACGCGCAAGCCCCGCGAAGCCATCCCCGCCGCGAGGCTCACGGACGTGGTCGTCTTGCCGGTCCCGCCCTTGTGGTTGAACACCGCGAGGCGACGCGCTCCGCTCGTGCGCTTCTCCGCGCTGCTCGCGGCGATCGAAGCCTCCGGACGGCCGATGGCCGTGGGGGCCTGGTTGGCCGCGGCCTCCCCGGCGAGGGGCAAGCCGGCGTCAGACGCGGCGATGGCGCCCAGCCGAACGCCCCCGGCCTCGGCCAGCAGCTGCCTGCGGCAGTCGTCGGAGCAGGCGTGACGCAGCTCGCCCCGCACACGAACGACCTGCGACACGAGCTCCACCCGAAAGCGCTTGTTGCACGCCGAGCAGGTGGCCCCGCCGGTCGTCTCGCCCCGCACGGCCTGGCCGTGGCACGCCTGCGAGCAGTAGAACGCGAACCCGCCGTCGCGCTCCTCCATCTGGTAGCGGAACTGCACGTCGAATCGCGTCCCGCAGACGCTGCACCCTTCCGTCATCGCCCGCATCGTGCCCGCAGGTCGCCACAGATGGAACGAAACGGCCAACTATTGGGAGGGCGGCTCTCAGTGGCGGAAGTGACGTACCCCCGTCAGCACCATCGCGATACCGGCCGCGTCGGCGGCGGCGATGACCTCGGCGTCGCGGACGCTGCCTCCAGGGTGTGCGATGGCGGTGACGCCCGCGCGGCCCGCCGCTTCGACGCCGTCCGGGAACGGAAAGAACGCATCGGACGCTAGCACACTCCCGCGCGCGGCCGGTCCGGCCTTCTCGCACGCGATCTGCACGGAGACGACGCGTGACATCTGCCCGGCGCCGACGCCGACGGTGACGGCGCCCTCGGCGCGCGTGCGCGCGAGCACGATCGCGTTCGACTTCACGTGCTTGGCGACGCGCCACGCGAACTCGAGAGCCCGCACCTCCTCGCGCGTAGGCGGGCGCTTGCTCGCCGTCTTTCCGCCCGCGACCTCGCCGCCGGCGGTCGCATCGCGATCCTGCACGACGAGCCCGCCGCCGACGCGCTTGGCCGAAAGAGACGCGTGCCCGGGCCCGAGCCAGCCGCCCGTCGACAGGAGGCGCAGGTTCTTCTTGGCGCGCAGGACTTCGAGCGCACCGGGCGCGAAAGACGGCGCGACGACGCACTCGACGAATGTCTCGGCGAGCGCCGCGGCCGTGTCCTCGGCGACGGGGCGGTTGAGCGCCACGATGCCGCCGTAGGCGCTGACGGCGTCGGCTTCGCGCGCCGCGCGGTAAGCGTCGGCGAGCGTCGACGACGTCGCGACCCCGCACGGGTTGGTGTGCTTGACGACGACCGCCGCGGGCTCGTCGAACTCGCGCACGGCGTCGAGCGCGGCGTCGGCGTCGACCAGGTTGTTGAAGCTGAGCTCCTTGCCTCCCGCGCCCAGGCTCTGCGCGCGCGCGAGCGACCCGGCCGGCGCGCCGCGGTCGACGTAGAAGGCCCCTGCCTGATGGGGGTTCTCTCCGTAACGCAGGCCGTACGCGCGCTCGAACGGCAACGTCAGATACGTCGGGAACGGGGCGCGCGGGCCGGCGGCGTCGAGCGAGGAGAGGTAGGCCGCGATGGCGCCGTCGTACGCGGCCGTATGCGCGAAGGCCTTGGCGGCGAGCTCCGCGCGCGTCGCCGGGGTGGTGTCGCCGCCGAGCGCGAGCTCGCCGAGGACGCGCGGATAGTCGGCCGGGTCGCAGACGACCGTGACGCGCGCATGGTTCTTCGCCGCCGAGCGGACCATCGAGGGCCCGCCGATGTCGATGTTCTCGACAATGAGCTCGTGGCTCGAGCCCGGGGCCGCCGCCGTCTTCTCGAAGGGATAGAGGTTCACGACGACGAGATCGATGGGCTGCGCGCCCAAGCGATCGAGATCGCCGCGGTCCCTGTCGCCACGGGAGAGGATTCCGCCGTGGACCCGCGGGTGCAGGGTTTTCACGCGTCCGTCCATCACCTCGGGGGACCCGGTGTAGCTCTCCACCGTCTCGACGGCGATGCCCTCGGCCGCGAGCGCCTGGGCCGTCCCACCGCTCGACAGGATGCGCACGCCGCGCGCGGCGAGCACCTGCGCGAAGGGCACGAGGCCGGTCTTGTCGGATACCGAGACGAGAGCCGTGCGGATCATTCAGCGGCCGCTAGCTACCGCAGTTTGGCGCCGGCGTCGATTCGCGCTGGGACTGCCGAGAGACCGAACGGGACCTACAGTGTTTGCGTGCTCGCGCGCCTCGAAGGCGTAATGTTCTCACCACCTCAGAAGGGACGGGCCTCATGCGCTACCAACCGTTCGGAAAAACCGGCCTCTTCGTCTCCGAGCTCTGCCTCGGGGCCATGACGTTCGGCGGCACTGGCATCTTCAAGGCCATCGGGCAAGTCGGCGCCGCCGAAGCCGAGTCCCTCATCGGGACGTCGTTCGATGCGGGCATCAACTTCATCGACACGGCCGACGTCTACTCGGATGGCGAGAGCGAGCGACTCGTGGGCGCGGCGCTGAAGGCGTTGGCTCGGCCGCGCGAGCAGATCGTCGTCGCGACCAAGGTGCGCGGGCGCGTCGGCCCCGGCGTCAACCAAGTGGGTCTCTCTCGTGCACACATCCTAGCGAGCATCGATGGCAGCCTGAAGCGCCTGGGGCTCGACCACGTCGATCTGTATCAGATACACGGCTTCGATCCCGCGACACCGGTCGAGGAGACGTTGCGCGCGCTCGACGACGTCGTTCGGATAGGCAAGGCGCGTTACGTGGGCTTCAGCAATTTGCCGGCATGGCTCGCGTCGAAGGCGATCACCTTCGCGCAAGAGAACGGGCTCGCGCGGTTCCAGAGCGCCCAGGTGTACTACTCGATCGCCGGGCGCGACATCGAGCGCGAGATCGTCCCGCTCTGCCAGGCCGAAGGGATCGCGATCCTGCCATGGAGCCCGCTCGCCGGTGGTCTCTTGTCCGGCAAGTTCGACCCCGAAAAGAAAGGGCCGGCTGACGCGCGGCGCGCCTCCTTCGACTTTCCGCCGGTGAACATGGAGCGGCTGCCCCGGGTGCTGTCGGCGCTGCGAACCGTCTCGGAGGCTACCAACGTGTCGGTGGCGCGGGTCGCGCTCGCGTGGCAGCTCACCAAGCCGTTTGTCACGAGCATCATCATCGGCGCGAAGAAAAAAGAGCAGCTCGTCGACAACCTCGCTGCCGTCGACGTGAAGCTTGCGCCCGAGCACGTGAAGCTCCTCGACGACGCGAGCGCGCTCCCGGCCGAGTACCCGGGCTGGATGGTCGACTTCCAGAACCTGCGCGACCCGCGCGGTGTCGGAAAGATGCCCACGGAGGCCGAGATCCGGGCGACGGTGGCGAAGCTGAAGTAGCGCAACGACGGAGGCCGCGTCGTTGGCGGCTGAACGGGGTCCGGATTCGTCACTCGCCCTTGACCATCGCGCCCGCGGCCTCCCTCCCCTGTCTCACGCTGTCCGGGATCCCGATCCCCTCGTACCCGCCGCCCGCGACCCGCAGGCCGGGGGCCACGCGCGCGAGCCGCTCGCGCACCTCGCGCATCCGGGCGAGGTGGCCGACGCGCATCTGCGGGCTCGCGTGCTCGAAGCGGAAGACGCGCGACAGGACGGGGGTCGCGGAGAGCCCCATGAGGACCCGAAGCTCGGCGCGGGCCAGCTGCACCAGCGATTCGTCGTCGCGAGCGAGGCGGTCGCTCAGAGAGAAGAACGCCCGCACGAGCACGTGCCCCTCGGGCGCACGGCCCTCCCACTTGCTCGACACCCACGTCCCCGCGAGGATCGGCCGCCCGAGCGACCGCGGGACCACGAAGCCAACGCCGTCGAGCGGGTGCGCGACGTCCTCGCGGCGGTAGCCGAGGAACACCGTCGCCGTGGATCCGAAGGGGACTGCATCGAGTCCGCCCGCGGCGCCCTCGTCGATCGCGCGCAGAAGCGGCGCGGCGACCCACGCCGGGACGGCAAGGAGGACGGCATCGGCCGGAATCCGCCCGCCTCCCTCGAGTTCGAGGCCCCACGCAGGGCCGACGCGCGCGATCGCCCCCACGCCCGCCCCCGTGTGCAGGTGCGCGCCTGCCTTGCGCACGTGCTCCGCCACCGCGCGCGCGAGGGTCGCGACCCCCCCTTCGAGCGAGCGGAAGGCTCCCTCGCCCTGCGTCCCGGCACGCGCACGCTGCGCGGCGATCGTCCCGCGCACCAGCGACCCGTAGTCGCGCTCCATCGCGACGAACTGCGGGAACGCCGCGCGCACCGACAGGTCGCTCGCGTCGCCCGCGGAGATGCCCGCCAGCAGCGGCGCCACGAGGCGGTCGGCCGCCTCGCGCCCGAGGCGTCGGACGGCGAAGTCGGCGATCGACTCGTCGTCGTCCCCCTCGAAGTGCCGCGCCGGCACGAACGGCTCGAGCGCCATGCGCACCTTGCCGAGCGCCGAGAACAGCGGCGTGCGGGCGAGCGGCGCCAAGCGCGTGGGGACGCCGAGCACGAGGCCATCCGGGACGGGGTGGAGGCGATCGCCCCACGCGACGAAGTAGCGCCGCATCCCTTCACGCGTGCCTCGGAGCGATCCTTCGAGACCGACTTCGCGCGCCAGGGCAGTCGCATGCGGTTTGGCCGCAACCCACGAGTCTGCCCCTGCGTCGAGCAAGAAGCCCCCCGATCGCTCCGTGATCAGGTTGCCCCCGAGCTTCGCCGTCCGCTCCAGCACGGTGACCGTCACGGGCCGCCCGAGGTCGCGCGCGCGGAGCAGCGCTTCGTGGGCAGCGGCAAGACCGGTGATCCCGCCCCCGACGATCGCGACCCGCAGCGGACCGCGCGCGTCGTCAGCCATGCTGCCCGTCCGCGTTCCGCCCAAGACCAAGAAGAGGGCGCGCAACGGCTTCGAGGACGTCGATGAAGTCGTCGTCGGCGTTGAGCGAAGCCGCGCGCGCGTACGAGAGGCCACGCTCCTCGCTCATCTGGCGCGCCTCGACGTCGAGGTCGTAGAGGACCTCGACGTGGTCGGCGAGAAAGCCGATCGGCGCGAAGACGACGTGGCGATGGCCGCGCGCACGAGCCGCGTCGAGCGCCTCGCGCAAGTCCGGGCCGAGCCAGGTGCCGTGACCGGCGAGGCCCTGGCTCTGGAACGCCATGTCGACGCGCGGGCCGCCATCGTCGTCCCCTAGCAGACCGAGCTTTCCCCGCGCGCGAAGCGTAGCCTCGACGGCGCTCGCGGAGGCCCGCACCTCCTTCTCGTATGGATCGCCGCCGTCGACGACGGCCTTCGGCAAGCTGTGCGACGTCATGATGATGGTCGTCCGGCGGCGGTCGGGGGAGGCTTCGAGGCGCGCCGCGATCCGTGCCGCGAACGCCGCGCACAGGTCGGGGCGGTCGCCCCAGCTCGGAGCGCACGCGATCTCGACGCCCAATCCTTCGGCCCCGCGCCTCGCGTCGTCCGCGTAGACGTGCGCCGAGTGCTGCGCGAGCGGCACCACGACCACGCGCTGCGCGCTGCCCCTCGCGACCGCTCCGAGGACGTCGCGAACGAACGGGCGCCAGAGGCGGTTGGCGACGGCGACCGGGACGTCGGCGCCCAGACGGCGCCCGAGCTTCTCGCCGACGGCGGCGTTGATCGCGTTGAGGGGCGAGCCGCCGATCGCCTCGTAGCGACGTCGCAGCTCCTCGACGAGCTCCGTCGGCGCGGGCCGGCCGCGGCGGACCGTCGTGAGGAATGCGGCGAGGTCGTCCAGATCGTCGACGGTGCCGTGCGAGACGAGGAGCACGGCCTGGCGCGGCGACGCCGGCCTCGCCCCCGGCGTCATCGCGCGCTCGCCTCCCGGACATGCTCCACGACGGCGCGGACGTGGTCGACGGGCGTCTCGGGCAGGATGCCATGGCCGAGGTTGAACACGTGCCCGGGCCGGCCGCCGGCGGCGTCGAGGACGCGCTGCGCGTGCTTCACGGCGACCTCGCGCGTGGCAAGGAGAGCACACGGGTCCATGTTGCCCTGCACCGCGCGATCGGCGCCGACACGACGCCACGCCTCGCCGAGGGGCGTGCAGAAATCGACGCCGATGACGGTGCCGCCGGCGTCGCGCATCGCCTCGAGCAGCGTCGCGGTCCCGACGCCGAAGTGGATGACGGGGACGCCCGTCTTCTGCACGTCGGACAGGATGCCTCGGACGTGCGGCTGGACGTACTCGACATAGTCCGCGGGCGAGAGGTCGCCCACCCACGAGTCGAAGAGCTGCACGGCGTCGGCCCCGGCGGCGATCTGGGCGCGGAGGTAGCGCCGGACGACTTCGGCGAGCTTCTCCATCAACGCGCGCCAGTCGTCGGGCGCGCCGAACATGAGCTTCTTCGTCTTGGCGAAGTTGGCGCTCTTGCCCCCCTCGACCAGGTAGCTCGCCAGCGTGAACGGCGCGCCGGCGAACCCGATGAGCGGCACGGGGAGATCGCGCTTGAGCATGCGCACCGCCGCCATCACGTGGGCGAGCGACTCGTCGGGATCGATGACGCGCAGCCGATCGATCTGCCCCCGCGACGCGATCGGCTCGTGGATGACGGGGCCCTCGCCCTTGGCGAACTCGAACGACGCGCCCATCGGGGCGAGCGGAAGCAGGATGTCGGCGAAGAGGATGGCGGCGTCGACACCGAGGCGCAGCGGCTGCCGCGTCACCTCGGCCGCGAGCTCCGGAGCGGCGCAGATCTCGAGGAGGGTGCGCCCCTCGCGCAGCTTGCGGTACTCGGGCATGTAGCGCCCCGCCTGACGCATGAACCAAACGGGCGTCCGCTCGACGGGCTCACGGCGGCAGGCGCGGAGAAAGAGATCGTTCACGGCGTTCGACCGTAGCAGCGCCGGCGCCCGCTCGCCGCCCACTCGTCGCTACGTCTTCTGGTTGTAGCTCGTGTTCTCGAGCAGAATGACGTTCGTCTTCGAGCGCGTCTCGCCGACGCTCGTCACGTACACCGCCGGCTGGTCCTGCACCGGGCAGACCTTCTCGCACGCGCCGCAGCCAACGCACAGCGAGGGATCGACGTGCGGGCGCTGCAGGTGCACCGTCTTGTACGCGGGCGGCGCCCCGTCGGGCCCGGGCTTGCTGTCCCGCACCGTCGCGTCGACCTCTTCGACCCAGATCGCCTTGGGCGACGTCGGGCAGAACTCCTCGCACACGATGCACGGTGTCTGCATCGACCAGGGCAGGCAGCGGCCATGATCGTAGAACGCGGTGCCGATCTTGATGGGCGGCTGACCGACGCCCATCTTCTCCTTCTCGTCGATTTTCTGGATCGCGCCCGTGGGGCACACCTGCCCGCAGAGCACGCACGAGAACTCGCAGTAGCCGATGCGGGCGATGAGGATGGGCGTCCAGAGCCCCTCGATGCCCGCCTCGAAGAAGGCGGGGTGCAGGGCATTGTTGGGGCAAACCTTCATGCACTCGGCGCACCGGATGCAGCGCTCGAGAAAGCCGCGCTCCTCGACGGCGCCCGGCGGCCGGATGACCTTCGGGTGGTAGTTGACGTCGAGCGAGTCGGCGATGCGCGCCGCGGGCAAGAACATCGCGCCTGCGCCGACCGAGGCGAGGGCCGTTCGACGGACAGTGTCCGGAACGGTGATGGTGCTCTTGCGGTTCGGCAGGAAGGTGAACTTGATGACGTCCTCGGGGCAGGCAGTCTCGCAGTTCATGCACATGTGGCACTCGTCCTGCCGCCACTTGACGCCACCCTGCGGCGAGTCCGCACCCTGGCAGTGCACGAGGCACAGGTTGCAGTCGGTGCACTTCGCGTGGTCCTTCGTCATGCCGAAGAGCGCGAAGCGCGAGAAGACGCCCAGGAACGCGCCGAGCGGGCAGAGCACCCGGCACCAGAACCGCGGGATGAACCGGTTCGCGAAGAGGACCGCGACGAGCAGAAAGACGATGAACCATGTCTCGTGGAAATAGAACTGCTTGCTCTGCCAGACCGTCTGCGCGAGGTAATCCTGCGCGTGGTCGGCGGCGGCCTGCACGGGCCTCGAGTGCACGTCTTGAGCGGCGCCGAGCGCCCGGTGCGTCACGTACTGCGCCGCCGGAATGACCCCGAGACCGATCGAGCGCACGGCGATGCAGATGGGATCGAAGAGCCCCCCGATGGCGCTCCCGCCGACGCCCGCGAGCAAGAACGCGTAGAGCAGGTAGTACTTCGCGCGCTGGTAGGTGTGCGTCTTGTTCGCCTCGACGCGCGCCGCCCCCCGGCCCCGGCGGCTCGGCAGCAGCCACCCGAAGAAGTGGTGCAGCGTGCCGAACGGACAGATCCAGCCGCAGAAGACCCGCCCGACGACCATCGTGAGCCCCAGCAGCCCGACGCTCCAGAGCAGCCCCCGGTAGACGGCGTGGGTCGACAGCACCGTCATCGCCCCGACGAACGGATCCGCCAGCAGGAACCCCTCGACCGGCAGCGGCAGCCGCACCGCCGAATCCGCACGCGCCGCGAAGCTCCCGCGGAACGCGGTCTGGAAGAGGAAGTACATGAAGAGTGCGAAGAACCCCACCTGGGAAACGCGCCGCGCCCACTTGAGGATCACGGCCACCCGACGAGGCGGAATTCCGGAGCCGGGGAGTTTCTTCTTGTTGGGCGCGCGGGCGTGCGCGTGCGCGCTTGCGCCTGCGTGTGCGCCCGCGCTCGCGCCCGCGCCCGCGTGTGAGCCCGCGCCCGCGCCCGCGCTTGCGTGTGCGCCTGCGCTCGCGCCCGCAGTCACCACATCGATCGCTGGGACCGTTCCCACCCTCCCCGTCTTCCACGGAATCGGCTCCACGCCGGCGTGACCCTCGACCGCGCCAACGCCAAGAGCGACCGGATCGAGCCTCACCCCGCCGTGCTCGGGGACGCCGCCCGGGTTCGCTGCTACCGCCATCTTCAGACCTCGCGAACGCGCAGGCTCTGCCAACGCGTCGTCCCGAGGCCCCGCCGCTCTCCCATGGCGAGATAGGGCAGATTTTCACTCTTCTGTCCGATGAGCGTGCAGCCGAAGGCATCGACCGCGAGCTGATCGACCGACGCGACGATCGTGTGCATGTCCTTCGCGTCGTCGACGTTGCCGCCTTGCGGGCCGTTGCGGACGAGCACTCGCCAGGCGTCCATCACCACGAGCGTGGGCCGCATGAACGTCGCCAGATCGGCGATGGAGACATCGATGTTCTGGTGGAGCCGGTTTCTGCGTCCGCCGAGCACGCCGTACCAGTTCTTCATCGCGCCGGTGAACTTGGCGAGATTGTGGTGCTTGGCGATCGGCACATTGATCACCTTGTCGGCGTCGACGAGCGTCGTGAAGACCGGCCACTCGTCGAGCACGTCGCCGTTGAGCCGCATGGGCCGGAAGCGATGCTCTTGCGGCAGGATGACCTCGGCGCCTAGATCGTAGGCGGAGCGCCAGATGCCCGAGCGCTGGAAGCAGCGGTGCGGCTCGTTGCAGGAGCCGTCCGCGACGACGACCTTCTTCGCGCCCGCCTCGAACGCGAGTCGGATCACGGCGCCCACGACTTCCGGGTTGGTGTTGGCCGCGTGGATCGGCATGCGATCCCAGCCGATGTTGGGCTTCACGACCACCACGTCGCCGCGCGAGACGAACTTCGCCATCCCTCCCATCGCCTCCACGGCGCGCCGCACGAGCTGCTCGGGGGTGGCGGTCGGCCCGGGCGAGTCGTCGCCTGCCTCCTTGGCGGCGGCGCGGGCGATCGCGAGCTGCGCGTGCTCGGCGTCGCGTTCGGCGAGCCGGTAGTCGCGAACCTGGCGCGTCGCGGTGGATTGCTCGACGCCGTAGCCGCCCTTGTCCCAAACGAGGCGGGCGCCGAGCGCGACTGCGCCGAGGGTCCCCGCCATCGATCCGGCGCGGATGAGCATCTCGCGGCGCGAGGGGCGCGCGACGTCCGAAGGCGTGCCGGGGGCAGGAGTGCCCTTTTTGCCAGCGTTCACGGTGGATCAATACCCTGCGGGCGAGGGGATCGGCAACTCTGGGGGGGCGAGGCCTCGAGGGGCGAGGAGCGCGGGCGCGGGCTCGCGCGCGGGCGCGGGCGCGGGCGCGGACGCGGGCGCGGGCGCGGGCGCGGGCGCGGGCGCGGACGCAGGCGCGGGGGTGACGCCAAGCGCGAGCGTAGGCATCTTGATCGGAAACCGGGCGGCTTCGTGCGCGTACTCTGGGCACATGGGAAAGACGTCTCGCTCTGTGCTGGCCACGGCCCTGCTTGTTGGCTGTTTCTCCTGCAATTCGCGTTCGGCCATCGCGGGGGACATGTCGTCCGCGTACGCGCCTCCCACGGGCACGCCGGGGGCGAACCCGGGGCACGCTGGGGCCGGGACGCCCCTCACGCCTGCCCCCGGCGACGAGCTGGCAGCGTTCGCGGAGGGGTGCTTCTGGGGCTCCGAGGACACGTTCCGGCACGTCGCCGGGGTCGTGGCGACGGCCGTGGGATACTCGGGCGGGCACACGACGAAGCCGAGTTACGAGGACGTCTGCTCGCACACGACGGGGCACGCCGAGACGGTCCTTGTCGAGTACGACCCGAAGAAGGTGACCTACCCGCAGCTCCTGCAAGTCTTCTGGAACTCGCACGATCCGACGACGCTCAACCAGCAGGGCCCCGACGTTGGCGATCAGTACCGGAGCGAGATCTTCACGTTCTCGAAAGACCAGGATGCGGCGGCGCGCGCTTCGCTCACGGCCGAGCAGGCGCACTACCGCGACAAGATCACGACGGTAGTCGCGCCGATGGGCGTGTTCTGGAAGGCCGAGGGTTACCACCAGCAATACGACGAGCGCACGGGGCGCCACTCTTGTCCGCTGCCCAACCGCCTCAAGGGGGCCTGAGCACGTCGCCGGGGCGTCCCCGGACAGCTCGAATCGTCCGCGGACGGACGGCGCTCCTCAGAAAGCCGCTGATTCGCGCGGTCGCGGATCGGGCACGCCCGGTGCTTTGAGTTCGGTCGCGGCTGCGCCGGCGCGCCGGTGCCCCCTCCCCGCGCCCTGAAAACCTGGGCCCGGCGCAGCCGCTCTTTTGAGCAACTCGACGCGCTTATTTCTGCCCGTGTCCGGGGCCAATGACGCCGCGCACCGCGACGGCGACGTCGAAGTCCTCCACGTGCGGCGGATGATGACAGGAAATGCATACGGAGGGCGCGGGGCTCGCCACGATGCGCGCTTTGTCCGTCGGGTTCTGCACGTGCATGGATCCGGGGCCGTGGCAGTCCTCGCACTGCACGTCCTTCAGCTTGTCGACGTGCGTGACGGAGCTTCCCCCCGGCTTTTCGTATCCCGTCACGTGGCAGCCGACGCAGTCCAGGTTGAACTCTTTGAACTGCGTCGACAGCGTCGCGTACGCGTGCGCGTGAGCGGTGCGGTTCCACACTTCACGCGGTCCGGGGTGGCACGTCGAGCAGACGTCGATGCCCACGAACCCGGGCTGTTCCGGGGCCCGGGGCGGCGGCAGGCGATCGGCAAACGAGGTTCGATTGTGCTCGTCGACGGCCTTGTAGTATGCGGCCATGTCGGTCTCGATGAGCGAGTCTTTGCCGAGGGACTCGCGGATCTCCTGCACCGAGTAGCGAAAGAAGCTCCCCGCGGGCGGCGCGGGGCGGCGGTCCAGGGCGTCCCGCTCCGCCTCGAGCGCAGAGAGGTCCTTGCGGCGCGCGTCGACGTCGGCGGCGTTCACGGTCTTGTCCCGCGCCCACGCCGCGATCTTGGCGTGCAGATCGTCGATGCGACGGGCGAGGTCTTCGCGGCGTTCGGAGAGCTCGAGGCCCGTGCCGTCGGCGAATTTCACGAGCTTGCCGGGTTGGGCAGGTTCGCGCAGGTAGAGATCGAGCACCGCGACGGTCTGGAGATGATTGGCGCTCTGCGCGATGAGGACGTCCCCCACGCGCTCGCCCTGCGGCGCGGTCGCGTTGGCGTCGCCGTCCGCCTTGGGCGATCCAACGAGGACGGCGGTAAGTTCGGGGATGGCATCGGCGATGCGCTTCGCTTCGCCCCGGCCGGCGGCCGCCAGCGCCACGAGGACGTTGGCGCCCTGACGCTTGGCCGCGTCCACGCCGGCGCGGACGACTTGCTCGGGACTCTGAGTGCCAGCCCCCGCATCCGCCGCGCCCGGCGCAGGGGGAGCGTACCCGACGAAGCCGATCTTCAGGCCGCCTACATCGCGGACGACGAACGAGACGAATGGGGGTTCTTCCGGCCGGGCGACGATCGCGTCGGCCCCCGCCGCGCTCGCCAGCTGCCCGAGGCCATCGCGACCCGTGTCCCAATCGTTGAGCCCGGGGGCAAAGGCGGCGAGATCCAGGCGGCGCATCACGCGAGCGATCGTCTCGGCCTTGGCGCGATCCTGGTCGGCGTGGTCGGAGGTCAGCCTCGGGTCCATGAAGAAGAGAGGCCCGGCCGCTGCGACGACGGACGAGACGTGCGCCGCATCGGCCATCCCCCCGCTCCGCCGCGCCCAGGCGCCAAACTTGTCCAGGCCCCCCAGCTGATCCTTGGTGCACCCGCAGGGCTCGAGGGCGCCGGCGAGATCGCTTACGAGGTACAGGCGCGCGGTGGGCGCCCCCGGGTCGACCGACTCCATCGGCGAAGGCCGAGCAACTGCCCCCGGGCCCGTCGACCGGCAACCCTCGCACGCCGCAAGGCCGATCATCGCTCCCGCCAGGACGCCGAGAGCGCGCAGCCAAAGGACGAGGTGGCACATGAGGAACGTGGGCTCGGCGTCGGCGCGAGAGCTCATGGCGTCGAGTGAGGCGCGGGAGCGCAGCGATCTCGTGTCTCGAGGGCCTCGAATAGATACACTCTCCCCGGCAATGACGTCGGGAGAAAACCCAAGGGGTCGCGGAGTTCCACGACCGCTGTCGGGCGGCCCGCTCAAGTTTGGTCCCTTTCTACTCGAGGCACGCCTGGCCGTCGGCGGTACAGCCGAGGTGTATCTGGCCCAGCCGCTCGACCCGGGAGCTCAACCCCGCAAGCTCGTCGTCAAGCGGCTGCTGCCCCACTTCATGTCCGACCCAGAAGGGCGCACGATGTTCGAGCGCGAGGCCGCGCTGCACGGCGCGGTCTCGCACCCCAACGTGGTGCGCGTGTTCGGTTCGGGCTCCGTGGGCGACGAGCCATGGCTGGCGATGGAGTTCGTCGACGGCTGCGACCTGTTCCGGCTTCTTCGGCGCCTCTCGAGCGGGGGTCGAACGCTCGGCCCGTCGGTGTCGGTCCACATCACGCGAGAGCTGCTCCTCGGGCTCAGCAGCGCGCATACGGCGCGTGATCCCTCGGGAACACCGATGGCCATCATCCATCGCGACGTGACGCCGTCGAACATTTACCTCTCCACCGACGGCCGGGTGAAGCTCGGCGACTTCGGCATCGCGCGATCCGCAACGCGCGCGACACTCGCCACCGAGGGCGGCGCGATGTTGAAGGGCAAGTTCGCCTACCTCGCGCCCGAGCAGGTCGCGAGCGAGCCGTTCGATCAGCGGGCCGACCTGTTCTCGACGGCCGCGGTCCTCGTGGAGATGATGCTGGGGCGGCCTCTCTTCGCCGGCAGCGGCCAGCTCGCGGTGCTCCTCGCCATCCGCGACTGCCGGATCGATCCGCTCCGTGAGGCGCGCGCGGTGCTTCCGCCGGGGCTCTTCGAGGTGCTGGAGCGTGCGCTCGCGCGCGACCCTGCGGCAAGGTTTCCGACGGCCATGGACCTCTCGCAGGCGCTCGAGCCGTTCGACGCGAACCCGGCGGCGGCGCGCGCGGAGCTCGGCGCGCTCGTGCGCTGGGTCCAATCTGCGCCGTCGACCGACCAGATGCAGGCCGTCCGAGAAGACGCACTGCCTCCGCGCCCGGCCCCGCCCCCTGTCCAGCCTCACACGCCCGTCGCGTCCGCGCCCGCGCCGCCGGCGGCCCCTCCGCCGCCGACGACGACGTTCGAAGACGAGGAAAACGAGTCGGATCGCAACACGAGCGAGTACGCGCCGATCCCGTCGTACGTCACCACCGCGAGCGGCGGGAAGCTGGGGCCCTGGGCCTTCGCGCGCCTGGTAGAGGCCGTGGCGACGGGCCAGATCGGGCGCGGCGATCACGTCGACTTCATGGGGCGGGGCCCGGCCCCGCTGATGGCAATCGAGGAGCTCGCGCGTTTCCTTCCGGCGATGAGCGCCGCGACGACCAACCGCGTCGCGGCGGTCGGATCGCCCGATTTCGCCGACGACGTCTCGCTCGAAGCCCTGATGACGGTCTTTCTGAGCGTCCTCGAGTCGGACGCCACGGGCGTCTTGTTCGCCGAGGGTCCGACGGAGTCGCGTCGCATGACGCGCGCCGGCGACGTCCTGGGGGAGACGGGGCGCAAGGAGCTCTACTTCGTCGACGGCAAACTCCACCACGTCGCCTCGAGCAACGCGAGCGAGCTCCTCGGCGAGTTCCTCGTCCGGCGCGGAAAGATTTCGCGCACCGAGCTCGAGTTCGCCCTCGCGGTGCTACCGCGGTATGGGGGCCGAATGGGCGATACGCTCATCGCGCTGGGCCTCGTCCCCTCGCTCGAGATCTTCCGCGCCATCCGTGACCAGGGCAGCGATCGCCTCGTCGACCTTTTCCAGTGGCACACCGGGACGCTCGCGTTTTATCGCGGCCAGACGGCGCCCCACGTCGAGTTCCCGCTCGACCTGGCGCTCCCTCCGCTCCTTCTCACGGGCCTGAACGTCGTCGATCCGAACGGTCAGGCCGCGGGGCAATGGACCGCGCGCATCGACCAAGCCGCCAAACGACCTCGCCCCGTCCGCTAGACGGGCTTGCTGCAGGTCGGGCAGAGGGTCGAGCCTTTGTCGAGGGGCTGGCCGCAGTCGGCGCAGCGGCCCGGCTTCGGCTGCGCGATCTCGGGGACGCTCATCTGGCGAAGGCGCGCGAACCGGCCCAGCGCGTCGAGGAGGTTCGCGTTCGCGCTGTTGGCGGGGACGACGTGGGTCTCGACGCCCACGATGATGATCTCCGGCGCCGACGCGAACGGAAGCCTTTGCGTCGGCGGGGGCGTGTCGACGAGCTGCCCCGGAGGCCGGTTCGACACGCGGCGCTGCGGCGGCACGTCCGTCTCGCGGCACTTCAGGACGACGGTCGCGATGTTGTCATGCGCGCCGGCGGCGAGCGCCGCGTCGATGAGCGCGCGCACGTGATCGCTCGGCGCACCGGGTGCCTGGAGGATGCCCTCGATCTGTTCGTCGGACAGCGCTCCGCTGAGCCCGTCCGAGCAGAGCAAGAACACGTCGCCGTCGAACGCCCGCATCGAACGCACCGGCACCCGCAGCGACTCCTCCATCCCGAGGGCGCGCGTGATGATGTTCTGGGGCATCCGCTCGACGAGGGCGTCGTCGGCATCGGGGTGCGTCTCGAGCACGTCGACCATCAGCGAGTGATCGGTCGTCAATCGCTCGAGGATCCCCTGACGCATCCGATAGCAGCGGCTGTCGCCGACGTGCGCCACGTGGACCATGTCTCCTTCTGGCGAGAAGGCGAGAGCCACGACCGTCGATCCCATGCCGTGGTACTTCTTCGCGCGCTTGGCGATGTCGACGATCTCGGCGTTCGCACTGTGGATGGCCGCCGAGAGACGCCGGGCGATCGTCCAGAGGCCGAACTGATCGATCTCGGGCCGCTTGATGAGCGAGCTCGCTGTCGTCTCGAAGAGGTTCGCGACCGTCGTCGTGGCGAGGGCGCTGGCGATGTTGCCGGCGTTGTGCCCCCCCGCTCCGTCGGCCAGCACGAACAGGCCGAGCTCGGGCCGGAGCAAAACATGATCCTCGTTGTGGTCGCGCTGCCCGATGTCGGTGCCTCCCGCGGCCACCGGCGCAAGCACGCGCGTCGTCAACACCGGGTCGTCGGCGCCCGAGCTGACGGCGGAGTTCTGCGGCATGTCCCCCAACTATACCGGTTTTCGCGTCATTTCAGCTCGGCGACTTGCTCGCCGAAAATACGCTCGATCCCCGACAGGAGCGCATCCCCCACATCGACTCGCCAGGCGTCCCCCAGGGCGAGCTGCACCTCCGCACCGTCGGCGAAGCTCACGTACATGGCGACCGGGCAGGTACCCTTGGACGCCGAGAGGACCCGCGCGAGGCCAGAGAGATCGGTCGCACCCGTTCGCTCGGCGCGCACGCGGATGGCGATGGCCCGCGTGTCCGCGCGAACCGCGTCGGCCAGGGGCTGGACTTCGTTCAACAAGATCGTCGGCTCGCGGGCCGCGTCGCCGTCGTCTTCGCCGTCGTCGCCGCGCTGGGGGAAGCTCACCTTTCCCGTCACGAGCACCGGTTCGCCCCCGGCAAGCAGGTGCGCGTACTGGTCGATGTCGCGGGCACGCAGCTTCACGTTCACGCGGCCGGTGAGGTCCTCGAGATCGAAGAACGCCACCTTGCCGCCGCCGTCCTTGAAGATGCGCTCGCGGTAGCCCTCGACCATACCGGCGAGCTTCACTTGCGCCCAGTCCTCCGCCGTCGCGCAGGTCGAGATGGGGACCGCCCCGACCTTGGCGAGCCCGGCGTCGCCCTTCATGTATCGCTCGAGCGGATGGCCCGAGACGTAGAAGCCGAGCGCCTGCCTTTCGCGCACGAGGAGCTCGCGGCGATCCCATGGATCGCACTCCGCGTAGTCCCCCGCGCTCGGCGCCGACGCCGACTGACCGGGCGCCGCGTCGAACAGGCCGAAGAGGGTCGTCTGGCCGGCCTCGCGGTCTCGGCTCGCCGCGCGCGATCGCTCGAGCGCCACGTCGATCGACGCGAAGGCACGCGCCCGCGAGACACCGCGCTCGGCGAGCGCCGCGTCGAACGCGCCGCACTGCACGAGCGCCTCGAAGATGCCCTTGTTGACCCGCTTCGCGTCGATGCGCGCGGCGAGATCGAACAGGTCGGCGAACCGGCCGCCCTGGCGCGCCTCGAACACGGCCTCGAGCGCCGCGCCCCCGAGCCCGCGCACGGCGCCCAGGCCAAAGCGGATCTGCGGGCCGAGCGCGTCCTTGATCCGGTCGGCGCGGCGGATTGGCTTCGCGCCGTCCGGGTGCGTGTAGACGACTTTGAACTCGGTGCCGCTCTCGTTGACGTCGGGCGGCAGGACGGTAACCCCCATCGCACGGGCGTCGGCGATCGTCCGAACGACCTTCTCGATCCGCTCCTTGTCGCTCGTGAGGATCGCGCAGAGAAGCTCGACGGGGTAATGCGCCTTGAGCCACGCCGTGTGGTACGTGATGAGCGCGTATGCCGCGGAGTGACTCTTGTTGAAGCCGTAGCCCGCGAAGTACTCCAAGAGACCGAAGATCCGCTCGGCCTCCGCCTCGACGACGCCGTTCTTCTTGGCGCCGTCGACGAAGACGCTCTTCTGCTTGGCCATCTCCTCGGGCTTCTTCTTGCCCATCGCGCGCCGGAGCAGATCGGCGCCGCCGAGCGTGTAGCCCGCGAGGCGCTGGGCGATCTGCATCACCTGCTCCTGGTAGACGATGACCCCGTACGTGGGCGCCAGCAGCTCGTCGACGAGGGGGTGCAAGCTCGCGATGGCCGCGCGCCCGTGCTTCCGATTGACGAAGTCCTCCACCATCCCGCTGCCGAGGGGGCCGGGCCGGTATAGGGCCACGGCAGCGACGACGTCCTCGAAGCCGTCGGGCCGCAGATCCTTGAAGAGCTGCTGCATGCCGCTCGACTCGAGCTGGAACACGCCCTTCGTCTCGCCCGACGCCAGCAGCTTGTAGGTCGCGGCGTCGTCCATGGCGATGCGCGACAGGTCGAGGGTGCGCCCGTCGCGGACGAAATCCGGCCGCTCGTTCACGAGGCGCACGGCGATGTCGAGCACCGTGAGCGTCTTCAGGCCCAAGAAGTCGAACTTGACGAGGCCCGCGAGCTCGACGTCGTCCTTGTAGTACTGGGTGACGAGGACGGCCGCGTCGCCCGCGGCCGCCGCCGCCTTCGACGCCTCCGCACGAAAGACCGGCACGTGGTCCCACAGCGGCCCTTCGCTGATGACGATGCCCGCCGCGTGCTTGCCCGCGTGGCGCGTCAGGCCCTCGAGCTTGCGCGCCTGGTCGAGCAGCTCGCGGATCCGGTTGTCGCGCTCGTACATCGCCTTGAGCTTGGGCTCGATCTCGAGGGCCTCCGCGATGGTGTACGTCTCGGCCGGCGTCTTCCGGGGGATGAGGTTGGCGATCTGCTGCGCCTCGGTGGGCGTGATGCCGATGCACCGGGCGACGTCCTTGACGACGCTCTTGCTCTTGAGCTCCGCGAACGTCGCGATCTGCCCGACGCTCGTCTCGCCGTACTTTTGCTGGACGTAGGCGATCACCTCGTCGCGGCGATCCATGCAGAAGTCGATGTCGAAGTCCGGCATGCTCACGCGCTCGGCGTTGAGGAACCGCTCGAAGATCAGGTTGTACGGGATGGGGTCGATGTCCGTGATGCGGAGGGCATACGCCACGATCGACCCCGCGCCCGAACCCCGGCCCGGCCCGACCGGGACGCCGATCTCTTTGGCGTGGCGGATGAAGTCCCAGACGATGAGGAAGTAACCCGAGAAGTTCATCCGCGCGATGACGTCGAGCTCCGTCTCGAGGCGCTCGGCGTACGCTTGGCGGTCGACGCGCTTGCCCTGCACCGCGAAGTCCTCGAGGCGCCGGGCCAGGCCTTCACGGGACACGTGCCGGAAGTAGCCAGCGACGTCGTACCCCTCGGGCACGGAGAACGTCGGGAGCATCGCCTCGCCCAGCTTGAGCGAGACGCGGCACTTCTCCGCGACCTCGAGCGTCGCCCGCACCGCCTCCGGGTGCGACGAAAACGTCTGCGCCATCTCCCCGGCGGACTTGAGGTACATCTCGCTCGAGCCGTGGTGCCGCTCCTTGGCCTCGTCGAGGGAGCGGCCCGTCTTGATGCACGACAGGTAGAGGTGCGCCTCGGCGTCCGCCCGCTCGGCGTAGTGAACGTCGTTGGTTGCGACGAGGGGCAGGCCCACTTCGCGCGCGAGCTTCGTCAGGATGTCGCCGAGCACCGGCTGCTCGGGAAGACCGTGGTCCTGCAGCTCGACGTAGAGGTTGCCGGGCTCGAACGCGTCGCGCAGCGCACCGAGCGTCTCGCGCCCGAGCGCCTCGCCCTCTTCGAGGATGGACTGCGCGACGACGCCCCCCATGCACCCGGTAAGCCCGACGAGGCCCTTCGATCGCGACGCGATCTCGTCCATCGACAGCGGCCCCGCTTTCACGTGCGCGCGGGACACGAGCCAGATGAGGTTCTTGTAGCCGTCGGCGCTCGCGGCCAAGAGCGGAAGGTGGCACGGCCGCCCTCCGCGCCCCGCCACGTCGACCTCGCACCCGAGGATCGGCTGGACCTTGGCCTCCTTCGCCGCCTTGTAAAACGTAATCGCGCCGAACATGTTCCCGTGGTCGGTCACGGCCACGGCGCGCATGCCGGCCGCCGCCACCCGCGACACCAGATCTTTCACCTTCACCGCTCCGTCGAGCAGCGAGTACTGGGTGTGGACGTGGAGGTGGACGAACTCGGCGGGCGGCATGAAGCGCGTCGGCGGGGATCGCTACCGGCGATCGCGCGAGGACGCAAGGCACGGGCGCAGCTAGGTCGCCACGCGCCGGAAACTCCGCACGCTGAGCGTCACGAGGACGACGCTCATCGCGACCAGCGCGAGCACGTGCGGCATGAGCTCGAGGGGCCCGGCGTCGCGCAACACCACGCCGCGCATGATCTCGATCATGTGCGTCGCCGGCAGCAGAAGGCCGATCGCGTAGAGCACCGGCGGCAGGCCGGCCATGGGGAAGATGTAGCCGCTCAGCATGAACGACGGCAGCATGAACATCTGCGCCATCTGCGTCGCCCCGGCCTGCGTCGATGCCCGCGTGGAGAGAAATAGCCCCAACGATACCAGCGCGAACAAGTACACGAGCGCCATCGCGAAGAGGAACACCAGATTGCCCCGGATGGGCACTTGGAACCCGAACCGCATCGCGAACAGGATGAGCGTCATCTCGGCCACCCCGACGACCAGATACGGCGCCACCTTGCCGAGCATCAGACCCACCGGATCCACCGGCGTCACGAGGAGCTGCTCGAACGTACCTTGCTCCCGCTCGCGGACGATCGCCACCGTCGTCAGCACCGTGGCCACCATCATCAGGATGATCGCGATGAGGCCGGGGATGATGTAGTTCGCCGTCCGGCCGTCCGGGTTGAAGAGGACAATGGGCTGCAGCTGCAGGCTCCCCTGCCCGGGCGCCGCGTACTTGCTCATCACCCGCGCGAGGTCCTGCGCCGCGAGCCCGCTCACGGCCGCGAGCGCCTGCGCGCTCACGGTGGAGTCCGACCCATCGATGAGCACGAGCACCGGCGCGTCCTCGTCCCGCGCGCGCTTGTCGTGATAGTCGGGCGGGATCACCAGGCCCACGCGCGCGTGGCCCGCGGCGATCTCGGTGCGCGCTTCCCGCGGATCCGTAGTCACCCGCTCGATGTTGAAGGTACGCGTGGCGCGCAGCTGGTCCATGAGCTCGCGGCTGGCCTGCGATTCGTCCTGGTCCACGACCACAGTGGGCAAATCGTGCACGGTCTGGTCGATGAACCCGAAGAGCGTCAGCTGAAAGAGCGGGATCATCATCGTGATGACGAGCGTGCGTCTGTCGCGCACGATGTGCGTGAACTCCTTGCGGAGGACGGCGACGAACGAGTCCCACACGGCTCACCTCCCTCGTCAGACTCGTTGTGGCAGCGGCAGGCCGCCGGGTGGCGCCTGGGGTTCGGCCCGCGCGTTCGCCTGTTGCTCCGTGAGCGTGACGAACACGTCCTCGAGCGACGCCGTGATCTCGCGGATCTGCGCGTTGTCGAACCCCAAGGCCCGCATCTCGGCCAAGATGGCGGCGTCGGGGACCTTCGCGTCGACCAGCGCGTGGACGCACTGACCGAAAATCGTCGCGCTGTCGCAAAACGGCTGCTGCTGCAGCCAGGCGAGCGCCCGCGCGGTGCGACTCGTCTCCACCTCGATCCGGCGTCGCCCAGGCCGGTTCACCGCGGGCATGGCCTTGAGCGCGTCGGGGGTGCCGCTCACGATCATCCTCGACAGGTACAGGTAGCCGACCTCGCCGCAGCGCTCGGCCTCGTCCATGTAGTGCGTCGTCACGAGCAGCGTGATCCCCTCTGCGGCCAGCGTGAAGAGCAGGTCCCACAGCTCCCGCCGGGCGACCGGATCGATCCCCGCCGTGGGCTCGTCGAGGAAGATGACGCGCGGCTCGTGCATCAGCGCGCTGCCGAGGGCGAGGCGCTGCTTCCACCCTCCGCTGAGGAGCCCCGCTCGCCGGTCCAAGTACGGCCCGATGTGCGTCAGATCGATCGCCACCTGCCGGCGCTGCCGGAGCCGGTCGCCGCGAAGGCCGTAGATGCGCGCGTAAAAGTCGAGGTTCTCCTTCACGGTGAGGTCCGGGTAAAGCGAGAACTTTTGGCTCATGTACCCGATGCGCTTGCGGATCTCGCGCCCGTCGGTCGACACGTCGTACCCAAGGACCGTCGCGCGCCCCGCCGTGGGCGCGAGCAGGCCGCAGAGGATGCGGATGAGGGTCGACTTGCCCGACCCGTTGGGACCGAGCAGGCCATAAATGGTGCCCGGCTGCACCTCGAGGTTGACCGCGTCGAGCGCCGTGAAGTCGCCGAACTTGCACGTCACCTGGTCGACGGCGATGGCCGGACCGCTCACCTGGGCACCGTGATGAACGCGGCCATGCCGGCGCGCAGGTCGTCCTTGCCCTCGCGCAGGCCGATGCGCGTGCCGAACACCTGGTCGGCGCGCTCGTCGGCCGTCTGGAGGTTTCGTGGGGAGTACTCGCCGACGCTGTTGATGTGCTCCACGACGCCCATGAACGCGCGGCGCGGGAATGAGTCCACGGTGATGGGCACCTGCTGCCCGACGCGCACGTGCCCGACGAGCGTCTCCGGGACGTAGATGCGCACGTAGAGCTGGTCGTCCTCGAGCAGCGTCGCGGCTGTGGCGTTGGGCGCGAGGATGTCGCCGGGGCGCAGATCGAGCGACTCGACCCTCGCGGGGCGGGGCGCTTTCACCGCGAGCTCGTCGATCTTGATGCGGACCTGTTCGAGCTGGGCGGCGACGCCGTCGACCGTCGCGCGCGCGGCCTTCAAGTCCTCGACCCGCGTGCCGATGACGACGAGCTTGGCGCTGGCCTGGGCCTCCTGAGCGCGCGCCGCCGCCTGGGCGATGTCCTCTTCACGCTCGCCGTTCTGCAGCTCGTTGAGGGTCTCCTTGGCGTTGTCGCGCTGGGCGACGGCGCCCCGCAGCACCGCGTCGGCCGTGTCGAGCTCGGCCTGCGAGATCGATCCGCTCGCCCCGAGCCGGTGCGCGCGATCGGCGTCGAGCTGCGCCTTGTCGAGCGCGACCTGCAGCGCGACGAGCCGGGCCTTGGCGCCCTGGATCTCCTCGACGCGCGCGCCGCGCTTGGCCTCTTTCAGCGCCGCGACGGCCGTCGCCGCCTTCGCCCTCGCCTCCTCGATCTCCTCGGGGCGCGAGCCCTTCTCGAGCTTCTCGAGGTTGGCCTGCGTCTGCTCGAGCTGCGCCTCGATCTGCTGCCGCGTCGCTTCGAGGTCCCCCGGCTCGAGCACGACGATCGTCTGCCCCGCCTGGACGCGATCGCCCTCCCGGACCAGGACGTCTTTCACGCGCCCGCCCGTCCGCGACCCGACCGAGATCGTGCGCGCCTCCACCGTGCCGCTCCATTCGTAAGGGCGCGTGCGCTGGTACGCGCGGTAGCCGCCGTAAGCTGCGATGGCCAACGCAAGGACGGCGAGCGGCAAGAGGCGTCGCGAACTCTTGCGCGATTTCGCATCCTGGTCCGGGACGGCGGCGGTCTGGGTCACCAAGCGGCCCTACTCTCCTCTTTCCTCGGGCGTTGCGGGGCGGAGAGTTCAGGCAAGACCGAGCGCCATAGCGCCTCGCACTGTAGCGCCCGCTGCGCGAAGGGCCGTGATAACTTCGTCAATCGGGCAGGAGGCGCGGAAGGACGATGGCCATGGGTGGCGCACTCGAGGCTCGCAATTGCCCCAACTGCGGCGCGGCGCTCGACGCCCGTGCCGCCGCCTCGAACCGACTGACATGCCGCTACTGCGGGCATGCGTTCGAGCTCCCCCGGGCGCCGGCGCCCCCTCCGCGGCAGGTCGTCTTGAACATCCCTCGCGACCTCTCGAGGGAGGTCGCTGCGGCGCAGCGGGTCGTCTCGTCGCTCATCACGTTTGCGGTCGTCATCGGCGTGCTCGTCGCGGTCGGCGGCGGCATCCTGGCCACGAGGGCCGCTTCCAAGGCCAAGGGCAGCGCGTTGGCCGCCCTCTCCGCGATCCCTGGGATGCCGAACATCGCCCTTCCGCTCGCGCGCGCCGATTTCTTGTGGGATACGGTGGCCGGACCGCCAATCCCCGTGCCGGCCGCCTCGGGCAGCGAGAGCGTGATCGGCCGCATCCGCAAGCGGCCGGGCGACGAGCTGTGGATTGCCTCGTTCGAGGGGGCGAACTTCGCGCAGACCTGGGCGGTTGGCCCGTTCGGCACGTACTCGGAGGGCTACCGGTCGACGTTCATGGCCGTGGTCGGCAAGAGCGTCGTTGTGACCGACTACCGGGCCAACGTCCACGTGTACGACGTCTCGACGGGGCACGAAGTGCACACGCTGAAGCTCTCGGACCGGGTGAAAGCCATGTGCAGCGCCCCGGACGGCAAGCCCCAAGTCTGGATCGAGCAGAACGACGAGAGGACCGGCCTCGTCGACGCCGCGACCGGCACGACGACGCCCGCCGCGCGGCCCGCGTGGTGCCCGAACGATTGGGCGACGAGAAACGACTGCCGCGGATGGCTCAAGCGCGGGGCGCCCGTCTCGCAGTGCCGCGGACCCGAGGCGGCGCCCAAAGTGCCCGCCTTCGAGGCGCTCAACGTCCTCGAGGACAGCGACGTCGCCGTGGCGCTCGGGAAGAAACACCCGGGGACGGCGGTGCCGATGGCGGTCGGCTTCGACCCTCAGACACACGCCGTCCGGTGGGAGCACCCGGTCCCCTCGGGCGATCTCGCGTCGGCCGCGGAGAGCGGGGGCGTGGGCTTGATGGACGCGCTCGCCGGCGGTCGCTTCGTCACGCCTTACCAGACGACGCCGCGCGGCTGGCACTTCACCGCGTTCGACGGCCGCTCCGGCGACCGGCTCTGGGACGTCGAGCTGCAGAAGGTCTTTGGCGTCGACAACCCCGAGGGGTTCAGCCTCTCCCCCACGCGCGTCTACGTCATGCGAACGAGCTCCGTCGAGGTCTACGACGCAAAGACCGGGAGCCTCCTGGGGACCCTCGGGCAACCGTAGAGCGTTTGCGCCGGCGCCCCCTCCCTGCTGTCATCCTGAGGCCGAAGGCCGAAGGACCCCACAGGCACCGAGTATCCGAGCGCGCAATGGGGTCCTTCGCTTCGCTCAGGATGACAGAAAAGGGGCGCTAGTCTTCCGCGCCGCCGTCGACCACCGCACCTTCGGCGCCACCGTCCGAAGAGGTTCCCGCCTCACTGCCGCTTTCCAGATCCTGGTCGAATTCGAGAGTCACGCCCGCGTCCAGCCCGCCGGCGTCCGGCGCGGCGAAGTGCGATACCAGGTTCGCCCACGCCCTGCTCCGGTCGACGCAGTGGAGCGTCTCCTCGAGCGCGGCCGTCGTCGCGTAGTTCATGATGGCGTTGCCGGTGGTCTCCCCCAGGTAGCTGCTGCTGCAGTCGAAGAGGAGGCGGCCCACGGCCGCGACGCCGCAGACGTCGTACTGCTCGCCGGCCTGCTCGATGTTCTGTCCCTGGGTGTTCGTGAGGTAGCAGAGGTCCGTCGGCACGAGGTGTCCGTCGTTCGGGATGCCGACCAGGCGCTTGGGCGCCGGTGACGAGCCGTACGAGGTCACGTCGTCCATGAACGGGATGACCTTGTCGCTCTCGCCCGCCATGATGAGCACCGACTTGAGCGTACTCGAAGGGCTGACGGCCGACGGCGTCGCCAGCGGCATGTCCACCTCGACGTTGGGTTTGCCGCTGAAGGACGCCGCGTCGCCCGCTCCCTGGCTGTGGCCTGAGATGGCGATGCGCGTCATGTCGATCGAACCCGCGAGGAAGCCCAGATCCCCCGACGGAGTCGTCAGCGCGCCGATCTCCGCGTCGACGTCGCGGCTGACGTCCTGCGCGATGCCGCTGCCGGGGCACGGACCGTTCGCGGCCGCGCCGAGGAGTTCGCCGGCCTCCGCCAGCGAGTCTTCCATGTCGAGCCCCGGGTGATCCGCCGCGACGACGATGAAGCCGCGGCTCGCCCACTGCACCGCCTCGCTGCCCGAGCCGATTCGGATGGAGCCTGTGCCATGGATGAAGATGACCGCCGGGTAGGGCCCGTGCGTCGCGTCGAGGGGAAGGTTGGGGTAGCAGCCGGACTGAAACTGGGTCGCTACCGCCGAGTCGGGGACTTTGGACCGCTGGCTCGGCGGGAGCCAATCTCGAAAGTCGTATGTCTTCTGCGTCTGTCCGACCTCGCTGCCGATCGTCGCCGGGTACCATATCTCCGTCGTCAGGCTGAACCCAGTGCCGGGCGCGCCGCCGTCCATGCCCGTCACGCCTACGCCGCCGTCCGCGGGGCCGCCCCCATTGACCGGGATGAAGACCGTCTGCACGCCGACCGGCCACGGACCTGGCAGCGACGGATCGTCCGGAACCGACAAGAGCCTCGTCGTACCGCACCCCGCCGTCTCCACCGGGACGACGGCCGCATCGGGCGGGCTACTGGCGCCCGCGCTGCTCTTGCTCGAGCAGCCCTCCACGGCGCACATCGCGGCGAGCGTGACGAAGGCGGCGACTTCTCGAACCATGGGTGCATTTGTAGCTGCAGGAGCCGACCTCGGATCACAACAATCGTGGTGTCGTCCTCTTTCGTTGCCAGCGCGCCCCAAAGGCCGTGTGCTTGCAGGCTCAGGAGCTGACCCGTTACACTCGAGTTTTCCGTGGCTAGCGGCATCGGAGCGAGGCCGCGCCGGAAGGGGATCCCTACCTTGCGTAAGTCAGCATTCGCCGTGCTCCTCGCCGTGCCGGTGGCTTCGGCCTGCACCAGTCTCTTGGGCGATTTCACGAGCTCCGGCATCGTCGGCGGCGGGCCGGACGCGACGACCGACGACGGAGGCACCCTCGCCGTCGACGGCTCGATGTCGCAGCGGGACGGCGCGACCCTCTCCGACGGGGGCGCGACGAACCGCGACGGGGCGACGGGCTCCGAAGCCGGCCCCGATGCCGCCCCGGCGCCCGCGCTCCTCGCATGCGCCGAGGGCAACGCGATGAACCGATTGAACCTGACGCTCAATCCGAACGGCGCCGGACCCGAGCCGGCGCAATACGGCGCCCTCGCGATCGCCAACCTGCCCGGCACCGCAGGCGAGGTCCGGGTCGTCGCCGCAGCCGACGACGGACTGCACGCATTCACGTTCTCGCAGAGCTCGAGCAGCGTCACCGACACCGTGTTCGCGTTCAACCCGGGCAACACGAACGTCTTCGACATCGAGCGCTACCAGGGTGGGTTTGCGGTCCTCGTGCTCGACATGAACGCCGAGAACGAGCCCGTGCTCGCGGTGGAGCGGATCGAGGACTCGGCGTCGGCGTGGTCCCCGGAGTACGTCGTCTCCGGAACGAACCCGATCGATCCGGTTACGGACACCTCGATCAGCGCGTCCGTGGCCGTCGTCAACCCGAGCACCAACGAGTTTTACATTGCGATCTACGACACGGAGATCGGCGAGGACGGCGGCTACAACGACGTGCTGCGCTGGCAACACGTCCAGGGAACCGGGGCTCCGGGGAATCTCCCTCACCTCGCGTCGTTCCCGGCGGACACCTACAGCCTGCCATCGCCGAGCTTCGCGTTCACCATGACGAACTCGTATCTCCTGGTGCAGCCGGGCGGCAACGGCGGCCCGTCGGTGGCGACGAGCGCCATCTTCACGATCTCGCCGATGGGGATCGGGCCCGGCCTGCCCGTGCCCTTCCAGGACACCCTCTCGCCGCCGTCGGGCGACACGCTCTTCGCCGTGGGCATGACCAATTCGGTCCTCACCCCCGGCTCGGCGAACCTCGCCTTCCTCGAGGGCAACCTCAACACGGCGCAGCTCTCGTACTACGTGGGGCAAGCGCCAGCGACCAACCTCGACTCGCTCGCGTGGCAGAACCTGACCCAGTCGAGCCCGGGCATCGCCGACGCGGGATACACGCTCGAAGACCTGCCCGTCAACCACGGCTCCTTCCACTGGGAGTCGTTCCCCTCGCCTGCCAACCCGACGTCCGAGAACCTCCTCGCGGTCTCCACCATCTCGGGTAACCAAAGCGTCCTGGGCGATCAGGGCCTGAACTTCGTGTGGTGGGACGCCGTGACCGGCTACATGCGCGCGAGCAGGACGGGCGGCCGGCGGCTGCTCCCCGATGTCAACGGGCTCGGTTACGCGAACGCCACCTTCGCCAGCCCGCCCAGCACGTTGATCACCAACGTCCTCGTGGCCTACGAAGTCCAGACGTCCGAGGCGGAAACGGGCCCCACGACGTCGAACGTGTGGCTGACCCAGATCAACTGCTCCTTGGCGCCGTAGCGCGGCGCCGTAGATCGATCGCGCGGCCCGCGCGTCTGACGAATAGTTGGCCCCGCGTGTCCACGTCCGCTATGTGCGGGCGGACTCGGAGGCTTGCGCCCCCCATGCTTCGCACGACGAGCACGATCCTACCGCCGCCTTCGGACTATCCGGTCCCGATGCCCGAGGTCCCCGAGGCCATCCCCGACAGCGACCCGTGGCGTGCCCTCGTGGAGCTCACGAAGGACACCGTCCGCCCGGGCGCATTGCACATCTCCGAGGATCTGGCGTCGCTCTAGAGCGCGTCCGCGCCTGTCCATCAATCGAGCAACCGGAAGGTCTGCGAAGCAGGCATCGGACACTCGCTTGGCGCTTGGGTACGCGGTCGCGATTCAACCCGAGAGGCGTATCGGTAGGGCATGGGGGGAGTTCGAGTCGGAGGAGCCTTCGGCCGGGCGGGGGCCCCTCCTGTCTGGCCGGCGCCAGGAGGCGCCGTCACAGGCCACCTCCCCGCCCGGCCGAAGGCTCCTCCGACTCGAACTCCGGACAGGCTTTGAGATGTCGCACCATCGGCTCTTCGAGCTCGATGACGGCTCCCTGCGGTGATGGGGGCCCAACCTCCAGCACCGTGATGCGGGCCCTATCGCTTTGCGTGCCCGTGCCTCCACGCGACGGAGATCGAGGTCCGAAGCTTCGTATGTCGGGGTTGTACGCGATGGATCTCGGTCTACGAAGCTTCGTATGTGGGGGTTGTAAGCGATGGATCCCGGTCCACGAGGCTTCGTGTGTCGGGGTTGTACGCGATGGATCTCGGTCCACGAGGCTTCGTGTGTCGGGGTTGTACGCGATGGATCCCGGTCCACGAGGCTTCGTGTGTCGGGGTTGTACGCGATGGATCCCAGTCCTCGACGCTTCGTATGTCGGGCTTGTACGCCATGGATCCCAGTCCTCGACGCTTCGTATGTCGGGCTTGTACGCCATGGATCCCAGTCCACGACGCTTCTGGTCCCGGCTTGTTTGCGATGGCCTTCGGTTAACCGAGGCCTGGGTCGCGCGTCCCGACGGGATCGTGACGCTCGGGCGGAGCGATCAGGTCGAACCCTTCAAGTCGAGGCGGCCTGCCAGGAGTTCGAGTCGGAGGTGCCTCCGGCCGGGCAGGGAGGTGGCCTGTGACGGTGCCTCCTGGCGCCGGCCAGACAGGAGGGGCCCCCGCCCGGACGAAGGCACCTCCGACTCGAACTCCCCCTATGCCCTGCCAACACGCCTCTCGGGTTGAATCGCGACGGCTACCCGCGTGCCGAGCGGGGTATCCAATGCCCGGATCGCAGGCCTTCCACCCCACGCGATTTGGCGACAGGCCATCGTCCGGTCTAGCCCCGCGGCGACGGGTGGGCGGCCTTCCACGCGGCGATGAGGTTCGAGTTGTCTTTCTGCCAGGGGTGGAACCCCGGGCGGAAGTAGTCGAGCCAGGACGGGACGATGTTCCGGAAGAAGCCCGGCGACACGAACCCGAACTTCACGAAGCTCCACGCGTCGGCCGCCGTGAGATCCTTCCGATCTTGCCAGAGCAGGTCGCCCATCAAGTAGGCGCTCGAAAAGATCAACCCGAACGTCATGCGCCACATCATGACGCTGCGCCTGAAGTACCCGCCGCCGACGGCGCGGTACACGTCGAACGCGACGGCCTTGTGCTCCGTCTCCTCGACGGCGTGCCAGAGCCATAGCTCGGCGTGCTTCGGATCCATGCGATTTGCATAGATCGGGTTCTCGAGGAACTCGCTGGCGAGCATCGCCGTGAAATGTTCGAGCGCCACGGTCGCCGCGAGACGGCTGAGCGGCGAGAGCGTCGGGTCCTCCCGGAGCATCCCGGCGAGGTACTCGTAGGCCTTGGCCTTCTTGCCGGCGACGCGCACGTTGTACTTGTGGTGCTCCGCGCCGTGCGTCCCCTCCTGCGCCGCGAAAGCCTGGATCTGCGTCAGGAGCTCGGGGTCGGTGATGGACGACCGGTAGTGCTGCACGGCCTCGACGAAGAACCGCTCGCCCTCGGGGAACAGCATCGAGAGCCCCTCGACGAAGCGCGTCAAGAAGGGCTCCCCATCGAACCAGTACTTGGCGGTCCCTTCGAAATCGAAATGCATCCGTCGCGGGCGGATCTCTACGCCCGGCGGCAGGGCCGCGCGCGCGCCAACCCGTCGAGATTCGACTGGAGCGGGCAGGGCCGAGGACGCCGGCATCGAGGAACTCGTCATCATGTGGACCATTGTCGCCTGTTTTCAAGGACCGATGGATGCCAAATCGGTGCCCGCCCAGCTAAAAGGCTCTACATACAAGGGTAGAAGTCGCCTTGCGCTCCGCCCTTGCCCTTTCGGTCGCGGCCGCTGCAACCCTCTTGGTGAGCAGCGCGTGCAGCGGCGCTGCGCCGTCCGAGCTCCTGACGAGCCCACCCTCCACCGGCGGGACCGTCGTCGATGCGTCCGCCACTTCGGACGCGACGACGGGCGGGTCGCCAGACGTCGCGGCGATGCAGGAGCCCGACTCCAGCACGGACGACGACGGCTCGACGGGATCCGTCGAGGCGGGTTCGATGGACGCGACCGCAGTGGACGTCGCGGCGGAGACGGGATCGCAAGGCGTGCCCTGCACCAACGGAACGACCAAGAGCTTCTGTCAGGGGAGCGACGTCTGCTGCATCACCACCCTGGTGACATCGACGGGGACCTGCGAGGCGAGCGGCGCATGCTTCGGCGGCTCCGTCGTCCGTTGCGGATCGAGCGCCGATTGCCCGATGGCCCAGGTGTGCTGCTCGACGCAGGCATCGGGCGGCTTCGCCCCGACGTACGACGTGTCGTGCGCGGCGAACTGCACGGGACTCGGAAAGACGCAGCTCTGCGATCCGAACGGCCCCCCCGGCGGCTGCCCCAACGGCGAGACGTGCTCCGCGACGACGTCCCCCGCGGGATACTCCGGGTGCAATTAGTCGTGGTCGAGCGGAGCGACCTCCGCTCCCCTCGAGCTCCCCACCGGATTTGGTTGCAAAATGCACTCTAAGCTCGCGCGCGAGCGATCGCGTGGGGGGCCAGGTGCAGGGCGAACGAGTAGATGCTGATTTGGGGTGGGACGCCGATGCTCGTCGGGAAGAGGGAACCATCCGCGACGAAGAGGCCTTTCAGCTGGTGGTGCTCGCCGGTGGAACCGACGACGCTCGTCTTCGGGTCGTTGCCCATCCGCATCGTTCCCATCGGGTGCACCGCCGTGAGAGGCACCGAGTGCGGGCGGATCGCCGAGGGGTCCACGCGGTCGAGCTGCGCCGCACTCCGGACCCGGATCGGGGGGATCGCCGGGATGGTCACCTCGGTCGCCCCCGCGGCGAGCAGGATGCGCGCGCACGCGACCAGGCCCTGCGCGAGCTGACGCCGATCGCCTTCGGACATCGTGTAGCGCAGGATCGGATTGCCGTTCGCGTCGACGTCGACCTCTCCGCTCGTCTCGTCGTGCACCATCGCCGTCAGCACCGCGAGGCGTGGGTACCCGCGCATGGCGGCCATGTGGGCGGCGCCGAAGCCCGGTAACACGGCCGCCGCGCCCACCGGGTGCGCGAACGCCGTGACGATCCACACGCGCCGGTCGCTCCCCTCTTCGTGCGAGAGAAACTCCGTGCACTCGTAGCTCTGCGGGATCCCGCGCCAGCCCGCGATCTCCCGATCGAAGGTGCCCGCGGCGACCGCACCGGGGTGCATGCGCAGGCCCCGCCCGAGCTGGCCGTGCGGATCGGGGACGGCGCTGCGCCGGGCGAGGGCGGCGCTGCCGACCGCGCTCGCCGCGAGCACGACGACGGGGCTCCACACCTGAATGGCCGCCTTGCGACGGCCCTCGGCGTCGCGCGCGGCGGCGACGACGCCCGTGACGCGCCCCCCTTCGTGCGTGATGCGCAGCGCTTCGACGTCCGAGTACACGCGGGCGCCGGCGTCGACGGCCGCAGGCAGCATGATCTTCAGCGCGTTCTGCTTCGCGTCGTAGGAGCAACCGAGCTCGCAGAAGCCGCTCTGCTGGCAGCCGACCCGGTTGTGACGCAGCGGCCCCGCGCGCCACCCGAGGGCCGCCGCTCCCGCGCGCAGCGCTTCGTTGTTCGCGTTGCGCATGGTGGCGGGGATCTCCGAGACCGACAGATCGCGCTCCATCGCCTCGAAGACGGGTCGCATCTCGGCGGGACCGGCTCCCTCGACGCCGCACCGGCGCGCCCAGACGTCGAGGATCTCGTCCGGCGTGCGCTTGCAGAGGTTCGTGTTGTGCACCGTGCTGCCGCCGACGCCGCGCCCTTGCAGGACGCGGATGGCCATGTCCTCGGTCGCGCGGCCGCCGGCGTCCTGGAAGAGCGTCGGGATCATGACGTCTTCCCGCTGATTGAAGTCGCGCGAGACCAGGTGTCCGCCTTCCTCGAGCGCGATGACGTCGAGACCCGCGCGCGCCAGCTCGCGCAACGCCACCGACCCTCCCGCGCCCGTCCCGATCACGACGGCATCGGCGTGAAGCACGATGTCGCCGTCCAGATCCCGTCCGGCGACGAAGCCTCCGCGGCTCAAGGCCGATCCCCCGACGCCGTCCACCCCGAGGCCGGACGGCCGACGAGGGGGCCATCGTAGCCGACGATCGGCCACGCCCGCGCGTCGCGGTAGTAGCCCATGAGAATGAGCGCCTTCAGACCGTCGAAGCCCGCCCGCAGGAGAGCCACCGGCGACGCCTCGAGCGACGCCAGGACGGCGTCCTGATCCGCGGGGGCGAGCCGCGTGAACCGCGACGTGAAGCCCGCCCCGAGCGGCGCCACGTGCTCGATGACCGCAATGTAGCGCCCGAGATCGCGCCGTACGCGCGCCGGCATGAGGGCCATCCACGCGTCGACGAAGCCGGCCACGTCGAGCCCGTCCGCGGTGGGGATCGAGGCGTCGTCCGGGCGGTCCGGCGCGACCACGCGGCGCGCGACGTGCTGGACGACGACGAACTGCCAGCCCGATAGAACGGCGAGCCGCCGCGCAGGGTCGATGGCGTACCCGCGGGTACGCCCTACGGCCAGCAGCGCGCCGAGACCGAGCGCCGCGAGCGAGACGAGCGCGCCGGAGCGCAGCGCCTGGCGTCGTGACAGCCGCGGCAGCCGCGGCGGATCGGGGTGCGTCGATGGCCCTGGCATCTACCCTCGCGCCGGCGGAGCGTGCAATGTATAGGCGCGAGGACGTCGCCGTGCACCTCTTCGGCCTGACCGGTGGAATCGCTTCGGGCAAGAGCGCCGTGGCCGAGCGCCTGCGTGCGCGCGGCGTCCCCGTGATCGACGCGGACGAGGTTGCGCGCGAAGTCGTCGCGGGCGGCACCGAGGGCCTCCGCGCCATCGTCGCCGAGTTCGGCGAGGGCGTGCTCGACGCGGGGGGGACGCTCGATCGCAAGGCGCTCGGCCGCGTCGTGTTCGCCGACGAGGCGAAGCGCAAGCGGCTGAACGCGATCACGCACCCGCTCATCGGACGGCGCACGTTCGAGCGGGCGGCGGAGCTGGACCGCGCCGGCGAACCCCTCGGCTGCTACGAGGCGGCGCTCCTCGTCGAGAACGGAGCGGCCGACGCGTTCCGCCCGCTCGTGGTCGTCGCGTGCCCGGAGGAAGTGCAGGTCGCCCGCGTGATCGCGCGCGATGGGGCGACGCGGGAGGAGGCCCTCGCGAGGATCCGTGCGCAGAAGCCGCTCGCGGAGAAGGTGGCTGTCGCGGATTTCGTGATTGATACGGACGGGCCGGTGGAGGCCAGCGCGAGCAGGACCGTGGAGGTGCTCGCTGCGATTTGCAGGAGGGTGGGGGCGGAGCCGGGAAGGTACGGGCTGGGGTGAGGGGGCGCGGGCGCGCACGCAGGCGCGGGCGCGCACGCAGGCGCGAGCGCGCAATCAAACCGGCATCCCGGCATCGCGGAGCGCAAGATCAGCGTGAAGTCTTGATACCTCTCGGGTGCGCGCCTGCGCCTGCGCCCGCGTTCGCGCCCGCATTCGCGCTCTCCACCCGCCGCGCGACGACCTCTCCGACGATCAGCAGCGCCGGCGGCGCCAGCTGCGCTTGCGCCGTCTTCTCGGCGATGTCCGCCAGCGTGCCCACGACGACGCGGGCATCCGGCAAGGTTGCGCGCGAGACGACGGCCGCGGGAGTGCTCGGTGCACGCCCCCCGGCGACCAGCGCGCCGCACGTCTCTGCGACTCGTCCCAGTCCCATGTAGAAGACCAGCGTGCCGCGCGGTGGGACGGTCGCTGCGACGTCCGGGTCGCCGCCGGCCGCGTGGGCGGTGACGAGCGTGACGCTCGCCGAGCACTCGCGGTGCGTGAGCGGAATGTTCGCGATGGCCGCGGCGCCGAGCGCCGCCGAGATCCCCGGAACGACCTCGAACGGGACGCGCGCCACCGCGAGCTCCTCCGCCTCCTCCCCGCCCCGGCCGAACACGAACGGGTCCCCGCCCTTGAGCCGCACGACGTCCTTGCCGTCGAGCGCTCGCTCGATGACCGCGGTGTGGATCCGGGCCTCGTGGTGCCGGCAGCCGTTGGCGCGGCGGCCGACCGGAATGAGCTCTGCCCCGGCGGGTGCGAGGGCCAGGATCTCGGGCGCGACGAGCTCGTCGTACGCGACGACCTGCGCCGCCGTGATGAGCCGATGCGCCCGGACCGTCAGCAGCTCCGGGTCCCCGGGCCCCGCGCCGACGAGCCACACTTTGCCCCGGCGGATCGTCCGCACCCCGTCAGAGGGCATGAAGGCCTCGCGCCAGGGAGCAGACGGTTCTCATAGTTCCTCGACCCCCCAGCGCCGCGCGATGGCGCGATCGAAGCGTGAAAATAGCAAGACTTCGCTGAGACGCCCGAGCGCGACGATGACGACGACCACGCCGAGCACGAGCGCCGTGTCGCCGAGATCACGCCCTGTCTCGAGGAGCTGGCCGAGGCCGCCCGAGACGAAGAGCAGCTCGCCCGCCATCAGGGAGCGGAGCGCGAACGTCCAGCCGATCTTGGCCCCGCCGAGGATGCCCGGAAGGGCCGCGGGCAGGGTGACGGTCAGCATGAGGCGCGCCCCGTCGGCGCCCATCGTGCGCGCGGCCCGCTCGATGGAGGGCGCTACGTGGCGGACGGAGTTCTCGGTGGCCACCGCGATCGGCAGGGCCGCGCCGAGCACGACCACGAGCTGGATGGCCAGCTCGCTCAGGCCAAACCAGACGATGGCGAGCGGCAGCCAGCAGATCGACGGCACGGAGCTGAGGCCGAGGACGATGGGCCCGAAGGCCTGCTTGGCGAGCCGCGAGCGGGCGAGCGACGTCCCCAGGGGCACGCCGATGAGGAGCGCGATCCCGTAGCCGACGATCAGGCGCGCAACGGTGATCGCGAGCGCGCGCGGCAGCGTGCCGTCCCGCACCCCGTCGGCCAGCGAGCGCGCGACGGCGACCGGACCAGGAGCGAGCGGCGTGCGCGCGATCTCAGATGCCGCGGCCCAACTGACGACGAGGATCGCCGGGACGATGATCCCCCGGAGCCACCCACGCATCGTCCGCCTCCTCGCGCGCCACCTTCTCTACCTCGCTCGCGATGCGGCGCGCAATGCCGGTCGCGAGCGTCGCGACGCGCGCGTCGTTCGACGAGCGCGGCCGGGGCAGATCCACGAACTCTTCGTGCAGGACGCGCCCGGGCCGCGTCCCCATGAGCACGATGCGGTCGCCGAGGCGGACGGCTTCGCGGACGTTGTGCGTCACGAAGATGACCGTCTTGCGGGTGGCGCTCCAGATGCGCTCTACCTCGCCCTGAAGGATCTCGCGCGTCTGCGAGTCGAGCGCCGCGAATGGTTCGTCCATCAGGAGCACGGCCGGGTCGGTCGCAAGGGCGCGCGCGATGGCGCCGCGCTGCCGCATCCCCCCCGAAAGCTCGTGGGGAAAGCGCTCCTGGAACCGCCAGAGGTGAACGAGGCGCAAGAGCTCTTCGCTGCGGGCGCGGCGGGCATCGGCAGGCCAGTGCTGCAGTTTGAGAGGAAACTCGATGTTGGCGCGCAGGGTGAGCCAGGGAAAGAGCGCGGCGTCCTGGAACACCACGGCGCGATCGGGCCCCGGTCGCGTGACGCCGCCATCGCCGTAACGCACGCGACCCGACGTCGGCCGAGAGAGCCCGGCGATGAGGTTGAGGATGGTCGACTTGCCGCTGCCCGACGGCCCGAGCAAGCAGACGAACTCGCCCGCGGCGACGCTCAGGGTGGCCTCGCGCAGGATCTCGACCGCGCCCGCCTCCGTGGTCACCGACAGCGAGACGTCTTCGAGCGCCACGCTCGCGCCGGATCGCGACGGAGGGATGCTCGAAGGCGGCGGCGGACGGATGGACGACGTCACGGCGCGTAGCGACACGCCGCGTTCCTCCACCCACGCCTTCGCGAACGTGAACACGCGCTCGTTATAGTGGACGACCCGACGCAGGTCAAAGCAAGCCCCCGGAGCCGCAACTCACCGCTCGTAGACGATGACGTTGTGGTAGCGCGCCTCGGAGCCCGCAGGGTTCTCGTAGGCGTGGGGCCGATCGGCGGCGAAGGCGATCGCGTCGCCGCCGCCAAGCTCGAAGGTCTCGTTGTCGACGTGCAGCTTGAGCTGTCCGCTCAGGACGACGAGCACCTCGTGGGTGCCCGCGGCGTGCGGCTCCGACGCGTGCGACGCGCGAGCCGAGAGGCGCAGCTCGTAGAGCTCGACGAAGGGCGACGCGCCCGCGGGGGTGAGGGGCCGGCTCTCGAGTTTCCCGTCGGCGGAGCGAAGAACCTGCGCGTCGTTGCGGCGCAGCACCACGACGCCGGACCGCGGCGCGCCGATGAGCTCCGCGAACGGCACCCCGAGTCCCACCGCGATTTTCCAGAGGACGCCGACGGTCGGGTTGCTCTTGCAGGTCTCGATCTGCGAGAGGGCTGCGCGGCTCACGCCGGACGAGCGCGCGAGGTCGTCGAGAGACAGCCCGCGAGCCTTTCTCCGCTGCCTGAGATTCTCTGCAACGCGGCGTCCGAGTTCCGCTGCGCCGACGTCATCGCCAGCGCCTGCGAGGGGCCGATTGGACTTGCGTGGGTCCACAATGTCCTCCATTGTAACGAACGAATGGCCGATAATTCAAAGGAATCGAAGACGGGCACCGTAACACGGTCGTACGAGGTGCCGGTACATGGCGGCGGACATCTCGTCGATCGCATGGTGACGGGCGACCAGTCGGCCGATGTCCTGCGGCGCGCCAAAGGCCTGCCACGCGTGCGGCTCGATGCCCGGTCCGGCGCCGATGCGGAGCTCATTGCGACCGGCGCGTTCTCGCCGCTCGACGGGTTCGTCGGCAAGGACGACTACTTCTCGATCGTGCGCGACGCGCGCCTCTCGTCGGGCAAAAAGGCCCTGTTTCCCATCCCGATCACGCTCAGCGTGCCTCGCGGCGAGGCCAAAGGCTTCCGCGCGGGGCAGGACGCTGCGCTCGTCGACGCGGCGGGAGAGGTGGTCGGCACGATCGCCGTCGACGACATCTACGAGCTCGATCGCGACCTCGAGGCCAAAGAGGTTTACCGGACGACGGACACGAAGCACCCCGGCGTCGCCTACCTCATGGAACACCGCGACGAGGTCGCCCTCGCGGGTCGCGTGACGTTGGCCCGGCGCACCATCGAGCGAAAGTTTCCCCAGCATCACCGCGACCCGGCAGAGCTTCGCAAGAAGATCGCCGACCTCGGGTGGCGTCGCACCGTTGCCTTCCAGACGCGTAACCCCATCCATCGTGCGCACGAGTACCTGCTGCGGTGCGCCCTCGAGATCACCGACGGCCTGGTCGTGCACCCGCTCGTCGGTGAGACGAAGGGCGACGACGTCCCCGCAGTGACGCGGGTCCGCTGCTACGAGATCCTTCTCGACAAGTACTTCCCGAAGGACCGCGCGCTCCTCAGCGTGTTCCCATTCGCGATGCGCTACGCCGGGCCCCGCGAGGCGCTCTTGCACGCCGTCGCCCGCCAGAACTACGGCTTCTCGCATTTCATCGTGGGGCGCGATCACGCGGGCGTCGGCAACTACTACGGCACGTACGACGCGCAGCGCATCTTCGATACCGTCGAGCCGGGGGAGCTCGCCATCCAGACGCTCTTCTTCGAGCACAGCTTCTATTGCCACGGCTGCGCTGGCGTCGCGTCCATCAAGACGTGCCCGCACGGCGAGGACCAGCGGCTCGTGCTGTCGGGCACGCGTGTGCGCGAACTTCTCACCAAAGGCGAGGCCCCGCCCGCCGAGTTCTCGCGGCCGGAGGTTGCAGCCATCCTCATCGCCGCGTATCGAGAGGCCGCCAAGGCTTAGAGCCTTCGTGGAAGGAACGGAGCGATGTCGAAGAAGAAGGAAGGCGTGGTCCTCTGGTTTACGGGGCTCTCGGGCGCCGGCAAGTCGACGCTCGCCGAGTGCGTCGAGCCCAAGCTCCGCGCCGCGGGAAGGCGCGTCGAGATCCTGGACGGCGATGTCGTCCGCACCCACCTGTCCAAGGGCCTGGGCTTCTCCCGCGAGGACCGAGACACGAACATCGCGCGCATCGCGTTCGTGGCGCACCTCTTGGCTCGCAACGGCGTCGTCGTCATGGTCGCGGCCATCAGCCCCTTCCGCGAGACGCGCGAGAAGGCCCGGCAGCTCATCGGTGACTTCGTCGAGATCCACGTCGCCCCTCCGCTCGAGGAGTGCATCAAGCGAGACGTGAAGGGCCTGTACAAGAAGGCGATCGCGGGCGAAATCCCCCAGTTTACCGGCATCAGCGACCCTTACGAGGAGCCGCTCTCGCCCGAGATCAAGATCGACACCAGCCGCGGGTCCATCGAAGACGGAGCCGCGCGGATCCTGGCCAAGCTCCGTGAGCTCGGCTACCTGGATAGCGACGAAAAAGCCGCCGCGAGCGTCTAACGCTTGCGAACGTATGCAAGGGGATGGCGCCATGACCAGGCAAGTGTTTCTGCCGAAATTCTCGGACAAGCGCGACATCGAGGAGTTCGTGCAGAAGCTCGAGGCCTTCGAGCGCGGCGAGCTCACCCCCGATCAGTTCCGGACGTTCCGCCTGCTCCGCGGCGTCTACGGACAGCGGCAGTCCGACGTCCAGATGATCCGGGTCAAGATCCCCTTCGGACGCATCGGGCCCGACCAGATGGTCGCGCTGGCCGATGTGGCCGACCGCTACTCGCGCGGCTTCGGCCACGTGACGACGCGGCAGAACGTGCAGCTTCATTTCGTGAAGCTGTCGGACTCCGAAGCGGCGCAGCGCCGCCTCGACGAGGCCGGCCTTACGACGCGAGAGGCGTGCGGCAACTCGGTGCGCACCGTGACGGCGTGCGCGCAGGCCGCCGTGTGCGCCGGCGCCGCGTTCGACGTGTCGCCCTACGCGGAGGCCATCACCCGCCACTTCCTGCGTCACCCGCTGTCGAGCAGCCTGCCGCGCAAGTTCAAGATCGCTTTCAGCGGCTGCGACACGGACTGCGCGTTCGGCGCGATCCACGACGTCGGGTTCATCGCCAAGGTCAAGGACGGCCAGCGTGGCTTCAAGGTGTTCGCCGCCGGCGGGCTGTCCACGACGCCGCAAGCCGCGCTCGTGCTCCACGACTTCGTACCGGCGGGAGAGATGGGCCGCGTCGGCGAGGCGCTCGTCCGCATGTTCCACGCCCTCGGCAACCGGGACAACAAGGCCCGCGCACGGCTCAAGTACGTCCTCCGCAAGCTCGGCGAAGAGGGCTTCCGCGCGAAGTACCAGGAGCAGCGCGCGGCGATCGACGCTGAGGCGTTCGCCGAGCTAACCCTGCCCGAGCAGCCCGACAACGCACCGGCCCCGCCGGTGAGTCTGCCCCTGGCCGGTGGTCAGCCCGAGGGGTACCTCGCGTGGCGCAGCACCAACGTCATCGGCCAGCGGCAAGAGGGGTACGCCGCGGCCTACGTGCGCCTCTTCCTCGGCGACATCACAAGCGCGCAGCTCCGTCAGCTCGCCGAGCTCGTCCCTCGCTTCGGCGACGGCACCGTGCGGCTGACGGTGGATCAGAACATCCTCATCCCCTGGGTCGACAAGCGATCGCTGCCGGCGCTGTACGTCGCCCTTCGCGAGATCGGCCTCTCGCTCGGCGACGTGCACACGGCGCTCGACGTGACGTCTTGCCCGGGCGCGGAGTCGTGCAACCTCGCGGTGACGTCGTCGCGCAACGTCTCACGCGCCATCGCAGAGCGGCTCGCCGGCGCCGACGTGGCCGGAGCCTCCGGGCTCGCGGGGACCACCATCAAGGTGAGCGGCTGCCCCAACTCGTGCGGCCAGCATCACGTCGCCGACATCGGGTGGCATGGCGCCGCCAAGCACGTCAAAGGCACGACGTTCCCGATGTACCAGCTCCACCTCGGCGGCGGGGTCGATGGCAACGGGGCACGCTTCGGCCGTCAGGTCGTCAAGGTCGTCGCGCGGCGGGTGCCGGACGCGGTGGCCGTGCTGGTCAAGCTGTTCGAGAGCGATCACGCCGAGGGGGAGACCCCGGCCACCTTCTTCCAGCGCGTCGATCCGAAGCGCGTCGTCGCCGCCCTCGGCGACATCGCGGCCGCCGCGCCGATGCCCGAAGAGCAGTCCGACATCGGCGAGGCGACGGGCTTCCACGTGGCCATCGGCGCCGGGGAGTGTGCTGCGTGAGTGGCCCAGAAACGCAGGGGCCGGCGCCCGATCGCGGGCACACCGCATCGCGCCGCTCCGATCCAGGACGCCTCGACTTCGAACGCGAGAACGCGCGGCTCGAGGCGGCGACCCCCGAAGAGCGCCTCGCCTTCGCGGTCGAGACGTTCGGCGACAAGCTTCTGTTCACGTCGTCGTTCGGCGCGGGCAGCGGCGTGCTGCTCCACATGTGGAGCCGCGTCGCCCCACACCTTCCCGTCGTCATGGTCGACACCGGGTTCCTCTTCGACGAGACGATCGCCTACAAGGACATGCTCGCGAAGGACTTCGGCCTGAAGGTCGAGATCGCGCGCCCCACGCAAAGCCGCGACGACTTCATCTGGGAGCACGGGGCCGACATCCAGAGCCGCGACCCGGACCTTTGCTGCGCGAAGAACAAGGTCGACCCGCTCAAGCCGTGGATCGCGCGCTCGCTCGGCTGGGTGAGCGGCCTGCGGCGCGACCAAAGCCGGACCCGCGAGCACGTGGCGATCCTCCTGCCCACGGAAGACGGGCCGATCAAGGTCCACCCGCTCGCCACGATGACGGCCGACGACGTCCGCACCTACGTCGAGAAGCACGCGATCCCGGAGCACCCGCTGAAGTCCAAGCGCTACCTGTCGATCGGCTGCTGGCCGTGCACCCAGCCGGTGGCCGACGGCGAGGACGAGCGCGCCGGCCGATGGGCGGGCCAGGCGAAGACCGAGTGCGGGCTTCACACGTTCCTGAAGCCGAAAGAGGGCTGAGGCAAAGGCGGGCGTGGCCCTCGGCGCGGTGATCTCGCGGCGCGACCTGCTCGGCGGCGCTTGCGCGGCGGCGCTCGGAGCGGGCTGCCGCGGTCGTCGCGGGGACGTCGTACGCATCGGGTACATGACGAACCTGACGCACGCCCCGGTGATCGTGGGCGTCGCGTCGGGGCGCGTCGAGCGCGCGCTCGGCGTCCGGCTCGAATCGAGGAGCTTTCGTGCCGGACCACGCGTCGTCGAGGCTCTCGTAGGCGAGGTCATCGACGTCGGGGTCGCGGGACCGGGCGCGATCATCTACACGCACGCCCGCCACGGCGCGGGGTTCTTGCGGGTGCTCTCGGGGTGCGCGTCGGGCGGAGCGTCCTTCGTCGTCGGCCGGGGCTCAGGCATCCGGGGCCCGGACGACTTGCGCGGCAAGACGCTGGCGACGACGCAGCTCGGCACCATGCAAGACATCGCCTTGCGCAAGTACCTTCGTGGACACGGGTACGCTCCGGCCGAGCGCGGCGGCGACGTGACGGTGCACGCGCTCGACCCCGCGACCATCCTGGCCGAAGTTCGCCGCGGCGCGCTCGACGGCGCATGGCTCCCGGAACCGTGGGCGACCCGCATCGTGCAAGACGCGGGAGCCGTCCGCCTGATCGACGAACGCGACCTGTGGCCCGGCCGCGCTTTCCCGAACGCCATCGTGGCCGCGCGCGGCGACTTCGTGCGCGACGCCGCTCCCCTGGCGGCGCGGGTGGTGCAGGCCCTGGGCGAAGAGATCGACCGGGCGAGCCGCGAGCCGGCGGCGACGAGCGAAGCGGCGCGCGCTGCCCTGGGCGAGCTGCTGGGCAAGTCCCTGCCGCGGACCCTCATCGACGAAGCGTGGCGATGGGTCGACTTCACGCGCGATCCGTTGCCCGTGGCGCTCGAGACGATCGCTCACGACGCCTGGGCGCTCGGTCTCGCGCCGCAGACGACGTGCCGGACGCTCTTCGGGTGAGAACCCGGCCCCCCATTCGTGGTCTCATCGAACGGTGTCGACGCGCGCCATCTCCCCCGCCCTGCCGATCCCCGATCTGACGAGCGCGGACGCGGCCGCCCGCGTCGACGTGAACGGCCTGCGCGACGTGCTCGTGTTCGCGTTCGCGACCGGGACCTCGCCGGAGTCCTTCGAGGGCGCCCTCGCAGCCGCGGCGATCCCACCGTCCACGTGGCGCCGAGCGGGCTTCGCACGCGACCTCTACGTCGACGAGCTCGTGGCCAAGACATTCAAGGTCACGATCGACGGACGGAGCTACCCCGCGAGCACCCGGTATCTCGCGAAGCTCGTGTCAGAACCCCCGAGCGACTCGAGGGACGTGGAGCTCCGCAGGAACGTCCTGCGGGAACTCGACGCCACCCCGGGCGTGCACGCGGACCTCGAGCAGGTCTACGTCGCGACGATCAAGCTGAAGACGCTGCTGTGCGCGGCGCGCCAGCCGGCGCCCCGGACGAGACGGATCGAGATCTTGCGGGCCGCGCGCGAGCTCTTCGATCGGATGGCGGCGAGCTTCGAGGGCGCGTCCTCGGCGGTGGCGCGCGTCCGCGACTTCGGCGCGGCGGTGAAGGCGAGCGAAGGATACCGGCGGCTTGTCGCCTTGCTCGACCACGAGGACAATCAGGCATCGCTCGACTTGCGCATGCGCGTGGGCGCCGACGGCGAGGTGCGCGCGATCGAAATCGTCGGCATCCGGGAGAACCGCAATAACCCGTTCTTTCGATCGTGGCTGCGTCGGCTGGTCGTCCGCTTCATCTTGTTCTTGCGCGGGCACCGCACGACGGGCGACGAGGTGGTCGAGCGAATCCTGTCCGACGTCCTGACCGGCATCGAGGACGCGCTCGTTCTGTCGTTCCAGGTCGTCGGGGACATCGAGTTCTACCTGGGCGCGCTCGCGCTCCGAGACCGGGCGGCCGCGGCGGGGCTTGCCATGGCCCTGCCGACCCTCGTCGAGCCGGGCGATCCGCTCGCGATCGAGGGCCTCTTCAACCCTCTCCTCGTTCTCGCCGGGGTAGCTGCCAAAGCGTGCGACGTGCAGGCGGGGCCCGGCGCGATCGTGGTCGTCACCGGCCCGAACTCGGGCGGCAAGACGCGGCTGCTTCAAGCGATCGGACTCGCGCAGTGCCTGTCGCAGGCTGGCCTGTTCGCGCCGGCGCGATCCGCCCGCGTGCCGAGGGCATCGGGGCTCTTCGCGTCACTCTTCGAGGAGGCCCGCGCCGACCAGCCCGAGGGCCACCTGGGGATGGAGCTGCTCCGGATCCGCCGGTGTTTCGACGAGCTCGATCCGGGCGCCCTCGTCGTCATCGACGAGCTCTGCTCGGGCACCAACCCGTCCGAAGGCGAAGAGATCGCGCGGTTGGTGCTGTCGCTCTTGCCGGAGCTCGGGGTGCGGGGATTCGTCACGACCCACCTGCTGAGCTTCGCCGCGTCCCTGGCCAGGGAAAGCGCCGCGCCGGGGTCACGGGGCGGGCTCGAGTTCCTGCAGGTCGAACTCGACCCGCAGGAGCGACCGACCTACGGCTTCGTACCCGGCGTGGCGCGCACGTCCCTCGCCCACAAGACCGCGGAGCGCCTCGGCGTCACGCGAGACGAACTCATCGCCCGCATCGCCGCCAAGCGCGCCGCACGAGCGCGCTGACCTACTTCTTCGTGTGGCAGTCGAGACAGCTGAAGCCCTTCATTGTCTTCATGTCGAACGGCTGCTCGCCGAGCAGCTCGGCCTGCGTCGGCTCGACTTGCTTGGACATGAACTCGACCATCTTGGGAAACTTCGCGTGCGTCGCCTTCATCCCGGCGGGCGAGACGTCGAGCTTCGGCAGCTCCGGGTTCGGCATCTTGAAGCTGCCGTCTTTGGCTCCGCTCCCGTGGCAGAGGACGCACTTGGGTTCGTCGAACTTCTTCGCGTCGTAGTCGTGAAAGAGGGCGCCCATCTTGGGCATCACGGTCGACTTCATGTAGGCGAGCTTTTGGTCGTGCGACCAGGTGTCCCAATCGCCAGGACCAGGGGGCCCGGGGGGCGCAGCGCTGGCCGAGGGGGCCGCGCTTGCCACGGGCGCCGCGCTCACACTCCCCGAAGGAGCCGCACTCGCCGAAGGGGCGGCGCTGGAGGTCGGCGGTGGGTTGGCCGGTTGCACGGGTTCCGGTTCGCCACCGCCGCACGCGGGCGCGAAGCCGGCGGCGGCCAGGACACAGACGGCAAGGATGCGGGCTGCGGTGCGTTGGACCATGATGGGCCGATCAGTGCCCGTCCTCGGACTTGGTTGCAAGCACGATCGACGTCGCTCACGGCAGGGCCCGTTCACGGCGGGGCCGACGTGATGTCTGCGACGACGCACCGATGGTCCGACGCTCCCGAGTTGCCGACCGCGAACCTTATGAAGCGAAGCGATGCGCTCGCCATGATGCGGTCGATGCGCATCCACGGACGCTTCGCGGGAAAGGTGTAGCCGAAGCCCCACCCGGCTTCGCGGAACCCGTCCTGGAACCGCGACAGGGTCGCCTCGAAGATGTTGCTGAGCGAAGGCAAGTTGGTGTCTCCCGCGATGATGGTGGGGAGCGTCTCCCGGCTCGCCTGCTCCGCGAACGTCTGCGCCTGCAAGGCCCTTAGGCCCGAGTTCTCCTGGATGATCTCGGCGCCGGGGGGGTGAAGCAGTCGGCCGGAGAGGATCTCCCGCCTGAGGCCGCGCTTGCCGCGAATGGCCCCGAGGTCCTCGCGCGGCGACAGCGGGTGCACATCGTAGAGGGCGATTTGCCCGAGCGGCGTATCGATGACGTGCTGGAGGAACCGGGGCGAGCGCTGCTTTCCGGAGTACGAAAGCTTGTCCGGTTCCTTCGTCGAGAGGACGGGGTATCGCGTCGCCAGCACGAACTGTCCCTGGGCGATCACCGTCGCGTAGCGCTCGCGCAGGGTCGGCTCGAGCGCCTCGGTGTGCGCGACCTCCTGCAAGACGGCGATGTCGGGCGAATACCGGTCGATCTCGGCGACGATGCGATCGAACCCCGCTCGCCCGGAATCGACGTTGAAGCTCAGGACTCGCACGACCGGGGTCGACGGCGCACCGAACCTCGGGCGCGGGAGGACGAAGCCCATCAATCCGAACACGAGGATCACGGCGGCCACTCCCTGCGTCCAGAGCAGCCCGCGACGCCGCGTGAGCAGCAGCAGCGCCAAGAGGACCGGCAGCGGAGCGCCGAAGCTCAGCATGGGCACGTAGAGCGCGAGGCCCGTGGCCCACCATCTCTCGCCGACGAACCAAAGCAGCACCCAGGCGACGGCCAGCGCCACCGGATAGAGGATCGCGAGGGCCGCTACGGCCCACAGCGCGGCGCGGGCGATGCGTGCCCCGGGCGCGCGCTCCCCCGACCCGCCGCGCGGATCGCGATCCTGTCGTCCTCGCGCACCATCACGCGCGTTCGACGGCGACGACACCTTTGACCTTTTGGAGCGCCTTCATCACGCTCTTGAGCTGCTGAAGGTCCTGGCACACGAAGGAGAAAAGGTTGACCGCACGGCCATCGTCGCTGGCTCGACAGTTCGCCTCGCTGATGTTGATGCCCTGGGCCATGAAGCTCTGACCGACGTTGGCGAGGATGCCGGGGAGGTTGGCGGTGACGACACGAAGCTGCACGCTGCGGTTGATGCGCGCCTTGCTGTCCCAGGTGATTTCGACGCGCCGCTCGGGATCCGTGTCGAAGGCCTTGGGACACCCGCGGCGGTGGATCGTCACGCCCCGGCCGCGCGTGATGAAGCCGAGGATGTCGTCACCCGGGAGCGGGTTGCAACACTTCGCGTAGCGGACCAGAACGTCGTCGATGCCGTTGAGGCGGATCCCCCCTTCGTCGCGCTTTATCACCTTGCGCATCAAGCCCGCGATGCGGCTCTCGCGCAGTTGGTCCGGCGGCTTGCTCTCTCGCCCCTCTTCGGTGGGGGGCGACAGCACCTTGACGACCTCCTCCGGGTCGATCTTCCCGTAGCCGATCCCGACGAAGAGCTCTTCGAGGTTCTGGATCTTGAGCGTCTCGTAGACGCGCTTGAGCTCCGCGTCGTTCTTCAGCAGCTTGCTCGCGCTGATTCCGGACTTGTGGAGCTCCTTCTCGAGGAGCTCTTCCCCGAGACGGCGGCTCTTGTCGCGCTGCTCCTGACGAAGAAAATTGCGGATCTTCGCGCGCGCTCGCATCGTCCCGACGAAGTCGAGCCAGTCCTTGCCCGGGTGCTGGTGCGGGTGGGTCAGCACCTCGACGACATCGCCGTTGCGGAGCTTGTACCGGAGCGGCTCCATCTTGCCGTTGATGCGCGACCCGGTGACGTGATTGCCGAGCTGCGTGTGGATCTGGTACGCGAAGTCGACCGGCGTCGCCCCACGCGGAAAGACGCGGACGTCGCCCTTGGGCGTGAAGACGTAGACCTCGTCCTGGAAGAGGTCGACCTTCACCCCTTCCAAGAACTCGGCCGGATCCTTGAGCTCTTTCTGCCACTCGAGCAGCTGACGCAGCCAGGAGAAGCGTTGAGCGTCCTGGTCGGCGATCCCGCCGCCTCGGTCCTTGTACTTCCAGTGCGCGGCGATGCCGCGCTCGGCGACCCGGTGCATCTCGTGGGTGCGGATCTGGATCTCGATGCGCTCGCGCCCGGGCCCGATGACGGTCGTGTGGAGCGACTGGTACATGTTGGGCTTCGGCAGCGCGACGTAGTCCTTGAAGCGGCCCGGGACGGGGGTCCATTGCGAATGGATGACGCCGAGCGCGGCATAGCAATCGCTGACGCTCTCCACGATCACGCGGAACGCGATGAGATCGTAGACCGCCTCGATCCCCGACTGCTGCTCCTTCATCTTGCGGTACACGCTGTAGAGGTGCTTCGCGCGGCCGGTGACTTCGGCGGCGAACCCCTGCTCGGCCAGGCGGCTCGAGAGCGTCTTGCAGACCTCGGTGATGTACTTGTCGCGCTCCTTCTTCGTCTTGGTGAGCTGCGCGACGAGGTCGGCCTGGGCTTCAGGCTCGAGGTACTTGAAGCTCAGGTCTTCGAGCTCGCTCTTGAACGCCTGGATGCCGAGGCGGTTGGCGAGCGGGGCGTAGATCTCCAGTGTCTCGCGCGCGATGCGCTCTTGCGACTCGCGCGTCATGGCGCCGAGGGTGCGCATGTTGTCGAGCCGGTCGCATAGCTTGATGAGCAGGACGCGGATGTCCCGCGCCATCGCGACCACCATCTTGCGAAAGTTCTCGGCCTGCCGATCTTCTTTCGATGTGAAGTTGATCTTGGAGAGCTTGGTGACCCCGTCGACGAGCTCGGCAACCTCGCTCCCGAACTCCTTCGTCAGCTCGTCCGTGGTGGCGAGGGTGTCCTCGACGACGTCGTGCAGCAACCCTGCGCATACGCTCGCCGCGTCGAGGCGGAGGTCGGCGATGATGCCCGCTACCCCGATGGGGTGCACGATGTAGGGCTCACCCGACTTCCGGGTCTGCCCCGCATGCATGCGGAAGCTGTAGTCGTAGGCGTGCTGGATCAGGCCGGCATCGACGGACGGCTGATACGCCTTGACGCGCTCGATGAGCTGTTCGACCTGAAGCATCTGTCGGGCACAGCATGTCCGCCGCGCCCGATGAAAAAAGGTAACATCCGCGACCCGCTACGGCAATGCTCGCCACCCCACCGACACATTCCGCGTTCCCATCTCCAGCCCCATCCAGCAGCGAGAATCCCAAAGCTTTCGCCGCGAGCGACGGCGCGCGGCGCCGCTTCGGCGCTTATGTGCACTTCCCTTGGTGCCTCGCCAAGTGCCCGTATTGCGACTTTGTGAGCTTCGTCGCGCCGGAGATCGACCACGAGGGGTACGCCGACGCCGTCATTCGCGAGGTCGAGGTGCGAGCCGGGGGCGCGGATGCCGGGCGCCGGGGCCGGCTCGAGAGCGTCTTCTTCGGTGGGGGTACCCCGAGCTTGTGGAACGCGCGCGACCTCGGTCGCGTGCTCAACGCCGTCCGTCGGGGGTTTGGCGGAAGCGCCGCCGATGGCCTCGAGACGACCGTCGAGTGCAATCCCACGTCGCTCGACGAACGCCGGGCCGCCGCCCTCGTCGACGTTGGCGTGACGCGCGTCTCGATTGGCGTGCAGTCGCTCCGCGACGATCGCCTCCGCTTTCTCGGCCGTCTTCACGACGCGCGCGGCGCGGTGGCCGCGGTGCAGGCCGCGCTCCGCGCCGGGGTCGGGCGCGTCTCGGGGGATCTCATCTTCGGTCTGCCGGGTCAGTCCCCGGAGGACGCGCGTGACGAGGCTCTCGAGCTCGTGGGGCTCGGGCTTTCGCACGTATCCTGCTACCAGCTCACGATCGAGTCCGGCACGCGCTTCGGTGAGCTCGCGCGGCGGGGGCGCCTTCCGCTGGCCGACGAGGGTGCCGTGGCGGAAGCGTTCGTCGCCATCGACGAGGCGCTGACCGGCGCCGGCCTTCGCCACTACGAGGTCTCCAACTACGCCCGCGGGGGCCACGAGGCGCGCCACAACCTCGGATACTGGCGCGGCGACGAATACGTGGGCCTCGGTTGCGCGGCGTACGGCTTCGAGCGAGTGTCGAGCGCCGCCGGGCAGCGAAGCGCGGAAGCCTGCCAGGTGGCAGGGCACCGTTGGCGCAATGTCGTGACGCCTGAGCGCTACGTCGAGGCGACCCGCGCCCCCGAGCGCGAGCGCGTCGCCGCCATCCAGGAGGGCCTCGAGCCGCTCGACGCGGAGACGCTCATGCGAGAACGTCTCATGCTTGGCCTTCGCATCGCCGAAGGGATCGACCTCGATCGAGCGGCCCAGGATCTCGGCGTCCCTGGCTGGACCCCCGCGCGCCTGCGCGCAGCGACGTGGCTCGAAGAGCGCGGCCGCATCGTCCGCGAGGGCCCGATTCTCCGAGTCCCGCGGGCCGCATGGCTCTGGACGGACGACACCGCGGCACGCCTCTTCTAGCCAGCGATTGATGCGCGAGAGGGCCGTCCTGGACGTTTCTCTTTTCTCCACTGCCTGTGGGAAACCCCTGAACAACTCGGGGGTCGATGGTGGGTCCGCTGTTGTGGACTTGTGGGGCGCAGCCGTTCACCACTTCGTTCGAGTTCAGTGGCAAGAGCCCGAATTGAAAAGCGTTGCTGAGCTGCGCCTTATTGGTGTCAACCGCATGAACTGGCCCGCGCCGAACACGGAGCGGACCGCGGGCGAGATCCCCCTCCAAACGGCTGGCAGCGCCCCACATTTGGGGGGCCTGTAGCCACAAGGATTGGTGGCTTTTTACTTTACAGGCCCAAGATGTTGGGGGTAGAAGCGAAGACTCGAGCCGCGCGGGTTCCTGCCGCCGCGCCCGGTCCGCGGGTGACCGGGCTCGGTTGAGGCATGGGCCGGGGCGGCACGCGAGAGGGCGGCGGCGGCTGGCGGGCGGGTGATTGGAAGAGGGCTCGATGACTCTGCTTTGGCGGCGTCGACGGGGTGGTCTTTCCATAGCTACTGAACGCGATGGCAGAGTCGACGTCCACTGGTTGTTCAGCGAAACGGGGCACTGAACGGGTCGACGGCGCATGCTGAAGGAGCGGTGATTAAAATGGCAAACTCGGACTTCGGCCAAAACGGGTTGGGAATGCGAAACGGTCACGCCAAGCTGACACGAACCCCGCTCAAGGAGAGCGCGCGGGAGACACCGCGCGAAAGGGCTACGGTCGCGCCCGCGCCCAAGAAGGGCGGCCGGGCGCACGCGGCGCCTCACCCCGCTCCCAAGAAGTCCTCGCGAAGCCGAGGGGTCGCCGTCGAGCGTCGCTTCAGTACGCCGGGGGTAGACCCGCTCGATGCCGTCGTCTACGAGCTCCGGTCCAGCATCATCACGAACCCGGACGGCAGCATCGTCTTCAAGATGGAGGGGGCCGAGGTCCCGACGGGCTGGAGCCAACTCGCGACCGATATCGTCATCTCCAAGTACTTTCGCCGCGCCGGTTTGCATGGTGACAAGGACAAGGGCGAGATGAGCGTGCGCCAGGTGGTGCACCGCCTGGCCCACACCATTCGCGTGGCGGCCGAGACGGGCGTCGTCCAGCCGGCGGCAGGCAAAGTCCGGAGCAGTTACTTCAGCTCGAAGGCCGACGCCGAAGCGTTCGAGGCCGAGCTGTCGTACTTGCTCGTGAACCAGATCGGCGCCTTCAACTCCCCCGTCTGGTTCAACTTGGGCCTCTGGCACGAGTACGAGATCAAGGGCTCGGGCGGCAACTGGGCGTGGGACGGCGCCGAGGGCCAGATCGAGACCAAGACGGCTTACGAACGCCCGCAGTGCTCGGCGTGCTTCATCCAGTCGGCCAAAGACGACTTGATGAGCATCTACGACCTGGTGAAGTCCGAGGCGCGTCTCTTCAAGTACGGCTCGGGCACCGGCTCCAACTTCAGCGCCATCCGCGGCCGGCAAGAGAAGCTCTCGGGGGGCGGCACGTCGTCGGGGCTGATGTCTTTCCTCGAGGTGTTCGATCGCGCGGCCGGAGCCACCAAGAGCGGGGGGACGACGCGGCGGGCCGCCAAGATGGTGTGCCTCGACATGGACCACCCGGAGATTTCGGACTTCATCGGGTGGAAGATGCGCGAGGAGAAGAAGGCGCACGCGCTCATCGCCGCCGGCTTCAGCTCGGACTTCAACGGCGACGCATACCATACGATCAGCGGGCAGAACTCCAACAACAGCGTGCGCGTCACCGACGAGTTCATGCATGCCGCGCTCGCGGGCGCCAAGTGGCAGACGCGCTTCCGCACGACCGGCCAGGTGTGCGAGACGCTCGAGGCCAAGGAGCTTTGGCGCCAAGTGGCCGACGCGGCCTGGGGGTGCGCCGATCCCGGCGTGCAGTACGACACGACGATCAACCGCTGGCACACGTGCCCGAACTCGGGGCGCATCAACGCGTCGAACCCGTGCTCGGAGTACATGTTCCTCGACGACACGGCGTGCAACCTGGCGAGCGTGAACCTGACCAAGTTCTTGCGCGACGACGGGTCGTTCGACGTCGACGGTTACCGCCACGCGTGCCGCGTGTTCTTCATCGCGCAGGAGATCCTCGTGGATCTCTCGAGCTACCCCACCGCCCCCATCGCCCAGAACAGCCACGACTATCGCCCGCTCGGTCTCGGCTACGCGAACCTCGGCAGCCTGCTCATGTCGCTGGGTGTGCCGTACGACAGCCGCGAGGGGCGCGCGATCGCGGCATCGCTCACGGCCATCATGTGCGGCACGGCGTACCGGACGAGCGCGGAGATCGCGGCATCCAAAGGGCCGTTCCCGGGATACGCGAAGAACCGGGAGCCGATGCTGCGGGTGATGCGGATGCACCGGGACGCGGCGTACGCCATCGATCGTGAGGCCGTGCGCCTGCCGGGCGAGTCCGAGTCAGCGCCGGGCATCCTCTACCGCGCCGCGTGCGCGGATTGGGACGCCGCCGTGAACCTGGGCGAGACGAACGGCTACCGCAACGCGCAGGCCACCGTGCTCGCGCCCACGGGCACGATTGGCTTGCTCATGGACTGCGATACGACGGGGATCGAACCCGACTTCGCGCTCGTCAAGTTCAAGAAGCTCGCCGGGGGCGGCTACTTCAAGATCGTCAACCAGACCGTGCCTGGCGCGCTCCGTCGCCTCGGGTACGGCGAGCGCGAAGTCCACGAGATCGTCGCGTTCATCTCGGGCACCAATACGCTGCTCGCCCCGGTCGACCATTCCGGCAACGCGCAGCCAGGTTCGCCGCAGATCAACCGCCGTGCGCTCAGAGACAAGGGCCTGACGGACGCGGAGCTCGCCAAAGTCGAGAGCGCGATCCCTGGCGTCTTCGATCTGGATAGCGCCTTCGCGACGTGGGTCCTCGGCGAGGACACCTACGATCGCCTCGGCGCCACCAAGGACGTGCGCGGGTCGAAGCGTTCGTTCTCGCTGCTCGAGTATCTCGGGTTCTCGCGCGCCCAGATCGAGCAGTCGCAAGACATCATCGTGGGCCGGATGACGATCGAGGGAGCCCCCTATCTTCGCGGAGAACACTATCCGGTCTTCGACTGCGCGAACCGGTGCGGCAAGACAGGCGAGCGGTTCCTCGCCCCGATGTCTCACGTCCGCATGATGGCCGCTGCCCAGCCATTCCTGAGCGGCGCGATCTCGAAGACGGTGAACCTGCCGACCGACGCCACGGTCGAGGACGTCCAGGATATCTACGAGCAGGGCTGGCGTCTCGGGCTGAAGGCCGTCGCCCTCTACCGCGACGGATGCAAGGCCAGCCAACCGCTCTCGACGTCCAGCGAGAAGAGGGAAAAGAAGCCAGCCGAGGAGTCGGCGCCGCCCGATCCACTCCTGGCCCCGGTGCCCCAGGGAGCCACCTCGGACGACCCGCAGCTTTCTCTCCGCATGGCGCCCACCAACACCCGCGCCTACGGCGAACGCATGCGTCTGCCCAAGAAGCGCATGGGATTCACCCAGGAGGCGCGCGTCGGAGGGCACAAGATCTTCCTCCGCACCGGCACGTACGACAACGGCACGCTGGGCGAGATCTTCATCGACATGCACAAGGAGGGCGCCGCCTTCCGCAGCCTCATGAATTGCTTCGCCATGAGCGTGAGCATCGGCCTGCAGTACGGCGTCCCGCTGCTGACGTACGTCGATCAGTTCACGTTCACGCGCTTCGAGCCGCAGGGGCCGGTCGAGGGGCACCCGAACGTCAAGTTCGCGACGTCGATCGTCGACTTCATCTTCCGTACGCTCGGCGTCGAGTATCTGCACCGGTACGATCTCGCCCACATCAAGCCGGAGATCGATGCCACGCCGCTCGATGCGGCCAGGCACCAGGGCACGCCGCCCGATCCACCAAGCCTGCGACAGCTGCCAGAAGCCAGGGGACGCGTCGAACGCGAGTCGCTCCCCCATACGCGGGAGGCGATCGCGCAGAGCGCGGCAATGAGCGAGACGCTGGGCGACGGCACCGGTTCGCCGCTGGACGCGCAGCTCGACACGATGATGGGGGACGCACCGGTCTGCGACGTCTGCGGTCACATCACCGTTCGCAACGGCGCTTGCTACAAGTGCCTCAACTGCGGCAACTCGATGGGGTGCTCGTGAAGCCGGGGTTGGTGGGACGGGATCGAGCCAGCGTATAAGCTCGGGCGCATGACGGTTCGCTCGCTGACACTCGTGGCGCTCGTCTCGACGCTCGTCGCAGGTTGCCCCAAAAAGGAGGCGCCGGTCGTCCTCGACGCGGGGTCCCCTCCACCTTCCGAGCCGAGCGCACCGCAGATCACCGAGCTCGCCCCCATCGAGGACGACAGCGGTCCCCCGTCGGACGCGGCCGCCGAGGCGGGCAGGAAATGGCGCGGGGCCGGCGGCTACAGCGCCAATCAGCTCAAGATCAAGCAGTGCTGCAACACCATCCGCGCGCAGGCCAAAGTGCTCGGCGCCTCGCCGGAGGCGTTCCAGCTGAACGCCTTGGCCCTGCAGTGCGACGTATTCGCGACGCAGGTTGGCCCCCAGGGGAACGCCCCCGAGCTGAACCAGCTCCGGGAGATCCTCAAGACGGCGAAGCTGCCCGTCGGCTGCCAGATGTGAAGAGCGTGGAGGGAGAGAAACCGCCAGGACGCCAGGGGCCGCCAGTGGAAGAATCTTGGGATTTTGATTGATCCAACCCTGCCGTCTTTGGCGTCCTGGCGGTTGAATTCTCGTCTTCAGGCGCCCAATTCAGCGGGCGGAGAAGTGGTCGTAGCCTCTCGGCTCGAGAGGACGTTCGCCGTCGGCGCCAAGGAGCGCCAACCCCGCGCCGACGGATATGTATCCAATCGAGCGAAACCCGGCGATGGGAATCGGGCTCGCGACGGCCAAGGCGTAGTCCTCGCCCCCGTACAGCGCGAGCTCCAGCGCGTCGACTCCCAGGGCAGCCGCCGCCTCGAGCAGCGCGGCGTCTCCGCGGAGCGCCGTCTCGTCGAAGACGACGCGCACGGTGCTTGCCGCGGCGATGTGGCCTACGTCCCGCGCGAGGCCATCCGATACGTCGATCGCGGCGTGCGCGATGGCGGACATCGCCATCCCGTCGTCGAGCCGGGCGCGTGGACGCCGCCACGAGTCGACCGCGGGTGCGAGGCGCGCGTCGCCGGTCCTCCCCGTCTCGATGGCCCGCAGCCCGGCAGCCGCCAGCCCGACGTGGCCGGCGAGCCACAGACCGTCCCCCGGCCTGGCGCCGGCGCGCCGAACGGCGTGATCGCACGCGCCGAGTACGGTGGTCGCGATCGACAGGACGGGGCCACGCGCGAGGTTGCCCCCGACGATGGGCGCCCCGGCGACGTCCGCTGCCGCTCGCTGCCCGCGAGCGATCTCCTCGAGCGACGCGTCATCGACATCGTCGGGCAGCGCCAGCGCGGCTAGCGCGCACCATGCCCGCGCGCCCATCGCGGCGACGTCGCTGACGGCGGCCATGAAGCTCCGCCAGCCGACGTCCTGCCACGACGCCAGATCGCGCCGAAAGTGCGTCCCCTCTACCTGCTCGTCGATCGTCCAGACGATGCGCTCACCCCCCCGGGTCCCCACCTCGAGCACCGCAGCGTCGTCGCCGATTCCAAGCTCGATTCCGGCGGTCTTCACGCCAGACCCCAGCGCGTGCGCGAGCATCTCGATGCGCGCGCGCTCATCCATCGGGGCGCGATTCGGCCGGGGCGCGGGCGTCCGAGGTCACATCGGCCCCCGCCGACGTCTGCGGCAACGTCACCACGAATACCTTGATCCGGATGGTCCCACCGTGACTTTCGACGAGGCGTTTGACGATCGAAAGGCCCAGGCCTGTACCGCCGTACTCGCGGGTGCTCGACGAATCGACCTGGTAGAACGGGTCGAAGATCCGGCCCCACTCGCGCTTGGGGATGCCGATCCCCGTGTCGACGACGCGGACCTCGACGAGGGCCCGCGTCGGGGCGAGCAGCGCGAGTCCAGCGTCGTCGTCGCCCCCGTCGCCATCCTCGTCGACCATGGCGGCCCTCAGCGTCACGGACCCCTCGGACGGCGTGAACTTGATCGCGTTCTCGACCAGGTTGATGAACACCTGGCGCAAGCGCTCTGGGTCGCCGCGCACCTCGCCCAAACTGGAGGCGTCCGCCGACATCTGGAGTTTCACCCCACGCTTGCGCGCCGTCGGCAGCAGCGTGGAGACGACTTCCTTCATGACGGCCTCGATGCGGACAGGGCGCATCGTCATGCGCATCGTCCCGCTCTCCATCTTGCTCAGGTCGAGGAGACTCATGATGAGCGAGAGCAGCTGGCCGCCCTTGGCGTGGATCGTCTTGACGAATTCGATCTGCTCGGGCTTGAGCTCTCCGGCCAAGCCTTCCACGAGCATCTCGCTGTACCCGATGATCGACGTCAGTGGCGTGCGAAGCTCGTGACTCACCGTGGCGAGGAAGTTCGACTTGAGCCGATCGAGCTCCTTGAGGCGGTCGAAGGCCTCCTGCAGGCGGGCGGTCTTGTCCTCGAGCTGGCGGTAGCTCTCGCGCACGCTCGCGAGGTGCATCTTGCTCGTCACGAACGACTTGTGCCCACTGAAAAGGATGAGATCCAGGGCACTCTTGAGGTGCGTCGTGATCCGCGTGACCGTCTCGGCTTTGGCGCGCGGCATCTTTCCGAGCAGCACCTGCGCGCGGTCCTTGTCGATGGCTGCATCGATCGAGAGGAGCGACGGGAGCGGCTCGGTGACCTGGGGAGGAAGAAACGGGCCTACGATCAAGCGGCCGACCCGACGGCCGTCGTACTCCAGCGCCAAGATGCGATAGGCCGCTCCGGTGAAGCAGGGGTGCAGGACGTCGCCCGATTCGCCCGCGTCGCGCGCCTTCACGGCTCCGACCGTGGCGGCGCATGCCTTGCGTCCCTCGACCGTGGTGTTCACGTAGGCGCAGAGCTCGTGCTCGATGGCGGTGTCCGCGAGCAGGCCGCCCTCATTCGAGTAAATGCGCACCGGGATGCCGAAGAGGGCAACGAAGCTCCGGCAAAGCTCGTCGAGGCCGTCGCGGTCCACGAGATCCTCGAGGTGGAGGCGACCGTCGAGGACGAGATCATCGACCCGTACGCTGGGCGGAGGGGCTTCGATCGTCACGACGACACCTCCGCCGTGCGCTGGGTCGTTCCCCCGAGGCATGACGAAAGCAAGGTGG
>Ga0302325_10001162_pt1 | contig 68560 bp, 62 predicted proteins | sample Palsa_T0_2_FD_201948 | JGI IMG/M metagenome (GOLD analysis project Ga0302325, IMG submission 201948) | Peat permafrost microbial communities from Stordalen Mire near Abisko, Sweden - Palsa_T0_2 | ecosystem: Environmental > Terrestrial > Soil > Palsa > Peat permafrost | place: Sweden: Abisko...
GCAGCCCGAGTGCCGCGTCGAGTGCGCCGGCGTCGCGCGTTGCTGTAGCCGCCGCGAGGAGTCGCTGGGCCCGGCGACCGGGTTCGGGCGTAAGCGTCGCCGCGCGCTCGAGAAACGCCGCTGCCGCGGCCAGGCCGCCGCGCGCCTGCGCACGGCCGGCCGAGCGCTCGAGCTCCGCGGAGATGTCCTCATTGGGCCCGGCCGCGGCCTGGGCCAGATGCCAGGCGCGGCGGTCCGGGTCGATCTCCGGATCGGTGATTTCCGCCAGGGCCTGGTGAACGCGCTGTCGCTCCTGCAATGACGCGGACCGGTAGGCGGCCGAGCGCACCAGCGGGTGGCGAAACCGCACCCGAGCGCCGAACTCGATGAGCTCAGCCTCGATGGCGGCTGTCGCAGCTTCGGTCCCGATCGCGAGCAGTTCGGCTGCTCGCCACACCAGCAGGGGGTCGCCGAGGGGATCGGCGGCCGCGATCTGCAGGAGGCAACGCGTCTCGGGGGGAAGCGCGTCGAGCCGCCGCCGGAAGCTCTCCTCGATCCCTCGCGGGAGCGCCGCACGGAGGAGTCCGAACCCGCCCGCCAACTCAGCAGGCGTCAACCCGCGGAACAGCTCCACGAGGGCCAACGGGTTCCCGCGCGTCTCGCCGACAATCTGGTCGCGGACGCGTGCGTCCAGCGGCCCGGTCAGCAGCGCGTCGAGCAGGGCGCGCGAATCATCCCGGCTCAAACCTTCGACCACCAACTCCGGCAAGCCCGCCAGGTCCCCGCTGGGCGTACGCGCCGCGAACACCAAGCCGAGCGACTCTACCTCCAGGCGCCGCGCAACAAACGCGAGGACCTGTGTCGACGCCCGGTCGAGCCACTGTTCGTCATCGACCAGACAGATCAGCGGCGGTTCCTCGGCCACGTCTGAGAGCAGACTCAGGACCGCGAGGGCGACGTGAAAGCGATCAGGCGCTGACCCAGGGCTGACCCCGAACGCTGTCCGCAGCGCGTCGCGCTGCGGCCCCGGCAGGCGCTCGACGCGATCGAGTATCGGCGCCAACAACTGATGCAGCCCCGCGAAAGCCAACTCCATCTCCGACTGGACACCAGCTGCGCGGAGCACACGACAGCCGGATGCTTGCTCGACCAGGTATTCCAAGAGTGCGGTCTTGCCCACGCCCGGTTCGCCGCAGACCACCAAAGCCCGGCTCCGACCTGCGCGAACAGCCTCGATGAGCCGGTCGAGCCCGTCGCACTCGCCGCGCCGGCCCACGAGCCCCGCCGCCCCTGGGACCCCGACCGATGGGCCAGTAGCCACCTCCACGCCACCGACGTTACTCCCCGTACCGACCGGCGAGGACTGGCCACCGGGGATGCGAAATACGCCTCGGGGCGCGGCACTGACCCGCCAATCCGAACGGCGCTGCGTGCGCCGCTCAACCCCTGCCGTCAGGAGCTGCAACGCAGGCTGGGAGACCTGGACTGTCGGGAACAGGTTCTCCAGGAGGGTTCAGCGCCGCGATGATGAACAGACCGCGGCGGATGCGCTGAACCTCACGGTCGCCACTGATCGCTCACATGGCACAGACCTCGGCTGCTTCAGCCTCGGCCTCGCTCAGCTCGCTGAAGCCGATCGTGATGACCTCGCGCTCGTTCTGGACATTCTTCTCGCGGGTCCCCCGGCTTTGTGGTTGGTGACCATCGGCTGGTAGGACGCCTCGGCTTGGAGCGCGAGTGCGCGTTCGGCGTCGCGGATCGCACGGTTCGTTGACGAGATCCCGGCCGCGGCCCCCGGTCTGCGCTTTAGCTGAGACGCTCCGGTGGCCACAGCCGTACAGGCCAAAGACCTAGCGCGGGACGCCCCGCTCGCGAATTGGCCGGCGAGGAGGTCAGGCCCGGCGCGGCGGGCTCGCGAACACGAGCCGATGCGGGTTCTGCGTCGCGGAGCGGGATCCCGCCAAGCGGCGATGGCGGCGTGGGTCGCCCGTCGTCGGTGCCGGGTGGTCCTTCGCCGTCGCTGTCGGCTGATCCCGGGTCAGAACCCCGATTGTCGAAGAGCACAAACCGCGCCGGTATGAGAAGCGCCATCCCCCACGCTAGGCCAAGCCAAAGCAGGATGATCCCGCGTGTTTGTTCGTCCAGCGGTGCGACCATCGCCACCAGCTCGGGAAGCACAACCGCGATTACGACCCCGGCGAACCGTAGCCAGAACCTCGAGCGGCGGCGCAGCTCGCTGTCAAATGCGGGACCCAGGAGAACTCCGATTGGGATCGCCTCAACGACGTTTGGCTGGTGGGGCAGCGTGCGTTCAGCGGCTTGGCGTCGGCGCTGTTGAAGAGTGTTGCGGTGCCGCAGTTGTGTTGGGGCTGGGCGTGTTGGCGTGTACCTGGGCTTCGAGCATCGATGTCACTGTGTTCAGCGCGTCCGGGCGACGCTCGGTCCGGGCGATGAGGGTGGCGCCCTCGATGGCTGCGACGATCACGGTTGCGAGTTCTCTGGCGGCCGCTGTGGCGACGCCGTGCTGGCGTAGTGCCTCGGCGAAGAGGTGTCGCCAGCGGGTGTAGGCGTTCTCGCATGCTTCTCGCAGTGCTGGCGAGGTGCCGGCGGCCTCGGAGGCGAGCGTGGCGACGGCGCAGCCCTCCTCGAAGTCGGATTCCTCGAGCCACCGTGCGATCGCTCGACCGGCTCGACGCACGACATCTGGAGCGTCGCGCGCGCGCTCGCCGGCGTTGGTGATGAGCGCTTCGACGGTGCTGCTTGAGGCGTTGACCGCTTCGACGGCGAGCTGCTCCTTGCCGCCGGGGAAGTGGAAGTAGAAGGACCCCTTGGGTGCGCCGCTCTCGGCGAGCACCTGGGCGAGGCCGGTGCCGTGGTAGCCCTGGTGGTGAAACAGGCGCGCTGCGGTCGCGATCGCGTCGGTGCGGGCGGTGGTCGTGCGGGGCATCACATCGAGTATGGCAGTCGGTATAGTATGGCGGGCGCCATACTACGTGTCGGTCATCGAGTGCGAGGGATCCGCGTATGCAGCAGCTGAACTTCATCGAAACCGGGAGGCTTGAATGGCGCGACGCGCCTGAGCCTCGGCTCGAGTCCGACCGGGATGCGATCGTCGAACCAGTCGCGGTCGCGACGTGCGACCTTGACTCGTTGATCGTGCGGGGAGCGGTACCGCTAGACGGACCGTTCCCATTTGGGCATGAGGGCGTCGGACGGGTGGTCGATGCCGGCGACGCGGTGCATTCGGTCGTCCCTGGAGACCTGGTCAGTATCCCGTTCCAGATCTCGTGTGGCTCATGCGAACAGTGCGAAAGAGGGCACAGCGCGCACTGCCGCTCGGTGCCGCGCCTGTCGATGTACGGGCTGGGCCCGTTGGGCAGCGGCGAGTTCGGCGGCCTCCTATCGGATCGGGTACGCGTGCCGTTCGCAGATCACATGCTGGTGAGACTGCCGTCGGGCACTGCGCCGGAGACGGTCGCCAGCCTCAGCGACAACATCGCCGACGCGTGGCGCACGGTGGGGCCGCATCTTGAGCAGGAGCCCGGCGCTGACGTGTTGATCGTCTCAGGCGAGAACTCGATCTCCCTGTACGCAGCCGGCATCGCGTGCGCGCTCGGCGCGCGACAAGTCGACTTCGTCGGTGGCGGCCCGCGCCAGCTCGAGATCGCTGAGCGACTCGGGGCCAACGCGATCGCCGGCGACGTCCCGAGCCGGCTTGGCCCCTATCCGATCACGGTCGATGCCAGCAACAGCCATGCCGGGCTGGCATGTGCGCTGCGCTCGACGGGGCCCGACGGCGTCTGTACCAGCATCGGCATCTACTTCGAGCCGACGACCCCGATGCCGCTGTTTGAGATGTACACAACGGGGATCCACTTCCTGACCGGGCGCGTGCACGCCCGGGAGGCGATGGTCCCGGCGTTGGCGCTGATCGAGCAGGGGCGCCTGCACCCGGAGCTCGTCACCTCGCAGGTCGTCAGGTGGGACGACGCTGCTGAGGCGCTCGCCGAACTGCCACGCAAGACAGTCTTTACCCGTGAGGCGATCAGCGCGCCGGGATGAGCGACCAGCACCTCCCCAGCGAGGCGCAGCAGCGCGTCCGGATGCAGGTGGACGAGCACGTTGCCACGATCACCCTGACCCTCCCGGAGAAGCACAACGCCCTTGACATCCCGATGTTCCACGGGATTCTGGCCGCCACTGACCGGGTCGCGAACGAGCCGGGTGTCAGGGCCGTGGTGCTGCACGGGGAAGGCAAAAGCTTCTGCTCAGGCTTGGATGTCGCCAGCGTGATATCGACGCAGGTCGGAGTCGAGGGCGCCGACGACGAGCTCACCGCCTCGGTGCCCAATCGCGTCCAGCGGGTGGCCTACGACTGGGTCAGGCTCCCCGTTCCGGTGATCGCAGCAATCCACGGCAACTGTCTGGGCGGTGGACTCCAGATCGCGCTCGGAGCAGATATCCGCCTCGCCCATCCGGCTACCCGCCTCGCGGTGAGTGAGGTCAAGTGGGGCCTGATCCCCGACATGTCGATCACGCAGACGCTGCCGCGCCTTGTCCGGTCGGGTGAGCTCGAGCACCGTGGCGCTAGTTCTCAAACGGTGTCGGCCGCAACGGCAGGTTCTCCAAGGTAGGGGGCGAGTCCCTCCCGCATCCAGTCTGGGATCGTGGTCTTCGCGTCCGTGTCGTGCTCGACCAGCCTCTTGAGGTCGACCGGGACGTGGCGGAGGGTTCCGTCGACCAGCAGCTCTCCGTCGCGCAGGACCCGATAACTGGTGGTGATGCTCGTCGTCCCCAGTCGGGTCACCGCGATCTCGAGCGTCAGCTCATCGTCGAAGTGCCCCGGCCGGTGGTAGCGCAGTCCTGCCTCCGCGACCACGAGTTCGACGCCGCGGTCGACCATCGCCTGGTAACCGCCCAGCGTGCTGAACGCCGCCCGAAAGAGCTCGGTGATGCCGATGTCGAAGTACGCAAGGAAGTGGACGTTGAACACCACCCCCTGCGGGTCGCACTCCCCGTAGCGGACGCGCAGCTTATAGGCGAGGGGCGCTGGCGTGGTTGTCGCCAGATCTTGCGGTGCCATCAGGATCACCTCGCTTGGTTGGATTTCACGTGCCTCGTCGCTCATGCCGGACAGCTTTTTGCATCTTACCATTTATAGCTGTCTACTGGTAAGATTGCTCCGCTTGTGTCGCGGACACCTGAGACCATCCATCTATGGGGAGAGACGCTCTGCCTGGATTACGCCAACAGCGTCGACTGGTCCTCGGAGGATGAGCACGTCGATCCCGAGCAGACCGATGTGCTGCGCACGGAGGACATGCTGGGCCGCTGGGGCCGGCGCCGTGACCTGCTCAGCGACGCCGCGGAGCCGGCGTGCACGGCCGAGCTACACCGCGCACGTGCGCTACGCGACGCTGTCTACCGCCTTTTCTCCTCGATCGGTCGAGACCAGGAGCCCGCCAGGAAGGACCTCGACGTGCTGATGAGCAACTACATTGAGGCGGTCAACCACGCCTCTCTGCTGGCCGGCGAGGACGTCTACAAGCTCAACTGGCTGGCACGGGATCCACGAACGATCCGCTACGCCGTCAGCACCGACGCGATCGCGCTGCTTCAGGATCCCAGCCGCCTAACGCGCGTCAGCCGCTGCCCTGGGCGCGGCTGCGGATGGCTGTTCCTCAACACCAGCGGACGCCGCCGCTGGTGCTCGATGTCTACCTGCGGCAGCCGCGACAAAATGCGGCGACTGCACCAACGCCGGACACAGCAAACCGGCTGAGTGTCGCTGGCGCGCGGACGCGGCGGTGCCGCCATCCGGGCTCGGCCCTGGCTTCTGCCTCGTCGCCGAGGCGACCACGAGGCCGGGCGCTTCCGCCTCGCTCGTTCTCGGAGGGGAAGGAGTAGCCAACCAGGCCTGTAGGAACGCGACCGGTCGACTCCATCACCCTCTGAAGGATGGTTCAAGCATCTCACCCGCTGTCGTAAATAGGCGTGAGCCGGTCGGGCGTTTCTGGACGAATGTCGTATATCTCACCCATTAGTCAATTTTATGGTGCTTTGTGTCGATTGTGTGAGAAAGAGTTTTTTCGACCAGGAAGGGATCTTGATCACTCAACTGGCATCTGATGATGTGGCATGACCGGCATTGATCCGCTGGAGCTGGCGGGGGAGCTCGGACGAGGTCTGATTTCGGGTGATCACGGCGCGTCGTTGGTGATCGTCGATCAGGACTTGTGCATCGTCCTGGCCGAAGGTGGAGCCCGGCGCAGCGTTGATCACCGGGGATCGGCCGGGCGCTTGGTGTCAGATGTGATCCCTGCGGGGGCGTGGAGGATCCTCGGGCCGAGGTATCGGGCGGCGCTGACTGGTGAGGCGCAGTCGTTCCTGTACGACGCGTTCAGCGAGCAAACCTCGCATTGGGTGCGTCTGGTGCCGATCGGTGACGGTTGCGGTGTCTCGGGTGTGATGGTGCTGACCCAGGACGTGACCGCCAAGGCGAACGGACAGCCGCAGATCGAGAGCTCGAGCCTGGATCTACACAAGCGGCTTCGGGACGCGCATGAGTTGGCGCGACTGTCGAGCTGGGAGTGGTCTCCCGATACCGGAGAGGTGATCATCTTGCAGCCGCTGGCCGGGTCCGAGATGCTCACGGGCTCCACCGAGACGATGGAAGATCTGCTGCTGGCGATGCCCGGCGAACAACGCCAGGTCGCGCGACGACCTCGCAGCGCTGGTGAGCGGTGAGCGTGACGATTACGTCCGGCGGGTGCGTTACCAGCTGCCGCCGGGACCCGCATGGCTCGAGAATCGGGCGGAAGCGATTCGCGACCGCGACGGCCGCCTGATGTACGTGCGCGGTACCTCGCAGGACGTCACCGAGCAGGAACTCGCCCGTCAGAGCGTCGCTGCGTCACGCGACTTTCTGCAGGCGACGCTTGATTCGCTGGCGGCGAGTATCGCCGTCCTTGACGAGACCGGGACGATCGTGATGACCAACCGGCCGTGGGTCGATTTCGCGGCCGCGAACGATGGCGCGCTGGCGGACCTGGGTGAGAACTATCTGAAGGTGTGCGACCGGGCGGCGGGCGACCAGTTCGCTGACCGGGCGGCGGCCGGGTTGCGCGGGTTGCTGCTCGATCCCGAGGCCGAGTTCAGGATGGAGTACCCGTGGCCCGGTCCGGGCGCTGAGCGGTTCTTCGTCATGCGGGCGTCGCATTTCACCGGCCCGGGCGCCGCTCGTCTCGTGGTGAGCCACCAGGACGTGACCACCCGCCGCCAAGCTCAGGATGAGGTGGTCAGCCAGGCAAGGAGGCTGGAGGAGGCCGGCGACTATCTGCGAGCGATCACCAACAGCATGGGCGAGGGACTATTCGCCACTGACATCGAGGGGCGGGTGACGTATATGAACGAGGCCGCCGAGCAGCTCCTCGGCTGGTCCCAGCATGACGCGCAGGGACAGGTGATGCACGACCTCGTCCACAACCGCCGCCCAGACGGGTCCTATTTCCCGATCGACGAGTGCCCGATCGCCGCCACGCGATACGGCGACACCGTCCGCGTCCAGGACGACACGTTCATACACCAGGATGGCCACCAGATCCCGGTGGCGTATACGGCCTCGCCGTTTCGCACCGACCACGGAGCTCAGGGCTGCGTGGTTGCGTTCACGGATATCTCTGAGCGCAAAGCCCGCGAGCAGGCTCTGTTGCGCGACGCCGAAACGCTGTCATGGATCGGTCGCATCCAGACCACGCTCGCCGAAGACCGCTTCCTCCTCTACGCGCAGCCGATCATCGACATCGGGACCATGCAGGTCGTCCAACACGAGCTGCTCCTGCGCGTCAGAGAGCCAGACGGCACGATCATCGGACCTGGACGCTACCTGCAGATCGCCGAGCAGTACGGGCTGATCGACGACATCGACCGCTGGGTCATCCGACACGCGATGACGATCGCCGCGACCGGGCTGCCCGTGCAGATCAACATCTCCGCCCGCTCAGTCGTCGACCCAACGATGCATGACCAGATCGAGCGCTGGATCCAACAGCACCACGCAGACCCGAGGCTGATCGTGTTCGAGATCACCGAAACCGCCCTGATGGTCGACGAAACCGGCGCCCGACGGTTCGCGCAACGTCTGCACGACCTCGGTTGCAAGCTGGCCCTGGATGATTTCGGCACCGGCTACGGCAGCTTCAGCCACCTCAAGCAGCTGCCGATCGATTCCCTCAAGATCGACATCGAATTCGTGCGCGACCTCGCCGTCAGCTCGGCCAGCCGCCTGGTCGTCGAAGCGGTCGTCGCGCTCGCCCACGGACTCAACGTGCAGACCGTTGCCGAAGGCGTCGAGGACGCCGAAACCCTGGCGATGCTGCACGAGCTCGGCGTCGAGTGTGCCCAGGGCTATCACCTCGGCAGACCCCAGCCACTCAGCCTGATCGACGGCGAGAGGCGACCCCTCGCGGCCTGAAGAGCCACGGCGCTGGCCCGAAGCCGAGAGGAGAAGGGCCAGCCAGGATCACACTGAGAGAACGGGGAGTGATCGCGAGTCCTGGTCTGGCTTTGCAGCGGGCATGCGGTCACATGACGCAGATAGCTGCGCGAGTAGCACCGCAGACGGCTCACGGGCTGTGTGGCGGAGGCGGCGAGTCGTCGCTGAGCCGGACGAGCCTGGCTGGTCTCCAGCCGGACTGGATGCTGTGATGTCCAGGCGCCAGGTATGTCCGGTCACCGGGCAGACGTAGTCGATGATGAGGTTGACCCTCACCGAAAGGAAATGTCATGAACACCTCTCCAGTCCACGGGTCGGGCCCGGTCCTGTTCTGCTTTGACGGGTCAGACGGTTCTCGATCTGCGCTCGCGACAGCTGCCGGGCTGCTTGCGCCGAGAAACGCGGTCGTCCTGACCGTCTGGGAGACCGTTGCAATGCGACTGATGGCCGGCGGTCTCAATACCGGATTGGGCGGGACCTACATCGCAGATGAGGGCGACCTGGACCGGCGTGAGGCAGCCACCGCCCGTCAGGCCGCCGACCAGGGGGCGCGCGCGGGACAGGAGCGAGGTTGGGACGCGAAGGCCCGTACTGAACGGGCCGAGGTGGCCGTCTGGCAGACGATCATCCAGGCCGCCGACGAGATTGACGCGTCCCTGATCGTCTGCGGCGCCCGAGGGCTCAACCCCGTCAAGCGCGCGATCCTCGGCAGCGTCTCCGAGGCCGTTCTTCACCACAGCCACCGACCCGCACTCATTTCCCCTCAGCCAGCCAGCAGGACCGCGACCGGTTGAATCAGCCGCACAGAGACCGCGGAACGGCTCCGACGCCGCCGCGCGACCATGCAGCGGGGAAGCGCGAGCCGCTCGAACCACGGTTCACGATCCGAGACCCCCGGCGCTCGGTCGTGTCCGGATCTGCATCTCGACCAACTCACCCAAGTCCTCGAGCGGCCGTGCGATAGCGGCCAGTAGCGCGGCTTGGAACCGCTGAGCCGGTTGACCGCCGTCATCAGGCTGAGGGTGGATGTGAGGTAGTGGGGGAGGTTCGCGAAGCGGTAGTAGCTGTCCGAGAGGGCGGCTTGGCGGGCGATAGATTCGGCGGCGTGGCCGGTGATCTTCAAACCGTTCAGCGCGGTGCCTGGTTCTTTGGGCACGGTGAGGCGGCCGATGACCTCACCGAGCGCCGGGATCGTCGTCAGACGGAGCAGCAATGTCGGGCGGGTGGTGAGCACGTTCCCGGGTACGCCGAGGAGTGCGAGGGCGGTGACTCGTTCGGGGCGGGTGATCGCGAACCACTGACTCCAGTGCCCTCCGATCGAGTGGGCGATGATCGGCGCGTGGTCTAACTCGAGGGCGTCGAACACCGTTGTGAGTGTCTCGACGGCGAAGTCGTGGAAGTCGACCGTGGTGTGATCCATTCCCTCGCTGAGGCCGCCGCCGGGGCGGTTGATGGTGATGATGCGGCGGCCGGGGAGGTGAGGCAGCAGGGGGATGAACGGGAACCCGTCTCCGGTATTGCCCGGGACGATGACCACGGGGGCGCCCGCGCCCGTCTCGGTGATGCGCACCCTGATTCCGTGCTTCGGAAGCATGGTGTGGCGGGTCGTGTGGGAAATTCCGTAGAAGTCGTAGAGGTTCTTCTCGGCCGCTGGCGTCGTCGCCACAGACGATGATCGACGGCTCGTGCTTCACGCCGAGATCCTCTCGCTGAAGGGGGCAGCTACCGCCTATCAGCGAGTCGCCGTAGCTGGAAGACACCGCGATCGCCTTGGCGTTGCTCTGGCTGATGATCTCGTCGACAATCGGCAGACAGCTCTCGTCAAGCGCGTGTTCGTTGGCCATCAGCTCGAAGGTTCAAGAGCGGCTCGCCGTCTGCAGCGTTATTCCTAGCGGCCACCAGAATCGATATCAACGCATATGGTCGCCGCGGCCTGGTGCGTTCATGGCCCAAGCGTCTCGTAGCGAGCGCGGTTCGGTATCGGTCTAGACCCGCTGTCTGGTCACGGGAAAGCCGCAGTTCGGTCGTGTCGCGCAGCGCTGGCCTAGGTTGCCTGCGCAGCCAGCACGGAGTAAGCGTCGACGCTCGCCTCCGCTTGCCCGAGGCCGAGCGTATGCCGCTCAACGAGATCGTGTGATGCGAGGATGAAGACCTCGCACATCATGCGGAGCTACGCGGCGGCCGCGAAACGGGCTGGCGAGGCCGCATGTGTTTCGCTGATCTTTCGTAGAAGTTCGCGTTCGCTCACATTTGTTGCTGTTTGGGGAGTACTGTCGAGATGTGGGCTGGCCCTGCGGTCGGGACCCTCGACACCGAACCGGAATTCACGCCAGCGGCGCACGCGCGGCCGGCGGGGAGGTTGGGTGTTGGTTGTGCCGCGGGGCCGGTACATGACCTTCAATTTGCGTGCGCTCTGGTCAGATCGACTGGTGGCTGCCGAGGACCGGGTGCTGGCCGCCGAGGACGGCGCTCAGGCGGCGGAGCGTGAGGACGACGAAGTCGACGCGCTGACTGCGGCGCGGCGCCGGGCTCCGGGACTCGTTGATATACAACACGAGATCGCCCGCGCCAACCGCGGCGACGGGCGGCTTATCGCCGTGTACGTGGATGTCGACGGCACGCAAGGCGACCAACGACACTAAAGGTCATCGCGCCGGAGACGTGCCTTGGTGTGATGTTGAGCGAGCCACCACACTTCGGGCACGTCACCCGGGCCGGTGGGAGCAATATTCGGGCGCCTGCGGCTCAAGGGTTGGTGGTTTAGGCCGATATAGGTAGGTACTGGGCGACGCGTTGTTTCCTGGGTCCTGCCTCACGGTCGACTGGATCAACGAACGATGTCTGCCTCACGCGACGAGATCGTCGAGCGGTTGCCAAGGGTGCGGAGCATCCGTGACGTGGACGTCCTCCTAACGTTGATCGCCGACGTGCAGGACTATGCGATCTTGATGCTCGACGCCGAGGGTCGGGTCGCCACCTGGAACGTGGGTGCGCAGCGTCTCAAGGGATATCGGGCGGAGGAGATCATCGGCTGTCACTTCTCGGTTTTCTATCCACCTAACGAGATCGCCGTTGGCAAGCCCAAGCGCGAGCTGGAGGTCGCCGCGGCGGCTGGTCGGCTGGAGGACGAGGGCTGGCGAGTGCGTAAGGACGGCAGCCAATTCTGGGCGAACGTCGTGATCACGCCCGTCTGTGATCGGGACGGCACGCTGCTGGGCTATGGCAAGATCACCCGCGATCTCACCGAGCGACGGAGCCAGGAGCTCGAGTTGCGCGCTAGCGAAGAGCGGTTTCGGTTGATGGTCGAGGGGGTGCAGGATTACGCGATCCTGATGCTTGATCCGGACGGGAACGTCGCGACGTGGAACGCGGGGGCACAGCGCTTCAAGGGATACGCGGCGGAGGAGATCATCGGCCGTCACTTCTCGGTGTTCTATCCGCCGGAGGACGTCGGTGCGGGCAAGCCGCAGCGCGAGCTGGAGATCGCGGCGGCGCATGGCCGGCTGGAGGATGAGGGCTGGCGGGTGCGAAAGGACGGCAGCCGGTTCTGGGCGAACGTCGTGATCACGGCGCTTCGTGACGAGACGGGGACGTTGCGTGGCTATGGGAAGGTCACCCGGGACATCACCGAGCGGCGGCTCGCCGAGGAGCAGTTGCGGGCGGCCGAGGAGCGGTTCCGCCGCTCGTTTGACGATGCTGCGATCGGGATGATGATCCTCGATCTCGACGGCCGATACTTGGAGGTCAACGATGCCTTCTGCGCGATCCTCGGACACCCCCGCGCCGCGCTTATCAGCCTGTCCGGCGAATCAATCACGCACCCTGACGACCTCGCCGCAGATGAGCAAGCGGTTCGCCGCCTGCTCGCCGGCGAGGGGCGGTCATTCACCCGTGAAAAGCGATTCCTGCACGCGGCCGGTCATCCGGTCCGGACGTCGATCAATGTCACCCTGCTCAGGGACGCCGACGGTCGCCCGGACCATTTCATCGCCCAGGCTCAGGACATCACCGAGCGCTGGTTGTACGAGAATCAGCTCAGGCACATGGCCGACCACGATCCGCTGACCGGTCTGCTGAACCGTCGCAGCTTCAATCGGGAGCTCGACAACCACGTCGCGCGAGTCAAGCGGTTCGGGGCGACCGGCGCGGTGCTGATAGTCGATCTGGACAACTTCAAGTACTACAACGACATTCAGGGTCACAGCGCCGGCGACTCCCTCATCATCCGGATCGGGCAAGCCCTGCAGTCGCGGCTGCGCGAGACCGGTGTCGTCGCCCGCCTGGGCGGCGATGAGTTCGGCGTGCTGCTTGCCCGAGAGGACTCCGCGACCGCCGAGATCGTCGCCGAGGCGCTACTGACGGTCATCCGCGACAAAGCAGCCGCTGCGACAGACGGCGACCATCGTCACCTGACCGCGAGCATCGGGATCGCTTGCTTCTCCGATCGTGAGCGTCTCACTGCCGACGAGATCATGGTCAACGCTGATCTGGCGATGTACGACGCAAAAGACGACGGTCGCAACAAAATCGCTCACTACAGCACCGACGAGCATGAACGCCCGCGAACCGAAAGCCAGATGAAGTGGGCGAAGGCGATCAGTCAGGCGCTCGCCGAGGATCACTTCGAGCTGCTGGCCCAGCCGATCCAGCCGCTGAGAGGTGACGGACCGAGCCAGTACGAGATGCTCCTGCGGATGCGCGACGGTCACGGTGATCTGATCCTGCCCGGGAGGTTTCTCTGCATCGCCGAGCGCCTTGGCCTGATCCAGGAGATCGATCGTTGGGTCGTCGACCACGCGATCGACCTCCTCGCCGAGCACCGCGCCGCCGGTCGCGACCTCCGCTTTGAGGTCAACCTCTCCAGGCTCACCATCGGTGACCCTGAGCTCCTCGAGCTGATCGAGCGACGCCTCCGAGAGACCGGCGTGCCACCTGATCGGCTGATCTTCGAGATCACCGAGACCGCCGCCGTCGCCAACATCGCCCGCGCTGCGCGATTCGCGGTTCGGTTATCGGAACTTGGGTGCCATTTTGCGCTGGATGACCTCGGAGCCGGATTCGGCTCCTTCTACTACCTCAAGCACCTGCCCTTCGACTACCTCAAGATCGACGGCGAATACGTCCGCCACTGCGCCACCAACGAAACCGACCGAATCCTGATCTCCGCCGTCGTCCAGATCGCCCGCGGCATGGGCAAACACACCATCGCCGAATTTGTCGGCGACCAGGAAACCGTCGAGGTCCTCGCTCGGCTCGGTGTCGATTACGGACAAGGCTATTTTCTTGGACGCCCCAAACCACTCGCTAGTCACCTCGCCAGCCAACCCCTAGCAGCGACCAGACCCGCCCTCGGCCAACACAATCCGCACGCGCGGCATCCGTCCCTGCACAGCGGCTCCGTAAGCATCTGAGCCCGGTGCCCGCCGGGTAAGGGAACCTCACCTGTTGGGTGACCGCACGAATCACCGCTCGGTCACCGTCGTGGGCGGCCGTGGAATCGAGGCACGTACGAGGCGGTCCCGAGGGCTAAGCACCACGCCCTGCTGCCACGAGATCCTCGCCGAGTGGACAACTCGTCACTGATCGGCGCGTCCCGATCAGGCGGACGCCCGATGCGCGCGAGACCCGAGGCCGCGCCGGTCCGGGCGCTAACTCGTTACCCCCAATGTCGCCGACGGGGCCACGCAGGTCTGGCTGCGGTCGAACGCTCCCGCCTCTGGTTCGGACGGCGGGCCGTCGAGGGCGTGGTCGGTCCTGCTTTTCGCGTGCTGTGCGCCAGTTGACCTCGATTCGGGTGACGCTGTCGCAATCACCCGATCGGGGAGTCTCAGCCGAGAGCGGTGCGGGGAGCGCCGGCCGGCGGCACGCGCCACCTGCGTCCGTTTGATCGCTCGTAGTGGCTGTGCCGTATACCGGTCCGTGGTAGCTTGCCAACAGGCGCTTGGAGGGAGTAAAATTGCTGCGGTCAGCGTCGGACTGCGCTGATCGCGGCACCCGAACCCCCGGTGACGCATCTGTTCGAGTCACTTCGGCCCTCGGTGGCGGTCTTACACATCGGGCCGACGGCTGGAGCAGCATGCACGGGGGCGTAGACGGAAACAGCAGCGCAAACGACGGTGGCGCGGCGGGCGGGCAGGTCCTTGACTTGCGCGAGCTGCACCTCGCCGAGCACCAGACCGGCCTGGCCCGCGGCCTGCCCGGCGTTGGTGAACTCAATGCGCTGCACGTCGCATATCAGCCGATTGTCAACACGCTCGACGGTCAGCTCACCGGCGTGGAGGCCCTGCTGCGCTGGACGCACCCCAGCCGCGGGGCGGTTTCACCGACGGTGTTCATACCGTTCGCCGAACAATCCGGCTTGATCGTTGAACTAGGCCGATGGGTGCTGGAGCAGGCCTGCTCGGACCGCGAAGGTTGGCACAGCCGGCAGCCCGTTCAGCTTGTCATGTCGGTGAACGTCTCGCCCCGCCAGTTGATGTCTGCCGGCTTCGCGGACAGCGTGGCAGCGATCCTTGACACGACGGGGACCGACGGCACCATGTTGACGCTCGAGGTGACCGAACGCATCGTGGTCGATGACGAAGAACGCGCCATCAGCGTGCTCGGCGACCTCAGGGACATCGGCGTCAAGCTCGCGCTAGACGACTTCGGGACAGGCTACTCCGCACTTGGCTATCTCGAGACGCTCCCCATTGACACGATCAAGATCGACCGGACGTTCATCGCCAAGCTCACCGCCGATCCCGGCCCGCACACAATCGTGAGCTGGATCATTCAACTCGCCCACGGGCTGGGAATGACCGTCGTCGCCGAAGGGGTGGAGACCGCCGAACAGCACCGGATGTTGACCAAGCTCGGCGCCGACGCCTGCCAAGGCTTCTATTTCGCTAGGCCCATGCCCGCTCGCGTCATCGACACCCTCATCGTCCACCGCCCGACCATCTTCCCGCGCGCGCCATCGTCAACACCCAGTCACGGTCCGCACCGAAGCGGGTGTAGAGCTCGGCCAGACGTCCCAGAATCGACCTCGACGCTTCCGCTTAGTGACAGGAGTCAGAACGGCCCGGAAGGCCGCTGACCCGCTGGTGGTTCGTGAGATTGGAGAAGTCAGGGCCCCGCGTACGGCACCTGCCCTGCTCTCATCGCGCCGCGGGTTATCGCTGGCCTCACTTGCCGATCCGTGCGAGCTCGATTGAGACGACGAAGAACCAGGTGATCGAGGACAAGTAGTAGGAGCGCTCGATGAGCCCGAAGATGCGCTTCAGCCGGGGGCCGATGATCGCGAGCCCCGTCGCGGTTGCGGTTGCGGTGATTACCCAGGGAAGCCAGCCGTCGACCAGTCCCTTGACGGAGTGCCAGGCAGGTTCGTGCCCTAGTGTGCCCCCGAGGTTCGAGGCGGCCACGGCGACCGACGCGAAGATGGCGATCGCCAAAACCATGTGGATCGTTCCCTTCGGGGTCTGGAAGCGGCTACCGGATTGATCGGTTGGAAAGAACGGAACGAGGACACGCGCCGCGGCGGACAGCAGCAGCATCGCGACGGTGAGGGTGGGCTTTGAAGGATGTGAGCGAGCGAGCGCGAGCGCGAGCGCAAGCCCGGACACGGCGCCAGCGGTGGCGAACGTCCAGAACAACGCTCGGTACCGGCCGATGGCGTAGTCGCTGACGGCATCGCGGATCGGGTTGTAACCGGTCGGCAGCATGTGCAGTAGCAGCAGCGCGCCGGTCCCAATGGCCATCGCGACAGCCGCGATGACGCTCAGGGTTTCAACCACGCACTCGCCCCACAGTTGCTCCCAGCCGAGCGGGCGGCACATGTAGGGAGGTGGCTGACGGCGGTCGGATCACGCGATCTTCGCCCCACACTGCGGACAGTGGTACGGCTTGAACTGAGCGGAAACCCGCCGCCCGATGTAAGCCACGAGAGGCCAAGAGGCAACCGGAAGGTTCTTCTCGCCTTCGACATCTCCATGGACGGGGCATTTCCCGGCTCTGGTGCGCGTGGTGGTCTTGATGGCAGACATGCGACTCCTTCGACAGTTTGCTCACTCGTCAGTACCGCTGTCGGGGATGGTTCCGACTGATCAATCGCCCGATGTGCGCTGGCAGCACCAGCGCTGACCTAGTCGATCACGGCGTTGTGCGAGACGTGCTCACCGCTTGCGATGAGCACCATGCCGGCCGAGTGTCGAAGCCGGAGAACCGCTGCTCGCCGAAGGTTGAAGCGAGCTGTCAGGCTGATCCTACTCCGCCGCCCGAGCCGACCACGAGATCTGCAGCTGCGGACGTTTGTGTCCGATCGGGAGCGTGGCAGTTCTACGAGCGTCACGGCTCGCAGAAGGAACGGCGCACGCACGAAGCGCAAAGCAGCACGCGAGTGCTCAGATCGAGGCCACCGGGTGAGTGCTCGAGAAGTATTCCTACGGGCCAGCACCTTGGTCTGGCAGACGAAGGAGGCCGCCCGCGAAGGCGGCCTCCTCAACCAGCTTGATTTCACGTCAGGGTTCAGCCCACGTACACCGTCTCGCGCACGGTGTCTGTGCTACGGCCGTGGTGGTAGGTGAGGCTAGCCAGGTATACGCCTCGGTTGAGCTTGCCATTAGCCGTCAGCGTGATGCGTTGAATAGCCTTGCTGCCGAGCATAGAGCCGCTGGCGCTCACCGCCGGCTGCGCGCCACCGTGCTTGTGCACGGTGACCAGCGTGGCCGTCAGTTTGTGGCCGGAGGCCGCTGGGTCGTAGACGGTGCAGGTTGCACTTTTGCCTCCGGCGCTGAGGTGGCACGAGGACACCGCTGCGGAGTGATACTTGGCTCCTGGGCCGCTAGGACCGGTGGCACCCTGGGAGCCCTGAGCGCCAGTTGGACCGGTGGAACCCGTAGCTCCGGTCGCGCCGGTGTTCCCGGCCGCGCCGGTGTTCCCGGTCGCGCCGGCCGCACCGGTGTTCCCGGTCGCGCCGGTGTTCCCGGTCGTGCCCGCTGGTCCGGTCGGGCCTGTGCCCCCGGTCGTGCCCGCCGGTCCGGTCGGACCCTGCGGCAGTCCGGTTGCGGTGCCGGCAAGTGCGACGTACGCGACGCTCATGATCCCCGAGTTGTCGGTGGTGTTGATGAACATCCCGCTGTTCGACGCGCCGGTGCCCTGCGGATTGAAGCGCACCTGCAACTGGCAGGTGGCGCCGGGCGCGATCGTGCCCCCGCAGGTTTCCGAGCTGACGAAATAATCGTCGCCGTTTTGGCCGTTGGAGTAGTCAAAGGACTCCCCGGTGACCTGCAGGCCCGTGGTGTCCACATTGGTGAGCGTCACCGTCTGCGGAGCACTGGTGCTCTGCGTCGGGGTCCCGGCGAACGTCAACGACGTGGTGTCCGGGGACACGTCCACTACCGGCTGGATGGTCACCGCCGGCGTGCTGGTGGGATCCAGCGAATAGCTGGTTTGAAATGCGCCAGCCTCGACGTAGTCAGAGCCGCCGCCGCCAGCGGCGAAGCTCCCGCCGCCGCCGCCGCCGTAGTAGCCGCCGCCGCCGCCACCACCACCCTGATAGGGCGGGTAGAAATACACGCCGGCTGCACCGCCTTGGCCAAGCGAACCGTCGACGCCGAAGCCTCCGACGCTCGAGTAACCTCCAGTACCGCCGGCGCTCTGCGTCCCGCCGCCGCCGCCGTTGCCGTAGCTGTCGTCACCGCTGCCGTCCTGGCCATTGGGGTCACCGGCGTTGCCGCCGACTGCCGACGTGTCGTAACCGTATGCCCCGCCCCCGCCGCCGCCAGCGACCAGCAGACGAGTGGTCAGATCACCTGCGGCGGTGCGAATGTCCGACGCTCCGCCGCCGGAGGCCCCGCCGTCGTAGCCGGAGGCACCACCGCCACCATTGAAGCCGCCCGGCGCGCTCGGGCCGCCGGCACCGTTGCCGCCGACGTAGACGTACAGGGTCTGGCCGGGGGTGACGGGGATGTCGGACTCGACCGTACCGCCTTCACCCCCGGGGTATCCGCTGGTATCGGAGGCCCCACCGGTTGCGCCGGTGGCGGTGACGTCGATGGCGCTCACGCCACTCGGTACCACGTAGGTCTGAACACCGTTCGTGTAGTTGAACGTAGTGGTCGGAGCGGCAAGCGCTGAGCCCGGCAGGAGGGCCAATACCGTTGCTGTCGCGAGAACCGTGCCCCCCGCGCTCAGGGCGCGGAGTCGACCGCCCGTTGGCGTACGCGGCAACCTGCCTTGATGGATCACCTTCCTTCGACGACGAGGTGCTGCTACTCCATCCGCCGCGCGCGCACGGAACGGACCGGCCTGGGCTTCAATCAACGCTCTCAAGAAAGTGCTCCCTAGACCGGCAGCTGTTGGGGTGCGCACATCGCAGGTGCATAGCCGATCACCTACTAATCGGCGGATCGTTCAGAAAGCTTTAGCTCGGTGAGCTCGCACTCGATTCACGGGAGTGCCGCATGAGCCTGCGCGCCCTTTCAGCAGCCGTTTGACGGCGATTGAGACTGGGCTACGCCTGGATGGCTGGACGATGTTGATGGCGCCAATTTGGACGGCATCTCCTCATTGCTACCTATTACGCCTCGAAAGAGCCGAGTCAGACCACACGCGTCCGGCATCCGCTCGACATCGTCAAGTCGGCAGCGAAGCGAACGGCGACGGCCTGTGATCGACGGCGACGGCCTGTGCTGTATCAAGCGCGCGAGGCGATCGGCGAGGCTCGCGCTAGCTCGCGTCCGAGTGCCCGGGTGGCGGTGCGAACGGCGGGCGCAACCGCGGCGAGCGTGAGCGACCCGCAGGTTGGCATCGAGACGGACATGGCGGCGGTGGCGATGCCCTGGCCGTTGAGCAGTGGGGCGGCGACGCACATCAGCCCGGCGGCGGCCTCCTCGTGGTCGTAGGCGAGCTGTTCGTGGCGAACATGGTGCAGTTCGCGCCGCAGCGTTGACAGCTCGACGATTGTCGACGGGGTTCGGGGTGCGAGCACGGGCTCGCCTGCAAGGTATGACTGACCGCCGTCGCCCGAGAACGCCAGGAGGACTTTGCCGAGTGCGGTGCAGTGCAGCGGCATCCGGCCTCCGCGGCGCGACGGTGACGGGACCTTGCGATGACCTGAGATGATCTCGATGTAGAGCACCTCGTTGTCGTCCGCGACGGCGAGCTGGACGGTCTCGCCGGTGGCGACGAAGAGATCTTGCATGTGGGGGAGCGCGAGCTCACGCAGTCGACGCTGTGGCGAGACCATCTGCCCGAGCTCGAAGATTCGTGTGCCCAGGCGCCAGCCACCGTCCGTCTGCTGGAGCGCTCCCTGCCGCGCGAGCTGGCCGGCGAGTCGGTGCGCCGTCGAGCGCGCGAGGCCGCACCGCGACGCCAGTTGGTCCAGGGTCAGCTCGGCTGGCCCCGGACGAAATGCGTCCAGGAGCCGGAACGCTCGGCCGATGACGCTGTCCGGATCGGTGCTTCGCATCGTCACATCATCCCGCTGAATGGGACGTGGGGTTGTCGCGGGTGTCGGTGGACCCCAGGATCTGGCCATGCCTGGCTGGCCAACGCGCTCGACGAGCTCGGCGAATCGCTTGAGCCCGGTGAGGCGAGCCGGCGCGGTGCAGGTCCACGGGAGCACGCGGCGGTTGGGGGCGGGAGCCGGCAACGCGCCCACCGATGCGCTCGCCGCGGACAGATCGTCGGCCCGCGAAATCCGAGTGGGTGGGTTGCGATGAGCATGCGCACGCGGTTGCACGCCCTGTAGCGATCGTCAGACTAGAGGCCCGAAACGAGCTTGACGGGCCTGGAGGAGGAGGAAGAGTCGTGCCAATTACGCATCTAGGTCATGCTGAACTGAGGGTCACCGATCTCGCCGCGTCGACGGCGTACTTCCGCGACTTACTCGGGTTGCAGATCTCCGAGGAGCGGCCGGGGCAGACGCTGTTGCGCGCCTGGCAGGACTGGGATCATCACACGCTGATGCTCACCGAGGCTGACGAGTCCGGCCTGGAGCACATGGGCTGGCGCGTCCCGGCGAAGGCCGATGCCGAGCAGCTGAAGGGCAAACTTGACGACGCGAGGGTCGTCACGACCTGGATCGACGGCTCCGACGCGCTCGCGCACGGCGATGCACTGCGTTTCAACACCCCAGGCGGAATTCCGATGGAGCTGTACTGGGAGGTCAAGAAATACCAGGCGCCTCCGGAGATGACCTCGCGACTACCATCGCACCCCTCGCGGATGACCCACTATGGGGCAGCGCCGCGGCGCTTTGATCACTGCACATTCATCGTTGATGACGTGCCCGCGGAGCAGGAGTTCCTGACGGGCGTGCTCGGGATCCGTCATAACTATCTGATTCACGGACCCGACGGTTCGCGCTGGGGCTCGTGGTTGAGCTGCAACAACGTCAGCCACGAGATCGCCCTGACCAAGTCCTTTGACCAATCGGGGGGGCGTCTGCATCACATCGCCTATTACGCCGACTCCCCCGACGAGGTGCTGCGTGCGGCCTCCCTGCTGGTCGATCACGGACACGAGATTGAGTGGGGGCCGGGTAAGCACGGCACCAGTGGCGCGACGTTCCTGTACTTCCGCGAACCCTCGGGCAATCGAATCGAGATCTGGACCGGCGGCATGCTGATCTTCGACCCCGACTGGGAGGCCATACGGTGGGACACGGAGGTCGGGCAGCTCGGCAACAGCATGTGGGGGACCCCGCTTCCAGAGACCTTCCGCAAGGGGACGAGCATGTCCGACCTGACGGCCGTCGTGGGCTCGGTGGCGGGATGACCTCGCTCGATGAGATGGTCATCGATGACAAAGAGCGCGGCGTGTTTCGAGTCAACCGCGCGTCGATGACCGCAGAAGACGTCCTGGCGATCGAGCGCACGCGGATCTTTGATCAGTGCTGGCTCTACGTCGGGCATGAGTCTGAGCTGGTCGAACCCGGGGACTATCGCCGGCGGATGGTCAACGGGCGCTCGATCATCTTCGTGCGCTCAAGCGACGACGTCATCCGAGCCTTTCACAACACGTGCCCGCATCGCGGGGCGATCGTCTGTCGCCAGGACGCCGGGACGGCCAAAGCGTTTCAGTGCTTCTATCACGCGTGGACGTTCAGCAACCAGGGCGCCCTTGTCGGGATCCCGGGCAAGGAGGCCTACTCAGAGTCCTGCTTTGAGAAGTCCGAGCGCTCGCTGCATCCGGTCGCCAAGCTCGACGACTACCAGGGCTTCTACTTCCTGAGCTTCAGCGAGGACGTGCCCTCGCTTAAGGACTTCCTGGCAGGATCGAAGGAGTTCATCGACTTGATGGTCGCCCAGTCGCCCTCGGGCAAGCTACGGATCGTCGGCGGGTCGCACAAGTACTCGATGCGCGCCAATTGGAAGCTCTTGGTGGAGAACAGCGTTGACGGTTACCACGGCATGCCGACCCACCAGACGTACTTCGACTACGTGATCGGCGTCGGGGGCCTTGGCGCGGGCGGTAAGAAGTTGCACGGGCGCGGATATGCGCTTGGCAATGGCCACGCGGTGATCGAGTACTGGTCGCCCTGGGGACGGCCGGTTGCGCGCTGGGTGCCGCAGATGGGCGAAGCGTCGAAGCTCGAGATCGAGCGAACCAAGCGCGAGCTCATCCAGCGCCACGGCCCCGACCGCGCCGAGCGGATCTCGGAGTGGAATCGGAACATGACGATCTTCCCCAACCTCGTCATCAACGACATCATGGCGACGACCGTCCGGACGTTTCAGCCGATTGCCCCAGGGATGATGGAGATCGACGCTTGGGCATTGGCGCCGGTCGAGGAAACCGGCGATCGCCTCCAGACCCGGCTGCAGAACTTCCTCGAATTCCTCGGTCCTGGCGGGTTCGCGACCCCCGACGACGTTGAGGCGCTCGAGTCCTGCCAGATCGGCTTCCGGGCAGGCGGCGAGCGCTACAACGACATCTCCCGCGGAATGCTCCGTGAGGCGCAGATGGACGACGAGTTGCAGATGCGGTCGTTCTGGCGGGAATGGTCCGCGCGGATCAACAGCAGTCCAATCGACGACTGGAACGACGCTCCGCGGCCCGATGCGACGGAGGATGCGGCTCCCGGTTGGATGACTCCAGCGACGGTATGAGCGTCGCACTGGTGACCGGAGCGGGCGGCGGTATCGGGTCAGGGACCGTGGCCGCGCTGCGGCGTGCGGGCTGGGAGGTCGTGGCCGCCGACGTGCAAGGCGAGGTCGATTTCATCGGCGACGTCTCGACGCTGGAGGGGGCTCAGGCGGGGGTGTCGGCGACGATCGAGTCCCACGGCCGCCTGGACGCGCTGGTCAACAATGCAGGCGGAGGCGTTCTGAGGCCGTTCCTCGAGCACGACGACCAATCGATCGCCGAGACGCTCTCGCGCAATCTGATGACGACGATCAGCTGCTGCCGAGCCGCAGTTCCGGTGATGTCCAGCGGCGGTCGGATCGTCAACATCGGCGCCGAGTCGGTCCGTAACGGGCTCCTGCTGCATGCGATGTACAACGCCGCCAAGGGCGGCGTCCATGGTCTGACGACGGGGCTCGCGCGCGAGCTGGCCCCGATGGACATCACCGTCAACTGTGTCGCACCGTCGATCGTCGCCACCCAGGCCGTCAAAGACATGCTCGCCGACCGCGACGCGCTGAGCGAGAGCTGGAACGCGATGCTCGATCAGGCAATTCACGAGATACCCGTCGGGCGCCCGGGGGAGGTCGACGAGGTTGCCGCGGCCGTCGTCTTTCTGTGCTCGCCCGCGGCGAGCTTCATCACCGGACAGGTCATCAGCGTCAACGGCGGGAGCAGCATGCTGTGAGTCCACAGACGACCGAGATCAACGAACGCCTCCTTATGCGACTGGAAGTCGAGGAATTTCTGTTTGAGGAGGCGGCAATACTCGACGACTGGCGCCTCGATGACTGGCTGGCGCTGTTCAGCGAGGACTGCCGCTACGTCGTTCCCACCACCGACAAGCCCGACGGCGACCCAGCGACCGATCTGACCCTCATCGACGACGACCACGAGCGCCTGTCCTGGCGCGTCAATCGCCTGAACAGCCGTCACGCCCACCGAGAATTCCCATGGTCGCGCACACGACGCCTGATCACCAACGTCCGCGTGCTGCGCGCCGAGGCCGACGAGATCGACGTGAGCTGCTCGATCGTCGTTTACCGATATCGCCATGGGCAGCAGGATCACTTCGTTGGTCGCTACCTCTACACGCTCGTCCGGACCGGCGCCGGGCTGCGGATTCGCTCACGACGAGCCGAGCTTGACATGGAACGACTGAGTCCCAACGGCTCGATCTCGATGGTCTTCTGATGGTTGCTGACCTGCTGGCCGGCTGCGCCGTCCTGGACGGCGAGGGACTCACGACTGCCTTTGGGCACCTATCGGCCCGCACGCCGGCGGGAACGGTGTTGGTCTCCGGCAATCAAGGCCCGGGGCTGGTGACCTCCCACGATGACATCGTGGAGCTCGATCTGGACGGAAGCTTCGTCGGCGGCGAGGAGTCACTGCGCGCCGGCGAGGTTCCGATCCATCTGGGCATCCTCGCGATGCGTCGCGATGTCGGAAGCGTCTGCCGCTTCCACGGGCCGGCATGCATGGCCTTTTCGACACTCGGCCGATCGTTGCCCGCGACGATCGGCATGGGCCTCTTCCTCGGCGCCGAGGTTCCGTGGTTTGACACGTCGCGGACAGTCACGACTCTCGAGCAGGGCGCACAGCTGGCTGACTGCCTCGGCGAGGCTGGCGGCGTCCTGCTGCGCGGGTTTGGCGCGGCCACCGTCGGGCGGACCGTGGCCGAGGCGGTGGTGCGCGCCTGGCTGCTTGAGCGCAGCGCGGCCGCGGCGCTGTCGGCGAGCGCGGTCGCCGAGCCGCTCATCTACCCGCCGGCTGCCGCCGAGCCGTTCAAATCCCTTGAGGGTGCAGCCGCCGGCCAGGTTTCACGCGCGTGGCACTACCTCTGCCACAGACATCCCAGGAGGACCTCCTCATGAGCACATCGATCTGGCTCGATTTGATGGGAGCGGGCGTCAAGGAGAACTTCTACGACGTTGGCGGGGTGCGCACGCGGGTGCTTGAGGCCGGCAGCGGGCCAGCGCTTGTCCTGCTGCATGGCACCGGCGGTCACGCCGAGACCTACTGCCGCAACATCGGCCCGCTGAGCGAGCACTTCCACGTGCTGGCGATGGACCTTGTCGGCCACGGTTTCTCTGGACGACCCGACGACATCGGCTACACGATCGCTGATTACGCCAACCACGTCATCGGCCTGCTCGACACCCTGGCGATCGACCGCGCGCACGTGTCGGGCGAGTCCCTCGGTGGCATGGTCAGCGCCTGGGTCGGCATCGGCCACCCCGATCGTGCCGAGAAGGTTGTGATGAACACCGGCACGCTCGCCAGACCCGACGCCGTAGGTCAGGCGCAGCTCGATGACCTCGAGCAGCGCACGCTCGCGCTCGCACACGACGGCGTCACCCGCGACGCGGTGCGCCACCGCATGAACTGGCTGGTCGCCGACCCGTCGCGCATGACCGACGAAATGATCGACTGCCGCCTGCGCATCTACCAGCAGGACGGGATGCTTGACCGCGTCGCGCAGATCATGTCCAGCATCGTCGGGATGCTCCGCGGCGACCATGGCGATGAGTTCATGGTCCCCGGTGTCCTGGAGACGCTCAATCGACCCACGCTCGTGCTCTGGACCGAGGACAACCCGGGCCAGACCACGGAACTCGCCCGCGAGGTCTCCAAGGACATCCCTGATGGCCGCTTCGAGGTCCTCGCGGACTGCGCACACTGGCCCCAGTTCGAGCGACCAGACGTCTTCAACCAGACCCACATCGCGTTTCTTACTGAGGCCTAGGCGCGTCGGTGTTCTGCGCAGGTCCTCGGTCAGGGGAGGCTGGCGAAGAATGCGTCGAGTCGGTCGGCGAACCCGGAGGCGGCGGTGACGAAATGTCCGGCGCCCGGACAGATCATCCGCTGGGCGCCGAGCGCGTCCGCGAGCGCACTCATGTTTCGTTCGATCGGTCCGTAGTGCGCGCCGGAGGCCACCAGCATCGGGAGGCCACGACGTGCGGGCGGCTCTTGAGGAGCGAGAGGATGTCGGCGGCGTCTTCGTCAAAGTCTTGATGACCGCGCGTCGGCGGTGGGCTCGGCGCAAACCCCGTCGGTAGACGGTCGCGAGTGTCCAGCGGGCCAGAAGCGAGTCGAGGCCTCGCCAGGTTGTTCGGGGACTGGCGCCACCGTGGATCAGAAGTAGTTCGGGACCTTGGCCGCCCCGCTCGACCACGACTGGGTGTCTGCGGCGGTCTGCGCTCACAGCCGCAGAAGCGGATGCCGTCGACCGGCTGCCCCGACCTCGCGTCTGGAGCCTGCTCGCTCAGTCGACGCGTTGATCGTCGGTCAGCGGCAGCGTGGCCAGTTCATGGCGCAGCAGCTTGCCGGTCGTGCTGCGGGGCATCGCCTCGGCTGGGAGGAACTGCACATATCGGGGTCGCTTGTAGCCGGCGAGGCGCTGGCGACACCAGTCGCTGATCTCGCGGTGCGCGGGCGTCTGACCGGCGCCGGGGACGACCACCGCCTTGATCGTCTCGCCCCAGTAGTCGTCCGGGATGCCGAGCACGCAGACCTCCTGCACCGCCGGGTGGGCGGCGATGACCGCCTCCACCTCGGCCGGATACACGTTCTCGCCACCGGTCTTGATCAGGTACTTCGTGCGATCGACGAAGGACAGCGTGCCGTCGTCGTGCTCGACGAGCACGTCGCCGGTGTGCAGCCAGCCGCCACGAAACACTTCCGCGGTGGCCTGAGCGTCACCTAGGTAGCCGGACATCACGCTGGGCCCCCGGACGACGCACTCACCCGGAGTGCCCGGAGGCAGGGGGTTCATCTCCTCGTCGACGATCCGGATGTCCAACAGCGGCGTCGGCTGTTTGCGCAGTGTCGGCTCGCTGCCAGCGGGGACGTGTCCGTAGGCGACCAGGAAGCTCGACTCGGTCTGCCCGAATGCGTCCCAGAAATCGGCCACCTCGGCGGTGAACGTCTTGACCACCTGCGGCATCATGTTGGCGTAGCCGATCGCAAAGCGGATGCTCGACAGGTCGTAGTCGGCGCGGCGGGGGTGAGCGAGGAAGTCGGTGATCACCCCCGGCAGCAGGAGCGTCCAGGTCAGCCGTTCGCGCTGCACGGCCGCGAACATGGCCTCGGGATCCGGTCGCGGCAAGGTGGCGATCCGTCCGCCGGAGAGCAGTGTTGCGTAGAGGGGCTCGTCGCCGCCGCAGTGAAACAGCGGCAGCCACCCGATGAAGCCGTCCTCCGGGCCGAGGCCGAACCACTGGGCGCAGCGGTAGGCGCGCACGGCCGCTGCCCGCTGGCTGATCATTGCTCCCTTGGGTCGCCCGGTCGTGCCGCTGGTGAACAGCACGTTGTGAATCGCCTCCGGCGCCGGGCGTCCGGCGGGCGGGTCGACGCCACCGCGGGCTACGAGCTCCTTATAGCCGCGCTCCTCGCTGCCGTAGCCGATCACCTCCACGCCCGGGTCGAGCATCTCACGCAGGTCGTGAGCAGCGAACACCAGGCGCGGTTCGGCGAGCGTCAGGCAGTAGGCGATCTCCTGGCGGTGTAGCCGCGTGTTGAGCGCCACGACCGTGACCCCGAGCTTGGCCGCCGCGACATAGAGCTCGACGAACTCCGGACACGGGTGGGAGAGCACCGCGATCAGCTCTCCGGGAGCGATGCCGGCGTCGACCAGGCCGTTGGCCAGGCGGTTGGAGCGCTCGTCGAGCTCACCGTATGTGAGCCGCCGATCTGCGCCGACGACGGCGGTGCGGTCGGCGAACAGTCGGGCCGAGCGGCGGAAGACGGCGTCCAGGGTGATCTCTGATGCCGCCGCCGAGAGGGCTGAGGGCGCGTCAGCGATCGCCGTCGTCCCGACGATCCAGGAACGCCCGCATGGCTGCCAGCGTCTGCGGAGCGCCCAGGGCGATCGCCTGGGACTGCTCCTCGAGTTTGAGGAGATCCTCGAGCGAGAGCGACTGACCGCGATTGATCAGGTCCTTGGCCATCGCCGAGATCGCAGTCGCGGCCTGTGCGAGGGCCAGGCTGAGCGAGTTGAGCCGCTCGGGATCGTCGAGCCGGAGGTGGGCCACCGGTCCGACCCGCTGGACGCGAGCCAGCGCGCGCGTGTCGGGGCTCATGAGCTCACCGACTCATAGAGATCGGCGTAGCGCTCGCGCAGCACGTTCTTCTGGACCTTGCCCGTAGAGGTGCGCGGCAGATCGTCGACCACGACCAGCGCCTTGGGGACCTTGAACGACGACAGCCGGTCGCGGACGTCGGCGAGCACCGCTCGCTCGTCGAGTTCGGCGCCCGCGGCCGGAACGGCCACCGCGGTGATCGCCTCGGTCCAGCGCGGGTGGGGCAACCCGATCACCACGACCTCCCCGATCCGTGGGTCGGCATACAGCGCCTTCTCGACCTCGAGCGAGGCGACGTTCTCCCCGCCGGACTTGATCACGTCCTTCTTGCGGTCCTCGTACCACAGGATGCCGTCGCCGTCGAAGTGGCCGTTGTCGCCCGAGTGAAACCACCCGTGCTCGAAGGCACGCGCCGTGGCCGCTTCGTCGCGCAGGTAGCTTTCCATCGTGTGCGGGCCCCGGTAGACGATCTCGCCACTCTCGCCCTGGGGCATTAAGGTCCCGTCGTCGTCCATGATCGCCACCTGGACGTTGCGCGTCGGGGTGCCGACCGCGCCGGCGTGGCTAAGCTGGTGCTCGGGTAGGAAGACGGTGGTCGTCGGTGACATCTCCGTCTGGCCGAAGAGCAGCGCGAAGTCGCATCCAAACGCGTCGATCGCGCGGCGCAGATCGGCGTCGGGCATCGGCGCCATCGCGTAGATGGCCAGGCGCAGGCTGGACAGATCACGACGCTTGAGGTCCGGATGGCTCAGGAGCTGGCGGTACATCATCGGCAGCGCGAAGATGACCGTCAGCCGCTCGGTCTCGACCGCTTCCAGCAGCCCGGCAGCATCGAAGCCGCGCATGAGGTGCAGCGCTGCACCGGCGAGCGCCACGGGCGTGGCGAAGCAGTTCAGCTGGGCAGTGTGAAACAGCGGCATGAGCGCCGCCACGCGGTCGTCGGGGCGCAGCTGCAGGTCGATCGCGGCGCTGGTCGACTCCAGATAGACCGCGAGATGGCTGCCCACGACGCCCTTGGGCGCGGCGGTGGTGCCCGAGGTGTAGAGGTAGGTGATCGGATCGCGATCCTCCACCAGGCACGCGGGCGAGACGCTGTCAGCGCCAGCGATCAGCTCGTCCAGCGTTATGCCCTCCGCCTGCGGCTCACCTCCGACGCCGGGAGCGACGAAGACGTCCCGCACGCCGTCCGCCCGGGCCAGGGCCGGCTCCAGCCAGGACACGAGCTGGCTCTCCACCACGACGCCGCGGGCGCGGGAGTGGCCGAGCACATAGGACACCTCAGCCGGCCGCCAGCCGAGGTTGATGGGGACACACACGACACCGAGCCGGGCGCAGGCGTAGTACGTCTGCAGGAACTCGAGGCTGTTGCCCGAAACGAGCGCCAAGGCGTCGCCGCGGCCGTAGCCGCGAGCCCGGAGCGCGTTGGCCAGCTGGCTGACCGAGGCCTCCAGCTCGCCGTAGCCCAGGCGCCGCTCACCGTCGATCAGCGCCGCGGCGCGCGGGGTGCGCGCGGCGGAGCGGCTCACGATGTCGCCGACGTTGACCCGGTGGATGAGGTTGTGTCCCACCGCAGGAGTCAGGCTCCCGATGGCGTCGGCTGACGAGCTGGTCATCTCGCGCGTCCCTCCCTGTCAGACACGAAGAGCGCGAGCAGTGTCCCATGCGGATTGACATTAGTCAAATGCTTATTTAGTGTGGGACCGCGGTATGACTGGCTTCAGAATCCAGCGGACGATCGGCGGCGTCAGGGGCCAGATCCCATGACCGGCGCGCGACTGCGCGACCGACTCGGCGCCGGTCTGGACGAGGATCAGCGAGAGATCCTGGAGCAGGTCAGCCGGTTCGCCCGTGACGAGCTCTACGGCTGGCAACAGCGGATGGATGACGAGGAGTGGTGGCCGGAGCCGACCTTCCCGCTGCTGGGCAAGCACGGCTACCTGGGCGTCACCGCTCCCACCGAGCTGGGCGGCGCCGGGTTGGACTTCTTCGCCTCGGGTCTGGTCGTGCAGGCGGTGGCGCGCTGGAACCCCGCGATCGCGCTCTCGCTGCTCGCCCACGAGAACCTCTGTCTGAACAACATTCTGGCCAACGGCAGCGCCGAATTGTGCGCCCGCTACATCCCCGGGATGTGCGAAGGCCGCCTCGTCGGCGCGCTCGGCCTCACCGAACCGGAAGCCGGCTCGGATGCGCTGGGCAGCATGCGGACCGTCGCTCGGCGCGATGGTGAGGAGTACGTCCTCGACGGGACCAAGCTGTTCATCACCAACGGGCCGATCGCCGACGTGGTGCTCGTCTACGCCAAGACCTCGTTCGATCGCGGGGCGCACGGGATCTCGGCGTTCGTCGTCCAGACTGACACGCCGGGCTTCCAGGTCGCCCAGAAGCTGGTCAAGATGGGGATCCGCGGCAGCCAGACCGCGGAGTTGGTCTTCCAGGACTGTCGCGTGCCCGCCGACAGGCTCGTCGGTGAGGAGAACCATGGGGTCGCCGTGGTGATGAGCGGACTGGACATGGAGCGGGTCGGGCTGGCTTTCCTGATCCTGGGCATGGCCGAGCGCTCGTTCCAGCTAGCCGTCGACTTCGCTGGCTCACGTCGGCAGTTCGGTCGCCCGATCGCCGCGTTCCAGCTCGTGCAGGGAATGGTGGCCGACATGTACGCCGAGCTTGAGTCGATGCGCAGCTTCGTCTACACCGTCGGCGCGGAGGTCAACGCGGTGCCGCACGGCTCCTCTCATCGAGATGTGGCACTGCGTGCGGCCGCGGTCATCCTCCAGGCGGCCAGGGGGTTCACGTCGATCGTCGACAAGGCGCTGCAGATCCATGGTGGCTCGGGCTACATCTGGGAGAGCGAGATCAACCGGCTGTATCGCGCCGCCAAGTTGTGGGAGATCGGCGCCGGGACCACCGAGGTGCGCCAGCTCATCATTGCCCGCGAGCTGCTCGGACGCTGATGTTCGGTTCGGTGCTGATCGCGAACCGGGGCGAGATCGCGGTGCGCGTGATCCGTACGCTGCGCCCGCTGGGCATCGGTGGAGTCGATGAAGATGGAGCTCGCCGTCACCGCCCCGCACGACGGCACCGTGCAGGCGGTGACGGTCTCGGTCGGCGAGCACGTCGCCCAGGGTCAGGCTCAGGTGGAGCTGGAGGCGGTCGAGACGTGAGCGTCGTCCCGCGCAGCGGCGCCGACCCAGGCAGCGCGACGTTCGCCGCCAACCAGGCGGCCCACGCCGAGCTCGGCGCCGACCTCGACCGCCAATTCAGCGCCGTCCTCGCGGGGGGCGGGGAGCGTGCCGCCGCCCGGCACGTGGAACGGGGCAAGATGCTCCCGCGCGAACGCGTCAGGCGCCTGCTGGACCGCGGCTCTCCGTTCCTCGAGCTCTCGACGCTCGCCGCGCACAACATGTACGAGGATCAGGCGCCGGGGGCGGGGATCATCACCGGCATCGGCCGGGTCTCGGGGCGCGAGGTGATGATCGTGTGCAACGACGCCACCGTGAAGGGCGGATCGTATTTCCCGATGACGACCCGCAAGCACACGCGCGAACGGCGCAAGCCGGTCTTCCGGATGTGAGCGCGGATCGGTGATCGGGCAACGCGTCGCACTCCCGCTACCGCCAGCCAGCGCGCCGGCCACGGCCGAGCTGACCCGCGAGCTGCTGCTGAGCGCCACCCACGAGCTGCTCTACGACCGCGGCGGTGCCACCGTCTCGATCAGTGAGATCTGTGGCCGCGCCGGGGTCAACGTCGCGATGGTCAAGTACTGCTTCGGCAACAAGAACGGACTGATGCTGGCGCTCATCACCCGCATCACCGACAGCTTCGGCGCAGAGCTTCAGCAGCTGGCCGCCAGCGACGGAGACTGGCGCGTGAAGCTGGACCGCCACCTGCGCGAGGTGGTGCGCAACTACATGCGCTATCCGTACCTCACCCGAGTGCTGATGGACCAGCTGCGCTCAGCCGACGAGGAGGGTCACCGCTCACTCAGCAAGTCGCTGGTGATCCCCATGTCGGACTTTCACCGCCAGCTGCTCGAGGAGGCCCGCCGCAAGGGCGAGCTGAGCCGGCCGGTCGACCCCGTCCTCTTCTTCTTCTCGGTGGTCGGCATGTGCGAGTTCGTCTTTGCCGCCGAGCCGTGGTTGACGTTCACCTTCGGCATCGAACTCGACGACGAGCTCGTCGCGCGATACGCCGACCACGTCAGCACGCTCGTGCTCGCGAGCCTGCAGCCGGAGAGTCCGACCCGCCGGAGCCGTCCTGAGGCGGGTCGCGGGCTGAACCGTATTGAGTAGCTGCCTATCCTCACGGCATGAGCTCCACCGATCTGCCGCCACTCCCCGAGCGCGTGACGGTGCGGGAGGTCGGACCCCGCGACGGCTTTCAGAACGAGCCCGAGGCGATCCCCGCTGCCGACAAGATCCGGCTGATCGATGCGCTGGCGCGCACCGGCCTGCCACGGGTCGAGGTCGCCAGTTTCGTGCGCCCCGATGTGATCCCGCAGCTGTCGGATGCCGCCGAGGTCCTCGCCGGGATCTCGATCCCCGACGGGGTCGCCACCGCGGTGCTCGTCCCCAACCAGCGCGGCCTCGAGGGCGCGCTCGGCTACGCGGACCGGATCGACGACGTGATCGTGTTCCTCAGCGCCTCGGAGTCCCACAACCTGGCGAACATCAACCGGCCGGTGGCGGACTCGCTGGCGACCGTCGAAAAGCTGTTGCCTCAGATCGCGCAGGCGGGCCTGCGCCCGCTGGCCTCGATCGCGACCTCCTTCGGCTGCCCCTATGAGGGTCACGTTCCCGCCCAGCGCGTCTACGAGCTCGCCGAAGCGATGGCGGCCGCGGGCGCGCGAGAGATCAGCTTCGGCGACACGACCGGGATGGCCAACCCGCGCCAGGTGCGCGAGTTCTACGCCGGCGCGCTGGAGCGCCTAGCCGGGGTCGAGCTGACCGCCCACTTCCACAACACCCGCGGCCAGGGCCTGGCCAACTCGCTCGCCGCTCTGGAGACTGGGGTGACAAGCTTCGAATCGAGCTTCGGCGAGCTGGGAGGATGCCCGGTTCCGCCCGGGTCGACGGGCAACATCGCCACCGAAGACCTCGTCTCGATGCTGCACGAGATGGGTGTGCAGACCGGCGTCGACCTGGACGCGCTGCTCGCCGTCAGCCGCGACGTCCAGAGCGTGCTCGGTCGGCCGCTGGGCAGTCACCTGCTCACCGCCGGGCCCGTGATCTGGAACAGCTGACGCCGACGCTCGGTCGCGCGCGGCGCCGACCGGCGTGCGGCTCGATCTATCAGCGCAACGTCGGCTGATAGGCATAACGGCTGCTGCGCGTGAGCGCGAACCCGAAGATGCCGGTGCCGTGATGCCCCTGCCAGGTAAAGGCGGCGAGGCGGTCGATGAGCGATGTGTCGAGGGTTCGCGGCGACACCGTGCCGTCCAGCGGGTAGACGTCGTACTGAAGCTGGTCGCGGCCGACGGGCCGGCCGTGATGGCCACCGTAGCCCGCACCCGCCATGTAGCCGCCGCCGGCGATCGAGTCGGCGTCGATCAGATACGTCGCGCCGCTCTCGGTGGTGACCCGGACGCGGCCGCGCTGCAGGTCCAGCCCAACGTCGAACGCGAGGTCGTGGACGACATCGACGATCGCGTCGAGTCCGCCGTCGACATGCATGACGGCGCCCTTAAGCAGAAGCCGCTTCTGGTCGCGGTCCTCGACCAGCAGGAAGCCCACCGAGCGGTCGGGAAACTGCGCCTGATACCAGACGTGCAGGCCCTGCCCGCCCGACATCGTGCGGATCCCCCGAGACCGGTCGCGCTGCCCATACCAGCCGTCGATCGACTGGGCCGTGCCGTCGATCGACAACGTTCCGTCGTAGAAGCCGGACTGGAAGAGGTGGGTAAACGCCGCCGTCGAGGTGACGCCGTCGCCGATGTTGACCTCGCCGATCCAGGCCGCCAGCCGAAGGGGCCGACCGACGCGCCGTTGGTCGCGCTCAGTTCGCTCGAGAACCGGAGGTTGCGCTGCTCGAAATCGACGACGAGGACGGCGAAGCCGTCGACCGTGTCCTGGGAAGGACGGATGCCAACGCCGAACAGGATCGACGGAGCCGTAGCATCGGTCGCGTGCAGGTAAAGACAAAGCGGTCAAAGAACTGCTCCGGCAGATCCGGTGTGTCGGGCGACACCAGTTCGTCGGCAAAGGCATCCATGACCAGCGTTGAACCGTCCCCGGCAGCGCCGGCGGCGATCCGCCGCCGCCGCCCTGTCGGGACCTCCAGTTCGGCGTCAGGTGAGCAGCACACCGCCGTCGACGGGGAGGGTCACACCGGTGATGTAGGAGGACGCGTCACTGGCCAGAAACACGCAGACCGCGGCCATGTCCTCGGGCTCGCCGATGCGGCCGATCGGGATCCGGGCCTTGATCACCGCCCGCTTGTAGTTCTCTGAGTAGTGCTCGGTCTGCTCGGAAGGGAAGCTTCCGAGCACGAGCGCATTGACGCGGATTCCCTGGTCGACGCCGAGTTGCGCGGCGAGGTCCCGGGTCAGTCCGAGCAGACCCGCTTTACCCCGGCGTAGCCCGCGGCCGGCATCTTGGCCGTGGTGAGCGCCATCACGCTGGAGATGTTGATGATCGAGCTGCCGGGCGCCATCACCGGGGCCGCGGCCTGCGACATCCAGTAGTCGCCGTTGATATGCAGGTCGATCATCGACCGAAAGTGCTCCGGAGGATCCTCGGTCGCCCGGTGGTACTCGCCGACGACACCGACGTTGTTGACGAGGATGTCGACGCGCCCGAACGCCGCGATCGTCTGCGCGAGGAATGCCTGGCACTGCTCCACCGAGGTGATGTCGGTCTGCACGGCCAGCCCGCGTCGGCCGGCCCGCTCGACGAGCCGCTGGGTCTCCTGCAGCTTGTTTAACCGGCGGGCGCCCAGCGCCACGTCGGCGCCCGCCTCGACCATCGCCTGCGCGACGGCGACCCCCAGGCCCGAGGAGGCGCCGGTCACCACCGCCACCTTCCCGCTGAGATCGAACCTTTCCAGGACACCCATCCTGATCACGGCCTCCCGGGCGGCCGCCTCGGCGCGGTCTCGCGACCCGCTGAAGTCACGTGACTCGAGATCGTGAATGACCTTCCAGACGAGCTCGATCGGCGCGTCGATCTCGGCCCGGCTGCTGGCGCTCATTGCTCGGACCAGTTCTGGTCCCTATCGACCCGCCGATAGCCATTCGCAGCTGACGACATGCGCGAATCTCCCTGTGTCACGGAAACGAAGGAAGCCTTATTCCGATGGCAGCGGGCCGGCACAACATCCTCTACCCCTGTATGGGCGCGATGATCCCCACCCAAGGTACGGCGACCGGAAGCGGGCGGGCTAGCGATCACGACGAGAAGGAAGCGCGCGCGCCAACGCTGGAGCGCACGCGGTACTCAGCAGTCAAAGGACCGGAAGAGCGAGTTTCACCTCCTTCGAGCCGCTCCGTTCCCCCTCCGGGGGGACGCCCGTCGGTCTGAGTTGCCACGACAATCCCAGCGGACGGGCGCCTCACCGGAGTGACGCGAGCGGGAGCGTCTCGACATGTGTATCGGCACACCATCAGAGGAGAGTTAGTTTGATTTTTCGTATTCGCCGCGCCAGCCGGCTTGCGCTGTTGTCGTGCGTGCTGGTCGTAGGGTCGATTGGTCTGAGCGCCTGCGGCTCGAGCAGCTCGCACAGCACGACCTCGAAGACGACGGCGGCGGCAAACACACCGGCATCCAGCACCCCGAGCTCGACGAGCTCCAAGAAGCCCTTTGTCCTGGGGATGATCTGCAGCTGCACTGGGCCGGAGGCCGCAGCGGTCGGCAACAACATCAATGCCATACACGCCTGGGCTGACTCCGTCAATGCCAAGGGCGGGGTCAACGGGTATCCGGTCAAGGTCATCACACTCGATGACCAGCAGAACCAGGCCACGAGCCTCCAGGACGCCAAGGAGCTCGTCGAGCAGGACCACGTCCAGGCGATCGTCGGGGAGTCGAGCTTCGTCGACTCGGCGTTTGCCTCGTACGTTGCCGGCGCCGGCATTCCGGTGATTGGCGGCAGCAACTACGAATCGTCGTTCCAGTCCAACCCTGACTTCTTCCCGTCCGGCGGCCAGGTCATCAGCGGCCTTGCCGGTGGAGCCGCGCTCGCGAAGCAGGCGGGCAAGAAGGTGTTCGGCACGATCTACTGCGCCGAGTCGCCGATCTGTGCCCAGCTCGTTCCTCTGATCAACGGGATCGCGCCCCTCTACGGGCTGAAGTCGTACGTGGCGAAGATCTCAGCCACCGCACCGAGTTACACTGCCCCGTGCCTGGCGGCGAAGAGCGCCGGGGTGGACGGGATGTTCATCGCCGACAACTCGCCGATCGTGCTCCGCTTCGTTGCGGCCTGTGCCCAGCAGGGGTACACCCCGCAGCAGATAACGAGCACCCAGACGGTCACGTCGGCGTGGCTGTCGGACCCGACGCTCAACGGCGCGCTGCTCAGCTCACTGGACGCCAACGCCTACGACACCTCGACGCCGGCGATCGCGGCCTTCCAGGCGGCACTCAAGAAGTACGCGCCGAGCGCCGCGCCCAGCAGCTCCACGTTCTCCGGTGAGGAGATCAACGCGTGGTCCGGCGGCCTGCTGTTCCAGGCGGCAGCCACGGCGGGGCATCTGACTCCGAGCTCGACCCCGGCGCAGGTGAAGAAGGGGCTCTACGCGCTGAAGAACGAGACGCTCGACGGGATCGCCCCGCCGTTGAACTTCACGCCCGGGAAGCCCGCATTCATCCCGTGCTGGTTCACCGAGCAGGTCAAGGGCGGCAAGTTCACGTCGCTCAACGGCAACAAGCCGACCTGTTTGACCGCCGCCCAGGGCGCCGCCCTGGCCAAGGCGCTCAAGCTCTGAGCATTGCGCAACGGCGGCGCGGCGGTGACGCCGCGCCGCCCTGAGCTCCATGCAACCAGCGCAATGACCTCAGAGGAGCACTAGTGCTGCCATACATCGTGATCGGGTTGACGTCGGGCGCCGTGTACGCACTCGCCGGCTTGGGGCTCGTCCTGACGTACAAGACGTCGGCTGTGTTCAATTTCGCTCACGGCGCGCTGGCAACCGTCTCCGCGTACGTGTTCTATGCGCTGTACGTGCTGAACCACTGGTCATGGGTGACCGCGGCCGCCGTGGCGATCCTCGCCGTCGGACCGATCATGGGTCTGATCCTCGAGCTGCTGGCGCGGCGGATCCAGACGACGAGCCTGGCGCTCAGGGTCGCCGCGACCGTCGGCCTCCTGCTCGTCCTCGAAGCGGGCATCCAACTGATCTACGGCGTAGAGGAGACGCGAACCGTCCCGATCTTCCTCGGCACGGGCAATGTGCGCATCCTCGGCACGAACGTCCAGATCGATCAGATCGTGACGTTACTGTTCGCGCTCGCGGTGACCGGAGCCCTGACGATCTTCTTCCGCGTCTCCCGCAACGGCGTGGCGATGCGCGCGGTCGTCGACGACCCCGAGTTGCTCGACATGGCGGGCACGAGCCCATCGCGGACCCGCCGGCTTGCCTGGGTGATCGGCGTCAGCCTGGCAGCCGCGTCCGGCGTTCTGTTCGCCCCGGTGCTCTCGCTGGACCCGATCCAGCTCACGCTGCTCGTCGTCTCGGCCTTCGGCGCGGCGGCGATCGGGGCGTTCACCAACATCCCGCTGACGCTTGCGGGCGGTCTCGGAATCGGCGTGTTCGCTTCGCTGTGTACGAAGTGGTTCACCACCGGGCTGCTCTCCGGCCTGCCGCCGGCGGTCCCCTTCCTCGTGCTGTTCGCGGTCCTCCTGGTGTTCCCCAAGCGCTATCTCGTCGGGCGAACGTTCACGGTCACCCAGGCGCGGCCGACGTGGGCGGCGCCCGGCTCGCTGCAGATCACCGGCGCGCTGGTCCTCGTCGGTTTCCTCTGCCTCGTGCCCGGCTTTGCCGGCATTCACCTGACCGACTGGACGACGTTCGTCGCAATGAGCATCGTCTTCATGTCGTTGAGTCTGTTGGTGCGCACCTCCGGACAGGTGTCGCTGGCGCACATCTCCTTCATGGCGATCGGCGCCTGCGCGTTCTCGCACTTCACTCTCGGCAGCGGCGTGCCGTGGTTCATCGCGCTCATCCTGGCCGGCCTGGTGGCCGTGCCGGTCGGGGCGCTGCTGGCGATCCCGGCGATCCGGCTGACCGGCCTCTACCTCGCACTGGCGACGTTCGGCTTCGGGATCCTGCTGCAGTACATGTTCTACACCGAGAACTACATGTTCGGCTCCAATGGCGTGGGGCGAAACATGCCGATGCCGTCGATCGCCAACAATCCGGACGGCAAGCCGTATTACTTCGTTGTGCTGATCTTGGCCGTCGGTGCTGCCGTGTTCACGATCTGGGTGAACCGCTCGCGCCTCGGCCGGCTCCTGCGCGGCGGTGCGGAGTCGTCCACGGCACTCGAAACCAGCGGTACCTCGGTGACGGTCACGCGCGTGCTCGTCTTCTGCATCTCCGCGTTCATGGCCGCGGTCGGCGGTGCACTGGCCGGGGTCGGGCAGGGCGTGATCTCGGCCGACAGCTACCAGCCGATCCTGTCACTCACGTTCTTCACCGTGGTGATCGTCGTGCTCGGCGGCGCACCATGGAACGCGCTGCTCGCCTCGGCGGTGCTGTTCCTGATCCCGTCCTATGTCTCCGGAGCCCAGGTCGCGACGGTGCTGCAGCTGATCTTCGGCGCGATCGCGATCCTGTACGCGGTCACCCCAGCGCGCTACCGCTCGCTGCCGCCGGCAGCCCAGCAGCTCCTTGACGGCACGTTCGGGCGGGTGCGAATACCGAACCTGCGCGGGCGCCGTGGCGTCGTCGCCGACACGGGGCCGGCGCTCACGCGCTCGGCTGACCTGAACGTCGAGGAACTGACGGTGCGCTTCGGCGGTCTGGTCGCGGTGGACGGGGTCAGTCTCAGCGCACCGGCCGGGCGTGTGACCGGCCTGATCGGCCCGAACGGGGCGGGGAAGACGACGACGTTCAACGCCTGCACGGGGCTGCTGAAGCCGAGTGCGGGCCGGGTTCGGATCGCGGGCGACGACGTCTCGCGCCGTGGCCCATCGGCGCGGGCACGCAACGGTCTCGGCAGGACCTTCCAGAAGATGGAGCTGTTCGAGTCGCTGACTGTGCGCGAGAACGTCGAGGCCGGCGCGGAGGGAGGGCTCGCCGGGTCGAACCCGATCACACAGTTCGCATCCAAGCCCGGCCAGCGCGGCCGGGTGCGCTCGGCAGCCGCGAGTGCGATGGCGCTGTGCGACATCGCAGAGCTCGCCGACACGCCCGTCTCCACCCTGTCGACCGGCCAGCGGCGGCTGGTTGAGCTCTCGCGCTGCCTCGCCGGGCGGTTCGGCCTGCTGCTGCTCGATGAGCCCTCCTCAGGGCTCGACCGCGCGGAGACGGCGCGCTTCGGCGAGATCCTCAGGCGGGTCGTGACCGAGCGCGGCGTCGGGATCCTGATCGTCGAGCACGACATGTCGCTCGTGCTCGACATCTGCGAGCACATCTACGTGCTCGACTTCGGCGAGCTGGTGTTCCAGGGCAGCCCCCGGGAGATTGTCGACTCCCCGATCGTGCGCGCCGCGTACCTCGGCGACAGCGAGGTCGAGGCCGCCGTCCAATCCGGCCACACGATCGAGGAGGTCACGGGATGAAGCTGATCGCGCGGTCCCCCCTGAAACCCGCATCCCTGCCGACAGGTCCTCAAGCCGACCCCGAGGCCGCCCCACCGGTGCTCGACCTGCGTGGCGTCACCGCCGGCTACGGTCGCACCACGGTCCTGCGCGACGTCGACCTGCCCGTCCCCGCCGGTCAGGTCGTCGCGCTGCTCGGACCGAACGGCGCCGGCAAGACGACGCTGCTGCGCGCCGCCACCGGTCTGCTCGGGATCTCCGCCGGCGAGATCCGCGTCGCCGGCACCGACGCGACCGCTCAGCGCCCGCACCAGCGCGCGCGGGCGGGTCTCTGCCTGATCCCGGAGGGACGCGGGATCTTCCCGAACCTCAGCGTTCGAGAGAACCTCCAGCTCCAGATCCCGCCGTGGCGCTCCGGCGAGAGCTACCAGCCCGCGCTTGAGATGTTCCCGATCCTCAAGGAGCGCCTCTCGCAGAAGGCCGGCTCGATGTCAGGAGGGCAGCAGCAGATGCTCGCGCTCTCGCGCTGCTTCCTCGCCGACCCCACGGTCGTGCTGCTCGACGAGGTCTCGATGGGCTTGGCCCCGCGCATCATCGACGAGATCTTCGCGGCGCTCGTACAGCTTCGCAGTGCCGGCGTCGCGCTGCTGCTCGTCGAGCAGTACGTAACCCGCGCCCTCGCCGTCGCCGATCATGTCTACCTACTCGGCCGCGGAAGCATCACATTCTCCGGCCGACCGAGCGAGATCGACGAGGCCGAGCTGATGAAGCGTTACGTCGGAGCGTGATGAGCGAACCCAGCCCGAGCGCCGTCCTGCGCAGCGTCCTGTCCCAATCGGGAGAGTCGATCTTCTCCGTGGGGCGTCGCCGGCGCCGCCGCGCGGACGTAGGTTGTGGCGGTGACCTTTGAGCGCAACGCGCCGGGATCGCTCGACGCCGATGCGGCCTTTGCGGCGATTCACGCGCTCGCGCTGCGGAGCCCGCTCAGGCAGCCTCCGTCAGGCGTCGAGCGTCTGCTCGACGACGGGCTCGTGTCACGCGCCGAGGACGGCTTCCGCCTCACCGACCGCGGCCACCGCAGCCATCGCGCCCTCTGCGAGCGCGAACGCCAGACGCTCGACCTGACCGGACTCGGCCTGACCTTCGTGCCGATCCCGCAGCTCGCACGGCGCCTGCGGCGGCTCAGCCGAGACTGGGAGGCGTGGCCCGGCGAGCTGGAGCGGCGGCGAGTAGTCCGGGACCTGTGCGCCGTCGTCGACGAGACGGCTCCGATCCTGCTCCGCTCCACCGCGGTCGTGCCGCGGTTCTCCACCTACCTCCCGCGTCTGCAGGCCGCACGGACGCGGGTCGGGTCGGGGCAGCTGAGCTACGCCTTCGATGCCGACATCGATTCGATTGGCGGCGTCTGGCATGAGCTGCACGAGGACTACTTACAGACCCTGGGGATCGCATATGACGAGCGCGAGGCGACGCCGTGAGCGAGGCCGCGACGGATCCGGCGACGCCCGCCGTCGCATGGAATCGGGACCGGACGCTGTCGCCGTTCGAGAACCTAATGTGGCGCGCTGAGTGCAAACCGATGCTGCGCTCGACCGGAGTCGTGGTGGAGTTGCTCGACCATCCGCCAGATCACGCGCGCCTGGTGGCGGCACACGAGTGGGGCACGCGGCTGTTGGCACCACTGCGGCACCGTGTGGTGGAGGATCCGCTCGCGGTCTCGGCGCCCCGCTGGGTGGTCGATCAGGACTTCGACCTCGCCTACCACCTGCGCGTCGCCCGGCTGTCCGAGCCGGGCGGGATCGAGCAGGCGCTCGCGTTCGCACAGGGGATCGCGATGGCGCCGTTCGACCGCGCCCGCCCGCTGTGGGAGGCGGTCCTGCTGGAGGGCTTCGCCGACGGCCGCGCGGCGTACCTGCTCAAGCTCCATCACAGCATCACCGACGGCCAGGGCATGGTCCAGATGCTGGACATCCTTCACGGCCGGGGCGCCGAGGCGGGCCGCGCCGGCTCGCTGCCGGTGCCCGCGCCGGAGAACATCACCGGCACCGGGCTCGCGATCACGGGCGTGATCGGAGCTCCACAGCGCCTGTTCGGCGGCGCGCTCAAGGGCGCGGGCCGGCTGCTCGCCGGTGCCGAGCAGCTGGTGACGCATCCCGGATCGGCGCTCGACGTTGCGCGCTACGTCCAATCGCTCGGCCGGATGCTCGGACCGCCACCGGCGTCCGGGTCGGTGCTGCTGGCGCAGCGCAACCTGAACCGCCGCTACGGGATGCTGGAGGTTCCCCTCAGCCAACTGCGGGCGGCCGGCCGCGCCGCGGGCGGGACGGTGAACGACGCCTTCCTCGCCGGGCTGGTGGGAGGGATGCGCCGCTATCACGCCCACCACGGCGTCGACCTGGAGGCGCTGACCGTGGCGTTCCCGATCAGCCTGCGCAGCGGCGACGATCCGCTCGGCTCCAACCGCTTCGCCGGCGCGCGGATCCTCGCTCCGGTCGCCGAGTCCGATCCGGCGGAGCGGATCCGGATCATCGGCGCGCGCACCCGCGCCGCGCGGGAGGAGCCGGCGATCGCCTTCATGGATGCGATTGCCCCGGTCCTCAGCCGGCTTCCGGCGATCCTGGCGGCGACGATGACCGAACGCGTCACCCGCTCGATCGACCTCCAGGCCTCCAACATCCGCGGGCTCGATCGCCCCGCCTACCTTGCCGGCGCTCGCGTGCAGCGAACGTTCGCCTTCGGTGCCGCTCCGGGACCCGCCGTGATGGTGACGATGATGTCGTACGAGGGAATCTGCTGCATCGCGTTGACGATCAACGCCGCCGCGGTACCGGATCACGAGATCCTGCTCGAGTGCATCCACGATGGTCTCACCGAGGTGGTGGCGCTTAAGACGCCCGAGCCCGCGGTGACGGTGCTCGGGGCGGCGGGATGACCGACGCGCTGCTCGACGAGATCGCCCGCAGCGAGCACGGTCCGCGCACCGCAGCGTTCTTCGACTTCGACGGGACGCTGATCGACGGCTACTCGGCCGCCGCATTCCTCAGCTCACGCGCGCGCGGCGGCGAGATGCCGGCGGGCGAGGCGCTGCGCCTGCTCCGCGCCGGGCTCGACATGCGGGCGGGGCGCGCCCAGTTCGACGAGTTCATGCGCGTCGGCGTGCAGGCGTTCCGCGGTCACGACGAGCGAACGCTCGGACGGCTCGGTGAGCGACTGCTGAAGGACACGCTCGGGGGGCTCCTGTTCGCCGAGATGGTCGAGGTCATCGCCGCGCACCGGCGGATGGGGCACAGGCTGGTGATCGCCTCCTCGGCACTGCCGTTCCAGGTCGAGCCGCTGGCCCGTGAGCTCGGCTTCTCGGACGTGTTGTGCACACGTCTGGAGGCGGTCGGCGACGTCTACACCGGGCGCGTCGCGGGACCGGTCCTATGGGGGCCCGGCAAGGCGGCGGCGGTGCGCGCGTTCGCGGCCGATGCCGAGATCGACCTGGACCGCAGCTTCGCCTACGGCAATGGCGAGGAGGACATCGACTTCCTTGCGGTGGTCGGGCGCCCGCACCCGGTCAATCCGGCCCCTGAGCTGGCGGTCGAGGCCGAGCGCCGCGGTTGGCCGGTGACACGCTGCGGCGCCCGCGGTCGGCCCGGCGTTCAGGCCGTCGCTCGGACGCTGGTCGCCTACAGCGCCACGCTGTCGGCCTTCGGGGCCGGCGTCGGGCTCGGCCTGCTGCGCGGCAATCGGCGTCGGGGCGTCGAGTTCACCACGTCGGTCGGCTCCGATCTCGCGCTCGGTCTGGGCGGCGTAAGCCTCAACGTGACCGCTGCCGAGAACCTGGACAAGCAGCGCCCCGCCGTGTTCATCTTCAACCATCAGAGCATCCTCGACGGTTTCATCGTGATGAAGCTCGTCCGGCACGACATCACCGGCGTGGGCAAGCAAGAGCTCTCCGAGCAGCCCGGCATCGGCCACTTCCTGCGCTGGGCCGATGTCGCGCTGATCGACCGGGCCAACACGGCGTCGGCCGTCGTCGCGCTTGCGCCGGTGGTCGAGCGGTTGCGCGCCGGCTACTCGATCCTGATCGCGCCGGAGGGCACGCGCTCGCCGACGCCGACGATGGCCGCCTTCAAGAAGGGTGCGTTCCACATGGCGATGCAGGGCGAGGTGCCGATCGTGCCGATCGTGATCCGCAATGCCGGGGAGCATCTTCCGCCCGGAGCGAAGGTGATGCGCCCGGGGACCGTCGACGTGCATGTCCTGGAGCCGATCTCGGTCGCCGATTGGACACCGGAGACCCTCTCGGAACGAGTCGCCGAGGTGCGGGAGCGGTTCGTCAGGACGCTGGCCGACTGGCCACGTCGTCATCCGGCCCGGCCGATGTAGCGTGAGATCGCCTCGGCGCGGTTGACCGCGTCAAGCTTGCGGAGGATGTGCTTGACGTGGGACTTGACCGTCCCCTCCTTGATGATCAGCTGCTCGGCGATGGTCGCGTTGGAGTGGCCTCTCACCATCATCGCCAGGACTTCGACCTCCCGCGTGGTCAACAGCTCGGACACGTCGACGGGCGCCACCGACGTGTCCAGCGCAGCATCGCCGGCGGCGGGCAGCCTGCCCTCCGGGGTGCGGGACAGCTCGATCTCGGCGTTGGCCAACGATCCCATCATGTTCTCGGCGAACTCGAACGCCTTGCTGACGTGGACGTGCTGCGCGCGCATCCGCTCGATCAGCACGACCCGCTCGTAGGTGCGCCCGAAGTCCTCGGCGAACGACCACAGCAGATCACGGTCGAGCTCGTCGAGCGGATCCTCGTCCGGGTGTCGGTCGGCGTAGAGGATGCCCACCAGCCGCCCGGCCGGGGTGATCGGCGCGGCGACGAAGCTGGTCGTTCCAGAGAACTCGATCATCGGGCCGTAGTCGCGTGGATCGGCGGACGCGTCCCGGACGACGACCGGCCGCAGCCGCAGGAGATCACGGCCGAGCGCGCTCGTCGGGAAGCGCTGCTGGTTCATCCACACGGCGAAGCGCTGCGCCAGCTCCGGGTCATCAGGGAAGTGCGCCATCCACGGCAGCCACTCGTCGCCCTTGACGCGGGTGAGGATCGCCCGCGTGAATCCGCAGCTGTCGACGACCTCCGGGCAGACGCGGTCCAACAGAGCGGCTGAGGCGGCGATCCGGCGAAGCCTGTCCAGCCCCTGGCGCAGCCGCGCGTACGCCGTGACCCGCTCTGCCGAGATCCGGGTGTGGACGACGTCGGAGAGCTCGAGCGCGCGCAGCGCGATCTCGGTGAGCGCGTCGACACGCGCGCGATCGCGCTTGTTCAGCTGGGCGACCGCGGCCAGAGCGGCCGCCGAGAGCTCCGCCAGCGCGCCGGCGGCGGCGATCATCGAGCCGACCCGGATTCCGGCCTCGCCATGTGCCGGGTCACACGCGGCGTGCGACTCGTCGATGAAGCGCTGCACGCGGACGAGCAGCTGACGGTCGACGCGAGCATCGGACGTCGGTGGGTGGAGCGCCGTGGCGCTCATGGCCGTGCCGAGCGCTGCATCAGGTGGAGGTACCGGGCGACCGCACCACCGCGGTTGTCGACCCGGAGCTTGCGCAGGATCCGTTTCACGTGCGATTTCACGGTGCCTTCCGAGACGACGAGCTCCCGTGCGATCTGGTTGTTCGTCGCGCCGGTGGCCATCAGGTCGAGCACTTCCTGCTCACGCGCGGTGAGCAGCGAGTCGAGCACCGAGCGGGTTCCGCGTCCGCGTCCCGTCGGGATCTCCTCCACCGCTTCGTCACGTACGAGCACGACGTCGCGGTTGCACACCTCGTCGATCGTGACGATCGTCTCCGACAGCAATGCATGCAGCTGCGCGCGCTGTGTCTCCAGCCGCTCGATCAGCACGGAGCGCTCATACAGCAGGCCGAAGTGCTCGGCGAACACCCACAGGTTGTCGCGGTCCTCCGGGCTGACCGGAAGATCCTGGCCGTAGCGGTCGACGTGGAAGAACCCGATCACGCGGGTCGTCGGCAGAATCGGCGCCGCGGCGTACGACGTGCAGCGGGCGACCTCGACGAGCGGCTTGAACGTGCGCGGATGGTTCCAGGGGTCGGTGACGAGCACCGGGATCCGCCGCCGGACGAGCTCGGCCTCCATCAGCATGTGCGCGAGCGGGATCTCCGCGCCGGTGACGAACTGCTGGAACGCCGTGTCATCCGGGTCGAGCTTCTCATCGACCTCCAGCACCTCAGGAGTCCATAGCGAGCCGCGCACGCGGGATACCATCGCCCGGGAGAACCCGAGCGAGCGGCACAGCTCGCCGGGGGCGGCATCGATCAACTCCTGCGGGGTCGTGAGAGTGCGCAGGCGGGCGAGCCCCTCCTGGATCGCCACGAACGCGTCCATCCGCGTGTAGCCCTCGCGCGCCTCGATCTGCTGGCGCGTCTGCTCCACCTCGGCGAGCAGTCGCAGCCGCTCGAGCAGGTCGGAGACGGGTTGCGAGGAGTCGGCGTGGATCAGTGCCCGCAGCCCGTCACGCTGCTCGCGCAGGCTCGCGAGGGTCCCGGCGCTCACATGGGCTCTCCATCGATCGGCGAGCCGCGCCTCCTCCTTGGCCGCTGCGACCGCCGTCACGGCTTGTGCGCAGTCGAAACGACGCGAATCCTGATGCTCCTCGATCGCCAAAGCCACAGGCCCTTCACTCCTCTCGAAGCATCGATGGTAGTGCGTGGGGCGGGCGAACGGCGCATCGCCGCCCGTGGGCTGACCCTTAAGGGAGAAGCCGCTCTCCCGTGAAGGCATTGGCACGGCCGCCGGCAGTTGCGATCGTGGTCACGTACGGTCAGACGACTCTCAATCGGAGAGGTGTGGACGGTTGGCAACGAGGACGGAATCGGACCTCACGCAGGCGGCCGGCGCGGCGCTGGCGGCGAGCACGCTGTGCGAGGCGTTTCAGATCACCGCGGCGGCCAATGCGTCCCGGCCGGCGCTGCGCAGCGCCGATGACGCGCTGAGCCTCACCTGGGCCGATTACGCCGCGCGGACCAGGACGATCGCTGCCGGCCTGGCGGCGCTCGGGGTCGGCGATCAGGATGCCGTCGCGCTGCTGCTGTCGAACCGCTCCGAGTTCCATCTGCTGGACACGGCGGCAATCCATCTCGGCGCGATCCCGTTCTCCGTCTACCACACCAATCCGCCCGAGCAGATCGTGCCGCTGCTGGAGAACTCCGGAGCCCGGGTGATGGTCACCGAGCCGATCTTCCTCGGCGCGGCGCGGGCCACGCGTGAGCTCCATCCCGACGTGACGCATCTGCTGATCATCGGCGGCGACGCCGAGCGGCCCGGGGAGCTGACTCTCGCCGAGCTGGAGGCGGGCGGCGACCCGAACTTCGATTTCGAGGCCGCGTGGCGTGCGGTGACGCCTGACCACGTCGCCACGCTCGTCTACACCTCGGGCACCACGGGGTTCCCCAAGGGCGTCGAGCACACCCATGGCGGGCTCGTGTTCGGCCTCGGCTGCCTGCAGCGCCTCGCGCCGGTGTCCCCGGCGGGGCGGGTCGTGTCCTTCCTCCCCAACGCGCACATCGCCGAGCGCTACATCAGCCATTACTCGTCGATGGCGTTCGGCTACACGATCACCGGCTGTCCGGACCCCAAGCAGCTGCCGGCGGCGCTGAGTGGCGCCCGGCCCACGCGGCTGTTCGCCGTGCCGCGGATCTATGAGAAGCTCGCCGCGGGAACGAGGGCGATGATCGAGGCCGACACGGATGGCGGGCTCGGCGCCGCCTACGCCGCGGGACTCGCGCGGGTTCGCGCCGAGCAGGCCGGCGAAGCTCCGCCGAGGCTGTCGGCGGAGCACGAGCAGGCGCTTGCGGCGCTGCGCGCGAAGCTCGGGCTCGACGCGTTGGAATGGTCCGGGGTCGCCGCGGCGCCGACCCCGTACGCGGTGCTCGAGGCGATGCATGCGATCGGCGTGGGCGTCGCCGAGCTGTGGGGCATGTCGGAGTGCGTGCTGTCGACGTCAAATCCTCCGACTCGCGTCAGGCTCGGCACCGTCGGCATGGCGATCCCTGGAGTCGAGGTCCGCCTCCGTGGGGACGGAGAGATCCTCGTGCGCGGGCCGAACGTGACCAAGCGGTACCGCAACGATCCGCAGCGCACGGCGGAGTCGATCGACGCCGATGGGTGGCTGCACTCCGGCGACATCGCGGTCGCGGACGCGGACGGTTACCTGACGATCGTCGATCGCAAGAAGGAGATCATGATCAACAGCGCCGGCAAGAACATGGCGCCGACGCACATCGAGTGCATCATCAAGGAGGAGTCGCCGCTGATCGGCCAGGTGGTGGCAATCGGCGACGGGCGCCAGTACGTGACGGCGCTGATCGTGCTCGACGAGGAGGCCGTGGCGCGCATGGCCGAGCGTCACGGGCTGCCCGGCGAGATCGCCGAGCTCGCTCAGCACCTGCACATCGCCGGCGAGATCGCGGCCGCGATCGAGCGTGGCAACGCGCGCCTGCCGCGGGTCGAGCAGATCAAGGCCCACGCCGTGCTCGGCGAGTACTGGGTCCCGGGCACCGATCAGCTCACCCCGACGATGAAGCTGAAGCGCCGCGGGATCAACGCGCTCTACGCGGACACGATCGACGCGCTCTACACCTGAGGCCCCGCTGCCGCGGTCACGGCCGCGGCGTTGCGAGTGTCGGTCGGCGTCGCTCGATGAACGCGGCGATCGCCGCCGAGGGCGAGCCCGTCGATCGCGGCGATCGAGAACGTCGGTAGCGCGGCGATCCGCTCCATCACGCGGCGCACGTGGGCGCCGTAGGAGTGAAACGACTTGCCGGGAGCTACGACGTCCGGGGATATCTCTCGCGCCAGGATCACGCCGCGGACCGGTCAATCCACTCCGCTGAGATCTGCGCGCGATGCTGATCCATGCCCATCACCAAACTCACGCGATCACCGCCTCTTAACCCGAGGGCGGGCGTGAGGCAGACCGGCCTCGGTCTCGATCCAGTCGATCTCGTCCCACCCGGCCCAGCCGCTATGCCGGCTGCCGCCGGCCATGAGCGCGTGCGCGACGCCGTCCGGGTCCGAGGGCCGGTTCACACGTCGGGCAGGGGCACCCCGGTGTGTCCAATCGAGCGGAACACGAGCTGGGCGTCGATCGTCAGACCGGCGCTCCGATCTGGGCGCGCAGGAAGGTGATGACGTCGCCGATCACCTCGTCCTGGTTGGTCTCGTTGAAGATCTCGTGCTTGGCGCCGGGATAGACCTTCTCGCTCAGCTGCTCGCCGCGGATCGTCTCGACCGCGGCCTTGGTGATGTCGTAGGGAGCGAGCGGATCCGCCTCGCCGTGCAGCCACAGCACCGGCAGCTCCAGCCTCGGACCGGCGGCGATCGTCGCCACCGCGCCGAAGACGGTCTCCAGTGTCGTCCGGAGGATCGGGCCGTGGTAGACGAGCTCGTCGGCCGCGTAGGCCTCGCCGACCGTCGGGTCGCGGGACAGCATCGCCGGATCGAGCGGGACGTCGGGCATCGGGTCGAGCGCGAGCAGCTGCTCGAACGCCGGGTTGCCGCCGATGAACGGGTCGCTCAGCACGAGCGCGGTCAGCTCGTCGGCATGGCGCTGGGCGAAGCGCGTGGCGATCATCCCACCGAGCGAGTGGCCGATCAGCACGACCGGCAGGCCGGGGTGCTCGGAGCGAGCGAGATCGGCGACGAGGTGCAGATCGTCGACGAACGCCTCGACGTCGTCGACCAAGCCGGGCTCGCCGGCGGAGTGCCCGTGGCCGTAGTGGTCCGGCGCGTAGACGGCGGCGCCGTCGGTGACGAGTGCCGCGGCCACGTGCTCGTAGCGCCCGGCGTGCTCGGCGATGCCGTGGGCGATCAGCGCCACGTAGCGCGGCTCGGGGGTTTCCCAGCGGTGCACGACCAGCCGGCCATGACTGCCGTTCAGGGTGGTGGTGGTGTCGGACATCGGGCTCCTCAGCGTCGGGGCGGACCGGGAGCGGCGCGGTCGGCCGCCTCGGTGAGTTCGAGAATCGTGCGCGATCAACTGCGGATCGTCGTACATCGGGACGTGGCCGACGCCCGGGAGCATCACCAGCTCAGCCTGCGCAATCCCGGCCGGCGGGGGCCCAGATCCGCCATGAGCCGACCAGCCCGTGCAGCAGCACGAGCGGCGTGCCGGATCCGGCACGCCGAAAGGGCGTCACGTCAACATTCATCGTGGCTGGAACTGTGGTGGCATTCGCGCCGGGGCACATCTCCCGGACGAGCGGTTGCAGCCGACCGACGGGGCGACACGGTCAGTCAGGGAAGGCGGGCGGGCGTCGCTCAGCGCGGGCGGCGATCGCCTCCAGCAGATCGGGGCCGCGCGTCAGCATCGCCTGTGCCCGGTTCTCGACCTCCAACGCGGTCGGCCTCCTCGAGGTCGTACCCGGAGCAGAAACCCTTGCCAGCCCCGGTGATGACGAGCGCGCGAACGGAGCGGTCCGCCTTCACGGCCGCGGCCGTCTGACCGAGCTCGGCGAACATCTCGGCGGTCATCGCGTTCAGCCGGTCAGGGCGGTTCAGCGTCGCCCGCATCACGCCGGGGCGTGGGGTGTCGAGCAGGATCGTCTTCAGGTTAGGCGCACTCACTGATCGGCCCCAGCAGCGGTCGCCGTCTGCTTCAGGGCGTTCGCGGGATTGAGGATCTGCGGCGCGCTCGAGCGGTGAAACCCGTCGAATGCCTCGTTGTGCTCGGCCGGCTCCAGCTTCCACCATCCCGGGCGGGCGTTGGGCGCGCCGCCGTCGATCCGGATGCACGATCCGGTGATGAAGCCGGCGGCAGGGGAGAGCAGGAAGACGATCGCCGCCGAGACCTCCGCCTCGGTGCCGAAGCGCTGTAGCGGGATCTCGCCGGTCAGCTCGTTCTGGATGAACTCGCGGTCCTTGTCCTCGTAGGTGTCGAGCCCGCTGGAGGCGATCGAGCCCGGGGCGACCGTGTTGACGCGGACTCCGGACGCCGCCCATTCGGTGGCAGCGCTCTCGCTCAACGTGAGCATCCCGCCACGGGAGGCGGCCGAGTGGGAGAAGTGCGGCCAGCCGTGCCAGATGTCGGCGATCATGTTGACGATCGAGCCGCCGTTGTCGGCCATCCAGCGGTTGTAGACCTCCCGCATCACGATGAACCCGCCGGTCAGATTCGTGCGCACGACCGCCTCGAAGCCCTTGGTGGAGATCGTCCGCAGCGGCGCGCGGTACTGGCCGCCGGCGTTGTTGACGAGCCCGTCGATCCGTCCGTGCTGGGCGAGGATCTCCTCCACGACGGCGATCACGCCGTCCTCATCGCGGATGTCGCACGAGTGAATCGTCGCGATGCCGCCGTCCTCAGTGATCTCCCCTAGCACGGTGGCGAGCTTGTCGGGATTGCGGGCGACGATCGCCACCTGGGCGCCGAGCGATGCGAGCTCATGCGCGGTGCAGCGACCGATGCCGCTGCCGCCGCCGGTGACGATGACCACGCGGTCGTCGAACGTCCCGGGGGCGAAGATCGATCTGTAGGTCATCAGGGTCCTCTCTCAGTTGGGCGATAGGGGCGCAGGGTCATCCCGACATGGCGTCGCGCCCGGCCGTATTGCGGGCGCTCACGAGCTTCATGATCTGAGCGGTGCCGTCCCCGATCTGCAGCCCGAGCACGTCGCGCAGACGCTGCTCGAATGGCAGCTCGGTGGAGTACCCGCCGTGACCGTGAAGCAGCAAGCAGGTCTGGACGACATCGAAGGCGAGCTTCGGCCCCCACCACTTGCACATCGCCGCCTCGGCCGTGTGGGGGAGCCCCCGGTCCTTCAGCCACAGGGTCTGCAAGCACATCAGTCGGCAGGCGTGGACCTGGGTCTCGGCCTCGGCGAGCGGGAACGAGACGCCCTGGTGGGACGCCAGGGGCTTGCCGAAGCTGCTGCGCTCGCCCACGGACACCCACGTTTCCTTCAGCGACTGCCGGGCGACGGCGAGGCACTGCAGGCCGATCAGCGCGCGGCTGTAGTCGAACCCCTGCATCACCTGGGTGAAGCCCTTGCCCTCCGGGCCGATCAGGTGCGAGGCGGGAACGCGTACAGAATCGAGGTTCATCCAGCCCCGCCCGGCGGCGCAGCCGCCCATGTCCTCGAACTCGCCGATCTCGATCCCGGGACGGTCCATCGGCACGAGGAACGTGCTGATGCCGCCGGCGCCGCCGCCCGGAGGGCCAGTGCGCGCCCAGACGATCGCGAACGCGGCCTGGGTGACGAACGTCGTCGAGGTTTTCTCGCCGCTGATCACGTACTCGTCGCCGTCACGCACAGCGCGCACGGACAGGCGGGCGGCATCGGAGCCGCCACCGGGTTCGGTCAGCCCGATCGCCGGCAGGGCCCGACCGGCGAGCATCTCCCGGATCCACGGCGAGACCACGACCGGATCGCCGTTGCGGACCAGGACGGTGCCGGCCAGCGAGATCGTGACGAGCAGCTGACCGATGTTGTAGTCACCGGCGCACAGCGCCTCGAGCACGAGCCCGGCGGTCACGCAGTCCAGTCCGAGGCCACCGTGCTGGTCGGGGAGCTCCGGGCCGAAGAACCCGAGCCGGCCCATCTCCTCCAGCGTCGGGCGGTCGAAACGTCCCTCGCGCTCGCGCTGCTTGTAGAACGGGACGAGACGTGCGTCGGCGAACCGGGCGGCCGTCTCGACCAGGGCGTCCTGCTCCGGGGTGGTGGCGAAGTCCATCGCTCACACGCCGATCATCGGCGATCGTTCCTTGGGATAGGCGAACCCACGTGATTGCGGGTGATCCTCATCGCGCCGCGCCGTGACGATCGTGTTGTCCTGCGCTGTGGCCACCAGCCCCCCGCAGGATGCCTCACGGACACCAAACCAGAGACGTTCCCCCATCGCTTGTCCCTCCTATCGCGACGTAGCGCGATCGGCGTCTTCGCGCTTCATGAACTCGTCCCGTCGCTGCTTGATCTCGGGATCGCCCATCACCGCGTAGCCGTACAGGGCCTCCAGCTTGAGTTGGTCGTCAAGCGGACGCCCGACGACCTCCAGGATCGTCTCCTTCGCCGACTCCACGGCCCGGCGGGGGTTGCGGAGGATCTTCGAGGCGACGTGCTCGGCTTCCGCCATCAGCCCCTCACGCGGCACCACCCGGTTGACGAGATGGCACTCCTTGGCCCGCGCGGCGTCGATCGGCTCGCCCATCAGCTCCAGCTCCATCGCGATCCCCACACCGCAGGTGTTGACGAGCCGGACGATCCCGCCGTCGGCGAAGTGCATCCCGCGACGGATGTGGAAGAACCCGAAGCGGGCGTCCTCCGCCGCCACACGAATGTCGCAGGCGAGGCACAGCTCGATGCCGCCACCGATCGTCCAGCCCTGCTGGGCGGTGATGATCGGCTTGGTGATCCGATGCCGGCCGCGCGTGATTCCCCCGGCGAAGCCGCTGGGAAGGACACGCTTGCCGAGCTCGGGACCTGCGTCGAGCCAGTCGTCGATGTGGGTTCCCAGGTCCGCGCCGGCACAGAAGTTCGTGCCGTTACCGCTGAGGATCGCCACGCGGGCCTGCCGGTCGGCGGCGAACGCCGACCACGCCTCGCCCAACAGCTCATCAGTCTCGGTGTCGATCGCGTTGTGCTTGTCGGGCCGGTTGAGGGTGATGTACGCGATTTCGTCGCGCACCTCGTAGAGGACCTTCGGCATCAGCTGCTCGGCGTCCAGGTCGCCGGCAGCGAGCGCATGCCGTTGAACAGGTTGGAGAAGCCCTCGTCGGGCTCGCCGAACTCGACGTCCGGCAACTGCGTGTAGACCTCGCGCAATGCCGACTTCATCAGGCGGCGACCGAGCGCGTTGCCTAGGCAGAAGTGGATCCCGCCGCCGCCGAAGGCGAGGTGCTTGTTCGCCTTGCGGGACAGATCGAGACTGTCGGGCTCGTCGAACACCTCGCCGTCGAAGTTGCCCGACACGTACCACAGCACGACCTTGTCGCCCGCCTTGATCGTCTTGTCGCCAAGCTGGTAGTCCTCCACCGCGGTGCGGCGGAAGTGAACCAGTGGCGCGCGCCAGCGCAGCAGCTCCTCGACGGCGTCGTCGATCCGACCCTCAAAGTCCTCCAGCAGCCAGGCCTTCTGCTCCGGGTGGCGCTGCAGCTCGATCAGGGCGTGCGCGAGCGCGTGGCCGGTCGTGTCGTTGGAGGCCCCGGACAGCATCACGAAGAACGACGCGATCTCCCAGTCCTCCAGGTTGCGTCCCTCGAACTCCGCCTGCACGAGCCAGGTGAGCATATCGTCGCCGGGCTTTTCCCGGCGCAGCTCGGCGAGCTCCAACGCGACGTCGGAGAGGATCTCGGCGGCGTTGGCGAACACCTCGATCGGTTCCATCGTCGCCGTGTAGGCAGGGTCGTTCCACGAGCCAAGCTGATCAGCGGCGTGGATCACCTTGTGGTAAGTCGCGGGGTCGCCGACGCCGATGAAGTGAGCGTAGATACGGCCCGGCAGGAGCTTGCCGAGGTCCCTGACCATGTCGCCCTCGCCGCGCGGGTGCATCTCGGCGACGACCTCCCGCGCATGACCATTGATCCAATCCTCCATCTGCTTCATCCGGGAGGGGCTGAACGCGGTCTGCACGATCCCGCGAAGCGCAGTGTGCCCGGGGGGATCCATCGCCAGGAATGACATCGCGGCGGCGAGCACGATCTCTGGCATGTCCTCCATGAAAATGCCCTCGCCCGAGCAGAAGTTGCGGCTCCGCGAGGCCTCACGGATGTGCGCATGCTTGGTCAGCGCCCAGAAGCCCTTGGTGTTGTCCTCCGGGGAGAGCAGGAGCGACTCGGCCGGCGGATGCCAGGAGGGGGCGTCGTTCTCACGCAGCCATTTGAATGCGGCCATCCGCTCTTCCCGGGGGCGCTCCCAGAAGGCGAACGTCTCGATATCGGTCTCGGGCGCTTCGGCGTTGACGCTCATCGCATCGTCCTTTCGACTGGGCGGGAGTGGTTGCCGAGCGCCGTCTCTGCGGCGTCGAGCAGGCCCGCGACAAGGGTGGGGTCTGAGTAGTAGGGATCGCCGTCGCCGGCAAGCACCCGGCGGCGGCTGTACTCGAACAGCACGGCCAGCTTCCAGAGCGCCAGGGTCACGTACCACGCCAGCGCCCCGATCTCCCGGCCGGTGGCAGCCGCATAGCGTGCGGCAAGCTCCGTGCGGCTCGGGAACCCGGAGGCGAGGGTCGCCGCGGACATCGCGGTGAGCGCGTGCGGCGGCTCGTCCGGCGTCGCGTACGTGGCGAGCAGGTAACCGAGATCGGCGAGCGGATCCCCGATCGCGGTGAGCTCCCAATCGAGCACGCCGAGGATCCGCGCCGGCGCGCGGCGGGAGAGCATCACGTTGCCGAGGCGCATATCGCCGTGCACCAGCGCCGCTGGGCCGCAAGGCGGCAGCTCGGCCAGCAACGCGTCGCGCAGCTGCGCGAACCGTGGCGGGATCGCGCCGTCCGCGTCGACGATGATCCGCGGCAGTCGGGTCAGCTGGCGCTCCAGGAAGCCGTCGGGACGACCGAGGTTCTCCAGCCCGGGTGTCTCCAGGTCGACGGCGTGCAGTGCGGCGAGTGCGTCGACGAGCTGCTCGCCGACGCGGTGTCGGTCAGGCTCGTGCCGCAGCGCGTTGGGCAGGGTTGACGTGCACACCTGCCCGTCGAGGTGCTCCATCACGTAGAACGGGACGTCCATCGCCTCGCCGCCGTGCGCGATCGCCAGCACTACGGGCACGGGAACGTCCGAGCTGGCCAGCGCCCGCATGATCCGTGCCTCTCGCAGCACGTCGTGTGCGCCGGGGGGGAACGGTGGCCGCGGCGGCCGCCGAAGGACCGCCTCCTCATCGCCGACCCGCAGCGCGTAGGTGAGGTTCGAGTGGCCCTCCCCGATCCGCTGCAGGTTGATCGTGCCGCTCCAGCCAAGCGTGCGCCCAAGCCACGCTCCGAGCACGTCGCAATCGAACGGAAGCTCGTCCGCGTCGCTCACGACTCGCTCGCGATCAGGTGATCGACGTAGGAGCGCGCCCACAGCGTCTCGAACTGTCCCGCCCCCGCTTCCCCGTCGATCGACGCCGCACAGGCCGCCTCGTAGACGACGGTGTCGGATCCGAACGGCATGCGGACGACCGCGAAACGGTCCAGCCGCAGCTCGGTGCTCTCTCCCTGCTCGTCGTGAAGGGTGCAGGCGAGCGAGCGCTGGGTCATGTCCAGGGCGTACTCGGCGTGCCACCGGGCATCGGTCAGTGCCACCGGCTGCCCAGCGCGCAATACGTAGCCGTTGACGCCGACCTCGCCACGCGCGATCCACAGCATCGCGTTGAGGGCGGCGCCAGAAGGGGTCTGCGCCACGAGCCACTTCCAGTGCTGCGGCAGGCCCCAGTTGCGCCGGCCCCACGAGTGGTCGCGGTGCGCCAGCCGGTCGAAGCTGATGGTCCGTTCACCGACCCGCAGGCTGCCGCGGACGCGGCCGGTCTGCTCGAAGCGGTCGGTGGCCATCCACACCGGACACCCCACCGGGTTCCGCGTATAGGAGAAGGGATCGTGAATGCCCTCGAAGTCGAACGACAGCTCAACCCGCTCACTTGCGTAGCGGACCTCGGCGGTGCGGAGCGGCTCGCGATTGCGGATCTGCAGCCCGGCGACGCTCCAGTCGTCGAAGTCGGCGTCGCCCATCGGCACGTTCAGCTCGACCTCGAAGGCCAGCGGCTTGCGCTCAGGCCCGAAGATCGCCACCTGACGCCCGGCCGCGCCGTCCTGATCGACGAACGAGTACACCTGCATCCCCAGCTGCTCCTCGGGGAGGATCAAGTTGAAGAACAGGCTGTCACGTGTCTTCTCTCCGGCAGCAGCCCGGTGGCGTCGGTCATCGCCAGCTTGGAACGCTGCGGTACCGGCCGGTCCGATCACGCGTACATCTCGTCGATCAGGGCTGTGTATTGCGTCAGCACCTCGCGGCGCTTGAGCTTGGCCGTCGGCGTCAGCTGCTCGCCGCCGGGCGCCCAGTCGTGATCAAGGATCGTGAAGCGCTTGATCTGCTCAACCCGGGAGAGCTTCTCATTGCCCTCGTCGACGATCGCCTGAACGGCCGCGTGAACTCGCCCGTGGCGGCTGCGCTCAGCGAACGAGTCGGCGGCCACCCCGTGGTCGCGGCAGAAGCTGTGCAGCCCGTCGGCGTCGAGCACGATCAGCGCGACGTTGTACGGCCGGCGATCGCCGGAGGCAACGATCTGGGAGATCAACGGCTGGCCGCCCTTGATCGCCAGCTCGATGTTCGCCGGAGACATGTTCTTGCCCGCGGCGTTGATGATCAGTGCCTTCTTGCGATCGATGATCTTCAGGTAGCCCTCGTCGTCCCATGCCCCGACATCGCCGGTGAGGAACCAGCCGTCGGCGTTGAACGCCTCGGCGGTGCGCTCCGGGTCACGGAAATAGCCGGGGGTCACGGTCGGGCCAGCGACGAGGATCTCCCCGTCCTCCGCGAGCTTCACCTCGACGCCATCGAACGGAATCCCGGCGGTGCCGATGCGGATCCGCTCAGGTGGGCTGCAGCTGAGGATGATCGTCTCCGAGGAGCCGTAGAACTCGTTGACCGGCAGGCCGATGGCGATCAGCTCCTCCAGCATCTCCGGCGAGCTGGGGGCGCCCGCCACGGCGATGAAATGCGCATGCTCAAGGCCGGTGAGCTCCGCCAGCGGGCGCAGCACTCGCAGCAGCTCGGCGTCATCGCCGGACGCGAGCGGGTGTCCCGCCTGCTCGGCTCTGACCTGCTGGCAGCGCGTGCTCCAAGCCGCGCTCAGGGCGTCCCGCTCCGGAGACTCGCCGACGTACCGGTGAATCCCGGCCAGCAGCTTCTCATAGATCCGGGGAGTGCCGAAGAAGCGCGTCGGTCGGACCGCGTTCAGCGCTGCGGGCAACTGGCCGAGATCGGCCAGCGAGGTCACCTCGTAGCCGTACAGGAACGCGGCGTAGTGCCCGAAGATGCGCTCCGCGACGTGCGCCATCGGAAGGTAGGAGAGCGCTCGGTCCTCTCGGGAGGTGGCGAACCGCTGCCGGATCGCATCGAGGCACGCCATCATCGCGCCGTTGCGGAACTGCACGCCCTTCGGGGGTCCGGTGGTCCCGGAGGTATAGACCAGCGTCGCGATGTCGTCACGTTGGGCCGCGGCGATCGCGGCCTGCTCATCGAAGTCGTCGGGGCACAGCGCCTCCAGCGCGGCAAGGCTGATCTCACCGTCACGGGTCGTCGAGGATTCGACGACCACGAGGTGCTCGATCGCGGGGCAGACGCGTTGAAGCTCACGTGCCTTGTCGACGAGCGACGCCTCGGTGACGAGCACGCGCGGCTGCGCGTTGTCGGCGACCTCGAGCATCTGGTTGACCGGTGAGGTGACGTACATTGAGAACGGGATCGCGCCCAGCACCAACGCGCCCATGTCGGCGATGTGAAACTCCATCCGGGTGCCGAGCAGTAGCGCCACCCGGTCGCCCCGCCGGAGGCCGAGCGAGTGCATGCCGCCGGCGACGGCACGGGCGCGCGTCCGCCAGTCGGCCCAGGTCAGACGCTCGTCGGATCCGAAAGCGCGCAGCGCCACAGCGTCCGGCTCCGCGGTCGCCTTCACATCGAACGCTGCCACCAGCGAGGCCTGGGCGAGGTTGCTCCCGATGCCGGCAACGTCGACGGACGTCATATCGTCAGCCATTCCATTCTGAATCGACACTCCTCGACCACAGCAACGACAGATCCCCGCCTCGGTGAACTCGTCCAGCTCGTTGCCGATGCGCTCGGCGATGTCCTTCATGATCCGCGAGCGCTCCTCCCGGGCCCTCGTTTGCTGGTTCGCTCGCTTAGCCAGGCACGCTAGTAAGCGTCGGCGAGCGCGGCATCGCCCCAAAGAGGGATCGCGGTCATCCGTGCGAGTCTCTGGCCGGGTGGGACGGACGAATGCCCCCTACGAGCGACGAAGACCACGCGATAGGGCGTCGAGTGAGTCGGGGTTAAGCCGCGATCGTACGACGGGATGAGGACCCCATGTCAAGAGTCGACCGTCCAGGCCTTCCTGCCGGACGCTGGGTGGCGATGACCCCGACGCCCGGTCTGGTGATCGACGAGGTCGAGTTTCCGGTCGAGGAGGGCAAGGTGCGGGAGTTTGCGCTTGCGGTCGGCGCCACGGACCTGCAGACCGTCCCGCTCACGTTCGCCGCCACGGCCGGCCATTGGCGGGACCAGGCCGCGATGGTGTCGATGCTGGAGCTCGACATCAGCCGCGTGGTGGTCGGGAGCTGTGAGTGGGAGTATCACGCCGGCGTGAGGATCGGCGATCGCCTCGCGGGCGCCCGGGTCCTGACAAACGTCGCGGAGAAGGCTGGTGCCCGGGGAACGATGCGGATCCTCACGCTGGAGACGCGGCTGCACCGCGTCGCCGACGGTGAACTCGCCATCCTGCAACGGGACACCGTGATCGAGCTCGCATCGTGAGCACGACAGAGACCGATGCGACGCGCCTGACGCTGACCACGCCGCCGGTCACCCGGACCCAGATCGTCCGCTTCGCGGGTGCGGCCGGCGACTTCAACCCGATGCACCACGACGAGCCGTTCGCGGTGGCGGCCGGGCAGCCGTCCGTCTTCGCGATGGGACAGCTGACCGCGGCGATCCTCGGTGCCGCCGTGGCCGACTGGTTTGGCGCCGACGCGGTGAGCGGCTACCAGGTCCGCTTCCGCGACAAGGTGTGGCCGGGGGACCGCCTGGTCCTCACCGCGCAGGCGTCGGGCGGGGATGGCGGGAGCACCACCGACTACACGCTCACCGTCACGCGGGAGTCCGACGGCGTCGTCGCGCTGAGCGGCCGGGCGACGGTCCGGACCGGACCGGCGTCACGTGGCTGAGTCCGACCACGATGTTCACCGAAAGCGACGAGGCGAAGGAGGGCACGCCGCCTTCAACGAGAAGCACCCGCCGGACTTCTCCCCGTACCGAGGCGCGCAGAGGAGCGGCGTCGCGCTCTCGTCAGCGGTCTGCGGCGACGAGCGCGCGGCGCTCGTTAGCGAAGGCGACGAACCAGTCGAGTGCCTCCGGGTTGGCCAGCGAGTCGCGGCTCGCCGCCTCCTTCACGTCACGGCCCATCAGCAGCCGCTTGACCGGCACCTCCAGCAGCTTGCCGGTCAGCGTCCGCGGGATCTGCGGTGCGGCGATCACCTCGTCGGGCACGTGGCGGGGCGAGCAGTCTGTGCGGATCCGCGTGCGGATCTCCGCGACGAGCCGATCGTCGAGCACGGCGTCCGGGCGGACGGTGACGAACAGGAACAGATGCCCGTCGCCGGTCCCGTCCTCGCTGGGGACGTCGACCGCCAGCGACTCGGTCACCTCGGTGAGCGAGCTGATCGCGGCGTAGACCTCGGCGGTGCCGATGCGAATCCCGCCGCGGTTGATCGTCGAATCAGAGCGGCCGTAGATGACCGCCGATCCGCGCGGCGTGATCCGCAGCCAGTCGCCGTGACGCCACACTCCGGGGTAGGTAGAGAAATACGCCTCGTGGTAGCGCTCGTCGCCGGGGTCGTTCCAGAACCCCACCGGCATGTTCGGCATCGGTTGTGCGACGACGAGCTCGCCGACCTCGTCCTGCAGCGGCCGGCCCTGTTCGTCCCACGCCTGCACGTCGACCCCGAGGTAGCGTGCCGGCAGCTCGCCGCGGTACACCGGCACGATCGGCGCGCCACCGATGAACGCCCCGGCGATATCGGTGCCCCCGGACACGGAGGCGAGCCAGATGTCACTGCCGAGCTGCGCGTAGATCCAGTCGAACGCCTCGGGGGCCAGCGGTGAGCCGGTGGAGCCGATCGATCGCAGCGCACTCAGATCGCGGCCGGCACCGGGCTCGATCCCCGCCTTCATGCAGCCGTGGATGAATGCCGCGCCGCCGCCGAACAGGGTCGCCTCCGCGCCCGCGGCGAGGTCCCACAGGGTCCCGAGGTCGGGGTAGCCGGGGTTGCCGTCGAACAGCACGATCGCGATGTCAGAGAGCAGTCCGCAGACGAGGTAGTTCCACATGATCCAGCCGGTCGTGGTGAACCACATCAGCCGGTCGCCGGGACGGACGTCGTGGTGCAGGCGGAAGTTCTTAAGGTGCTCGAGCAGGATCCCACCGTGCCCGTGGACGATCGCCTTCGGCAGGCCGGTGGCGCCGCTGGAGTACACGATCCACAGTGGATGGCCGAACCGAACGCGGACGAACTCCAGCGGCTCGTCGGTCGCCCCGAACGTCTCAGGCCAGTCCCCGCTCGCGCCCAGGTGGGGGAGGACGACGGTGTGCTTCACGCTCGGCAGCGCCGCTTCCAGCTCCGCGATCAGCGGCACGCGGTCGTATGCGCGTCCGCCGTAGTGGTAGCCGTCGACGGCCAGCAGCACCTTCGGCTCGATCTGGGCGAAGCGGTCGACGATCGTCCGCGAGCCGAAGTCCGGCGAGCAGCACGACCAGATCGCCCCGAGTGACGTGGTCGCCAGGAACGCGGCGAGTGTCTCGGGCAGGTTCACCATGCACGCGGCGACGCGGTCGCCGTCGGCGACCCCCATCCGCTTCAGCCCGGCGCGGATCTGCGCGGTCTGCCGGCGCAGTTCCTGCCAGCTCCAGGACTGCAGTGGCCGTTCCTCGCCGGCGAAGAAGACCGCCGGCGCGTCGTCGTCCTTCCCGGCGAAGACGTGCTCGGGCATCGACAGCGCGACGTCGGGGAACCACTGCGCCCCGGGCATCGTCGCGTCGGCGAGGACGACCGACGGGTCGCCGTCGGCCTGAACGTCGTAGCGATCCCAGACACGCTTCCAGAACCGGCCGATGTCGGCGACCGACCACTCCCACAGGGCGTTGTAGTCATCGAGCCCGAGATCACGCAGCCAGGCAGTCATCTCGGCCGCGTCGCGCATCGCTTCCGAGGGCGTCCACAGCGGGACGGGAGGGGTGGGGGAATCGCTCACGCGATCAGTCTCGCATCCGAGCCGAGGGCGAGCCTCGCCTCCGAGGCAGATGGATGTCCCTCGACCGGGGGAGTCGCTGCGCTGCCCGGACAGCGTGCGCGGTAGCGCAGGGTGCGGCGGTCGGCCGGCGTGTCCCGGGCAGCGCCCGGCGTGGTAACGCGACCACGGCTCGGCCGGGCATCACATCTTCGCGCTGATGGTTTAGAGCGCGGGTTTCGAGTTCGATCACGCGCTCGCCGTCGGCAGCGACCCGCTTGCCGCCCGACGCACCTCCCACGGCGACTGGTTCACGAACTCTGCAAACACTGCTCATCCCCATGGGCCACGAAGTGCCGCACAATTCGCCTCTCCGGAGCGAGACCCGCACTCTGCTACGCGTGTATGGCCGCTGAGAGCTCCGCTGGGATGCCGTCGCGCCGCCTGGCCATCTCGCCGATGACCGCAACCTCCCGTCGCACCTCATCGATCTCGCGCAAGAACGCGGCCCGGCGGTCCACGAGCAGCGGGTCGTCAGTGGCGAACAAGCCGCGATGCCGGGCAAGTTTGAGCGCTGTCCGAAACATCTCGGTTGACAGAGACTCCTCGCTTGCCAAGGACCGCTCAAGTACCCACTGGCGGCCGACGCGCAGACACTCGTCCAGGAACGCTCCCTCGTCAAAAGCGTCCTCCACGTTCGCGACCAGCTGAGCGGCGACGACGAAGTACGCGTCGAGGTAGGGACGCACCACCAGGTGGGCGACATGAAGCTCAGCATCGTCGAGCCAGCTCTGGGCGTCGGCCTGCGTGACTTCGTCCGCGAGCGACCGAGCCCGGGAATCGAAAAGCGCGAACTCGCTGCGTAGCTCATCGCCCAGCTCCCGGCGACGCGGGAAGAAGAAGTCGAACTTGAGCAGTTCGCGCAACCGCAGCGCCTCATCCCAGGCAGTGAGGGCAGAGCTGTCGGGCCGGCGGGCGACGGCGAGCAAGGCCAGCTCGGTGATCGCCCTCAGGATCAGCACGTGGACCGCGCTGTTGCGGTAGAAGGCCGCCACCAGGTGCTGGCGGGGGCCGATGTCCCAAACCGCCTCGGTGCCCTCGGCGTAGGACGTTAGAACGCCAGAGGCGACGAGTTCTTGGAGCGTGTGACGGACCGTGGATCGATCGGTGAGCTCGGCGGCGCCGGCAACTCGCCAGCCGCGTCGTCGTAGGTAGTCGGCCAGCGGTCTCACCGTGTCGAGCACACCGTCAAGCGTGAGTGCGCGGTTAGCCGCAAGAAGCGCCACGCACACAGCGGCCGTCGGCGTCACCGGCGCCGCACGGTTGATGCGGTGGGACACGTCCAACGCGACGCGCTCGACGGCGTACTTCGCATCGGGGTCTTCGGCGCGTAGTTCAGCGAGCCGCTGGCGGAGGCCCAGCGGCTCACCGATATCGATGAACGCGCGGCCCAGCCGCTGATTCGATTGCCCCGCGAAGCTCAGCAGCCAGCGGAGGTTCTCCGGACGCTTGCGGTGGCCGAGCGCTTCGGAGGTCGTCACCTTCACTTCACGCGGCGGCAACTGGTCGTAGACGATGGAGGTTGGCACGATCATCGCCTCGGGCCCTTCGACTGACTCGACGGCGTCCACGAGATATCGGATCAAGCCATAGCGCGGCGGGCGGAGCTTGCCAGTTCGGGTACGGCCGCCTTCGATCGACCACACGATGTTCGCCCGACTGGCAACGAGCTGCCCCTCGAGAGAACGGAGAGCTAGCCGGTACACCGGCGTATCGGCGGTCGTGCGCCGGAGGCTCATGTAGCCGGTTCGCCGGGCAACGTTGCCCATCGGGAAGAACATCATGTTCGCGCCAGCGAAGCCAAAGAACGGCGAGATGCCGGCGGCGCGCAGGACAACCGGCATCACCCAGATGTCGAAGTACGATCGATGCGAGATCAGGAAGATCAGCGAGTGCTTCCGGTCGAGCGCACGCAACCGGGCCAGCTGTTCATCGTCCGAGATCATGTCGTAGCCGCGCAGCAACCAGCGGCCGAATCGGATCCACGACTCCATCACGATCCGCTCGTGACTGGCGGAGATCTCGCGCAGGTAGGCGCTCGCCTCATTGAGCACGGATGCGTCGTCCCGTCCTAGCTGCTGTGCGAGCTCGTGAACTCGCTCGTGGAACCAGGGGGCCGCGAGCACCGAGTTGACCTCTGCCGTGTACCGCGATGCTCCCGACGCGAGTGGAACGCGATCCGCCAAGCGGGACACAACGTCGTCGCGGAGGCCTGTGATCGTCTCAGCGAAATGGTCCGGCACAGTCATCACGGCCTCTCATCGCTCCGTCTCGCATCGCGAACCGTAACGGTCAGAGGACCGGCTCGGCCGTGAACAGACGTTAACACAAATCGAGCCGCACATCAAGTACGGTCTGCTCGCTCGGCGGCTAGGAGAGATAGTGGAACGACTGGATGGAACGGTTGCCATGGTGACCGGTGCTAGCAGCGGATTTGGCGAGGCCATCGCCCGGGCGCTCGCGTCGTACGGGGCGGCGGTCGCTCTGGTCGCCCGGCGCCGGGACCGCCTCGAGGAGCTTGCCGCGGCGATTGAGCAGCGAGCCGGCAAGGCTTTGGTGATCTGTGCCGACATCACCCAGCGGTCTGAGGCGATCGGCGCTGTGGAGCAGACGGTCGATCGCTTTGGTCGGATCGACACAGTCGTGAACAACGCCGGCGTGATGTTTGTCGATCCGGTGGAGCACGCGCTCCTCGAGGAGTGGGACCGCATGCTCGCGGTCAACGTCAACGGCTTACTGAACGTCGCCCATGCGTCGCTGAGTCATCTGCTTGAGGCGGCAGAGCTAGAGCCGCGGCGAGTGGCGGACATGGTCAACATCTCGTCCGTTGCCGGCATCAAGACCGGCGCGGGGGTCAGCGTGTACAGCCTGACTAAGTACGGCGTCGGCGCGTTCAGCGAGTCGTTGCGCCAGGAGGTTGCCGGACGACATGTGCGCGTATCAGTGCTCGAGCCCGGCTCGGCAAAGACTGAGCTCCGTACCCATATGCGCGCCGCGGTACAGGCCCGGGGTCACACACGAGCCAGTGTCGAGCGCCTGGAGGCTGAAGACGTGGCGGACGCCGTGGCCTATGTCGTCACACGGCCCCGCCGGATCGCCGTGAACGAGGTCGTGATCCGCCCCACCGAGCAGCAGGATTAGTTTGCGCCTTCGGTTAACGATGGTTACCATGGCTGGCCGTGGTCGACAAGCTCTTGGTTTAGGTCGAGGCCGTCGCTTTCCGGAGGGATTCGACGATCGCCTCGGCCGAGGTTCCGTGGGTGAACACCATCTCCACGATTCGCTCCGGCATCTGGCTAAGCCCCGTATCGATGACTTCCGTCCCGGCATCGCGCGGGGCGCGCGCGATGCTCTCGGCGCCGGATCGGACTCATCGAGTTCCGGCTTGGCGAGCACCACGCGAATGCGCTTCTGCATCAGGTCCCGGACGTTGTCCGCGCCCGCCCGCCGCAGCTCGCCCGTGTCGGCGCCGGAACGCCCTGATTCAAGCGGCCTTCGTGCGACCGCTGCGACGCGGTCGCCCGACCGATGCGTTCGCGGACTCGCGCTGCGCTGCGTCCCCCGCCGAGCCCTCATCCGTGCTGTCGGCGCGACCGCCGGCCTCGAGGGCGGCGAGACCGTGGGTGACCAGCCGGTGGAGGAGGTCCGGCAGATCGGCGGTGTTGCGGGCGGCGCGCGGCCAGTTCGCGACCGAGTGGATCATTCCGATGGCGGCTTGGGCCCCGGCGGCGATCTGCTCCGGGGAGGCATCGGGGAAGCAGCGCCGCAGGGCCTCCTCCCACCGCGAGGCGTAGTGCCGCATCCGGCGCTGGAAATGCTGCCTCCAGGGCTGGGCCAGAGGCCTCTCCTCGCGCTGGTAGACGTTGACGAGGTGGCGGTGGTCGACGGCAAACTTGACGTGGTGGCGCACCAGGCGCTCAAGGTCGCGGTGCGGATCTGTGTAGACCGCGGCGGTGGCGCCGATCAGCTCCTCGATCGCCTCATTGAAGAGCGTGGCGAGGATCTCGTCCTTGCCGGCGAAGTGACGGTAGAGAGCGGGCCCGCTGATCCCGACACTCTGGCCGATCTCGTCGACGCCCACCCCGTGAAAGCCCTTCTCGTAGAAGAGCGCGGCGGCCGCGTCGAGTATCTGCCGTTCTCGATCCAAGTTAACGGAAGTTAGCACATTAGGTCGTCGAGGTTCGCGACATGACCGATCGAATCGTCGCAGTGCTCTGGCAAAGAAGTATGTCAACGACCGTTAACTGGGATTGGCCGTCCGAGGGGGTGAAAGAGTCGAGGCCGTGAACTGGGAGCGCTGCGTATGAGCCGAATCGCGCCCGCATCGCTGCGATCGAGGCCGGTCCGAGGGGGCGGCGGATCGCCGACTTCCTCGACTTCGACGGGACGCTCATCGACGGCTGCTCGGCGCTGGCAACGATGCAGCACCGCGCGGCGACGTCGACTGGTTCGTAACCGAGCACGGAGCGTGCTCGCTGTGCGGGCTGTCGGAGACGGCTCGCCGCCGAGAGTTGCTCCGCCTCGCCGGCGCGACCGCACCGCCGGGCGGGCGGCTCACATCGCGATCACTTCCTGAACCGCCCGGTCCTGGATTGCAGCTGACCGGCCGCTCGGACACGACCTGACCCTTCCTCAGCCCCACGAACCGCTCCGCAAGTTGCTGGACCATGCGGGCGAAACTGAGGATCATCCCCCCGCAGGCCGTAGATCATCGCGAGCCCGGGATTCCCCGGACGAGCCGGCTTCTCTGACGAGCGGTTCGCCTACGAGCCTGGCGACCCTTTCGCGAACGGGCGTTAACGCCTTGTAGACTTCTACAACGAGCGGGCGCAGGCTCGGTCATTGATAATCCGTTGCCAGCATTCGGGGATAGTGTGCGGCGAGCCGGTATCGTTGTAAGCGATCGTTAACCGAGGCGGTACTCTTCGATGAACGGATTGGCGGCAGATATCGCCCCCCGAGTTCGGATCCGAGAGGTCGGACCGAGAGACGGCTTCCAGAATGAACCCGAGCTGATTCCCACCGCGGCCAAGATCCGCTCGATCGACGCGCTGGCCCGGACCGGTCTCGAGCGCGTGGAGGTGACGAGCTTCGTTCGCGCGGAGGTGATCCCGCAGCTGTCCGACGCACCCCAGGTCCTCGAGCGGATCGATCCTCCGCCCGGCGTGGCCCTGAGCGTGCTCGTCCCCGAGTGCGCCCTCGATCGCGCGCTCGAATACCGCGACCGTTTCCATGAGGTGGGAATCTTTCCCAGCGCGACCGAGACGCACAACCTCCGCAACGTCAATCGGTCGGTCGAGGAGTCTCTTTCGGTGGCCAACCCGCGCGCCGTGCGGGAGCTTGTTCTCCAGGGCGCGAGAGGAGCTTCCCGGCGTCGAGCTGACAGCTCACTTCCACAACACGCGCGGGCAGGGCCTGGCCAATGTCCTCGCGGCGATGAAAGCCGGGATCGAGAGCTTCGAATCGAGCCTCGGCGAGCTCGGAGGCTGTCCGGTGCCACCCGGCTCGACCGGCAACATCGCCACTGAGGACCTGGTCTCGATGCTCGAGGAGATGGGCGTCGCGACGGGCGTCGATCTAAGCTCGCTGCTGGGCGTGACGCGCGATCTGACAAGTGTGCTGGGGCGTCCCCTCGGCAGCCATCTCTCCTCCGCCGGGCCGGTGGTGTGGCGTGGCCGTTGACCCCGCGCGTCCACCCGCTGTGGAGATCGCGACTCGCGACTCATTCGTTCTGGCACGGCTTTGCCTGCCGCCGGCAAATCCTGTCGGACCCACGCTGCTAGCCGGCCTCGACGCCGCAGCCGACGCGGTGGAAGAGACCGGCGCCGGGGCGCTGGTGATCTGCTCGACGGCGCCGGGGTTCTTCGCCGCGGGCGCGGACATCAAGCACATGCGCTCGCTCGACGCGACGGGCTTTGCCGCCTACGGCACGCACATGCGGCGCGTATACGACCGGATTGAAAACCTGTCCGCCGTCTCGATCGCAGCGATTGAGGGCCTCGCGCTCGGCGGCGGCCTCGAGCTGGCGCTTGCCTGTTCGTGGCGAATCGGCTCGAGCGAGGCGGAGCTTGGTGTGCCGGAGGTCAAGCTGGGCCTCATGCCAGGCGCCGGAGGCACGCAGCGACTGCCACGCGTGGTCGGCCGTTCGCGCGCCCTCGACATGCTCCTCACCGGCCGGACCGTCGTTGGAGAGGAGGCACACGCGATCGGGCTTCTCGACCGCCTCGTCGCCCCGGGAACGGCATTGACGGTCGCGTGCGAGATGGCCGAGCAGCTCGGCGGCTACTCGGCACCGGCGATCGCCGCGATTCACCGGTGCGTCGACGCGGCGATGACCTCCTCCCTGGCGGACGGGATTGCGATCGAGGCGGCCGAGGAGCAGCTGCTGTTTGAGAAAGGCGAGGCGCGGGAGGGCATCGCGGCGTTCGTCGAGGGCCGCCGCCCCGTCTTCCGGCTGTACACGCGCGGCGACCGAGGCGGCGGTTCAGATGCCTGATCTCGACATCGTCGGCGTCTGCATCGACGAGGTGGAGTTCCCGGTGGAAGACGGCAAGATCAGACGGTGCGCTGGGCCTTGCTCGCCGCGGTGGCCGACTGCGTGTTCTCGCGCGCTTGGGCCCAGTCCTCGTCGGTCATCGAGCTCAGGCTGGCGAACGTCCCTGGGCCGGCGAGCTGCTGGCCGCCATCCATCGCGATCGTCGTCCCGGTGAGGTAGTCGCAGGCGTCGGAGAGCAGGAAGATGTTGAGGTTGGCGATCTCCTCCATCGTCCCGAAGCGCCGCATCGGGACGTCGTCGGCGGAGGTGGCTCCCGTCGAGCTCTGCTCAGTCGGGTTGAGCATCGACCACGCGTACTCGGTCGGGATCGGGCCGGCGGCGATCGCGTTGAGCCGGATGCCGTAGCGGCCCCACTCGGCCGCGAGCGACATCGTCATCGCGTGCACCGCGCTCTTGGCCATCGCGCTGGGCACCACGAACGCGGATCCGCTCCACACCCAGGTGGTGAGCGTCGAGACGACCGAGCCGGGCAGGCCCTCGGCGATCCAGCGCCGCCCGGCGGCGTGGGTGACGTGAAACGAGCCGTCCATCACCGTCGAGCTCACCGCGCGGTAGGCGCGCGCGGATATGTCCTTGGTCTGGGCGATGAAGTTCGCGGCCGCGTTGTTGATCAGTCCGGTCA
>Ga0302325_10001164_pt1 | contig 68477 bp, 62 predicted proteins | sample Palsa_T0_2_FD_201948 | JGI IMG/M metagenome (GOLD analysis project Ga0302325, IMG submission 201948) | Peat permafrost microbial communities from Stordalen Mire near Abisko, Sweden - Palsa_T0_2 | ecosystem: Environmental > Terrestrial > Soil > Palsa > Peat permafrost | place: Sweden: Abisko...
CGCAACTTGCGGATGACCTGCTCCGGCGTGTGCCTGCGTCGCTTCATCAGAGTTCCTTTCTCGCCCATCATCGCGGGCGCAAGAAACTCTCACAAGGGCCGGACCGAACTCAGGGGGTCAGGCCACGCCATCCACCGCCACGTGGAGTTAAAGTGAGCGTAGGCGATGCGCGGAGCCTGCCCCTCCCTGATAGCTCTGTTGACGCGGTGATCACGTCGCCGCCCTATCTCAACGCTATTGACTACTTGCGGGGACATCGGATGGCCCTCGTATGGTTCGGTTTTGAACTCGACCGTCTGCGAGAGATTCGAGGCACCAGCATCGGGACGGAGCGCGGGCTCAATGTCGCGGGTGATCGGGCGCTGGCGGAAGATCTAGCCGCGCGGATCGGAGATCTTGATCGGCTACCGCCTCGGCAGACCCGGATGGCCCTTCGATACGTTCTTGACATGTTGGCGGTGATGGAGGAGACGGCGCGCGTGCTGCGAGAAGACGGCGTCGCTACGCTGGTCGTTGGAAATTCGTCCATACGTGGCGTGTTCCTTGCCAACGACAAAGCGATCTCGGCGTGCGCGCGTCATGCCGGCCTGCGACGAACTAGCCGTCGCGAGCGCGTGCTGCCACCATCAAAGCGTTACCTTCCGCCGCCGATCAAGGGATCGGGACACCAGCTTGAGCAACGCATGCGTACGGAGGTACTTATGAGATTTCGGCCGGCATAGCGCACGACGACCACCGGATCATCGAGGGCGAGTTGCAGCCCTAATGACCGTCGAAGCGTCTGCCGAATCGTGTGTTGAGTAGGCCGACGTTGTGATCCGTCGAGCGTGACGGTTGCACCCCGGTCACGGATGGCGCTGACCTGTCCGCGGGTGCCGTTCTCGACCCGCGGCTGCCCATGCGGGCGATGCTGCGCGGTGAACGCGATGAGGTCGCCTTCGCGTAGCCCGTAGTGGACGCCGGGGAGTGGGATCTCGGGATGGCCGAGTTCGCCGCGTTGTGCGCGTAGGTGTTGGGCGCGGGCGTTGAGCCGGTCAATCTCCTGGTTGGAGGCGTCGGCGATCAGTGCGACCTCGCGGATATCGCGGCCCTCCGTGAGCGCGGCCCATGTTTGTACGGCTTGCTCTGCGGCTTGGTCGCGGGTGTCGGAGAGGTGTAGCTGGCCGCGTGAGGCGTAGTGCGCCATCGCGCGCTCGGGTTCCCCGGCGCGTAGCGCTTGCCACGCGCGCTGGTCGGCTGGGTCCTTGGTGCGGTAGATGTCCGCGAGCTCGGCGGTGGGCGCATGATTTGTGAGCCGGTCGAACATGCCGCCGGGGCCGATCGACGGGAGCTGCTTGCCATCGCCCACGGCGATCAGCTTCGCCCCGGAGTGCTCCACGAGCGCGGTCAGGGCGTCGAGGCGCTTATGATCGACCATTCCCGCCTCGTCAAGGATGACCGCGGTGTCGCGGCCTATGTAGATGGTTCCCGTGTTCGCGCGGGCGACCAGCGAGTCGAGGGTGAGTGTGTGCCCGGCCAGCGCGGGGCTATCGGCGCCGAGGCGCTCGGCGGTAGAGCCGGACACGGCGATCCCGACCGTCCCATGTCCGGCGTGCTGCTCGGCGCGTGCGACGGTGTCGATCACCACCCCCTTGCCGGTTCCGGCAGGGCCGACAAGCACTGCGGCACGCTCCGGACCCGTAAGAACTTCGAGGGCATGGTGCTGCTCGGGGCTGAGTGGCCCGCCGATCCGCTCGGCGACCTCACGGGCAGCGTGTTCGCGCGGGACCTCGCCGACGTCTCGGCCTGTGGGCTGGGCGAGCTGGGCGACGCGGCGTTCGATCGCCTGCTCCTGGGCGCGCACAGCAAGCGTCGTCATCCGCCCGCCTTCCAAGGTCAGTACCCGCCGATCGCGCACCATCTCCCGCGCTACGGCGAGCGCTTGATCCGGCGCCAGCTCCCCGGCGGCCTGCTCCAGTACGACCGTGCGCAGGTCGCGCTCGTCGAACACGGCGTGCTGCTCGGTCAGCTTCGCCTCGACCCGATCCTCGATGGCGCGCCCGGTGGCGGGGCGCTCGGACGCACCGACCAGCCGCACGGCCGCATCTGGGCCGAACCCGTGATCGCGGCCGGTCTGCGTCCACACTCGTTGGAGGTCAGACCGTGTGGTCAGCGTCTTCGCTCGGCGGTTCTCGAGCGCGAGGTTACGCAGCTCGCCGCGTTCGGGTGCCCGGCCGTAGCGGGCACGGAAGCGCTCCGCCGCGCGGGCGACCTCGCGGGAGCGGCCGGAGAACGCCTCGCACAGCTCGCGGGGAACGCCGGCGATCTCGAAGTACCGGCCGTCCTTGCCGGTCCCCTGCTCGATCGCGTACCCCTCCCGCACCAGCTCCTCGGCGAGCGCGGCACGATAGAACGCTCCCAGCTCTCGTGCTGAGCGGAAGATTGGCCGCGACACGACGGCCACGATCCGGTCGTCCTCGCGGACGGCGCCGATGATGACGACGTGGCTGTGCAGCTGTGGGTCCGGTGCCTGGGCGCCTGAGACTCCGCGGGCGGTGGTGTGCCGGTACTCGGTGGCGATCACGTCCTTGGCGTGCTCTTCGACGACCTGGCCGCTGTAGCGGCGGCGCACGACAGGTACCTGCTCGCGGAGGTGGTGGATGGTCTGCTCGACCGCCCTGGCGTGGGCTTGCTCGATCTGCTCGCGCTGCCACGGGTCCCCGAGCGCCCATACCGTCGAGACTGACTTTGGTGCGCTGAACGTCGCGTCAATCCCACCGCCCCGGCCCCCGCCGGCGCCCTCGGGTCGAAGCCACCGGCCCGTCCCGGGGTGGCGCCCCTCCATCAGCGCAATGAAGTCCGCGCCATCCACCGGCCCGCCGGCCTCGATCCCCAACCTTTCCAGGGTCTCCGGGTTGGCCAGCCACCTGCCTGGGGCCTGCGTCAGCTCCCCGTCGGGGGTCAGGTAGTAGTCGCCGCGCTCGGGTTCGACGGTCTTGCTCTCCAGGTAGCGGGCGTATCCGCCGCCCCTGGCGGCACCGATGCTGGCTGCGGTCATCACATGGTTATTGACCGTAAGTGCGCCCAACCGGCCACCGACTTCGTCACACAGCGATCACACAGCGCTCGCTTTGGCGTGCATGTTCGGATGAAAAGTCAAGGGCTTGGGCCGTGATTTTCTTTGGAGGTATCGGCCGGTGGGACGCCTGGGGTGGTGGGGGAGCCGGGGTCAAGGCCGGCCGTAGGCCGCCCGGTAGGGCTTGGCCTTGACGCCGGCGGCGGTGGCGCTTTGTGCGGCAGATAATGGGGATTGGCCGCCCATCGGGCGGCCTTGGGTGCGGCGCTTTGATCGTTGGCCCACCTGTGTGCGCGGGAGCGTTGCCGCCCCCGCCTTGGGCGCTGGCCGGGTCGTGGGTGGCACGGTGATCGCACAGCGCCCGGAGGGCTGTGCATCTGGTCTGCCCGTGCCGAGGGAGCGCAAGGCCCCGACGCACTTCAAGAACGGGACTGTGACCGGAGGCGAGGCGTGATGGCGCGTGACGCCTACAAAGAAGAGCGTGCCGTGATCCTGCGTGACTTCGGCGTGAAGGTTGCGAGGCTGCGCGCCGGACGTGGCTCGCAGGAAGCGTTTGCCCACATGGACAGGGTGTGCCTGCACCGCAACGAGATAGGGATGATCGAGCGGGGACAGAACGAGCCGGGCCTGCTCGTGCTGCTCGTCCTTGCCGACACGTTCGAGGACGGCTCGTTCTGGGAGGTCCTCAAAAGTCTCCCCATCCCGAGGGAGCGCAGACCCGCGAGACACCCCAAGGGACCACACGGCCGCGAGGCGGCGCAGCGATGACGCGCCGGTGCGCAGAGGAAACTGTGGACATGACGACCGAAGGGAGCAAGTGATGGCAAGGCCAGCAACAGGCCAGATAGTCGAGCGCGCGGACGCGACCGGAGCGATCCGCCGCTCCTTGCGATTCCGCGCCGGGGGCCAGCGCCACACGGTGCCGCTGGGGGTCGTCTCCCGCGCGGACGCAGAGCGGGAGCTTGCGTGCGTCATGGCGGACGTGGCGCGCGGCTTGTGGAAACCGCCGGCGATCGTAGAGGCGCCCGTCGAGGTCGAGGTCCCGACGTTCCACGAGTTCGCGGAGGATTGGTGGGTTCGCAATCAGGCGCAGCTCGCCGAGAACACGCGGGCGGACTACCGCTGGCGGCTGGAGTGCCACCTGCTGCCCGAGTTTGGCGAGCGGCGAATCGACCGGATCGACTTCAATGCGGTGGAGAGCTACATCGCCGGCAAGCTCGCCGGGGACAGGCCGCTTTCGGCGCGGTCGATCAACATGACGGTGACGCTGCTGGGGGCGATCCTTGAGCGCGCCGTGAAACGCAGGCTGATCGACCACAACCCCGCCAAGGACAAAGACCTCCGCGTCAAGGAGCGCGAGCCGGTGCGGTCGTACCTGAGCGCGGCTGGGCAGATCGCGGCGCTTCTGGACGCGGCCGGCGAGCTTGACCGCGGCGCGGCGTCGAACCGCCGGCACATCAAGCGGCGCGCGATGCTCGCTGTGCTCGTGTTCGCCGGCCTGCGGATCAACGAGCTGTGCGCGCTGCGCTGGCGTGATGTGGACCTCGCGGCCGGATGGCTGCACACGGGCTCCAAGACCGACGCGGGCCGAGACCGGGTGGTGAAGATCCGTGGCGCGCTCAGGGACGAGCTGCTGACGCTCCGCGCGGGCCGCGGGTCGATCGACCAGGACGCCTACGTGTTCGCCACCGGCCGCGGCGGGCGCATGAGCGATGACAACTTCCGCTCTCGCGTGCTCCGCGCGGCCGTTGGGCGCGCGAACGAGAACCTGGAGCGCGCGGATCTGCCGCCGCTCCCGGACAAGCTCACACCGCACTCCCTGCGCCGCACGTTCTGCTCGCTGCTGTACGCGCTCGGCGAGGACCCCGGAACGGTCATGGATGAAATGGGCCACACCGACCCGGCGCTCGCGCTCAGGGTGTACCGCCAGTCGATGCGCCGCGGCGAGGACGAGAAGGCGCAGATGCGGGCGCTGGTCGAGGGTGGCGTTTGGGCGAATATGGGCGAACGACGCGATAAAGAGGCTTCGAAGACGACCGGGCGGAGAGCCGCCTAACAAGCAAATCCCGCACGGCTGCTCGGGATTCAGCAACGCGCCCGGCAAGATTCGAACTTGCGACCTCTCGCTCCGGAGGCGAGCGCTCTATCCACTGAGCTACGGGCGCAGAGAGCCGTCTGAGACGGCATCCGCACTGCGGAGCTTAGCGCCAGCAGGCCGTTCCCAGCCGGCGCGCCGACGATCCCCAGCCCCCCGCCACCCTCCCATCGCCACCCCCCGCTACCGTTGCCAGCATGGATCTATCGCTGTTCTTCGCGGGCACCGGGGGCTCGGTGCCGAGCCCACGCCGCGGGCTGCCCGCGGTGCTGGTGCGCCGTGGGGGCGAGCGACTGCTGTTTGACTGCGGCGAGGGCACGCAGCGCCAGCTGCTGCGCTCGGTGGGGTTGGCGGACATGGAGTGCGTGTTCATCACCCACTTCCACGCCGACCACTGGTTGGGGCTGCCGGGGATGCTGAAGTCCTTCGCGCTGCGCGACCGCGAGCAGCCGCTGACGGTGTATGGGCCGATCGGGCTGAAGCAGCTGATGGCGGACACCCGCTTCATCTACGGGCGGCGGCTGCCGTACGAGCTGAGCGTGGTGGAGCTGCAGCCGGCGGAGGCGGTCGAGCGCGACGGCTACACGGTGGCGGCGGTGCCGGTCAACCACACCCGCGCAGGCGCGGTGGGGTACGTGATCGTCGAGGATGCCCGCCCGGGCGAACTGGATCCGGCGCTGGCAGAGCGGCTGGGCGTGAAGCCGGGGCCTGACTTCGGGCGGCTGGTGCGCGGGTACACCGTGAACGGGGTGGCGCCCGAGCAGGTGGTGGGTCCCGCGCGCGAGGGACGCAAGGTGGTGCTATCCGGCGACACCGCCCCGTGCGAGGCGCTGGCGATCGCCGCCCACCAGGCGGACGTGCTGGTGCACGAGGCGACATTCACCGAGGAGGAGGCCACGCGGGCGCGCGAAACCGGCCACAGCACGGCGCTCCAGGCGGCCGAGCTGGCGCGCGGCGCGGAGGCGAGGATGCTGCTGCTGACCCACCTCTCCACGCGCTATGCGGGCCGCGAGGTGCGCGAGGAGGCGCGCGCGGTGTTCGGAGCCGCCGAGGTGGCGCGGGACTTCGACACGGTCGAGATCCCCTTCCCCGAGCGCGGCCCCGCGCGGCTCGAGCGTTGGTCGAGCCGTCCAGCGCCGGTCGATGCGAATGGAGCCGATGCGGCTGGGCGGCGTGCAGGAGACGCTCCGAGCACCGAGCACGAGCCGCGCGGGGAGTCCGGTGAGGGTCAGCCTGGCGGTGCGCAGGACACGCCGGCCGTGGCGTCCTCGATAATGCAATGAGCTTGCCGACCCGCACAGAACCGATGCCTCGCCGGGCGCGTACCAAATGAGCGCGCCCTCGTTGGTTCGTTCTTCCGCTCCCGCCGCCGAGCTGCTGTTGCGGGACGTCCACCTGTTGGACCCGGCGACCGGCGTGGACGGCCGCTTCGATGTGCTGGTGCGTGGCGGGAGGATCGCCCAGCTGGGTGCTCCGGGAACGCTCTCCCCCGAGACGCTCTCCCCGGCAGCGCCCGCGACGGGTCGGGCGGCGGGGGAGCGCGAGATCGTCGAGGGCGAGGGCCGGCTGTACGCGCTGCCGGCCTTCTTCGACCCGCACGTGCACCTGCGCAGCCCCGGTCAGGAGCACAAGGAGGACATCGAGAGCGGCACCAGGGCTGCCGCCGCTGGCGGGTATGGCGCGGTGATCGCGATGCCCAACACCGACCCGCCGATCGACTCCCCGGAGCTGCTGCGTTCGGTACGCGAAACGGCCGTCGCGCAGGCGCACGTGCCGGTGGGCAACCTCGCGGCGCTCACGCGCGGCCTCGACGGCGAGCGGCTGACCGACATGGACGGGTTGCGCGAGCAGGGAGCGCTCGGCTTCACCGACGACGGGCACCCGGTGGCGAACGCGGGGGTGCTGCGCGAGGCGCTCCAGCGCCAGCGCGAGTGTGGCGGCACGATCGCACTGCACGAGGAGGACCGCTCGCTCTCGCGCGGTGGGGCGATGCACGAGGGGGCGCTCAGCGCGGAGCTGGGCATCCCCGGGGTCCCCTGCTCCAGCGAGGCGACCATGGTCGCCCGCGACGCGGTGCTCGCTGGGAGCGAGGGCGCCCGCGTGCACTTCCAGCACCTCAGCTGCATCGCCTCGGTGGAGGCGGTGGCGGCGGCGAAGGCGGACGGCGCGGCCGTCAGCGCGGAGGCGACCCCGCATCACCTGCTGCTGACAGAGGAGGCGGTGCGCGGGATCCGGAGCGAGGCTGGCGTGGTTGGGGCTGACGGCGGTGGGGTGGAGGGGAATGGCGATGGCATGGACACGCGCGCAAAGATGAACCCCCCGCTCGCAACCGAGGCCGACCGCAAAGCGCTGGTAGAGGCGCTTCGAGCAGGCACGATCGACTGCGTCGCCACCGACCACGCACCGCACGCGCAAGCGGAGAAGGCGCTGCCGTTCACCGAGGCCCCGATGGGGACGACCGGTCTGGAGACCGCGTTTGCCGCGTTGTACACCGAGCTGGTGCTGCCGGGGGTGCTGGAGCTCGGGGTGCTGCTCGAACGGATGACCGCCGGCGCCGCGCTGTTCGGGCTCACCCACCCGGCGATAGCGCTGGGCGCGGAGGCCAACATCGCGCTGCTCGACCTCGACGCCGAGTGGGTGGCGGGCGAGCATGGCTGGCAGAGCCGCTCCGCGAACTGCTGTTTCGCCGGGAGGCGCCTGCGCGGAAAGGTGCTGCTGACGGTGGCCGCCGGCGCGGTGGCATACCGCGCACAGGTGGATGGCGTGGACACGCACACACCCGGCACGAACAGAGCGGTGGCGGTATGAGCCTGCTCTCGCGCGAGCGCGCGGCGCTGGTGGTGGTAGACGTCCAAGAGGCGTTTCGCGGCTACGCCTCGTTTGATGACGTGGCAAGCTCCTGCGCCAAGCTCGTGCAGGGAGCGCGCATTCTCGGGCTGCCAGCGCTGGTGAGCGAGCAGTACCCGAAGGGCCTCGGCCACAGCGCGCCCGAGCTCGGCCTGGAGGACGAGCCGAAGATCGAGAAGAGCGTCTTCTCCGCCGCGCGCGCGGAGGGCTTCGAGCGCTCGCAGATTGGCGAGCACGGACGCACGCAGGCGGTCGTGTGTGGGATCGAGACACACGTGTGCGTCTCGCAGACCGTCCACGACCTGCTGGGAAGCGGCATCGAGGTCCACGTGCCGGCGGACGCGGTGGGCTCGCGTCACGCGCTCGACTACGAAAAGGGCCTGGAGCGCATGGAGCGCGCCGGCGCGGTGATCACCACGGTGGAGGCGGCCTTGTTCGAGTTGCTGGAGCGCGCGGGCACGCCCGAGTTCAAGCAAGTGCAGAGGCTGATCCTCTGAGATGATCGTGAGCCTTCGCCATGCTGCGTCCTTGCCTGCCTCGACTCACAGCCATTTCAGGGCGCAATGACTGATTCCACCGCATACGTGCTGCTGGAGGACGGAGCCCGCTTCGGCGGCGAGGCGTGCGCGTCGGACGGCCACACCGTCGGCGAGGTGGTGTTCACGACCGGCATGTCGGGCTACCAGGAGTCGATGAGCGACCCCTCGTTCGCGGGGCAGTTGATCGCGTTCACGTACCCGCACATCGGCAACTACGGGGTGAGCGGCGACGCGATGGAGTCCGAACGCGCGTGGGCGCGCGGCGCAATCATGCGCGCGGCGTGCGACAACGAGGACGCGCCGAGCGCTGAGCAGGGCTGGCTGCAATGGCTGGCGGACTGCGGCGTGCAGGGGATCACCGGCGTGGACACGCGCGCGCTCGTGCGTCACATCCGCGATCAGGGCTCGATGCGCGGCGGGATCTTCCCTGCGAGCATCGACACCACGGAGGCCCGCGCGCTGATCGAGGCGGAGCCGCCGATGGACGGACAGGATCTCGCGGCGGTGGTGAGCCCCACCGAGGTGAGCCACCACGGCGACGGCGATGGCCCGCGGATCGCAGTCCTGGACACGGGCATCAAGGGCTCGATCGTGCGCAACCTCGTCCAGCGCGGCGCGCGCGTGTCGCTGTACCCGTGCGCGACACCGGCGGCCGAGCTGCTGGGCAGCGACGCCGACGCGATCCTGCTGGCCAACGGCCCGGGCGACCCGGCCGCCCTGGGCTACATAACCGACACCGTGCGCGAGCTGATCGGGCGCAAGCCGGTGTGGGGGATCTGCCTCGGCCACCAGCTGCTGTGCCGGGCGCTGGGGCTGCAGACCTTCAAGCTCCCGTTCGGCCACCGCGGCGTCAACCACCCGGTGAAGGACCTGCACACCGGGCGCGTGGAGATCACCTCCCAGAACCACGGCTTCGCGGTGGTGGGCCCGAGCGGGCAGGGCACGATCGAAGGCTCGAAGCCCGTGCGCTGGCAGACCGACTTCGGCGCGGCGCAGCTCTCGCACGTCAACCTCTACGACCGCACCGTTGAGGGCCTGGAGCTGCTGGACGTGCCGGGCGGCGCGGTGCAGTACCACCCCGAGGCGGGGCCGGGCCCGCACGACAGCGTGTACCTGTTCGACCGTTTTTTGGAGCGAATTGCCGCGGCGTGACGACATCCACCGCATCCTGATCTTGGGCTCGGGCCCGATCGTGATCGGGCAGGCCGCAGAGTTCGACTACTCCGGCGTGCAGGCGTGCAAGGTGCTGCGCGAGGAGGGCTACGAGGTGGTCCTCATGAACTCCAACCCCGCGACGATCATGACCGATCCGGAGCTGGCGGACGCGACGTACATCGAGCCGCTGCTGCCGGGGCCGGCGGCGCAGGTGATCGAGCGCGAGCGCCCCGACGCGCTGTTGCCGACGCTCGGCGGGCAGACTGCGCTGAACCTCGCCAAGGCGCTGCACGACGATGGCACGCTGGAGCGCTACGGGGTGGAGCTGATCGGCGCCAACTACGAGGCGATCGCCTGCGCGGAGGACCGCCGGCTGTTCGGGGCGGCGATGGCCGAGGCGGGCCTGCGCATGCCGGCCAGCGCGATCGCCGCCGGCTGGGACGATGAGCTTCGCCGTGTGGACGTCAAGCGCGGCCTCGCGCAGGCGCTGGACGCACTGCCCGACATCGGCCTGCCGTGCATCGTGCGCCCCGCTTACACCCTGGGCGGGCGCGGCGGCGGGATCGCGCGCACGCCGGAGGAGTTCCGCACGATCGTCGCGCGAGGCCTGGAGGCCTCGCCGATCGGGCAGGTGCTGATCGACCAGTCGGTGATCGGGTGGGGCGAGTTCGAGCTGGAGGTGATGCGCGACCGCGCGGACAACGTGGTGATCGTGTGCTCGATCGAGAACGTCGACCCGATGGGGGTGCACACGGGCGACTCGGTGACAGTGGCCCCGCAGCAGACGCTGCCGGACAGCCTCTACCAGCGCCTGCGCGACCAGGCGCTGGCGGTGATCCGCGCAGTCGGGGTGGAGACGGGGGGCTCGAATGTGCAGTTCGCGGTCAACCCGACCACCGAGGAGGTGCTGGTGATCGAGATGAACCCGCGCGTGTCGCGCTCCTCGGCGCTTGCCTCGAAGGCGACGGGCTTCCCGATCGCGAAGATCGCCGCGCGCCTGGCGGTGGGGTACCTGCTGGAGGAGATCCCCAACGACATCACCCGCCTCACGCCGGCGTGCTTCGAGCCGACGATCGACTACGTCGTCGTGAAGTGGCCGCGCTTCGCCTTCGAGAAGTTCCCCGGCGCGGAGTCGACGCTCTCCACGCACATGAAGTCGGTGGGGGAGGCGATGGCGATCGGTCGCACCTTCGGGCAGGCGTTCGCGAAGGCGCTGCGCTCGCGCGAGCTCGACAAGCCGCCGCGGTTTGGCGCCGTCCCCGACGAGCAGTTGCTGGAGGATCTGGGCGTCCCCGCGCCAGAGCGCTTCGAGGCGATCCTCGAGCTGTTCCGCCGCGGGGTGGCGATCGAGGAGGTGCACGAGCGCACCGCGATCGACCCGTGGTTCCTGCGCGAGCTGCACGCGCTGGCCCAGGACCCCGAGGCGCCTTTCGCGGGCGAGCGCACGTTCAAGGCGGTCGACACCTGCGCCGCGGAGTTTCCCGCGCAGACTCCCTACTACTACTCGGCGTGGGAGCGCCCCGCGGCATCCACGGCTCAGGGCAGCGCGGGGCCCGCCCATGAGGTGCGCCGTGGCGAGCGCCCCTCGGTGGTGATCCTCGGAGCCGGCCCCAACCGGATCGGGCAGGGGATCGAGTTCGACTACTGCTGCGTGCACGCCGCGATGACCGTGCGCGAGTCGGGGCGCGATGCGGTGATGATCAACTGCAACCCCGAGACGGTCTCCACCGACTACGACACCTCCGACCGCCTCTACTTCGAGCCGCTCACGCTGGAGGATGTGCTTGGGGTCGTCGAGGTCGAGCAACCGGAGGGGGTGATCGTGCAGTTCGGCGGCCAGACTCCGCTGAAGCTCGCCGCGGGGCTGCACGCCGCCGGTGTGCCGCTGCTCGGCACGAGCGTCGAGGCGATCGACCTCGCCGAGGATCGCAGCCGCTTCGGCGAGCTGCTCGGCCGCCTCGGCTACCAGGCGCCGCCGTACGCGACCGCGTCCTCGGTCGAGGAGGCGCTGCAGCGCGGGGAGGAGGTCGGCTACCCGCTGCTGGTGCGCCCCAGCTACGTGCTCGGCGGCAGAGCGATGGAGATCGTCTACTCGCGCGAGGGCCTGGCCGACTACCTGCGCCGCGAGGTGGGCGAGGACACCGGCAAGATCTTCCTCGACCGCTTCCTGGAGAACGCGATCGAGCTGGACGTCGACGCGCTGTGCGACGGCAAGGAGACATGGATCGGGGGGATCATGCAGCACGTCGAGGAGGCCGGCGTGCACTCCGGCGACTCCGCCTGCGTGCTGCCGCCGCACTCGTTGGGGGGCGAGATGCTCGATCAGATCCGCGCCGCCACACGCGAGCTCGCGCTGCAGATCGGCGTGGTGGGCTTGCTGAACGTGCAGTACGCAGTGGTCGACGGCCAGCTGTACGTGATCGAGGCCAACCCCCGCGCCTCACGCACCGTGCCGTTCGTCTCCAAGGCAGTGGGCCTGCCGCTGGCAAAGCTCGCCTGTCGTGTGATGCTGGGCGAGCCGATCTCCGCGCTGCACCTGCCGCGCGAGCGCGAAGGGCTGGGCTTCGGCGACCACGTCTCGGTGAAGGAGGCGGTGCTGCCATTCGACCGCTTCGAGGGCTCCGACGCGGTGCTTGGCCCGGAGATGCGCTCGACCGGGGAGGTGATGGGGATCGCGCGCGACTTCCCCACCGCCTTCGCCAAGGCGCAGGCCGCCGCCGGCTGCCCGCTGCCGCTGCACGGCACCGTCTTCATCTCGGTCACCGACGCCGACAAGGCGGGCGCCTTCGCGATCGCCGAGCGCCTGCACGAGAACGGCTTCCGCATCCTCGCCACGCGCGGCACCGCCGAGGCGATCGCGCGCATGGGGATCCCCGCGCAGGCGCTCAACAAGGTCTCCGAGGGCTCCCCGCACGTGCTCGACTGGATCGAGCGCGGCGACGTCGACCTGGTCGTCAACACGCCCACGGGCTCGGGCGCACGCACCGACGGCTGGCAGATCCGCCGCGCCGCGGTCACCCGCGGCGTACCCTGCCTCACCACGCTCGCCGCCGGCGTGTCCGCCGCGCGCGCGATCTCCTCCGCGCGCCGGTCGGGCGCCCCGCCGGTGCTGTGCCTGCAGGAGCTCCACCGGGGGCGCGAGACCTCCGGGGCCGGGGTGGCGTGACGCTGTACGCCGCGCTGTTCGACCTCGTGCTGCGGCGTCTGGCGCCCGAACAGGCGCATCGACTGGCGGCCGCAACGCTCCGCGCGGCGTACCGGATCCCTGGCTGCGCCGTCCTGCTGCGGCGGCTGCTCGCCACCCGCGACCCAGTGCTCCGCGTCGACGCGCTGGGCCTCAGCTTCCCGAGCCCGCTCGGGATCGCGGCAGGGCTTGACAAGGACGCCAGCTGCTTCGAGGGACTGGGTCTGCTCGGCTTTGGCTTCGTCGAGGTCGGCACCGTCACCGCCCACCCGCAGCCCGGCAACCCGCCGCCGCGCGTCTTCCGGGTGCTCCGCGACCGTGCGCTGCTCAACCGGATGGGCTTTCCCAACCCCGGCGCATCCGCGGTTGCCGCACGCCTGCGACGCCGCTCCGGCCGCGTCGTCGTGGGGGCCAACGTCGGCAAGAGCATGGTCGCGCCGCTGGAGCAGGCCGCCGGCGACTACCGCGCCGGCGTGCGCGCGCTTGCTCCCGTGTGCGACTACCTGGTGCTCAACGTCAGCTCTCCCAACACGCCGGGGCTCAAACAGATGCAGACGGTGGAGTTGCTGCGGCCGCTGCTGCGCGACGTCCAGCGGGAGCTCCGCGAGATGGGGGTCGAGCTGCCGCTGCTCGTCAAGGTCGGCCCCGACCTCGCCGACACCCAACTGCTCGCGATCGCCGACCTCGCGCTGGAGCTCGGGATCGATGGGATCGTCGCGGTCAACACCAGTGAGGACCGCAGCCTCCTCTCCGACCCCTCGGCGCTCGCCGGTGTCGAGGGTGGGGGTGTCTCGGGGCCGCCGCTGCGCGCGCGCGCCGTGGAGGTTCTGCGCCTGTTGCGTGGGCGGGTGGGGGATCGGTTGGTGCTGATCTCCGTCGGTGGCATCTCCACGCCAGAGGATGCCTGGGAGCGGATCCTCGCCGGGGCGACGCTCCTGCAGGCGTATACCGGCTTCGTCTACGCTGGCCCGCTGTGGCCCTCGCGGGTCAACCGCGCGCTCGCGCGCCGGGTGCGAGCCGCCGGCGCCGGCTCGATTCAGCAGCTTGTCGGCGGCCTCGAGCAACCCCTCTGAGCGGCCGCGCCGGCGCTCCAGTCGTCCGAGCATGGACTTCTCTCGTCCGCTTCGCGGAGGCTCGCCGAGGAGTGCCGTAGGCGCCGTGGGGAGCGCTCAGAGAGGCAAGCAAAACCCCTGCAAACACGGGCTCCTACCGTCCACTACCCTCCACATACCTCAACCTCTAGTCGAGCTTGAGGTGAATTGGGGTACCGCGCGATCATCGCCGCGCGGTGGTGTGTAGACTCGCCGCCCATGATGACGGCGACGGGCACGACGCCCACCAAGCACTCGGCGGCCCCCGAACGCTCCATCGATCAGCGTATGGACGCGCTCGCCAAAGCCAACCGGATTCGCACCGAGCGCGCGCGGCTGAAGCGCGAACTGAAGGCCGGGCGGTTATCGATCCACACGCTTCTATTGGAACCGCCCGAGTACATCGAAACCGCGAAGGTGTTCGACGTTATGCTCGCCGTCCCGAAGTATGGACGCGTCAAGGTCAACAAGATCCTTGCCCTCTGCCGTATTGCCCCCAGCAAGACGATCGGCGGGCTTTCCGACCGCCAACGCTCGGAGCTGGTCTCGCTCCTGCGTGGCCGTTAGGCCGCCGCCTCTGCGACGTGGCACGCGTGTTCGTCATCACCGGCCCCTCGGGCGTCGGCAAGGGAACGCTGATCCGCGGCCTGATGGAGCGCCTGCCGCAGCTTGAGCTGTCGGTCTCGGCCACCACGCGCCCGGAGCGCCCGGGCGAGCAAGACGGCATCGACTACCACTTCCTCGCGCCCGAGGAGTTCGAGCGGCTTGTGCAGGAAAGCGGGTTCGTCGAGCACGCCGACTACGCCGGCCGGCGCTATGGCACACTGCGCGATGAGCTCGACGGGCGCGTGCGCGCGGGCGTGCCGCTGGTGCTGGAGATCGAGGTGCAGGGCGCCCGCCAGGTGCGTGCGGCGCTGCCAGAGGCGCTGCAGGTGTTCATCGCCCCGCCCTCGCTCGACGCGCTGCGCACCCGCCTGATCGGCCGCGGCGCGGACGGCCCCGAGGAGGTCGAGCGGCGCCTGCGGGTCGCCGAGCAGGAGCTCGCCGCGCAATCGGAGTTCGCCCACGTGGTGGTAAACGACCGTCTCGAAGAGGCGCTCGAGCAACTCGTCGCGATCGTCGCCGGGGCGCTGGAGGAGTAACCCTCTACAATCGAGGCCCCACCACGAAAGGGCACCACTACCTTGATCTCCCCCCGCATCGACCATTTGCTGGAGAACGTCGACTCCAACTACGCCTCCGTCCTGGTCGCGGCCAAGCGCGCGCGCCAGATCAACAGCTACTACCACAATCTTGGCGAGGGCACGTTCGATGAGTTCCCGCCGCCGATGATCGAAACGACCTCGAAGAACTACCTCACGATCGCCCTCGAGGAGATCGCGCAAGGGAAGATCAAGTACCACTACCGCTGAGTTGCCCCGGGCAAGCCGCCGACCAGCGCTTGCCCGTGACGTCTTGGCACTCTAAAACCTCGGTATGCCCAGAATCCTGCTTGGGGTGAGCGGCGGGATCGCCGCCTACAAGGCGCTTGAGCTCGTGCGCCTGGCGACGGGCGCCGGCCACGCGGTGCGCGTGGTGCAGACGCCCGCCTCCTGCCGCTTCGTGGGCCGCGCCTCGTTCGCGGCGCTCAGCGGCGCGCCGGTGCTGGTGGGAGCGTTCGAGCGCGACCCCGCGCGTGGGGCGTTCCCCGACCGAAACGGGGAGACACTCGCCTTCGGCGAGCATCCCCCGTTTGGCCGACAGCCTCCCACGCACGATCCGATCGGCCACCTCGAGCTGGTGCGCAACGCCGACCTCTACCTGATCGCCCCCGCCTCCGCGAACACGATCGCCAAGCTCGCCGGCGGCCTCGCCGACAATCTGCTGACGAGCGCCGCGCTCGCTGCCACCTGCCCGCTCGTGGTGGCCCCCGCGATGAACAACCACATGTACGAGCACCCCGCGGTGCGCGCCAACCTCGACACGCTGCGCGCCCGCGGCGTGCACGTGATCGAGCCCGACGCCGGCCGGCTGGCCTCGCAGGGTGAGGAGGGGGTGGGTCGGCTGCCCGACCCGGCGCGGCTGCTGGAGCGCTGTGAGGGGCTGCTTGCCGAAGCCGGGGGACACGCGCCTTCGGCGTTGGCCGACTCGGGGATGCTGGCCGAAACGGGGATGCTCGCCACAGGCGAGCGTCCCCCGGCTTCGGCGCAGCGAGTGTCCCCCGAATCGGTCCCCGTTTCGGCCAGCGACGGTATGGCCGAAAGCGGAGGGACCCTCGCAGGCACTGCACCCGCGCCTGCCGGTGGCTGGCGTGGGCTGCGCGTGCTCGTCACCGCCGGCGGTACCCGCGAGCCGATCGACAGCGTGCGCTTCATCGGCAACGGCTCCTCCGGGCGCATGGGATTGGCACTGGCTGAGGCCGCGCGCGAGCGAGGAGCCGAGGTGACGGTTATCGCGGCAAACATCGCCCTCTCCCGCCCCACGGGAGTGGTCTGGCGGGAGGTTGCCACCGCTGCTCAGCTCGCCGAGGCGTGCGAGCAGGAGTTTCCCGCATGCGACGTGCTGTTGATGGCGGCCGCCGTCGCGGACTTCCGGCCCGCCGCGCAGACCAACGGCAAGCTCAAGAAGGCCGGTCGCGAGCATCTGCGCCTGGAGCTCGAAGCGACCCCGGACGTGCTCAAGACATTGGCAGCCCGACGGCGCCCCGGGCAGACGTTGGTGGGGTTTGCCGCCGAGCATGGCAGCGGCGCGATCGAGTACGGGCGCGGCAAGCTCGAAGAGAAGTCGCTCGATGCGGTCGTCGTCAACGACATATCGCGCTCGGACATCGGCATCGGGGCCGACAGCAACGAGGTCACGATCGTCAGCGCCGAGGGTGATAAGCATGTCCCGCGGGCCGCTAAGGCCGAAATCGCAGCGGCGATCCTCGACGCCGTGGAGCGCCTGCGAGTGGCATCGCCCGACGTCCCTGTATAGGGCCGTCCTATGGGTTGTGGCCCACGGTAGTCGCGCACTCGGGAGGCGTCTTGCGGGGCGTGCGCAGCGCGGAAGAGGGTTCTAAAGTGAGTAAGGCGTATGGACAGCGTCTACGACCTCTATCGCAGCGGCTGCGAACTGCTCGACCACGGCGACCATCAGGCGGCGATCGTGCCGCTCACCCGCGCGCGCAAGCTCGAGCCCGACAAGGCCTCGATCCGCGAGGCGCTCGGCCGTGCCCTGTTCCACGCCCAGCGCTACGAGGACGCCGCGGCGGAGTTCCGCGCGGTCGCCGCGCAGGCACCCACCAACGACTATGCGCTCTTCTGCCTGGGCCGCGCGATGCAACAGCTGGGCCGCCACGAGGAGGCGCGACACCCGCTTGCGCTCGCCTGCTCCTTGCGCCCCGAGCGCCGCGACTACCGAATCTACCGGGAGCGTTCGCTACGCGCGATGCATGGCGCTTAGATGGCCGATGCTATTCTCGATCCACAGCTTTCGTGTCGGCGTTCGGACGCCGGCAGTCGGACCGAGAGTGGGCGGATGCCCGCTCTTTTTAATGTGAGGAGGGCCCTATGACAACGTTGCAGACAGAGATCGAAGAGCGGCTCGCCGAGTGCGAGCCGGATGTCGAGGTGCTACTTGCCGAGGTGGTTTCGAGTCCCGCCCACCCGACCTTGCGCATCTTCATCGACCATCCCGAGGGGGTGACGCTCGCGCTCTGCGAGCGCGTGACGGTGGCCCTCACGCCGCTGCGCGAGCGCTACACGTTGGAGGTCTCCTCGCCCGGCATCGAGCGCCCGCTCACCAAGCCCGACCACTTCCGCCGCTTCGTCGGCCGGCGCGCCCGGGTTCGTACGCGAGGCGACCAGCCGGGGGCGGGACGGGCCAACCAGCCCTCTTCGCTGAGCCGGCGCAGCTACACCGGGGAGCTCGTGGGGGCCTCCGACACGGAGATCACGCTCGCCGCCGACGGGACGCTGGTGAGCATCCCGTACGCGCAAATCCGCCGTTCCAACCTGGTGGAGGAGTAACAGCCATGTCACGTGAAATCCTCGAAGCAATGCACGCGCTCGCCCGCGAGAAGGGCATCGAGCCGGAGAAGCTGATGATCGCGCTGGAGGATGCGCTGCTCTCCGCCTACAAGAAGCAGCCCGGCTCGGCCAAGTACGCGCGCGTGGAAATGGACCGCGAAACGGCGGACTTCCGCGTGATCGAACTGATCATCCCCGAGCGCCTGGAGGCCCACCTGATCGTGGAGACGATCGACGAGGGCACCACCGTCGATCCCGAGACGGGCGAGCTGCGCGAACCGGAGGAGCCGGAAATCGACCCCGCCAAGTTCGAGGAGTACCGCGACCAGATCGGCGAACAGGACGTCACGCCCGACGACTTCGGGCGGATCGCGGCGCAGACCGCCAAGCAGGTGATCCTGCAGCGCATCCGCGAGGCCGAGCGCGACATGATGTTCGAGGAGTACCGCGACCGCGTGGGAGAGCTGATCACCGGCATCGTGCAGCAGTCGGACTCCCGCTACACGCTCGTGCAGTTGCGCGAGCGCGTCGAGGCGCTGCTGCCCAAGTCCGAGCAGGTCGACGGCGAGCGCTACGATCATTCGCAGCGGATCAAGGCCGTGATCAAGGAGGTGTCGGCCTCGACCAAGGGCCCCTCGATCATCGTCTCCCGGCGTGACCCCGAGCTGATCAAGAAGCTGTTCGAGCTGGAGGTTCCCGAGATCGCCGACGGCCTCGTGGAAATCGCCAACGTCGCCCGCGAGCCGGGCTATCGCTCGAAGATCGCAGTGATCTCCCACGCCGACGGAGTCGATCCGGTCGGCGCCTGCGTCGGCCCGCGTGGCTCGCGCGTGCGGATGGTCGTCTCGGAGCTGCGCGGCGAGAAGATCGACATCATCCCCTTCAACGAAGAGCCGGCCCGCTTCGTCGCCAAGGCGCTGTCGCCCGCGCGCGTGCGGGAGGTGCTGGTCGACGACGACGCCAAGCAGGCCACGGTGATCGTTCCCGACGACCAGCTCTCGCTGGCGATCGGCCGCGAGGGTCAAAACGCGCGCCTGGCAGCCCGCCTCACCGGCTGGAGAGTGGACATCCGCTCGGAGACCGAGTTCGCCGCCGAGGAGGCCGAGCACGGCTACGAGGAGGAGGAAGTCTCCGGGCGCTGCGCGGCGATCCTCTCCAACGGCAAACGCTGTCCCAACGCCGCGCTGCCCGGCTCGCGCTACTGCGGCCTCGAGGCCCACCAGGCGCTGGCCGCCGTCGCGGGCGACAGCGTCGCCGAGCTCAGCGCAAACGGCGGCGGCGCTGTGGCTGCCGAGGATGTCCCCGCGACAGAGGCTCCCACCGACGACGGTGGACCAGCCGTGGAGGCCCCCCTCGAAAGCGCACCCGCGGTGCAGGCGCCGGCCGAGCAGGCCGCCGAGGAGCAGGCGTCATAGGGAGCCATATGCCCAGGCGCCGCTGTGTGGGCTGCGGACGGATCGCGCCGAAGTCGGAGCTGTTGCGCATCGCCGCCGCTTGCGATGACGGTGGGCGCTCACGGCGCGCAGTGATCGACCCTGCCGGCACGCTTCCGGGTCGCGGCGCCTACCTCTGCAGGGCAAGGGATGCGGCGACGACGCCCAACCCGGAGTGCCTGCGGCTCGCTGAACGCCGCCGCGGCATCGCCCGCGCGCTGCGCCGTCCCGTGACACTCGATCCCGAGCCTGAGCCCGTAGAATCGATTCGATGAGCAAGAAGCGCGTACACGAGATCGCCAAGGAGCGGGGAGTCGAGAGCAAGGCGCTGCTCGCCGAGCTCAAAGCTGCCGGCATCGACGTCAAGACGGTCTCCTCGTCGGTCGACGAGTCGCTGGTGCTGCGCGCGTTGAGCACCGACGGCGCTTCGGGCGCAAACGGCTCGACATCGGCAGCTGCGCCGCCGGCCTCCTCCGCCTTGGCGCCCGCCACTGGCTCCACATCCCCTACCGCACCCGCGCCAACCGTGCCGACGCAGGCCACCAAGACACAGGCGCCGCAAATACCGGCACCGACCTCGCCGCCCCTGCCGCAGCCTGCGGCCGAGGCTCCTGCGGCCACGGCCGGGCCTGCCGGTGACGGGGCGAGTGGGACGGTTGCCGCGGATGGCGCGAGTGCCTCCGCTGCTGCGTCTGGTGGCGGGGCGGGCGGGGGCCAATCCGCCGAGCGGGTACGCCCGACGCGCGACTCGCGCACGGGAGAGCGCGCCCCCGCTGGCGCGAGCCAGCCGGGGCGCCGCCGCGTGGTGATCGACTCGCAGGCCTCGCGCCGCCAGCAGGCCGGCCCTGCCAACCAGCCCCAGCGCCGGCCGCGTAGAGGCCGTAGGCGCCGCGGCACTTATGACGAGACGATCGCACCGATCGACAACACCGCTGCGATCCGCGACGCCAATCTCGTGCGCATCAACTCCGGGGCGACCGTCAAGGACGTCGCCGAGTACCTCGGCGTGCCGGTGCCGGAAGTGATCAAGAAGCTGATGAGTCTGGGGGAGATGGCGACGCTCACGCAGACGCTCTCCGACGACGCGATTCAGGTCGTCGCCGAGGAGCTCGGCAAGGAGATCGAGATCGTCCACGCTGCCGACGACGTGGAAGCCGAGCCGGTGTTCGAGGACGCCGAGGAGGACCTCGTCGAGCGACCGCCGGTGGTGACGGTGATGGGTCACGTCGACCATGGCAAGACCTCGCTGCTGGACGCGATCCGCGAGACCGAGGTCGCCGCCGGGGAGGCCGGCGGCATCACCCAGCACATCGGCGCCTACCAGGTGCGCCACGCCGGCAAACAGATCACCTTCCTCGACACCCCCGGCCACGAGGCGTTCACGGCGATGCGCGCCCGCGGCGCGCGCGTCACCGACCTGGCGGTGATCGTGATCGCCGCCGACGACGGCGTCAAGCCACAGACCGAGGAGGCGATCGACCACGCCCGCGCTGCCGACGTGCCGATCGTGGTTGCCGTCAACAAGGTCGACAAGGAGGGCGCCCAGCCCGATCGCGTACGCACCGAAATGGCCCAGCACGGGCTGCAGCCCTCCGACTGGGGTGGGGAGACGGAGTTCGTCGACGTCAGCGCGAAGACCCGCCAGGGCCTCGACGAGCTGCTCGACACGATCCAGGTCGTGACCGACTTGGAGGAGCTGCGCGCCAACCGCGGGGCAGAGGCCTCGGGCAACGTGATCGAGTCCAAGCTCGACCCCGGCCGTGGTCCGGTCGTGAGCATCCTGATCCAGCGCGGCACGTTGCGCGTCGGCGACGCGCTGGTCGCGGGCGCCCACTTCGGGCGGGTGCGCGCGATGCACGACTTCACCGGGGCGCGCACCAAGCGTGCCGAGCCGGGCGAGCCGGTCGAGGTGCTCGGCTTCGACGGCGTCCCCGAGGCCGGCGAGCCGGTCAGGGCGGTCGAGAACGAGCGGCGCGCGCGTCAGCTCGCCGGCGTCCGCGCCAATCGCCTGAAGACCGAGGCGCTGGCACGGCGCTCGGGGCGCAAAGTCTCGCTCGAGGACGTCTTCAAGCTCGCCCGCGAGGGCGCGGTGAAGGAGCTCGGCCTCGTGATCAAGGCCGACGTCGCCGGGTCGCTGGAGGCGATCGAGGACGAGATCGCCAAGCTCCCGCAGGAGGAGGTGAAGGTCAACATAATCCACCGCGGTGTCGGCGGCATCAACGAGTCCGACGTAATGCTCGCCGCCGCCTCCGAAGGGCTGGTCCTGGCCTTCAACGTGCGCCCCGTCGGCGACGCGCGCCAGATAGCGGAGCGCGAGGGCGTGGAGATCCGCTCCTACGCGGTGATCTACCGCGCGATCGAGGAGCTGCGCGCCGCGATGCAGGGGTTGTTGGAGCCCGAGGAGGTCGAGACCGTGCTCGGTCAGGCCGAGGTGCGCCAGCTGTTCCGTGCTTCGCGGATCGGCACGATCGCCGGCTCCTACGTGACCGAGGGCAAGGTCACACGCGGCGCCCGGGTGCGCGTGGTGCGCGAGGGCACGGTGATCCAGGACACCACGATCGCCAGCTTGCGCCGCTTCAACGAGGATACGCGCGAGGTGGCGGCCGGCTTCGAGTGCGGGATCGTGCTCGCCAACTTCCAGGACCTGCGCGAGGGCGACATTCTCGAGACCTACGAGACACGTCAGGTCGAGCGGGAACTGGCCTAACACAGCGCTTGCAAACGCGACGGGCTCGGAGAGTAGGATGACCAGTGGCCGCATGCGCCGCGTCGATGAGGCGATCAGGCAGGTGATCGGAGAGGTGGTGGCAGGCGAGTTGAAGGACCCACGAGTGGGATTCGTGACCGTGACCGATGTGAGGACCAGCGCCGATCTCAGCCATGCCCGCGTGTACGTGAGCGTGCTTGGAGACGAGCCCGCCCGCGAGGCGACGCTCGCTGGATTGCGCAGCGCACACGGCTATATGCAGCGGCGTGTAGCCTCCGAGCTGCGGCTGAAGCGTACCCCCACACTCGACTTCATCTACGACGACACGACCGATCGCGCGATGCGCCTGGAGGCGCTGCTCGATGAGCAGGGGGCGGACGGCGATGAGTGAGAAGAACGGCACCTCCTCGGCGGCCAGCTTGGCCGAGACCCGCGCGCTCGTGCTCGAGCGGATCCGCGAGGACTCGAGTTTTGTGCTTGCCACGCACGAAAACATGGACGGCGACGCGATCGGCTCGCTGCTGGGGATGCAGGGGCTGCTCACCGCGCTCGGCAAGGACTCGCTGATGTTCGTCCCCCCGGGGGAGCTGCCGCTGCCCTTGGAATACCGCTTCTTCGACCTCACCGACGCGATCCAGTCGCCGCCCGCGGACGTCGCCCGGCGCACCGTGGTGCTGCTCGACTGCGGCAACATCGACCGCAACTCGGACGACGCGCTGCGCGAGGGGGCGCACCTGCTGAACATCGACCACCACCACGACAACACCCGTTTCGGCACGGTCGATCACGTGGTGGCGGATGCCTCGTGCACGGCGGAGATCATCTGGGATCTGATGCACGGGCTCGGCGTGAGGCCGGCGCCCGCCGTGGCGCAGGCGCTGTATGTGGGACTGGTGACCGACACCGGGCGCTTCATGTACGAGAACACGGGGCCGCGCGCGCATTTGATGGCGGCCGACCTGATCGAGGCGGGCGTGGACGTGCAGGCGATCTATCGCCGGCTGTATGAGGAGATGCCCTACCCGAAGCTGGCGCTGCTCGCGCTCGGGCTCGGGCAGGCGCGGCGCTTCGATTCGGGCGAGCTGGCGATCGCCGTGCTGAGCGCCGAGGACTTCCGGCGGGTGGAGGCGGAGGAGAGCTACTCCGAGGGGATCGTCGACCATCTGCGAGCGGTGCGGGGCACGAAGGTGGCGGCCCTAGTACGAGAGCTGACCGCGCCCGAGCGCCGCGGGGATCGCAAGGTGTCGCTGCGCGCCGTCGACGACGATGTGGATGTCTCGGCGATCGCCCGTGCGCAGGGGGGAGGGGGTCACCGCCGCGCAGCCGGCTTCTCCACCACGCTGGAACCGGAGGAGCTGATCGAGTTCCTGCGCCGCGAGATCGCCGCCCAGCTGCACCACGCGCCGACGCCGACGCCGGCGTAGGCGCGCAGGCGGCGGAGCACGCTCGGGTGGTGCGCGATGATGCGGGGATGAACGGCGTCCTCTTGATCGACAAGCCGGCGGGAATCACCTCGCACGATGTGGTCGCCGCGGTGCGCCGCGCGCTGGAGGGCGTGAAGACCGGCCACGCCGGCACGCTGGACCCGTTCGCCACCGGCCTGCTGCTGGTGCTGGTCGGTCGCGCCACGCGCATCCAGCAGCAGTTGATGGGGCTGCCCAAGCGCTATGAGACGCTCGCCCATCTCGGTGCGGTGTCGAGCACCGGCGATCCCGAGGGGGAGATAACGCACACCGGGCGACTGCCGCCGGATCCACCGACACTGCCGACGGGCGAGATACGCCAGCGACCCCCGATGCATTCGGCGGTGAAAATCAAAGGCGAGCGTGCCTACAAGCGCGCGCGGCGCGGAGAGCAGTTCGAGATGCCCGAGCGGATCGTCACCGTCCAGCGCTTCGAGCAGCTGTGGCGCGAGGGTGACCGTGCCGCCTTCCTGATCGAATGCTCCTCGGGCACGTACGTGCGTTCGCTGATCGCCGACCTCGGCGATGCCTACTGCGTGGAGCTGCGTCGCACCGCGATCGGGCCGTTCGAGGTGGGGGATGCGGTGCCGCCGCCGAGACGTGGCCAGCCGTGGGAGCCGCCGGAGCCGCTCACCGTCGAGCAGGCGCTGGCCATCACTTCACAAAATGAAGGGTTGGGGCCCGAAAAATAAACACACTCAACCCCCTGATCGGCGGCCCACCACGCCGCCTCCAATAGTCTTCGGGCGTGCAGATCACCACTCTCCCCGACGTGCAGCCCCGCGAACGCCAGGTGGCGGTCGGCACCTTCGACGGGGTGCACCTCGGCCACCGCGAGGTGATCCGCGGCTCCGACAGCGTGCTCACCTTCGAACCCCACCCGGTCTCGGTGGTCGCGCCTCAGCACGCGCCGAAGCTGCTGACCCCGCTCGCGGTGAAGGCCGAACTGATTGCGGCGCTCGGGGTGCGGGAGCTGATCGTGATCCCCTTCGACGCCGCGTTCGCCGCGCGCAGCGCGCAGGAGTTCATCGACGAGGTACTGGTCGAGGCACTTGGGGCGGTGCGTGTGTCGGTCGGCGAGAACTTCCGCTTCGGCCACCGCGCGCAGGGTGACACGCGGCTGCTGGCAGCCGACGGGCGCTTTCACACGACCGTGCACCCGCTGCTGGAGGTGGATGGGGAGATCGTCTCCTCCAGCCACATCCGCGGCCTCGTGCTGGCCGGCGAGGTCGATCAGGCGACGCGCTTCCTCGGCGCTCCCTTCCAGCTGCGAGGCGAGGTGGTGCGCGGCGACGAACGGGGACGAACGCTCGACTTCCCGACCGCCAACCTGATCCCCGACGAGGCACTCGTGTGTCCCGGCCACGGTATCTACGCCTGCCTGGCCAGCGGCTGGCCGAAAGGGGGATGCTCGCCGGAGGCGAGTGGCCGCCCGCTTCGGCAGGCGGCGGTCAACATCGGGGTGCGCCCAACCTTCACCACCGGTCGCGGCGAGCTGATCGAGGCGTATCTGCTCGACTTCGAAGGCGACCTCTACGGTGCTGAGCTGCGCCTGCACTTCATGCGCCGCCTGCGCGGCGAGCGGCGCTTTGCGACGGTGGAGGAGCTGGTCGAGCAGATGCACCGCGACGTCGAGGAGACGCGGAAGGCGCTCACCTAGCTCCGAGCGGCGTCGCCCGAGGAGCGCGATACCCGGGCCGCAGCCGTCTCCAACATATGGCACACCGACCGCTCTTTGCTACCGTGTGCCCCCGCCGATGACGTTGACCACCGAGAGAAAGCGCGAGATCGCCGCCAAGTTCGGCTCCAGCGAGCGCGACACCGGGAACACCAGGGTGCAGGTGGCGCTCCTGACGGAGCGCATCAACCACCTCACCGAGCACCTGCGCGCGCAGAAGAAAGACCACCACTCGCGCCGCGGCCTGCTGATGTTGGTGGGGCGCCGCCGGCGCTTCCTCGACTACCTGCAGCGCACCGACCTCGAGGGCTACCGCGCGCTGATCAAAGAGCTGGGCCTGCGCAAGTAAACGGCAGCGGCGGATGAGCGTTCTCGACTCCGGCACCGAGGTTCCGAGCTTCAGCCTCGCCACCGAAGGCGGCGAGCCCTTCACCGCCAAGAGCCTACGCGGCAAAACCACCGTGCTGGTGTTCTACCCGTTCGCCTTCAGCCCCGTCTGCACCGACCAGCTGCAGCTGTATGAGAAGGAGCTCGGCGAGATCACGGCCGACGGCGCGGCGATCTACGGCGTCTCCTGCGACAGCACGTGGGCGCAGAAAGCGTTCCGCGAAAAGCTCGCCGTCAGCATTCCGCAGCTCTCGGACTTCGAGCCCAAGGGAGCGGCCTGCACCGCCTTCGGCGTGCTGCACGAGGGCGGCTTCCCGCAGCGCGCGCTGGTCATCGTCGGCCCCGACGGGGTCGTGCGCTGGAGCTACCAGGCCCCGTCGCCCGCCGACCTTCCCGGCGTGCACATGATCATCGGCGGCCTGAAGAACGTCTGAGGGAGTCGCTGTTCCGGTGGGCGCATGCTGGCCGATCTTCGATCGGTACCGGCGCCGCCGCACATGTGCGGCGGCGAGGAACGGCCGCATGCGGCCGTTCCGGGAGGGCCACATGTGGCCCTCCCCAAGACATCCGCTAAGCTCAACTGCGTTCGGAACAGAGAATAAAAAGACAGAGCCGCCGACCGAAGGGCGGACGAGGAAGGCAGAGAATATGAGCAGTGATGTAGCCGTTACACGGGTCTCCGTGGAGATCGCTGGTAGCGAGATGTCCTTTGAGACCGGCAGGATGGCCAAGCAGGCCTCCGGCGCAGTGGTTGTCCGCCAGGGCGACACGATGGTGCTTGCGACAGCCGTCGCCGGCTCGCTGCGCGACGTCGACTTCCTCCCGCTGACGGTGGACGTCGAGGAGCGTATGTACGCCGCCGGGAAAATCCCCGGCTCGTTCTTCAAGCGCGAGGGTCGCCCCGGCGAGAAGGGCACGCTGACCGCGCGCATGATCGACCGCCCGATCCGCCCGCTGTTCCCCAAGGACTGGCGCTATGACACGCAGCTGGTCGCGATCCCGCTTTCGATCGACCACGTGCACCCCTATGACATCCTCGCGATGAACGGCGCCTCCGCGGCGCTGATGATCTCCGACATCCCGCTGCCGACGCCGGTCGGGGCGGTGCGGATCGGCAAGATCGACGGCAACTTCGTCGTCAACCCCTCCGAGGAGGACCTGCAGGGTGACGCCGAGAGCAGCTCGGACCTCGACCTGATCGTCGCGGGCACCGAGGACGCGATCCTGATGGTCGAGGCCGGCGCCAACGAGATCCCCGAGGCCGAGATCCTCGACGCGCTGGACATCGCCCACGCGGAGATCAAGAAGCTGTGCGCACTCCAGCGCGACCTCGCCGCGAAAATCGGCAAGGAGAAGAAAGTCTTCGAGACGATCGCCGTCGACCCCTCGCTGCTGGAGCAGATCCGCGGCTCCCACGGCAGCGCGCTGGACGCGGCCACGCAGGTCGAGGACAAGCTCGAGCGCCAGGACGCAACCAAGGCCGTCGAGGCGGCGATCCTCGAGCAGTACGCCACGGCCGCGCCCGAGGGTGCCTCCGATGAGCAGCTCGCGAGCGCCTCCGGACGCCGCGCAGCCGCACAGCTCGCGTTCGACAAGCTCGAGAAGGGGATCATTCGCGAGCGCATCGCGGTGCACAAGAAGCGCCCCGATGGGCGCTCGGAGAACGAGATCCGTGACATCTCGATCGAAGTCGGCGTGACGCCGAGAACGCACGGTTCGGCGCTGTTCACCCGTGGGCAGACGCAGGCGCTGAGCGTCGTGGCGATGGGCACCCTCAAGGAGGAGATGCGCATCGACACGCTCGGCCTCGAGTCCAAAAAGTACTACTGGCACCACTACAACTTCCCGCCGTTCTCGGTCGGGGAAGCAGGCCGCATGGGCGGCGTCAAGCGCCGCGACATCGGTCACGGCGCGCTCGCCGAGCGCGCCCTCACGCCGATGGTGCCCTCGATCGAGGAGTTCCCCTACTCGATCCGCGTGGTCTCCGACATCCTCGAGTCAAACGGCTCCTCCTCGATGGCCTCGGTGTGCGGCTCCTCGCTGTCGCTGATGGATGCCGGGGTGCCGATCAAGCGCCCCGTCGCGGGAATCGCGATGGGCCTGATCAAAGAGGGCGATGACTACATCGTGCTGACCGACATCGCCGGCGTCGAGGACCACCTCGGCGACATGGACTTCAAGGTCGCCGGCACCGAGCGTGGCATCACCGCGCTGCAGATGGACATCAAGATCACGGGCGTCACCTTCGAGATCCTGCGCGACGCGCTCGCGCAGGCCAAAGAGGCGCGCACGTTCATCCTCGCCAAGATGGCCGACGTGATCGGGACCCCGCGCGCGCAGCTCTCCCAGTACGCGCCGCGGATCCAGACCATCCAGATCGACCCCTCGCAGATTGGCCTGTTGATCGGCAAGGGCGGGGAAACGATCCGCGGCCTCTCCGATGAGTACGAATCGCAGATCGACGTCAACGACGAGGGCCAGGTGCTGATCTACTCCGCCAACGGCGAGCTCGCCGACCAGCTGCTGGAGCGGATCCGCACGATGATGAAGGAGGTCGAGGTCGGCGACGAGTTCGTAGGCAAGGTCGTCAAGACGACCACCTTCGGCGCGTTCGTGGAGCTGGCGAAGGGCACCGACGGCCTGCTGCACATCTCCAACGTCTCCCCGGGCGAGCGCATCTCCACCGTCGAGGATGTGCTCAACAAAGGCGATGAGATCAACGTGCGCGTGGTCGAGGTCGACCGCGAGCGCGGGCGCATCGGCCTACGCCTCGCCGACGACCCGGAGATCGCGGGCAAGACGGTCGAGGAGCTCGCGGCAGTGGGCGCGGGTGGAGCAGGATCCCGCCCGCCGGGCGGAGGTCGTTCGTCCGGCCCTTCACGCAACGGCCGCGAAGGTGGCCGCGGCGGCGCCCGCGACCGTGGCCGCAGCGATTCGGCGCCGCGCGGATCCGGCCGTCCTCGTCACGGCTCCGGGCGCGATCGCGATCGGTTCTGAGACGGAGAACGCTACGGGCGGGTGGCTTGGCCGGTTGCGATCGCATTGCGCGATCGGCCTCGGACTCCCTCGGCCCGCAGAACGACCGCCATGCCGCACCCCATCTCAGCTGAAGTCATGAACGACGTCGGCCATCGCATCACCACGCTGGACTCCGGAGTCCGGGTGGTGAGCGAGCCGCTGCCCGCGGTGCGCTCGGTGGCGCTCGGCTTCTGGATCGGCGCCGGCTCGGCGCACGAGCACGACGCCGAGGCCGGTATCTCGCACCTGCTCGAGCACATGCTGTTCCGCGGTTCGGAGCGCTACGGCTCGGAGGAGATCGACCAGATCTTCGATGCGATGGGCGCCGAGCTCAACGCGGGCACCGACAAGGAGGCGACCTCGGTGTACTCGCGCGTGCTCGACCGCCACCTGGACCGCGCCTTTGACGTGATCGCCGACATGGTGTGGCGCCCGCTCATGGGCGAGCTGGAGGCCGAGCGCGAGGTCGTGCTGGAAGAGATCGCGATGTACGAGGACGACCCCCAGGACCGCGTCTTCGACGTGCTCGGCGAGGCGGTCTTCGGCGCCCACCAGCTCGGGCGCGCGGTGATCGGGCGCGCCGAGGTGGTTGGCTCGGTGACTCGCGAGCAGCTGCGCGCCTTCCACGCCACCCACTACACCCCGTCCGAAGTGGTGATCGCCGCGGCCGGGTCGGTCGAGCACGATGCGCTGGTGGAGATGGCCCGGGCGGCCGAAACAGGGCGTGGGCTGGAGGCCTCCGTCGCGGCGCCGCCTCACGTTGGCGGGGCGGAGGGCCTGGGCGAGCCGCCGTTCGAACGGAGGGTGCGCTTCCTGCGCAAGGACACCGAGCAGTACCACCTCTGCCTCGGTGGCCGCGGGATGGCGCGTGAGGACGAGCGCCGTTTCGCGCTGCGGGTGCTCGACAACATCCTCGGCGGCGGCGCCTCCTCCCGCCTCTTCCAGGAGGTGCGCGAGCGCCGTGGCCTGGCCTACTCGGTCTTCTCCTTCTCCAATCTCTATGCCCACACCGGCGAGGTTGGGTTGTACCTTGGCACGCGCCCGGAGAACCTCACGGAGGCGGTGGCGGTGCTCGCGGGCGAGCTGGAGCGCTTCGTGCGCGAACCGGCCGACGCGCAGGAGCTCGAGCGCTCCCGCGAGAATGCCAAGGGCCGGATGGTGCTCGCGATGGAGTCCACCGCGGCGCGCATGAACCGCCTCGGCAGCTCGGTGCTGTGCGACCTGCCGATCCTCTCGGTGGAGGAGGTGATCGCGCGAATCGACGCCGTTACGATGGACGATCTGCGCGAGCTCGCCGCCGAGCTGTTCCGCGGCCCCGAGCTGTCGGTGGCCGCAATCGGCCCGGACGAGCAGGCGCTGCGCGCGGCGTTGGCGCCGCTGGAGGCGGTCGCGGCGTGAGTGGGAGCATTGCCCGGCCCGATGTCGTTGACGGGCCGGCGGAGTGTGCAGGCGAGGTGACGGCTTGATCCGCGTGGCGGTTGCCGGCGCGGCCGGTCGCATGGGCCTTGCTGTGTGCGCTGCGGTGGAGGGCGCAGACGACATGCAGCTCACCGGCCGTGCCGATCCGCTGCTCGGCACGAGGCTCGCCGAGGTGCTGCCGAGCGCCGACGTGGTCGTCGACTTCACCCGCCCCGAGACCGCGTTGGAGAATGCGGTGGCGTGCGTGCGCGCGGGCGTGCACGCAGTGATCGGCACCACCGGCTTCGACCTGGGCGAGCTGGAGCGGGTATGCGCGGCCGAGCGGGAGACCGGTACGGGGGGGAGCGGCGGCGAGCGTGCTTCGGCCAACGTGCTGGCGGCCCCCAACTTCGCGATCGGCGCGGTGCTGATGATGCGCTTCGCCGCCGAGGCGGCGCGCCACATGGCGAAGGCGGAGATCGTCGAGCTACACCACGACCGCAAGCTCGACGCGCCCAGCGGCACGGCGGTCCTCACCGCCCGGCTGATGGCTGCCGCGAGTGGCCGAGGATCTGGACCCGCCCCCCCGGGCGGGATTCCTATCCACTCGGTGCGCCTGCCCGGGCTGGTCGCCCACCAGGAGGTGATCCTCGGCGATCTCGGCCAGACCTTGACGATCCGCCACGACTCGATCGACCGCGAGTCGTTCATGCCCGGGGTGCTGCTCGCGGTCCGCCGGATCGCGGCGCTCGAGCAGCCGCTCACCGTGGGACTGGAGAGCCTGTTGGCCGAATCGGCCAGCGCCGAAGGCGCGTGTCCCCCGGCTTCGGTCGGAGATGCGAGCGACGTGGGATAATGGCCACGATGGCGAACCTGGGAACGATCCTGACCGCGATCGTGACGCCGTTCGATGCGGGGCTGCGCGTCGACGAGGAGGCGTTCGTGGCGCTGATGCACCATCTCGCCGCCCACGGCTCCGATGGCTTCGTGGTGGCGGCGACCACTGGCGAGGCGGCGACGCTCACCGACGAGGAGCAGCTGGCGCTGATCGAGCTGGCGATCGCCGAGCGCCCGGCGGGCAAGACGATCGTCGCCGGCGCCGGCACCAACGACACCCGCCACGCGGTGCTCCTCACCGAACGCGCGAGCGCGCTCGGCCCCGACGCGATCATCTCGGTGACGCCCTACTACAACCGCCCCAGCCCGCTGGGCCTCAAGCGCCACTACGAGGCCGTCGCCGCCGCGACCGACCTGCCGATCATGCTCTACAACGTCCCCACCCGCACCGGCACCAACATTGGACCCGAGCTGCTCGCCGAGCTGGCGCAGATCGAGCACATCGAGGCCGTCAAGCAGGCCAACGCGGACGAGCTGCGGCAGATCGACGGTCTGCAGCTCTACGCCGGCGACGACAGCTCGCTTGCGCGCGCGCTCGACATCGGCGGCGCCGGCGGCGTCTGCGTGGCCAGCCACGTCGTCGGCGAGGAGATGCGGCGGATGGTCGACGAGCCCGAGCAGCGCGCGGCGATCGACGCCTCCCTGCAGGATGTCTACCGTACGCTGTTCCTCACCTCCAGCCCCACCTGCACGAAGGCCGCGCTCAACCTGCTGGGCCACGACGTCGGCGGCGTGCGGCTGCCGATGGTGCAGGCCACTCCCGCGGAGCTGGCGGAGGTGCGGGCGATGCTCGTCCGCCATGGTCTGCTGACGCCGACCACCGCTCCGCCGACGTCGGCGCAACACGCGTGAGCGCCTCACTGCGCGTCCTGCCGCTCGGCGGCCTGGGCGAGATCGGCAAGAACATGACCGTCGTCGAGTACGACGGGCGGATCGTCGTCGTCGACGTCGGCCTGCGCTTCCCGACCCCGGAGATGGTCGGGATCGACCTCGTGCTGCCGGACTTCTCCTACCTGCGCGAGCGCGCAAGCGAGATCGAGGCGATCGTCGTCACGCACGGCCACGAGGACCACCTCGGGGCATTGCCGTGGGTGCTGCGCGAGCTCGGCCACAAGAACGGCGGCGATCTGCCGCCCGTGTACGGGGGGCCGCTGACGATGGCGATGGCGCGCTCGAAGCTCGAGGAGCACAAGCTGCGCGATGTCGAGCTGAACGATGTGGCGCCGGGGGAGGTGCTCGAGCTGGGCCCCTTCTCGATGGAGATGGTGCACATGACCCATTCGATCCCCGACTCCAGCGCCGTGGCGCTTGGTACGGAGCTGGGGACGGTGCTGATCACCGGCGACTACAAGTTCGACCAGACCCCCGTCGATGGCCCGCCCGCGGACGTCTCGCGCCTGGCGGAGCTGGGGCGCGAGGGCGTGCTGCTGCTGTGCGGGGACTCCACCAACGTGGACCGCCCGGGTTTCTCGCCCTCGGAGTCCGGCGTCGGCCCCCACCTGGAGGAGGCGTTCGCGCGCTGCGAGGGGCGGATCGTGGTGACGAGCTTCGCCTCCAACATCCACCGCGTACAGCAGGTCGTGGACGCCGCCGAGGCGCTGGGGCGCAAGGTCGCGCTGGTGGGGCGCTCGATGCGCAAGAACGTCGGCATCGGCCGCACGCTCGGGCACATCGAGGTGCCGGACGGGATGCTGGTGGGGGTACGCGAGATCGAAGACTTCCCCGACGAGCGGATCGTGATCATCTCGACCGGCTCCCAGGGCGAGCCGCTCTCGGCGCTGCGGCGGATGGCCTACCGCGACCACCCGCAGGTGCAACTGCGGGGCGGCGACACGGTGATCTTCTCGGCCACCCCGGTGCCCGGCAACGAGCGCGCGGTGAACGAGACGATCGACCGCCTCTACCACATCGGCTGTCACGTGGTGACGCCCGCGGACGCGCCGGTGCACGCCTCCGGGCACGGCTACGCCGAGGAGGTCAAGCTGATGCTCAACCTCGTGCAGCCGCGCTACGTGATGCCCTTCCACGGCGACTTCAAGCGGCTGCGGTTGCACGCCCAGCTGGCCGAGGCGGTCGGGGTCGCGCCGGAGGACATCTTCCAGGGTGAGAACGGGCGGCCGCTGGAGATCGACGAGCGCGGCGCGCGCTTCGGCGAGCACGAGCAGTCGGGGATGATCTTCGTCGACGGCGTCGAGATCGGCGACATGGCCGACGTGGCGCTGCGCGACCGGCGGATGCTCTCGGCCGATGGGATCTTCATCGTGGTCGCCACGATCGCCGAGCAGGACGGCCACTCGGTCGCCGACCCGGAGGTGATCTTCCGCGGCGTCCCCTTCCTCGACGAGGCAGGCCGGCTCGTGGAGGAGATCCGCCTCACGGTCGAGGAGTCCCTTGACCGCGCCGCCAAGGAGGAGATCCGCGAGGTGGACCTGATCCAGCAGACGCTGCATGACGACCTGGCGCAGCTGGTCTACGACCGGCTCAAGCGGCGCCCGATGGTGCTGCCGGTCGTCGTCGAGGTCTAGGGCATCGCTGAGCTGCGCGATGCTGCGTCCTCGGTCGCTCGCGTGCTGAGCACGCCACGCTCCCTGCGTCCTTGCCTCGCTTGCTCAGCGATGCCCTAGACGGCGTGGTTTGTCAATGAGGGTGTGAGCGAAGACTGCGGCGAGGCTTCGTGTGCCGGGGCCAGCGGCAATCGCACGACGAAGCGCGCGCCGTGGGGCGTGACGTTTTCGAGTTCGACCGACCCGCCGTGCGACTGAGCCACGGCGCGCACGATCGCGAGGCCGAGTCCGAACGAGCCACCGCGGTCACCTGCTCCGCGCACGAAGCGCTCGAACAGGGTGGGGGACAGCTCCGGGGAGACGCCCGGGCCGTCGTCTTCGACCGTGAGCAGCGCGTCGCCATGCCCGCCCGGCGTGCTGGCCTCGCCCGCGAGCCCGGTGGAGGCGCGGATCTCGGTGCCGGGCGGGGTGTGCCGCACGGCGTTCTCGATCAGGTTGAGCGTCAGCCGAAAGAGCTCGTCGTGGTCGCCCTCGACGATCGCCGGGTGGGCGTCGATCGAGAGTTCGTGCTCGCCGCTGAGGGGGCCGAGCTCGGCGGCGGTGTCGAGCACCACCTGACCGAGATCGACCGGTTGGCGCGGCGCGGCGCGACCCACGTCGCTGCGTGCCAGCAGCAGCAGGTCGGCGACCAGCCGGCGCATGCGCCGCGAGGAGCGCAGGGCCGAGCGCGCCGCGTCGCCCATTTCGCCGGGAAGCTGGCCGATCTCCGATCGGTCCGCCAGCAGCTCGAGGTTGGCGAGCACCGACGTGAGCGGCGTGCGCAGCTCGTGCGAGGCGTCTGCGACGAAGCGACGCTGGCGGTCGAGCATCGCCTCGGTCGCGGCGTGGGCGTCGTCGAGCGAGTGCAGCATCCCCTGCAGCGTGCGGGCCAGCTCGGCGACCTCGTCGTCGGCCTCGGGCTGGGGGATCGTGGCGCTCGAGTCCTGGGTGCGCGCGATCTCCGCCGCAGTTGCGGTGAGGGTCGCGATCGGCTGCATCGCGCGGCGCGCGATCGTCGCCCCGGCGAGCAGCGCGAGGCCGGTGCCGGCGAGCGTGCCGAGCACCAGCAGCAGCTCGACGCGGGCGATCGTCGGCTGCACGTCGGAGAGCGGGCGGGCGTACTGGATCACGACATAACCCCCGGTCGATAGCGGCTTCGCGCGCGACTCGACGCGGTAGCCGTCGACGTTTTCGCCTCCTTCGAGGCCCGTGATCCGCCCGTCACGGGGGTCGAGTTCGGGGGCGTGGGGGGTGTTTTCGATCACGCTCCCGGAGGTGGAGAGGATCACCCGGACGACGGCGTGCTCCGGAGCGGCGTATTCGTCGATGTTCGGCGTGACGACGAGACGGTTGTTGCGCACAGAGATCTGCAGCAGGCTCGAAAGGTCGTCGGCGGAGGCGGCGACTTCGGTGTTGAAGTCCGAGCGGATGCGGTGCACGGTCAGCGAGCCGACGACCAGCGCAAAGCCGCAGAGGATCACGAACGTCAGCAGCGCCGAGGCGAGCGCCAGGCGCGTGCGGATCGGCAGACGGTCGAAGGCGACGTTGATGCGGCGCGCGAGACTCCGCAGCGAGCCGCCCGGCCTGGCGGGCCCGGGGGGCACCGGCTCCGGCGCATCGGGCCCGGGGGGCGTCGGCTCCGGCACGGCGGGTCCGGGGGGCGTCGTGCCCGCGGGCTCAGGCCCTGAGAACGTAACCGGCTCCTCTGATGGTGTGCAGCAAACGAGGCTCGCCTTCGGCCTCCAGCTTGCGGCGCACGTTGGAGACGAACACCTCGATCGTGTTGGTCTGCGAGAAGGGGTCATAGCCCCACACCTCGTCCAGCAGTCGCTGGCGGGAGATCACGATCCGCTCGTTGCGCATCAGGTACTCGAGCAGTTCGAACTCGCGCTGAGTGAGCTCGATCCCGCGCTCGCCGCGCGCGACCTCGTGGGTGTCGGCGTTGAGCGAGAGGTCGCCGACTCTCAGCGGCGCCGAGCCGCGCGGGGGGCGGCGGCGCAGCAGCGCGCGAATCCGCGCCAGCAGCTCCTGGCGCTCGAAGGGCTTGACGAGGTAGTCGTCGGCACCGGCGTCGAGCCCCTCCACGCGCGACTCCAGCGCGTCGCGCGCGGTGAGGATCAAGATCGGCACATCGTCCTGCTCGCGTAGGCCGCGGGCGACGTCGATGCCGTCGAGCTTCGGCAGGCCGAGGTCGAGGATCACGAGGTCGGGCACGAAGCTGTGGGACTGCTCGAGGCCGGCGGCGCCGTCGAGCGCGATCCGTACCTCGTAGCCCTCCATCCGCAGCGAGCGCTGCAGCGCCTGGGCGATGTCCTCGTCGTCCTCGACCACAAGGACTCTGGGTGCACGGGCAAAATCATTCATGTGGGGTACCTGTGTATCGATTTGTACTAAAGCGATGGTAAGGCCTTTTGGTTGCGGTGCCTCGATGGCGGGGGCTCGCCGGCCGCCGTCGAGGCAGGGCCCGAGGCCCCGGTGGGCGATCGCCGGGCGCGGCGCAGGCAGGGTCTGAGGCCCCGGCGTCGAAGTTGCTGAGTGGATGGCAGGCACACGCACGCGCAGCACACGCCGAGCGCCGGCCGCTCGCGGCTCCACCAATCGCAAATCGGCCGAAGCCGGGAGGCGCTCACGCATCCCCGGTTCGGCTGGCAAAGCTCGCAGCCGCCAGCGGCGGCGCAGTTCGGGCTGGCCGCCGCCGTGGTGGCCGCCACGGCTGCCCCAGCTCGACGAGCGCCAGCGTGACGTGCTGGCACTCGCGCTGATCGCGGTCGGCATATTCATGGGCGTCGTGCTGTACGGCAACGGCGGCGGCGGTCGCCTGGGGCACGCCCTCGCGGTCGCGCTCGGCTGGAGCGTGGGCCGCGCGAAGGTGCTGGCGCCGTTCGCGCTGGTCGGCGCCGGTGGGGCGATGCTGATGCGCCCGGTACTGCCGGCGATGCGCCCGCTGCGCACCGGCAGCCTCTGCCTCTTCGCCGCGATCGTGCTGGCGCTCGCAGCGGGGACGCTGGGTGTCAGCTCGGGCCAGGGCACGCCGGCCTCGCACTGGTCCTCCACCTACCTGCAAGCGCATGGCGGCGCGGGCGGGCAGGCGCTCTACGAAGTGACCCACCGGCTGGTGCAGCAGGTGGGCGTGGACATCCTCGTCGTGTTCCTGCTGGTGGTCGGCGTGATCCTGTTGACGGGCGCCTCGCTTGCGGCGCTACTGCGCGCCACCGGCAGCGGGATGGTGGACAGCACGCGAATGTTGAAAGCGCGGGTGGCTGCCGATCGCGGAGCTGGCGGCGATTCGCCGGGGGCGCTGGCAGACGACTCGTCGCGGGCGCCGGCGGCCGACTCGATCGAGGAACGCACGCCGCTGGAGACCCTGCTGCCCCCCGAGCCCGAGCCTGGCAAGCTGGTGGTGCGCGCCACCCACGTGGAGGCGCCCTCACTGGATGACGACGGGCTGCTTGAGCCGGTCGACCCGTGGGGGGCCGACGAGGAGAGCGCGGAGCGATCGCAGGAGTCGCCGGAGCTCGATCCCGAGCCCGAGGAGCTGCCGCCGGCGGCCGAGGCCGAGGACGAGTCGCGGGAGCGGATCGCCGGCGTGGGGGCCTTGAGCCCGGAGGACCTCACCCCCCGAGGTCGTCTACGCGAGCGCATCACCGACGACCCCGACTTCGAGTGGCGGCTGCCGGAGGCGGGCAAAGTGCTGTCGCGCTCCAGCGCCGAGCAGTCGCGCCCGGACACCGCCGGGCAGGAGCGCACCGCCGCCAACCTGGTCGAGGCGCTCGGGCACTTCGGCGTGCAGGCGAAGGTGATCGGCACGGTCGCCGGGCCGCACATCACCCGCTACGAGCTGCGCCTCGCGCCGGGAACGAAGGTCGCGAAGGTGACGCAGCTGAAGGACGACCTAGCCTACGCGCTGGCCGCGACAGACATCCGCATCCTCGCGCCGATCCCGGGCAAGCAGGCGGTGGGGGTGGAGGTCCCGAACGCGCGCCGGAAGATCGTGCGCCTCGGCGACGTCTACCAGGAGCCACCCAAGGATTGGTCGCCGCTGACGGTGTGGCTGGGCAAGGACGTGGCGGGCAAGGCGATCGGCGCGGACCTGGCGAAGATGCCCCACCTGCTGGTGGCGGGCACGACCGGCGCGGGCAAGTCGGGCGCGATCAACGCGATGCTCGCCAGCGTGCTGCTGCGCGCCAGCCCGCACCAGCTGCGACTGGTGCTGGTGGATCCCAAGCAGGTCGAGCTCAACCACTACGAGTCCATCCCCCATCTCCTCACCCCTGTGATCACCAGCCCGCGGATGGCCGCCAACGCGCTGGCGAACCTCGTGCGGGAGATGGAGCAGCGCTACGGCACGATGTCGCTGGCGCGCACGCGCAGCCTGCCCGAGCTCAACAAAGCGCGCCAAGCGAGGGGCGAGCCCCCCCTTCCCTACATCCTCTGCGTGATCGACGAGCTTGCGGACCTGATGATGGTCGCGCCCGCCGACGTCGAGGACTCGATCATCCGCCTCGCGCAGAAGGCGCGCGCGGTCGGCATCCACCTCGTGCTGGCGACGCAGAGCCCGCGCGTGGACGTGATCACGGGCATGATCAAGGCCAACGTGCCCTCGCGGATCGCCTTCGCGGTGAGCTCGCAGACCGACTCGCGCGTGATCCTCGACCAGAACGGCGCCGAGTCGCTGCTGGGGCAGGGCGACATGCTCTTCAGCCCGGTCGGCTCCTCGCGCCTGCAGCGCATCCAGGGCGCCTACATCGACGAGCCGCAGATCGCGAAGCTGACCGACTTCTGGCGCAAGCAGGGAGAGCCGGAGCTGCGTGAGGAGTTGCTCGAGGAGGTGGAGTCAGCCGATAAGGAGGAGGGGGATAAGGGGGCAGATGACTTCGACCCCGACGAGGATCCGCTGCTGAAGGACGCGATCGCGCTGGTGGCGGAAATGCAGACTGCCTCGACCTCGATGTTGCAGCGGCGACTGCGCCTCGGCTACACGCGCGCGGGCCGGATGATCGACATGCTGGAGCGCCGCGGGGTGATCTCCGGCTACGAGGGCTCCAAGCCCCGCCAGGTGCTGATCGCCGAGACGGACGTGCCGCGCGTGTTGGCTGCCCTGGAGGAGCGGGCGGTCAACTAGTGAGCGGGGGGAGGGCAGGCCCGGGAGGGCGGGCCCCGACTATCCCCTCCCGGACAGCGCTGGGTTAGCCTACAGCCGATGCCTGAGATTGGAGCAATTCTTGGCGGGCCCCTTCCCGGCGCGGCGCATGCCTGAGATCGGGACGACGCTTGGCGGAGGGAGGGCGGCCCCGGGCGGGCGGGCCTTCAGGCCCCCTCCCGGTGAAGCTGATGCCTGAGATCGGGACAACGCTGCGTGAGGCGCGGATGCGCTCGCGGATCGACGTGTCGGAGATCGAGGCGCAGACGAAGATCCGCGCGAAGTACCTGCGCGCTTTGGAGAACGAGGAGTGGGACCTGCTGCCGGGGCCGACCTTCGTCAAGAGCTTCCTGCGCACCTACGGCAACGCGCTCGGCCTCGACGGCCGCGCGCTGGTGGAGGAGTACAAGCTTCACTACGAGCACCCCGGCGACGGGATCGAGCCGATTCAGCAGCAGACGGTGTCGGCGCCCCGCCGCGCCCGCCAGCGCGCCGGTGGGGCGATGCGCCGCGGCACGGGCGCGCCGCCGCCGCGCACGAGCCCCTCGCGCGCGTACATGGCCGCCGTGGGCATCGTGGGCATCGTGATCGTGCTGCTGGTGTACGCGCTACTGTCAGGCGGTAGCTCTCCCTCCAACAAAACCTCGGCAACGATCCCGGTGACCAGCGCGCGCGGCACGCACCCCAAACGGGTCCACCGGGCGCACCCCACCGGCACGGCGAATGCGACGGCGACGTTGGCCTCGCTGAAGGTGGAGCCGAGCGCGGAAGTTTATGTCTGCTTGATCGGCGACGGTGGGCGCAAGCGGATCCCGGGCGTGATCCTCACCCCGGAAAGCCCCGAGCCCGTCTACCACGCGCGCCGCTTCGAACTGACGCTCGGCAACAACGATGTGGCGTTGATCGTCAACGGTAAGCCCGTGACCGTGCCGGCCTCCTCGGGCGCGATCGGCTATGCGATCACCCGCACGGGGATGCGCTCGCTGGTGGAAAGCGAAGCGCCGACGTGCAAGTAAGCTTCGGCAGGGGTTGAGCGGTGAGCGTCCGCGCGGGGATCGTCGTCACCGGCACCGAGGTGCTCACCGGCCGCGTGGTCGACCGCAACGGCCCGTGGCTGGCCGACCGCCTGGAAGCCCTCGGCATCGACCTGGCGGAGATAGCGATCGTCGGCGACCGCCGCGAGGACCTGCTGGCGGCGCTGCGCTTCATGGCGGAGCAGCGCTTCGACGTGGTGCTGACCAGTGGCGGCCTCGGCCCGACCGCCGACGACCTCACTGCCGAGGTGGTGGCGGAGCTCCAGGGCCGTGAGCTGGTGTGGGACGAGCCGTTGCAGGATCGGATCGAGGCGATCGTCGCGCGTCTGGGCGCTCGCTGGCGCAACGTCAGCGCCGAGGCGATGCGCGAGGGTGCCCGCAAGCAGGCGACGATCCCCGCCGGCGCGACCGTGCTCGAGCCCGTGGGCACCGCCCCGGGCCTGGTGGTGCCCCCGGCCGAGGGTGGAGCCGGCCCCACGGTCGTCGTGCTCCCCGGCCCGCCGCGAGAGCTGCAGCCGATGTGGGAGGCGGCCGTGCGCGAGAACTTCCGCGCCGCCGGCCCGCTGCGCGAGACGCTCGCGGGCGCCACGATCTACCGCCGCGGCACGCTGCGCCTCTTCGGGATCCCCGAGTCGGAGATCGCGGAGACGCTCAGGGCAAGCGAGCGTGAGGGCGTGGAGCTCGAGCGCCTGGAGATCACCACCTGCCTGAAACGGGGCGAGGTGGAGGTCGTCACGCGCTACGAGCCCGACGCGCAGCCGATCTACGACGCGCTCGTGGCGGCTGTGCGCGAGCGCCACGTCGAGCAGCTCTTCTCCGAGGACGGCAGCACCATCGACGAGCAGGTCGCGTTACTGCTAGGTGGCGAGGGAGGCGTGCCCGCACGCACGATCGCCACGGCCGAGTCCTGCACGGGCGGCCTGCTCGCGGCGCGCCTCACCGATCTCCCGGGCGCCTCGGCCTACATGCGTGGAGCGATCGTCGCCTACGCCAACGACAGCAAGGTGGCCCTCGCGGGCGTCCCCAGGGCGCTGCTGGAGCGCCACGGCGCGGTCTCTCCCGAGGTGGCGGAGGCGCTGGCCAAGGGAGCGCGCAAGCGTCTCGAAGCGGATATCGGCGTGGGCATCACCGGCGTGGCCGGTCCCGGCGGCGGCACCGCGGAGAAGCCGGTCGGCACGGTCTGCTTGAGCATCATCGCCCCCGAAGGTTCGCGCGCGCGCACGGTGACGCTGCCGGGCGGCCGTCAGGACATCCGCGAGCGCGCGACCACGGTCGCGCTGCATCTCGTGCGCCAGCTGCTGGCTCCGAAAGCTGCTGTCTGAGCGGCCCCCAATCGGGATCGAGACTCTTTGACGCGGACCCCTCCGGCTCCGTGGTTTGGCTATCGGGGTGTGGTTCCGCAAGTCAGAAACACTCTCTTGTGCCGTCCTTGCGCGCGTGGTAAATCTATGCGTACGTTTTCCGAGGGATCGAAGGACACCGGAACAGATTTCAAACCAGAACGATAAAAGTGGCGGTTGGCCACTGTACGCTTGTAAAAGCTCTCGGGCGCCCCTACCGACTTTCCAGGCGACCGCAGAGAGTCCGGATCGTGACCTCCTCTCCACGGATTCGGATCGCGCCGAGCGGGGGCGCCGGACCGACAGAGCCGGCGTCCCCGCCGGCCCCATCCAGAAGGAAGTGCGATGGCCCCGGGCGGGGCATTCGACTTGCGCCGTCCTGCCAGGGCGGTTGCAATCATGACCGCCATGGCCCGCGGCGCCGAAGCTCGATTGTTCGTCGCGCTCGACCTGCCCGCCGAGGCGCGGGGAGAATTGGTTGCATGGGCGCGCGCCGCCGCCTCTATCGTGCGCGAAGGGAGTCTCGATGCGCGCGCGTCCTCGACGATGACCTACCGGGCCGTCGCGCGCTCCTCGGGACGCCGTCGAGAGTCGCGACCGCTGCCCACGCGCCAGCTGCGGCTGCTCGGCGACGACACGCTGCATGCGACGCTCTGCTTCCTCGGCAACCAGCCGGCGAGTGAGATCGAGGCGCTCGACAGCACCATCGGCGCAGCCTGCGCGGAGGCCGCGCCGGTTGGGGAGCTCTCGTTCGGGGCGCCGCTGTGGCTCCCCCCACGGCATCCCCGCACGCTTGCCGTGGAGCTCCACGACACGCCCGACCGCGCTTTGGAGGCGCTGCACGGAGCGCTGGCAGCCGCGCTGGCTTGGGTCTGCGAGTCCGGTGTGACGGCCGCCACGCTGCCGGCAGGTCTTGGTGTGGATGGCCGCACCCGCCGGCGCTTTCGCCCACACGTCACGGTCGCGCGCATGCGCCCCTCCGAGGGGCCGAGCGAGCGCGGCCTGCCACCCACTCCACATCTGTCGTTCACGCCGCGCACGGTCACCCTGCATCGATCCTGGCTAACGCCCAAGGAGGCCGTGTACGAGGGGCTCGCCACATATGCCCTTGCGGCTCCCGCCGGCCGGAGCGAGCTGTAGCTCGCGGAGCCATCCAAAAAGACCCAATCGAACAAGTGTTCCGTCCGGAGCGGTCCCTACCGTTTCCGGTCGATCCATTTCCCGACTTCCGGAGGAGCTTCCGATGCCGACCGACCAGGACAAGGCCGCCAAGGCCCGCGACGCCGCGCTGAAGGGCGCGCTCACGCAGATCGAGCGCGAGTTCGGCAAGGGCACCGTCATGCGCATGGGCGATGAGGGGGCGCAGGTGCGCGTCGCCGCGATTCCCACCGGGGCGCTGTCGCTCGATCTCGCGCTCGGGATCGGCGGGGTTCCGCGCGGGCGCATCGTCGAGGTCTTCGGCCCCGAGTCCTCGGGGAAGACCACCCTGATCTACCATGTCCTCGCCGAAACCCAGCGGCTCGGGGGGGTGTGCGCCTTCATCGACGCCGAGCACGCGATGGACCCGCTCTACGCCAAGGAGATCGGCGTCGACATCGACGAGCTGCTCGTCTCCCAGCCCGACTACGGCGAGCAGGCGCTGGAGATCGCCGACATGCTCGTGCGCTCCGGGGCGATCGACGTCGTCGCGATCGACTCCGTCGCCGCGCTCACTCCGCGCGTGGAGCTGGAGGGGCAGATGGGCGACCAGACGGTCGGCGCGCAGGCGCGGATGATGTCCCAAGCGATGCGCAAGATCGCCGGCAACCTGAACCGCACGCAGACGCTCTGCATCCTCACCAACCAGATTCGCGAAAAGGTTGGCGTCATGTTCGGCTCGCCCGAGACCCAGCCAGGCGGGCGCGCGCTGAAGTTCTACGCCTCCCAGCGCCTCGACATCCGGCGCATCGAGACGCTCAAGGACGGCACCGAGGCGGTCGGGAATCGCGTGCGTGTCAAGGTCGTCAAGAACAAGCTCGCCGCCCCCTTCCGCCAGGCCGAGTTCGACATCGAGTTCGGCAAAGGCATCTCCTCGACCGGCTGCCTGATCGACCTCGGCATCGAGGACTCGGTCGTGACCAAGTCCGGCTCCTTCTTCTCCTACGGCAACGAACGCCTCGGCCAGGGCCGCGGGGCGGCGAAGGCTTATCTGTCAGAGCACCCTTCGATGGCCAAGGAGATCCGCGCGAAGATCTTTGCCGCGCGCGATATCTCGCCGGAGGGGCCATCGATCCCGCTGGAGCCCGCGCCAGAGGTCGCCGTCAAGGGGGGTGGCCCTGCTGGGCCGCCCGAGGTCGCACCGGTCCCGACGCCGCGGCGGGAGCCCGTCGCGGCGTAAAGCGCGCGCCCAGCCTTCAGGGGTCGGCCTGCTGCCCTACACGTGGGTGTGGGGCAGCGAGCCTGCGATGAGCGTCAACGTGAAGTCGCTGTCCGGCGGAGAGCATCAACCCGGTGTGGTGGCAGGTACCCTGTGTTCAATGCCTCGCTACCACCTCACGACCTTCGGTTGCCAGATGAACGAGCACGACTCCGAGCGGATGAAGGGGATGCTCGAGTCGCTCGGCTACCAAGAGGCCACCGCGCGCACCGAGGCCGACCTGATCCTCTTCAACACCTGCTCGATCCGCGAGTCGGCCGACTCTCGTTTCATCGCTCACCTTGGGGAGGCCAAGCGGCTGAAGCTCGAACGGCCCGAGCGGATCGTCGGCGTGGGGGGGTGTTGGGCACAGTCGGTCAAGGAAGAGGTCTTCGAGCGCTTCCCGTTCGTCGACGTCGCCTTCGGTCCCGGCCAGGTCCACCGCCTCGCCGAGTTCCTCACCTCCGAGTCGCTCACCGCCCAGGGCTACTTCGAGTTCGAGGGCTTCACCGGGCGCCTGCCCGCCCACCGCGAGCGGCCGTTCCAGGGGTGGGTGCAGATCAGCGTCGGTTGCAACTGCCGTTGCAGCTACTGCATCGTCCCCTCGACCCGCGGGCGCGAGGTCAGCCGGCCCTTCGAAGAGCTCGTCGCCGAGGTTCGCGCGATGGCCGCCGAGGGCGTGCGCGAGGTCACGTTGCTCGGCCAGAACGTCAACTCCTATGGGCGCGATCTGCGTGAATCTGTTCCGACGGCGGCGCTTGACGGCCATGCGGTCGTGTCGGGACAGGCGCATGAGGGAGGGGGGAGGGCAGGGGGGCGGCGCTCGCGCAGCTTCGCCGAGCTTTTGCACGCGCTCGATGCCGTCGAGGGCATAGAGCGCATCCGCTACACCTCACCCCATCCGAAGGACATGCGCGAAAACGTGATCCAATCGCATGCCTCCCTACGTACAGTATGTGAGCACATTCATTTGCCGCTGCAGTCCGGTTCGTCACGAATCCTCAAGGCGATGCGCCGCACTTACGACCGCGAGCGGTATCTCGATCGAGTCGCATTGATCCGAGAGCACGTCCCAGACGTATCGCTTACCACGGACATCATCGTCGGCTTCCCCGGCGAGACCGAGGAGGACTTCGAGCAGACGCTCTCGCTCGTCGAGCAGGTCCGCTACGACAGCGCCTTCACGTTCCTCTTCTCGCCCCGCCGCGGCACCGAGGCCGCCGCGATCACCGAGGGCCTCGTGCCCCACCCCGTCAAGGTGCGGCGCATGGAGCGGCTCGTAGAGGCCGTCCAACGCCACGCGCGCGAGCGCGCCCAGCGCTTCGTTGGGCGGGAGCTCGAGGTGCTCGTCGAAGGGCCCTCACGTACCGACCCCACGCGGCTGCGGGGGCGAACCCGCCACAACAAGGTGGTCAACTTCGCCGGCCTCTCCTCGCCCGGCGAGCTGACGCAGGTGCGGATCGACTCCGCCACCTCGCAGACGCTCGCGGGCGAGGAGCTGTTGCTGGCTCGCGCCTCGGGATGAGTCACGGCGGGCCGCCCCCTGCCTGGTGACGGCCCGCCGCTTCTCGATCTGCCGCACGCTGCTAGTCAGCGGTTGGCGTCGGCCCCGCGGGTGGGCCTGTGTAGCTCGAACCCGATTCGCTGCCCGATCCGGATTTCGAGCTCGATTCCCCGCTCGACCCTTTGCCCATGTTCGGGCACGGGTGGCCCGAGGGGCTCGTCGAGTTCGGCGCCGGGCTCGTTTTTGACGGCGTCGCGGGGGTGGTTGTCGTGGACGGAGTGGTCTGCGACGGCGTTGACTGGGTCGCTGTGCCCGTCGTGCCGCTTGTGCCACTCGGAGACGCGGCCGCGCCGGCGATGCCGGCGAGCGCGCCTCCCGTTGCCAGCGCGCCCACCACAATGACCGCCCTGATCGTATTTGCCCTGTTCATGGGACCTCCTGTGTGGTCGGTTGGGGGCTGTCCTTACGCCACCCATCGTGCGACCCATCCCTAAGCGGCCCGCAATGCATCTCTAAGGCGTATCGAAGGAGTTCGTGGGAACCCCCTCACGCGGAACGGCGGCCCAGGGGCATCGCGAGCGCCGCGGCGGGCGGCTCAACCCTTCGCGCGGTGGCTTGCTGCGATCTCCGCCGCGAGCCTGTCGCTGCCGGTCTTGCGGGTGACGGTCGCGGCGAGGCCGGGGGCGACGCCCGCGAACACCGTGCCGACGCGCAGCGCCAGCGGCGCGACGTCCACCTCGGCGCGGTTGTGCTCGATCGCCTCCGCCACCGCGCGGGCCACGTCGTGCGGACTGCGCGTTCGGATCCCGGGTGGAAGCTTCGCGCCGGTGCCTGCGAACATCCCGGCGTCACGGATGAATCCTGGGCACACCACGGAGACGCCGACGTTCTTCTCGCGCATCTCAGGGCGCAGCCCCAGGGCAAAGCCGCGCAGCCCAAACTTGGTTGCGTTGTACAGCGAGGTCATCGCGGTCGGTGCCTTCCCCGACAGCGAGGAGACGAACAGCAGGTGGCCTGCTCCCCGCTTGGCCATCGCTGGCGCGAGTGCGTACGCCATCGCTATCGGGGCGCGCAGGTTGACCTCCAACGTGCGGTCGATCTCCTCCAGCTCGAACTCGTCGAGGCGCCCCGCGCCGGGAAGCGCCGCGTTGGCGACCAGTATGTCCACGGCGCCCGCCTCGCTCAGCAGGCGGTCGACGGTAGCGCGGTCGGCCAGGTCTGCTGCCAGCGCGCGCGCGCCGAGCTCGCCCGCGATCCCCTCCAGCACATCCGTGCGCCTGCCGGTCAGGATCAGCTTTGCGCCGCGATCGCCCAGCTCGCGGGCGATCGCTTCGCCGAGGCCGCCCGTGGCGCCAGTAAGCAGTACTGTCGATCCGGAGATTCGCACTTGGTCTAAGAGGGTGGCGCAGCCGGCCGAAGGTCGGCTGGTCGAAACGGGGATGCGAGCCGAAGGCGAGTGTCTCCCGGCTTCGGTCGGGCCCCTCGACCATTCTAGTCACACTACGCGAATGCAGTTGATCGCGTTGTTCGGCCCCACCGGCGTCGGTAAGACCGCGCTCGCCGTCGCGCTCGCCGCACGGCTGCGGGAAGGCGGCGAGGAGCCGGCGGCGGTGTCGGCCGACGCGCTGCAGGTATACACCGGCCTGGAGACGCTCACCGGCGTCGCCTCGCGGGCGGAGCGTGCCGCGCTCGAGCACCGGCTCGTGTCCTTCCTGCCGCTCGATGCCTCCTTCAGCGCGGGCCAGTACGCCGAGCTGGCGCACGCCGAGATCGACGCGCTGCTCGCCGCCGGCCGGCGGCCGATCGTCGTCGGTGGCACCGGCCTCTACCTGCGCGCGGCGCTCACCGAGCTACGGCTGCGTCCGCCCCCGCCCGAGGGGGTGCGCGAACGGCTCGTTGCCGAGCTCGAACGGGAGGGGGCGCCCGCGCTGCACGCCCGCCTCGCGCGCGCTGCGCCGTGGGCGGCCGCGGGGATCGAGCCGGCCGATCGCCAGCGGATCGTGCGCGCGCTGGAGCTGCTCGAAGCCGGTGAGCTGGAGCCACCCGAGGGGCCCTCGCAGCTGTGGACCGACGAGGTGCGCCGACCCACGCTGCTGGTGGGACTGACGCTCGAGCGCGAGCAGCTATACATGCGGATCGACGCCCGCGTCGAGCGGATGCTGGCGGCCGGGGTGCGTGAGGAGGTGCTGCGCGCCCATGCCGCCGGTGCCTCGGTCACCGCGCGCAAGGCACTCGGCTTCGATGAGCTGCTCGCCGGCGACGTCGAGGCGATGCAGCGGCGCACCCGCAACTATGCGCGCCGTCAGCTCTCGTGGATGCGCAAGCTCGCGGGTGTGCACCTGATCGACGTGACGGGTCGCTCGACGGAGGACGTAGCCGCGGAGATCTTTGGCGCACTCGAGTGACGACGTCGCCGGCGGGTCTTCCCTCCGATGCCGTCCAACGGCAACGTTCGCACTTGGTGAGCGCATAAACTCCGGGCGCGATGAACGCCTCCACAGACATCGGGCCGCTGCCGTTCGAGAAGTGGCAGGCGCTGGGCAACGACTACCTGATCGTGGAGAGAGCGCAGCTCCCGTTCGAGCTCACCCCCGCGCGCATCCGCAAGCTCTGCGCGCCGCACTTCGGGGTCGGGGCCGACGGGGTGCTGCTGCTTGCCCCCAGCGACGACCCCCACTTGGTCGCGCAGCTGCGGATCTACAACCCCGACGGCTCGGAGGCCGAGCTGTCGGGCAACGGCGCGCGCGAGGCGGTGCTCTACCTGCACCGCCGTGGCTGGGTCGAGGGAGACGTCTTCACGATCCACACCGCCGCGGGCGCGATCACGCCGACGATTCTCGGCCCCCACAGCTGCCGCATCGACATGGGCGCGGCCTCGCTCACATCGCCGAGCTTCCCCAGCGGGCCCCCCGACGGGCAGGGCGAACTGAGCGCAGCTGGGCGGCGCTGGCGCTTCCAGCACGTCTCGATCGGCAACCCGCAGTGCGCGATCCACGTCGAGGACCTGGATGGGCTGCTGGCGCTCGACCTGCCCGCGATCGGGCCCGCGATCGAAGGCCACGAGCTCTTCCCGCAGCGCACCAACGTCTCCTGGTACACCAAAACCGAACCCAACCGCATCCGGGCACGGATCTTCGAGCGCGGGGTGGGGGAGACGCTCTCCTCGGGCACCGGCGCCACCGGCGCGGCCGTAGCGCACCATTTGGCTGAGCGCAGGGGCATGGGGCCGATCACCGTCGCCCTCGACGGCGGCGAGCTGCAAGTGGAGGTGGGGGAGGAGCTGCAGGTGCATCTGACAGGCTGGGCGCGGCCCGTGTTCGAGGGCCGCCTCAGCGAGGACTTCCAAAAGGAGCTGCATGAGACCGAGTGAGCGTCTGAGCCGCATCCCGCCGTACCTGTTTGCCGAACTGGAGCGCAAGATTGCCGCCAAGCAGGCCGCGGGGGTGGACGTGATCAGCCTCGGCATCGGCGACCCCGACCGCCCAACGCCTGCGCTGATCGTCGAGGCGATGCAGGAGGCGGTCACCGAGCCGGAGACCCACCGCTACCCCTCCAACCGCGGCCGGGGCGACTTCCGCGAGGCGGTGAGCGACTTCTACGCGCGGCGCTTCGATGTGGAGCTCGACCCGGCGAGCGAGATCATGCCCGCGATCGGCGCCAAGGAGGCGATCTTCAACCTCAACCTCGCCTTCCTCGACCCCGGCGACGCTGCGCTCGCCTCCGACCCCGGCTACCCCGTCTACAGTGCTGGGCCGCTGCTCGCCGGCGCCGACCCGGTGCCGCTGGCGCTCCTGCCGGAGCTCGGCTTCGTCCCCGACCTCGACGCGATCGCGGCCGAGGACCTGAAGCGCGCGAAGCTGATCTACCTCAACTACCCCAACAACCCCACCGGCGCGCTCGCGCCCGAGGGCTTCTTCGAGCGCGTCGTGGCGTTCGCCCGCGAGCACGAGATCCTCGTCGTGCACGACCTCTCCTACTCGGAGATCGCCTACGACGGCCACCGCCCGGGCTCGTTCCTGGCGACCCCCGGCGCGAAGGAGGTGGGGATCGAGGTGTTCTCGCTCTCCAAGGGCTACAACATGACCGGCTGGCGCTGCGCCGCGGTAGTCGGAAACAGTGAGGCGGTCGAGACCTACTGGCGGCTGAAGACCAACATCGACTCCGGCCTGTTCGAGGCGGTGCAGCTCGCGGGGATTGCCGCGCTCTCGCCGGAGGCCGACGCCGAGGTCGCCTCGATGAACGAGCTCTACCGCATACGCCGCGACCTCGTCTGCGACGCGCTCGCCAAGGCAGGCGTGCACGTCACCCCACCAAAGGGCACGATCTACGTGTGGGCGCCGATCCCCGCGGGCTTCGAGAGCTCGGTCGCCTACTGCGAGCACGTGCTGGAGCGCACCGCCGTGGTGATCTCGCCCGGCAGCGCCTACGGCCCCAGCGGCGAGGGCTGGTTCCGAATCTCGCTGACGACGCCCGACGAGCGTCTCGCCGAGGCGGTCGCGCGGTTGGCGACGCTCTCATGAGCCCCACCAACCTTTGCCGACGCTCCCGGGCCATCGCCGGTGGGTCCTAGAATCGAAGTGAATGGATCGCAGCCGCAACGGCCGTAGCGCCGTCACCCCCAGCTCGAGCCCGCCCGATCACATGAACGGGTCGGGGCCCGCGACCGTCCGCTCGCCCCGCGCCCGCCAGCGCGCCCTCTGCATCGCTGCGCTCCCCGACGCGGATGACAGCAGCGTTCGCGAGCTGGGCGAGCTGCTGCGCACCGCAGGCGTGGCGGTGGTCGGGGAGCTGGTGCAGCGCCGCGAGCAGCCCCACCCCAACACCTACCTCGGGCCGGGCAAGGTGGCCGAGGCCAAGCAGCTGGCGCAGGAGCTCGACGCGAACGTAATCGCCTGCGACGACGAGCTGAGTCCGCGCCAGGAGCGCAACTTGGAGGCTGAGCTTGGCATACCGGTAGTCGATCGCACCACCGTGATCCTCGACATCTTCGCCGCCCACGCCGCCAGCGCCGAGGGCAAGCTGCAGGTCGAGCTGGCGCAGCTGGAGTACAACCTCGCGCGCATGCGCGGCCTGTGGAGCCACCTCGAGCGCCTCGGCGGTGGGATCGGCACGAGGGGCCCGGGGGAGAGCCAGATCGAGACCGATCGCCGCCTCGCCCGCGATCGCATTGCGGCGCTGCGCCGGCGCCTGGAGCACGTGCGCGGCACCCGGGCGGTGATGCGCGCCGAGCGCGAGCGCGCCGCGCTACCTACGGTTGCGCTTGCCGGCTACACCAACGCCGGCAAGTCGACGCTGCTGAATGCGCTCACGGCCGCCTACGGCCGCGGCGGGCAGGCGGGCGCCGATCATCAGGCCGAGCGCGACCGGCGCGTGCGCGACCGCCTCTTCCACACGCTCGACCCAACCACGCGCACGGTGCAGATCGGCGGCCGCCCGCACCTCGTCACCGACACGGTCGGCTTCATCCGCAAGCTTCCCCACCAGCTGGTCGACGCCTTCGGCGCCACCCTCGAGGAGACGATCCGCGCCGACCTGCTGCTGCACGTACTCGATGCCTCAGCGCCGGAGAACGAGATGGAGGCGATGCGCCGCGCCGTCGAGGAGGTGCTGGAGGAGATCGGCGCCGGCTCCTCGCCGCGTGTGCTGGTGCTCAACAAGGCCGACCTGCTCGACGACCAGGCGCGTCAGGAGCTGCGTCTGCGCCACCCCGAGGCGGTGCTGCTCAGCGGTGTCAGTGGCGAGGGCATCGAGGAGCTGGCCGCCCGCATCGAGTCCGAGCTGCGCCACACGCTCTGCCCGCTCGACCTGCTCGTCCCCTACGCAAGCGGCTCCAGCCTCGCCGAGCTGCACCAGGTTGCGGGTGAGCTGGCGCGCCGCGACACCCCCGAGGGAGTCCGCGTCCGCGCGCTCGTCCCCGCGCGCCTGGCCCCGCGCTTCGCCCGCTTCGCGGTGGCTTAAAGACCTCGACCCGCCAGAGGCGGGTCGGATGGGTGCTGGAGGAGCGACCTCCAAACGACTGTCGAACTTCTACTGCGTACCTCAGATTCCGGCGGCATGGAGCGCACCGCTGTGGGCCTGGTCCTCCAGTGCGTCGTCGAGGGGCGCAAGCTCGGCGACATGGATCCCCAGCGCTGTTGCAATCAGCCAATCGGCGAACCAGATGTTCTTGGGCAACAGCGGGCCGTGCAGGTAGGTGCCGATTGTGTTGCCGCTGCGCGCGCCCTCGAACCCGCTGCGGCCGTCGTTGCCATGACCCTTCAGCACACGGCCGAGCGGAGCCTGGTCCGTACCCAGGTGGGTGCGACCGCCGTGGTTCTCAAAGCCCGCCAGGACTCCCTTCCCAGCTCCACCGAATGAGACCTCGATCGCGATGTTGCCGATCAGGCGGGGGGCGTCCTCGCGCACGGTGCGCACGGCGAGCAGCTCGACCCCTGGCAGCTGCTCGCCGGGCCCCAGCTCGTAGGAGCGGCCCAGTAGCTGATAGCCGCCGCACACACCCAATATCACCGCGCTCCGCGTCGCGGCGGCATGCAGCGCTTCGCTCTTGGTGGCGATCAGGTCCTCGGCGCATAGGCGCTGGTCGCGATCCTGGCCGCCGCCGAGATAGAAGAGGTCGTGGACTTCGCCGTCCAGCGGCTCGCCCAGCCCGCACGGGGTCAACCGAAAGCCGATCCCGCGCCAGGCACAGCGCCGTTCGAGCACCAGCAGGTTGCCGCGGTCGGCGTAGATGTTCATCAGGTCGGGGTAGAGCGCGCAGACGCGCAGGGTGCTCATGAGAGGGCGCTCTGTGTCTGCCCGCCCGCGCTCAGCAGCTCGCGCAGCGCCAGCATCGCGGTATATGTCGGCAGCGCGTACAGCGGCGCCCCGCCGGGCGGCGCATCGGCCTGTGCGGCGGATAGGGCGACGGCGAGCTCGGGCTGCACATGGATCCGCTCGGGCTCGAAACCCGCGTACTTCAGCCGCACCGCGAGCTCTGCCGCGCGGGTGCCGCTGCAGGTAACGCGTCGCAGGCGGCCAGCGAGCAGCTCGAAGTCGGCGTCCCAGATCCAGGAGACGTCGCGGCCGTCGGCGATGTTGTCGTTGAGCACCCCGAGCAAGTCGTGCTCGCCCTGCTCCAGCGCGAGGGTGCGCAGCACCTCGTTGGCGCCGGCGGGGTTCTTGACGAGCAGGATGCGCAGCTCGCGGGGGTGCTCGGGCGCGCCGATCATGACGCTCTCCGCGCGGCCGAACGCGGCGCGAGTGCTTTCGAGGCCCGCCACGATCCCGGCCAGCGGCACCTCCAGCGCATGCGCGAGCGCGGCCGCGGCGAGCGCGTTGTAGACGTTGTAGAGGCCCGGCAGTGGCAGTGCGACTTCGGCCTTGCCGCTGGGAGTGTGCAGCGTGAAGCGCGCCGCGCGCACTCCTTCAAGGCGCACATCGGTGGCAAGCACCGTCGGCTCCGGCCGTGCCTGGCCGCAGGAGGGGCAGCGGTAGTGGCCGAGGTGGCCGAGGTAGACCGCGTCGAACAGGTAGGGGGCGCCGCAGTTGCGACAGTGCTTGGCGTCGGCGGCGTGGGCCATGTGGGGGAGGGCGAGCGAGTCGTCCTCCACGCCGAAGTACACCGGCCCCGAGCCGCCTTGGGCGCTCCCAGCGGCCGCGGCCCCGTCCCCCGCGGCCCCCGCGCGCTCGCGGCCGAGGTCGGCCACCACAGGGTCGTCGGCGTTCAGCACGAGTCGCGCGTCGCCGCCAAGCACATCGCGCACCGCGCCGGCCCAGCTGTCGGCGATTGTCTCGAGCTCGCCGTAGCGGTCGAGTTGGTCGCGGAAGAGATTGCCGAGCAGCAGCGCGCGGGGGCGCAACTGCGCCGCGAGCTGTGCCAGCCACAGCTCATCGACCTCGAACAGCCCAAGCTCCCCATCGATTGCATCTCGACCGTGCGCGGCGGCGAGCAGCGTCGAGGCAATGCCCCCTGCCATGTTGGCACCGGCACGGTTGTGCACCAGCCGCACCCCCTCGCGTTCGAGGATCGCGGCGGCCATCGCGGCCGTCGTCGTCTTGCCGTTGGTGGCGGAGATCAGCACACTGCCGCCTACAAGACGGGAGCCGAGTAGGCCGACTGCGTCCGGCTGCAGGCGCATCAGCACCTTCCCGGGCACGCTCGTGGCACCGCCTCCGCGTAGCTGCGAGAGCGCGCCTGCCGCGCGGGCGAGCGCGAGCTTGGGGCCGAGCAGCACGCTCACGGGCCGTTGCTGGATGGCCTTGCGGCAGTGTCCGCGCCGACATCCCGAGGGCCGCCGTCGCGGGCACGACCTGTGCTCCCCAGCGGGCTGTCGGCTGGGACGAGCACCCGCACCGCGGCGGGCAGTACGCTCACGCGCAGCGGCAGCTCGCCGATCGGGTCGCCGTCGGCGTACAGCGTGAAGGGGCGGTCGGCGGTGATCTGAAGCTCGCGGCCGCGGAGCACGTGCACGGCGGGCTCGTGCACGTGCGTGCCTTTGAAGACCTTCGGCAGGATCCGCGTGAGGAAACGCAGCTTGGAGATCTGCTCGACGTAGGGGACGTCGAGCAGGCCGTCGTCGAGCAGCGCGTCGGGCGCCGCATACATGCCGCCGCCGTAGGCCTTCGAGTTGGCCGCGCCGACGCTGTAGCCGGTGAAGGTGTGCCGCTGGCCGTCGAGCACGAGCTCAAACCTTGCCGGGCGCCACGCCAGCAGCGTGCGCAGCGCGCCGTAGGCATAGACGAGGTTGCCAAGCCATGAGGGCGCTTCGTTCGCAATCCGGTTGGCGTCGGAGTCGAAGCCGCAGCTGGCGATGCCCACGAAGGTGTGCTCGCCGACGAGGCCGAGATCGAGCTCGCGCGCCACGCCGCCGGCGATCACCGCGCACGCGGCGATCGGGTTCTGCCCGATGCCGAGCACGCGCGCCAGGTCGTTGCCGCGCCCGCCCGGCAGCACGCCGAGGATCGAGCCGGGCACGGCGCGCAGCGCGTCGGCGGCGGCCCCGGCGAGCCCGTCGCCGCCGAGCGTCACCGCGAGCTCCTCGCGGCGCGCGGCCTCCAGCGCGAGCTCGCGCGCGTGGTCGAGGTCGCGGGTGTCCTCGCGGCGCACCTCGAGGCCGCGTGCGCGCAGCGCTGCCACCACGCCTGGCGCGGCGCGTCCAGCGCGGCCGCCGCCCGCGGCCGGGTTGACGATCAGGCACACGGAGATCCGGGCCGCTCCCCGGCTCACTTGCGGGGCGGCCGGCCCGGTGGTTGGGCGCAAATCGGATGCGGACACCGCGCAAGCGTAGTGGTAAGGCATGATTAAGATTGCGCGAAGAGTGCGCGCGGGTGGGGGTGAGCGCATCTAAGCTGGCGTCGTGTGCAGGGACCGGGAGCGCCCGAGGCGATGCGCGTGGTAAACCGCCTGCCGGCGGCCGTGGTGGCGTTGGCGGCTGCCGTTGGCATTGGCGGGTGCGGCACGAGCACCACCGCCACCGTGACCTCTTCGAACGCCAGCGCGAGCGCGAGCGGTGCGTCTTCGGTGGCGGGAGGCCCGAAGGGCGGCTGCACGCGTGCCAATGAGCCCGCGCCGCGCGGCCCCCAGCACGTGCCGCGGCCGACCGGCAGACTGGATCCGGCGAAGCGCTACGTGGTGACGCTCGCGACCAACTGTGGGGCGATCGCGATCCAGCTCGACGTCAAGCGCGCGCCGAAGACCACCTCTTCGTTCGCCTACCTCGTCAAGCGCGGCTTCTACGACGACCTCACCTTCCACCGGGTGGCGGCCGACTTCGTGATCCAGGGAGGCGACCCCAATGGCGACGGCTCGGGCGGGCCCGGCTACACGATCGTGGAGCCCCCACCCACCAACCTTCAATACACGCGCGGGACGGTGGCGATGGCGAAGACCGAGACCGACCCGGCAGGTGCGTCGGGCAGCCAGTTCTTCATCGTCACGGCGAGCGACACCGAACTGCCGCCGCAGTACGCGCTCGTGGGGAACGTGGTGGGCAGCATGACCGGCGTGAACGCGATCTCCAAGCTCGCGACGATCCCGCCGCAGGACGGCCAACCGATCCACCCCGTCGTGATCAGCCAGGCGACGCTGTCTGAGAGCTGAGGCCGCACGCCACCCACCGCGGTTGCGCTCCGCCGACGCTCAAGGCCACGGCGCCCACCGCTGGGCGCGAGCTCAGCTCTTGGCGGCGCGGGCGTTCGCGATCGCTTTCGCGCGCCGGCGCCGGCCGACCAAGGCCGCGATCGCGACACCGCCGGCAGCGACGAACAGCCCGAGCAGGACACCCGGCGCGAGGCCCAAGCCGCCGAACGGCAGCGCGACCAACTCGACGATGCCGAGCCCCACGGCCAGCAGCACGACGATCAGCGCCAGGATCAGCAGGATGCCGCGCAGGCGCGCGAGGATCCCGGCGGAGGCGGGGGGGAGAAGCAGGCCCATCGCGCGCAGCGCGAACATCTGCCGCCCGCTGGGGGGCTCCTGCCCGAGGCGCTGCACGGCATCGCGCAGATCGCCCGGGCGGCGCTCGGCTAGCGCCAGCGAGGCGTCGGCCATGCGCCGCAGCTGCATCCGCTCCTGGGGGCGGGCGGCGGCGATCGCGCGCTGGAAGTAGGAGCGAGCCTGGTCGGCGTCAAAGCGCTCGGCAGCACGCGCGCCGAGAATCGCCAGCGCTGCCGACTTGAACTTGGTCTCGGCCTGGAGCTCCTCGTCGGTGCGCTGCTCGAGCGCCTGGATCGCGTCGGCGGCGCCGCGCTGCTCGATCCGGATTTGTCGCTGCTTCGGGGGCATCGGCTGGGCATTGTACGGGCTCGAAGGCGCTATGCTCGGCCGAGGTCGATGCTTACGAAAAGGTCACGCGGCGTATAGCGGTCGTTACACAGTGCGCGCAACTCACTTCCACAGCAGCCCCGCCCTCCTCCTCCCTCTTACCGCCAAGGCAGCGCGGCTCGGGCCGTGCGCATGCGTGACGTTGGCGCTGCTCGTCCTGAGCATCGCGCCCTCGGCGCGCGCCAGCGCCGGGGCGAACCTGTTCGCCACGCCGACGACGACCGCCACCGGGGCCGCGAAACCGGGGACGGGCGCCGCGAAAGTGACAACCACACCCGCGGTGAAAGTCAAAACCACCGCGGCGCCCGCGGCTGCCACGCCGACGACGACGGCGACCACTGCGACGACCGCCACCACGGAAACGAACTCGGACACGAGCACCCCGATGATCATGGCGGTGGTGGCACTGTTCGTGGTGCTGGGCGGGGTCGCCTTCTACATCCTGCACGACGCGCGCTCGGTGGCGCCGGTGGTCGAGGGCGGTATGACCGGCGGCACCCGCAACCCCGAGGGGCGGCTGCGCAAGCGCAGAGCTCGGGCGAAGGCGGCCAGGCAGCAGCGCAAGCGCCACCGCAGGCGGTAGGAAAGAAACAGATTTGATGGGACGGCCCACGAGGGGCCGTCTGGGTTGGCGGGGGGCTGGGGGCGCAGCGAGGAGTCGAGTCCCCGGCCGCTGGCGCGCCGAATAGACTACTGGCGAGCCCTGACGCGCGTGGCGTCCCGTTTCGTGACGCGGATCCGAGCGGGGGAGGGCGGCGCGCTGCCGCCATGCGGCCCGCGCCTGGGGCCGCGGCCGGGAATTGGCCCGCGGGGGCGCCAGTGGCGGCGAAAACCGCCGGGGAGCGTTTTGCTGCCGCCCTCATCTTCGCCGGAGTCGGGCTTCTCGGCGGCGGCGCGCGCCTCCAGCGCGGCGTCGGAGCGGAAGGGAAACCACAGCATGAACGCGGCGATCGGCAGCTTGATCAACACCACCGCGAGGAACACGAACCAGATCCACGTGTGCACGTGATCGATGCTACTACGGCCGGCGCGCGCCGGCGCGCTCATTATCTAAGATCCCTGGCCCGCGACGTTGATGTGAACATGCGGGGGAAGATCCCCCAACGTTGATAAACGACGCCGGGCCGCGATGTTTATGCGAGCGACTCGCGTTTACTGCACGGCCACAAGACCGGGGCCGCGAGCGGGCGCGGGCTCGCAGGACAGGCACACGCCTCCGCGCTCGTGGTCGCGAAGCTCGCCGTGGCGCTTCAGGCGGCTGACGGTGGAGGCTACGACCGTGCGCTTCATGCCGGTCGCGGCGGCGATCTGCGTCGGCGTGATCCCGGGGCGCCGGCCGACGAGCTCGAGAATCACGCGCTTGTTGGCGCCCTTCGCCGCACGGGGAGCCGTGTTGGGTTCCTCATTGCCGCCGGCACGCGGAGCGCGGCGCGAAGCGCCCTGGTCGATCACCCCGAGCACGTCGCGCAGTCGCTCGGCCTCTTCGATCAGTGGCTCGATCTGCTGCAGCCGGCGTTCCGCGTTGAGGCGGATCTCGTCGAGCATCGAAGCGGCGAGGATCTCGCCGTCGGCAATTTGAGGGATCTCGCTATCCGAACTTTGCATAGGCCAACCATGATGCAGTTGACAACCGTTGTGACGAGGTTAGCGGATTTGGTAACAAACGGCTCGACCCGCGCTCTCGGCGCTGCTCTATGATCACCACTTGCAACGCATCGGCCGCGGCGATGCCCGCGGCGCAGCCAGCGACGACTACCGGGGAGCAGCCAAGCGATGAGCAACAGGACGTTCGTGATCGGCGTAGGGATGACGAAGTTCGACAAGCCGGGCACCAAGGACGGCGACTACCCCGACTGGGCGCTGGAGGCCGGCTCTAAGGCGCTGGCCGACGCCGGCATCGCCTATGACCTCGTGGAGCAGGCCTTCGCCGGCTACTGCTACGGCGACTCGACCTACGGGCAGCGCGCGGTGTACGGGCTGGGGCTGACCGGGATCCCTGTGGTCAACGTCAACAACAACTGCTCCACCGGCTCCAGCGCCCTGTGGCTGGCGCGCCAGGCGGTCAAGGGCGGTTTGATCGACTGCGGCCTGGCGATCGGCTTCGAGAAGATGGAGAAGGGCTCGCTGGGGATGAAGTACACCGACCGCACGCCCGCGCTCGACAAGCACATGGGGCGCATGATCGAGCTGCGCCCGCTGGAGGAATCGCCGTTCGCGCCGCAGATGTTCGGCAACGCCGGGCGCGATCACATGCAGAAATACGGCTCCGAGCCCGACCACTACGCGTGGATCGGCTACAAGAACCACAAGCACTCGGTCAACAACCCCTACGCGCAGTTCCAGGACGAGTACACGCTGCAGGAGATCAAGGACGCGCGCATGATCCACGAGCCGCTGACCAAGCTGCAGTGCTCGCCCACATCGGACGGGGCGGCCGCGGCGCTGGTCGCAAGCGAGCGCTTCGTCGACGAACACGGCCTGTGGGAGCAGGCGATCGAGATCGCCGGGCAGTCGATGGTCACAGACCTCTCCTCGACCTTCGACGACACCACCGACTGCATCAAGATCGTCGGCGCCGACATGACGCGCAAAGCCGCCCAGGAGGCCTACGAGGAGGCGCAGCTCGGCCCCGACGACATCCAGGTGATCGAGTTGCACGACTGCTTCTCCGCCAACGAGCTGATCACCTACGAGGCGCTCGGCCTGTGCGGCGAGGGCGAGGGCCACAAGCTCGTCGAGGACGAGGCGACCACCTACGGCGGGCGTTGGGTGGTCAACCCCTCGGGCGGGCTGATCTCCAAGGGCCACCCGCTCGGCGCGACCGGCCTCGCGCAGTGCTCGGAGCTGACGTGGCAGCTGCGCGGCAAGTCCGAGGGCCGGCAGGTGGAGGGCGCCAAAGCGGCGCTGCAGCACAACATCGGTCTCGGCGGTGCCGCGGTCGTGACGGTGTACCGCCCGCCAAACTGATCCTTACGTGATCGTAAGGTTGCTAGGTTGGAGGGGTGGCCGTCGCCTCCGCTCCACGCCTACCCGCCGATACCAACGATCGCTACAAGTGGATCGCCCTCTCCAACGTGACCCTCGGGGTGCTGCTGGCGACGCTCGACGGGTCGATCACGCTGATCGCGATGCCGGCGATCTTCCGGGGCATCAAACTCGATCCGCTGGTGCCCGCCAACAGCTTCTACCTGCTGTGGATGATCCTCGGGTTCCTGGTGGTGACGAGCGTGCTGATCGTGAGCCTCGGGCGGCTGGGGGACATGTACGGGCGGGTGCGGATGTACAACCTCGGCTTCGTCATCTACACCGCCGCCTCGCTGGTGCTGACCGTCGACTGGCTCACGGGCCAAGCCGGCGCCATATACCTGATCGTGTTCCGAATCGTGCAGGGCGTCGGCGCCGCATTTCTGCTGGCCAACGCCGCTGCGATCATCACCGACGCCTTCCCGGCCAACCAGCGGGGGATGGCGCTGGGCATCAACAACATCGTCGGGGTCAGTGGGATGTTCGTCGGGCTGGTGCTCGGCGGCCTGCTTGCGCCGATCGACTGGCGGCTGGTGTTCCTGATCTCGGTGCCGGTGGGGCTGTTCGGCACCGTGTGGGCCTACCTGAAGCTGCAGGAGCGCTCCACGCCCAAACGGGCGCGCGTGGATTGGGGGGGTAACGTCACATTCGCGCTCGGGCTGATCCTGATCATGGTCGCCGTCACCTACGGCATCCGCCCCTACGGCGGCCACGCCACCGGCTGGACCAGCCCCAAGGTGCTCGGCCTGATGGGCGCCGGCCTCGCCTCGCTGCTGGCGTTCGCGGTGATCGAGCAGCGGGTGGCAGAGCCGATGTTCCGGCTGCCGCTGTTTCGCATCCGCGCCTTCTCGTTCGGGACGCTCTCCACGTTCCTCTCGGCGATCTCGCGTGGGGGGCTGATGTTCATGCTGATCATCTGGCTGCAGGGCATCTGGCTGCCGCTGCACGGCGTCGACTACTCCGACACGCCGCTGCGCGCAGGCATCTACATGCTGCCACTGACCGTCGGCATGCTGATCTCCGGGCCGACCTCGGGCTACCTCTCCGACCGCTTTGGAGCGCGCTGGTTTGCCACCGGCGGGATGCTCGCGGCTGCCTTCAGCTTCGTGCTACTGAGCCTGTTGCCGATCGACTTCGAGTTCCCGGCGTTTGCGGCCATTCTGTTCCTGATGGGCGTCTCGATGGGGATGTTCGCCTCGCCCAACCGCGCCGCGGTGATGAACAGCCTGCCGCCCCAGCACCGGGGGGCGGGCGGGGGCATGAATCAGACCTTCCAGAACTCCGCCCAGGTGCTGTCGATCGGGATCTTCTTCACGCTGATGATCCTCGGCCTGGCGTCCAGCCTGCCGCAGACGCTCACCTCCGGCCTGAAGGCCCACGGCATCTCCGCCGCCACGGCCGCGAGCGTTGCGCACGTCCCGCCCGTGTCCGTCCTGTTCGCCGCCTTCCTCGGCTACAACCCGGTCGAAAACCTCGTCGGCGCGCACGCGCTCGCGGCGGTGTCCCCCGCCAACCACACCGCGCTCACCGGCCGCACCTTCTTTCCGCAACTGATCTCCGCGCCGTTCAGCTCGGGCCTGCACGAGGCGTTCGCGTTCGCGATCGTCGCCTGCCTGATTGCCGCCGGCGCATCGCTGATGCGGGGCGGCAAGTATCACTACGCGCCACCGGTTACGCCGGCCGCACCCGGCGGCGCTGATAGCACCGCGGAGGATGGGCTGGGCAGTGCTCACACCAACGGGAGGGCGCCGACCGGCGCGAATACCAATGGGCCAGCGCCAAGCCGGAGCGGTATTGCAGTCAGGCAGATCCCCACCCACACACCCACCAAGGAGGAGCAACATGCAGGTTGAGTGGTATGGCCAGTCGGCGTTTCGTCTCAGCTCGGCCGAGACGACGGTGGCGATCGACCCGTTCGGGGACATGTCTGCGCTCGCAAGCTCGCGCGGGATGGTGTTCGACTACCCGCTGATCGAGGGTGTGGAAGCGCAGCTGCTGCTGGTCACCCACGAGCACATGGACCACAACGGCGTGGAGGCGATCGGCGGCGATCCCACGATCCTGCGCTCGACCGCGGGCAAGCTGGAGTCGCCGATCGGCGACGTCACGGCGATCGCCTCCGAGCACGACGAAGCGGCCGGCACCGAACGGGGGCCCAACACGATCTTCGTGTTCGAGCTCGACGGCGTGCGCGTGGCGCACTTCGGCGACTTCGGCCAGAGTGAGCTGCGCCCCGAGCAGGCTGCGGCAATCGGCAAGGTCGATCTATTGATCCTGCCGGTGGGCGGCGGCCCCACGATCGGCGCCGAGGGCGCCGCGGCGATCGTCGAGCGCCTGGCGCCGCGCTGGGTGGTGCCGATGCACTACCGCACGCCGCGGATCGGCTTCCTCGAAACGGCCGACGCCTTCCTCGAGCGCCACCCAAACGTGCACCGCCTCGACGGCGCCACCTTCGACACGTGGGAGCTGCCCGAGGCGGAGGGTCCGCTCGTGGTTGTGCCCGCTGTGCCGTGAGCGGCGCCGGAGCTGGGGTCGGCGCGTGTGACACCCGAGGTGCCCCGGGGACTTCGGGCGACCGATCGTCGTGGCACGGTGGCGGCGCGCCGCGTCCATGGGGTCCGCTACGCTGTAGGCGGCAGGGCACCTCGGCAAGGAGACCCGCATGAGACTCCCGATCGTAGTGGCAGGCATGGCCGCAACCGGCCTGCTGGCCGGCGGCGTGCTGGTGCTGGCGGCCGAGGCCGAAACGACCTCGAGCTCCACGCCGCAGACGAGCGCGCCGTTACGCACCGTGAGCGTCGAAGGCGTCGCCAAGGCTCCGGTCGCCTCGACGGCGAGCAGCGAAGCCGCGATCGCCGCCTATCGCCAGGCGATGGCCGCCGCGATCACCGACGGCCAGGCTAAGGCGCAGTTCCTCGCCGAAAAGGCCGGCGCCACGCTCGGGCAGGTGCAGAGCATCGCCGAAGGCAATGGCTACATCCAGTGTTCAGGCGAAGTCGAATACGAAGGCGCCCAGCCCGACTTCGGCTCCGGCTCGATCATCGCCCGCGCAGTCTCGGCCCCCGCTGCGGCCCCTGCGCTCGAGAAATCGCACAAAGCCAAGCCGCCCGCCAAGCACCACAAACGGCGCACCGCCAAGAAGTCGGCCGTCGAATCGTGCGCGGTCTCCACCCAGGTCGCGCTGGTCTACCAGCTGGGCTAAGCCACCGGGTGCGACGGTAGGCCGCCCGCACGACGTGCGCGTCTGCCGGTCATCGCCGCAACGCGGCGGCGACTACCCCGCGCGCTCGGCAGCTCGCAGGCCGCGGAGCGTCCACAGCGTGAAGACGCAGATCAGCGCCACGGCGCAGACGTACGCCAGCGCGGTGTGGTTGTGCACGCCTGAGATCAGCCCGCGACCGGAGTCGAGGAAGGCGGTCGCGGGGTTGACCGATGCGACGGCGTGGATCCAGCCGCGCAGCAGCGGCAACGGCACGAAGACCGGCGCGAGGAAGAGGATCAGGAAGACCGGGGTCTGCATCAGCGGGCCGGCCTGGATCGTACGGAAGCGGAACGCCACGCCGGCAGCCCAGCCGAAGCCGACGAGGACGAGTAGCGCCGCCAAGCCGTAGAGGCCGAACATATCGACGCCGTCGCCGGTGATCTGCATGCCGGCGAGCAGCGCCACGCCGGTCACCACGGTGAGCGTGATCGTCGCCCGCGTGAGCGCCACGAGCGCGTAGCCAAGGGCGACGCCGCGGCGGTTGCCGGCCGCGAGCATCAAACGCCGCGCGAAGCCGCTCTCGAAGTCGAAGGCGATCGTGAAGCCGGTGAACAGCCCGCTGAACATCGAGGCCTGCAGCAGCACGAACACGAACTGAAAGGCGGTGTAGCCGGCGGGGAAGTCGAAGCCGGGCACCGATCCCAAAGCGGAGAGGCCACCCGCGAAGCTGGCGAGGAAGATCAGGGGAAACACGAGCGAGGGGATCGACAACTCGGGCCGGCGCACGTAGGTGTGCACGCCGCGCCAAGCGATCGCCCCGGCGACGCCCCAGATGGTGCTGCGCGGCGGCTGCTCGTGTGGGGTCGTCGGCGAGGAGAGGGGAGACCCGCCCGCGCCGGGAGTGGTGTCCGTCGCGGCGTTCACGTTCGCTGCAGCCTTGTGCGCATTGCCCATTGCACCGCGAGCAGCCCGAGGACGAGCAGCCCGATCGCGACGCCGAAGCCCCGCAGCAGCGCGGTCTTGTCCCAGCCGAAGATGTAGAGGCTGCGGAAGCCCTCGATCAGGTAGGAGATCGGGTTCCACGTGGCTACCGTGTGAAACCAGGGGGTCTTCAGCAGCGAGCGGGGGAGGTTGGAGGAAGAGAGGAAGATGAACACGAAAAACAGCGGGAATAGGCCCTGCACGGCTTCGCTCGAGCCGGTGCGCAGCGCCGCGACGCAGCCGAACGAGGAGAAGGCGAGCGCGGTGAGCGAGCCGAGCACGATCACCACCAGCGCACCGCCGAGGCCGGCGTCGAGGTGGGCGCCAACGACGACGCCGAGCAGGATGTACACCGCCGACTGCATCGCCCCCAGCGCGGCGACGCCGACGAGCAGCCCGGCGATCAGCGAGACGCGCCGCAGAGGAGTGAGCGCGAGGCGGTTGAAGAAGCCGGTCTCGATGTCCTCGGCGAGGTTGGTGCCGGTGTTGATCAGCGAGAACATCGCCCCCTGGATGAACGCCACGGCGATCGCGAAGGACACGTAGGAGTGCGTGGGAAAGCCCGGAAGCAGCGTGGCGGCGTGCAGCCCGCTGGCGTTGATGATCAGCAGGATCGCGGGGAAGAAGATGATCGGGAACATCTGGAAGGGCTGGCGCAGCGTCTTCAGCACCGAGCGCTGGGCGAGCGCGCCCACCTGAGTGATCAGCGAAGGGCTCATGCAGAGAGGGGCTCGGGGGCCGCCTCGTCGGCATCATCGTCCTCCGCAGCACCCTCCAGCGAACGGCCGGTCTTGGCGAGGAAGACGTCGTCGAGCGTGGGGGAGTGCAGGCGAAGATCGGCCACCTGCAGGCTCTCGGCGTCGATCGCGCGGACGATCTCCGCGAGGTCGCCGGCGCCCCGGGGCAGCCGCACGGCGACGCCGTTGCTCGCCGCCGCGGCGGACTCGCCGAAGCGCGCCAGCACCGCCGCCAGCCGCTCGCGCTCACCGGGGTCGTGGGGGACCGCTTCGACGGAGGGGCGCCCGATCGCGGCCTTCAGCTCGGCGGGCGTGCCCTCGGCGACGATCCGCCCGTGGTCGATGATCCCGACGCGGTTGGCGAGCGCGTCGGCCTCCTCGAGGTACTGCGTGGTGAGGAACACCGTCACGCCATCGACCGACAAGCGCCGCACCTCATCCCACAGCGCGGCGCGGCTCTGCGGATCCAACCCGGTCGTTGGCTCGTCCAGGAACAGTAGCCGCGGCCGGTGCACCAGCGCCAGCGCGAGGTCCAGCCGGCGCTTCATGCCGCCGGAGTAGCCGCCCACCTTGCGCTCGGCGGCCTCGGTGAGTCCCACCTGCGCAAGCAGCTCGCGTCCGCGCGCCTCGCGTTGCGGCTTGGCCAGTCCGTGCAGCGAGCTCTGCAGACGCATGTGCTCGCTGCCCGTCAGGAAGGGATCGAGGGCCGAGTCCTGCAGCGAGGCGCCGATCACGCGCCGCACCTCGGGGCCGTGATGCACGACATCCAGCCCCGCCACCCGCGCCGACCCGGCCGTGGGCGGCAGCAGGGTCGTCAAGATCAGTGACGTGGTCGACTTGCCCGCGCCGTTTGGACCAAGAAACCCGTAGATCTCTCCGGGCGCCACGCGCAGATCGATCCCATCGACGGCCCGTACGCCGCCCTTGAAGTCGCGGACGAGGCCTTCGACCTCGATGCCGTTGTCGTTCTTCTCAGCCATTGAGGCTTCTGACCTTAGCGAGCGTGCCCCGGCCTCTGAATAGGCCTGATTACGACGCCTGCCGAACAGGTGTTCCCGTCCGGCGCCGGAGATAGGGTGGTGCTCGTGCAGAACCGCACCCTTGACTCTTCCGATCTGCGCAAGGCTCGAGGAGCCTTTTTCACGCCTCCCGCCATCGCTGACTTTTTGGCGCGCTGGGCCATTCGCGGCCCGGACGATCGAGTCATGGACCCGACGTGCGGCGAGGCGGTCTTCCTGCTCTCCGCGGCTGCGCGACTGAAAGCGCTAAACGCAGGACCGACAGCGATCTCGCGGCAACTGACGGGAGTCGACCTGCACCGGCCCTCGCTCAAGGCTTCCGCGGCGCTGCTCGCCGCGGAAGGAACTGGCGCGAACTTGGTGCGCTCGGACTTCTGCGATCTCCAAACGCCAGCGCAGGTGGGAGATCGGGTCGGCTGGCAGGACGCGGTGATCGGCAACCCACCGTTCGTGCGCTACCAAGAGCACCGTGGGACAGTCCGCAAACGTTCGGCCGCTGCCGCACTGGCCCAGGGCGTACGCCTCTCCGGCCTCGCATCATCTTGGGCGGCGACACTCGTACACGCCTCGGCATTTCTGAAGCCGGGAGGACGTCTCGCGATGGTGCTTCCCGCAGAGCTGCTGACTGTTGGCTATGCCGAGCCGATCCGGCGCTGGCTTCGCGCCCGGTTCAGGGTCGTCAACCTGGTGATGTTCGAGCGGCTGCAGTTCCGCGACGCCGACGAGCAGGTGGTGCTGCTCGTGGCACACGGCACCGGTCCCTGCGCTCCGTTCTGCATCTACCACGTCGAGGGTGCCGACGATCTCGCCGATCTTCACCCCCTCGACCCCGTGGGCGCCACCCCTGCGGCCGAGGGCAAGTGGAGTGACCTGGTGTTGTCGCTCGACGTGCGGCAGCTTTTCGAGTCGGTTGCGCTCGAGCGCATGGCTCGCCTCGACAGCTACGGCACGCCCGAACTGGGAACCGTCACCGGCGCCAACAATTACTTCGCGATCTCCGACATCACACGCAAGAGGTATGCCATTCACGAGCGACACCTCAAGCCCATTTCCCCGCCCGGCACCCGACACCTGAAGGGCTTGGCCTTCTCCCAAACCCAGTGGGAGGACCTGAAGCTCGCGGGAGAGCGAGTGTGGCTTTTGCATCCACAGGCCAAGTCGCGAAGCAAGGGCTTGAGCAAGTACATCGCCCACGGCGAAGCGGCAGGAGTGCCCGATGCCTACAAGTGCACGGTGCGTGACCCTTGGTGGCGTCCACCCGCGGTGTCCGCTCCCGATCTTTTCTTTACATATATGTCCCATCGCTACCCGCGTCTGATCGAGAACGCCGCTGGGACGACCTTCTTGAACTCGATGCATGGGGTACGCCTGAAAGCAGACGCGCCAAGCCTGGCACGCGAGGCACTGCCGCTCCTCGTGCTTAACTCGGCTTCGATGCTCGGTGCCGAGGTGATGGGTCGCTCATACGGAGGAGGCATCCTCAAGATGGAGCCACGCGAGGCCGCCGGGCTCCCGGTTCCACCGCCACAGGCGCTGCGCGAGGCGTGGCGTATGCTCGCAAGACAACGCTCGAGCCTCGATGCCGCGCTCAGGCGCGGTGAGTAGTGGAGCGTGGTGGCGGAGGTCGATCGCCGGCTGCTCAAGGGGGCGATGGGGCTCAGCAATGATGAGGTGCTCGCGATCCGTGACGCCGCCACCCTCCTGCGCGCCCGTCGAACTCGGCAGAGTGATCTGGATGGCCAGAGCACCAAAGCCTGACGTACTTGCCGAGCTTGACCACCTTGTTGCCGCCGGAGGCACCGACGTGCCGCCTTGGCGCAAACCGGACGCGGCGAGCGACGATCACGAGCGGAAACCGGCTGCAGCCACCCGAGCTGCGGAGCTATGTCAACCGAGTTGCCCAGGCCGTGCCCGGCATCTCCGAAACCAAGGTACTGGGGCGTTTCTACAGCAAGCAGGTTGACGCGGTCGTGCTCTCCGATTGGCTACGCGGGCCGGATGTTCTCGTATCGGGCAAGACGCAGTTCAGCTCTTATCTCAACAACAAGAACAATCGCTACGAGGAGGCCATCGGCGAGGCCCACAACCTGCGCGACCGCTACCCCTTGACCGCGATGGGCTTTGCGTACCTGGTGCGTAGCAATGTGTTCGAAGGCGGCGCGTACGAGCTGCTCCGCGACCTTCTCGTGCGACTCCGCCGGCCAGACGGTCCCTTCGATGGCACGGTGCTACTGGTGGCCGACTGGGACGGGGACAGCGCGAGCCCCAAGCTCCATCGGGTCGAGGATCCCGCACCGGCTCTGGCTCTTCCTCGCTTTTTCGAAGACTTGCTGGATGCCGCGATGTCCTACACACCAGTCGATATCCATGAGCAGGTGCGTGCTCTCAAGCACGCATAGCCGACTCTCGAGGGCGGGTGGGCAGTCCGTCAGGACGACGTGTCGAGGTATGCCTTGACCAGTGCCCGCGGCGCCCGTGCAAGCCACGCCTCGATAATCACTTCGCGCAATTCGTCGAGCTCAATGTGATCCAAACGCACGAGGATTGCGGGATACCCATCGAAGTGAGAGGTTGTGAAGTAGATGCCGGGGTCGTCAGCAAGCAGCGCCTCCTTCGCGCCGAGGTGCTCGACTCTGGCACCGAGGATCGGCCCGTCCGGCGCCGCGTCCCCAAGCTCCTCGACTTCTTTGGCGCGCAGTGGCCGCTCCCAAACGAACAGCTTGTCCTTCACGCGCCACTGGCAGACGCCGCGTGAGTCTCGCTCGTGGGTCTCCGGCAGTGCCAGCGCGAGCTGCCGCACGTTCTCCCAGGTAGCCACACGGCATCACGATATCTGGCGAGACGAGCTTCGTGTGCGACGTGAAGATGGCCGTGGCCGGTGCGGGGCCGTGGTCCGTCGGTCGATCTCTTTAGGCGGTGACCGGGCCATCGATCGATTTAGGTTTACATAACATCCATTATCGAGCGTAGGGAGGTAGTGTCTCAGTTTGAAAAATGCGTGTCCGCTCGGGCATCGCAGCGTCTACGCTGCTGGGCATCCATAACCAGCGGCCCCGGCGCGGGCGCGAACCCAACGCCGGGACCTAGACACAAGGAGAGTTGACCTCCCTATGCCTGACGAGAACCCTACCCCTGATCCCGTCGCCGAAGCCAACGCGATCGAGCGCGACGTGCTCTACTTGCTCACCAGCGAGTACGACCTGCCGATCTGGTCCGTGTGGGACCTCGCCCGCGCGACCGGACGCGGCAAGTGCGTCAAAGACACCATCCGGTCCCTGCGCATCAACGGCCTGGTCAACCAGACGAGCGACGGTCACGTGTTCGCCACGCGCGCCGCGTTCCGCATGGTCCAGATCGTCGGCCAGGTCGTCTGACGACCGCAAGGGCGCCACGTCGCAGGCCGGGCGTGGCGCCCCCTTCGCTGGTACGCTCAGGTCGTGCCCGACCGCTCACGCAAACGCCCGCGCGACCCGAACCAGCTCGCCAAGCTCATCGTGGACATCGCCACCGGCGAGGTCGAGGACACGCCCCCCGACGAGGGGAAGGACCCCGCAGCGGTCGCGCTGGGGCGCAAAGGCGGCTTGAAGGGCGGGAAGGCCCGCGCCGAGATGATGACGCCGGAGGAGCGCAGCGAGGCTGCGCAAAAAGCGGCCTTGGCGCGCTGGGCCAAGGGACGAACTGCGTAAGATGCGATCTAGGAGCGCGGGTCAGTAACCGGGGGGCGTGCCGTCCGCTGGGTTTAAGAAGATCTGCGTGTCCACGATGCGGAGGTTGTGATGTCGGTGGTGGTGCAGGAGCGGCTGGTGGAGGTAGAGGCCTCG
>Ga0302325_10001165_pt1 | contig 68431 bp, 59 predicted proteins | sample Palsa_T0_2_FD_201948 | JGI IMG/M metagenome (GOLD analysis project Ga0302325, IMG submission 201948) | Peat permafrost microbial communities from Stordalen Mire near Abisko, Sweden - Palsa_T0_2 | ecosystem: Environmental > Terrestrial > Soil > Palsa > Peat permafrost | place: Sweden: Abisko...
CAAGTGCGCCCCGATCTCGTGATCGCAGTCTTCGATTAACTTCTGGTAGCTGCGATAGGCTGCCAGCGATTGCTTCAGGGTAAACAGATGCTCGTGACGGTAGTCGCCCACCAACGACTTCGCGATCACTTCCTCGCTCGCCTTGATCGGCTCGCCGCGGAGCTTGGCCAGAATTTGCGGATTGTGTTCCCCGGCCAGAATCGCATCCACGATGGCCAATCCAGTCTGCCCCACAATGTCGCTGATAACATGGTGCAATTGGAGATTCATCTGATCCAGCGCTTTCTGCATATGGTTGACGTGCGTGGCGGCCATCTGCACCAGGCTCTCCCGGTGCCGTAGGAGGGACCGCACCGCACACACTTCCTGATCGGGACGATAAGACGCCTTCAGTAACCCGACCGAATGCAAGAACTGTAGCCATTGACAATCGCAAACATCGGTTCGTCGTCCCGGCACGTTCTTGACGTGTCGCGCATTGACCAAGCACACTTCAAAGTCCCGGGACTCCAGAATCTGGAACAACGGAATCCAGTAGACTCCCGTCGATTCCATGGCCACCGTTTTGACGCCGCACTGCATTAGCCAGTCGGCTAATGCGTATAGATCCTGCGTGAAGGTGGGAAAGGATCGAACGTTCCCGGCAGCGCGATCCGCCGGAACCGCCACGAAGATTTCCGTTGCGCCAATGTCGATTCCGGCCGCGTCGGGCCGCATGACTGGCAACGCGGCGCTATTCGTCTTGCTGCCCTGCTTACGCTTTCTCGCCATCGATATTCTCCTTGGGCGAGCAGTAGACGGCCCGAGCCGCGCAAAAACGGGCACTCTTCTAAACGGGATCGTCGCGAGCTGAATTATCAACTCCCGAACGTCACCAGTGCGTTGAGCACGAGAACTCGGAATCAGGCTAGCTTAGCTACCGGGCTTGGCAGCTCCATTGCTCGGCCGACCTTAGCTGCCGCCGCCTGCTCGCAATTGCGATCATAACTCCTGCTCCCGTTCCTCGCCTGCAATGACCCGTTCGACGGGTCCCCGGGCTAGCTTAGCTAAGCTAAGCTAGTTGCATAAATTGGCGTCGTCGATTTTGGGAGACCGCTTGCTAACGCGCGCGGCTCTGAAAGGGTTTCCGAGCCGCGACCGTGAGGGAGCGGTGTACGGTAATTTTCGCAATCAAGTACTAGTTCTTGGCTTTGCTCAGCTTGCGGAAGTAATCGGCCACTGCGTCGGAGTAGCCTGGCGGCACGGTGTCGGTGCCGGCGCTACGCACCTGATCGGAATTCTTATCTTCCAACTTGCGGCGCAGCTCCAGCTCCAGGCGCTCCATCTCGGGCAGCACCTCGTGGCTCAGCCGTTGCGACAACTCGGCGTCGTTGGTGGAGTAGCCCGGATTCAGGGCGCGCGACAGATTGGAATAATCGCCGGCCACGTCCGGGTTTTGCCGGACAAAATCGCGAAGCTGGTTCAGATCGCGGAGCGATTCGCGATAAGCCTGTTCGATGGGCAGCGGTCCATCGGCCGCGTAGCCGTTGCCGGGCGTCACCGGTCCGCCGCCGCCAAAGGGCGCATAAGCGGAATTGGGGCCGGTCTGGCCGCCGTTACCGTTTTGCCCGGATTGCCCCTGCTGTCCGTTCTGTCCCTGTTGCCCATTCTGTCCCTGTTGCCCATTCTGTCCCTGTTGCCCATTCTGCCCTTGTTGCCCATTCTGACCTTGCTGCGACTGGCCGGCTTGCTGCCCAGCCTGCTGTCCCGGCTGTCCTTGCTGAGATTCCGCGCCATTACCGCTTTGATTACCACGCTGGAGTGGATTGGATTGACGGCCTTGACCCGGCTGGCCTAGGCCGGGCTGCCGGCCTTTACCCTGCTGGCCTTCGGCCAGCTGCTGCATCCGGCTCCGCATGGCTTCCACGCGCGCTAAGGCTTTTTCAAGATCCTCATTATCGCCGCCGGGGCCTTGTCCCGGTTTGCCGGATTGCTGGTTGGCGGCCTGTGCCTGCTGCAGTTGATCGCGCAGATTGCTCAGCCCCTGGCTGACATTGTTTTCTCGCACCCACGCCGAGGATCCGTAACCTTGCCGAATATACTGCGCGTTCTGGCGCATGTGCATCTCGAGCTCGTTCTGCTGCGCCTCACCCAACGCTTCGCGCAGTTTGTTGCCCGCCGGATTTTGCGCTCCGGCCATGCTACGCGCGGTGTCTGAAATTCCCTGCTCCAGCTTCTTGAGCTGGTCGGCCATGGCGTTCTTTTCGCTAGCGAGGCGCTCAGCTTCCTGCTGATTCTGGAGTCCGGGAGCGCCGAAGCGCGGATTCTCGCTGCCCGAACTGCCGATCATTTTCCGCAGGCGATTCTGAGCATCGGCTTCGTGCTGGGCAAGCTGGCCGGCTTGTTGCGCCAGATCGTCGAGCTGCTGCGAGGAGTTCTGATGCTCCATCCCGTTCAGGATGTCGCGCGCCTCCTGCAAACGGTCGGCGGCGCGGCGCTGTCCAGCGGCGGTCTGTTCGGGACTGCCATTCTGCTGGCTCTCGGCGTTCTGCATGTCCTCGGTAGCTTTCTTCAACCGGTCGAGAGCTTGTTGCAGCTGCGGCGAGGCGACGGAGCCAACGCGGCCGGCGCTGCCCGCCGATTGGCCAGACTGTCCGGATTGTCCCGACTGCTGGCTGGATTGCTGGCCTTGCTTTCCTTGTTGCCCTGGCTGGCCCTGCTGGCCCTGCTGACCCTGCTGCCCGCTTTGTTGTTGCCCCCTTTGTTGTTGGGACGAATCACCGCGCTGCAACTGCTCCATTTGTTTCTGAAGCTGCTCGGCTTCGCGCCGCAACATTTCCTGCTCCCAGCGTTGCCGGAAGGGTTGCTGCTGATCCTTATTAGCCGCCAGTTCCTGCTGCCGGCGCGCCAGTTCGGCGAGCTTTTGGAGCGCCTTGTCGATTTCCTGCGCGCGGCTGTCGGAAGCGGACTGCTGTCCGGTTTCATACTGATTCTTCTCGCGGTCCAGTTCGAGATCGGCCAAATTTGCCAGATCGCGACCCGCGCCGCCCGCGCCACCACCCCCGCCGCCTTGCGTTCCGAAGGCAACCTGAATGTCACGGAAGGTGGCTTCGGCGCGCAGTGCCGCTTGCAGCGCCTTCTGTTCCAGCGGCATGGCCTCGTTCCACTTCTGGCCGTGGATTTTTTGTGCCGACCCGATCATGGCCTGCGAAGCATCCTGCATTTCCTTGCCGAAGCTTTGGAACTGCGGGTTGGCGTCGGCGAGTTCACGCGCCTTCATGCGATCGGCCAGCGATTTGGCCTGCGCGGCCAGCTTCTCCTCCTGCTCGGCCAGAAATTTCGCGTCGTCGGCTGCGATGGAGGGATCTTTGGAACCATTCTTATATTCGTTCCAGGTGGCCGCGATCATATCTTTTTGGCGCTGCGAGATCTGCTGCTCGTCGTCCCCGCCGCCCATGCCGCCGCCCCCGCCGCCGGATTGGGCCTGCGAATAATTCCGTTCAAAAGGCTCCGCCTGGATAAAGTAAATATCAGTCTTTGTGGTATTGCGGGCGTCTTTGGCGTCGGCATAGACGCTGACCAGATCGCCGGGCGCCAGCTTGTAATCTTCGAGTGACAAGACATATTTGCCGCTGGCTGTTTTGGCGCCTTTTTGCGGTAGCAACTGCACGGTTTTTTCCGCGCCGCCGTTAACGGAGTAATGCAACGCAACTTCGTTGAGCGCGAAGTCGTCTTCGGCGTTTACCGTGACGGTGACTTCTTCAATCGGATTGACCTTCGCGTCGCGGCCAGGCCGGTCGATCTTCACGGTGGGCGCGTTATCCTTGCGCGCTTCAATAAAGAAGTCTTCGCTCAGGCGCACGTTCTCGCCGCGATCGATGGCCGCGATGTGATACAAGCCGTCTTTAGCGAGCGTTACGCGGGCCGTAGCCCAGTTTCCGTCCTCCGGTTTCGAAGCGGGCGGTTTCGAAGCGGGGGATTTCAATTCGATCTGCTGGTTGTCGCTCAGCATCAGCACGCCCTTGCTCAACGGGCGATCGGTCAGAACGGCGACCTCGGCTTCGGTGCCCTCGACAGCCCGCAAATCGCCGCCGGGATCTTCCACCGAATCCTTCATGCCGGTCCAAGATGGATAGTGATAAGTGACGCGGATCTTCTTAATGCTGGGAAGATCGGCCACACGCAGGTTATAGTGCTTCGACTCAACCGCGCCCGCCTGGACATAATACTCGACATTGTCGGCCAGGCTGGAGAACAGGAATTCGTACGTGGACGCGCCGGGCGACGGCAACATATCCACCTGCTCCCACTTCGAGGCGCCGCGATACTGAGCGAACAACCGCACCTTGGGAGAATCGAATCCCAGGAGTTGAGCGGTAACTAACTGGTCCGCCTTGCGGCGCACGGTGCGATCGCCGGGCGTAACCGCGATGTCGTAGAAAGCGACGGCGCCGGACTTGGGCGCGCCGGCCCACAGCAACGACGTTCCATAACCCAGGTAGCCCGGACCTGCGTTGATCAGCCACAGCAACACGGCTACGGCGAGAGCGGCGGAGGTCAGGAATCCGATGATGGGGCCGTTAGAGGCCAGACGCTCCGGCTCGCTCGATTCGGCGACGCGCATGGTGTCGGCGGCCAGCAACTGCAGGAACGGGTCCCGAGAGTTGGGCTTCTCGGCCAACGTGAGCAGGCGCTCCTGGAACTCGGGGAATTTTTGTTCGGCCTTCCGAGCCGCGTTGCGCCGATTCAGGTTGAACAGAGGAATAACCAGGCCAAACGCGATGGCGATGGCGACCGAAAGAAATAGAAGAATGCGCGCCGTTAACAGGCTGGCCGGCGAGAAGGCGTAGCGGTTGACGATCCAGACCAGCAGGACCGTGATCACCAGGGCCGAGACGGTGACGAGCGAAGTTCCCTTGGACAGCGCCAGGAAGCGCAGGCGCTTTTCCAGCCGCTGAAGGTAGCCATTCAGTTGGTCGAGAGCGTTCAAGCGACCTCCTTGTCCACCGAAAGATATCGGCTCGCGAATACTGATTCAATTATCGCGATTATCAGCACCAGTAGCAAAGCGTAGCGCCACAGGCTCCAGGGCCGCGGCTGGGTATCGGCCGAGCCATCGCCGGTGGGCGTGCCTGAACCGAGCCCGGTGTTCTTCCACAAGGCCAGCGTCTCCGGCGGGATCGGCGTCAAATCGGACTCGCGGCGGTCGGCGTGAACCGCGACCATTTCCTCGCGGCCGTTAGCGCGGTGAATCTCGTAAAAGCCCTCGTGCGTCGCCTGGAAGGTCTGCGTGGTGGTGGCATCGGTGAGCGACAAGGGATGAGAGCCATCCGGCTCCGTTACATCGATAGCGGCGCCGCGCTCCTTGGCCGATCGCAATTCAATGTAAGAATCCACCGCGACGTTGGTGGAACTATCCTGCTGCCCGCCCAGATAGCGCGCGGTTTCTTCGACGAAAGGAACAAAGGACGCGTGCAGCGGCAGGTCGTTCCCGATTTTGTCGAAGGTAGAGGTGAACACGATCACGCGGCCTTCGCCCACCTGCTTTTCGAGCAGCAACGGCAGTTGATTGGTGAGGCGCGCGATCACATGGCTCTGGCCGGGGTCCACCTTGATCACCTGATAGAACTTGACGCCGTCGAGCTTGTTAGCGCGGCGCAGCGTGGGATGCTCGGCATCCGCCGACGCGACAGTTTCAAAGCGCGATTCGCTGAGCGAGGCGTAGCTGGACCCTTCGATAACTTCGTTCGAGACCGGAACGTGCGTGAGCGCGGCCGAGAGCGGCCCCAGAGCGATCAACAGCGAGCTGCCGCTCGAAACGTAAGCGCGCAAGCTGTTTTCAAAACCGGCGGACAGCATGCCAACGTCGCAAAGGACCACGAAGGCATACTTGGACAGGGATTGATTACCCGCCTGCTCAACCGCCAGCGGTTCGAGACTGAAGCCCGCTTCGGAAACGGATTCGAGCGCGGAGCGGTAATACAGCTCGTCGCCATTCTCGCCCGCGGGATGCAGAAACAGCACGGGGTGAGGGTCGGTTCGTTCAATCGCGAAATCGAACCGGTCGTCTTCCCGCAGGGAATCGCCGGGCTCGATGCGAATCTCGCCTTTGTGGAAGCCGTGCGGCGAATCGAGCGACAGGAATTCGACCGAGGCGCGGCCGTTGGCGGGAACGTCCACGGATTTGCTTTCGAGCACTTTGCCATCGAGCGCGAGCGATACGGTTCGCTTGGCGGCCGGCGTATTGGAGCCCGCGACGACGGCCTGAACGCGGACTTTTTTCGGATCGTAGATCTTGGCGGGCGCGGTGACGCTCTCCACCATCCAGTTGGGATCGCTGGAGTCGGCCACCGAATGAAACACCAGCTTGGTATCGGTCGCGAGGCGCAGGTCGGCGAAGGCGGGCGGCATCGACGATTTCTGCATATCGCTCGCAAAATGCACCTCGAGCGGAATGCGCGACGTCTGGGAGATGGTGCGCAGCGCGCGCGCCAGCTCGCCGAACGAACTCTGTTCGTCGGAAGGCTGGATGCCTTGGATGGCGGCCTTGAGCTGATTGGCGTCTTCGACCGGTTGCGTCAGGAAATGCACGCGCGATCCCACGGCCAGCACTTGCCCGCGCTCGCCCGGATTCAGCTGGGAGAGCGCGTTAATCGCGGCCTGTTTAGCGCGGGCGAGATGATCGTCATACCGCATGCTGAACGAATTGTCCACCGCGATGACGAGCATCTTTCTACCACCAGTGGCGCCGCCAGAGCGGCTGACAAAAGGATTGGCGAAGGCCAGCGCGATCAACAGCAGCAAGGCGACGCGCAACGAGAGCAGCAACAGATAACGCAGGCGGCGATGCTTGATGGAGCTTTGCGTTCGCCGTTCGAAGAACATCAGCGAGCTGAAGGGATGCGGCGTGCTGCGGTATTGGCGCAGCAGGTGGATCCAGAAGGGCAGGCCGATGGCCACCGCGCCGGCCAAAAACCAAGGGGCCAGGAAACCCACGGCTACCTTCTCTCCTTCACGCTATGCGTTCGATAAATCGCAGTGGGGCGGACGCCATCGTCCGCGCCGGACCCCTGGTCCGGCTCCGCAAACACACGATAATGTGAAGCCGACGCGGGCGTCGGCTGCGGTCCAGGGGGACCGCCCCACCTGACGGACACTACAGTCTCCCCTTGCGGATCAAGAAGTACTCGCGCATGGCGTCGTCGAGCGGCCGGTCCGTGGGTAGAAGTTGATAATCGATGCCGGCTGCGGCAGCTTTGTTTTTTAGCGCGGCGATGTGCGCATCGATCTTGACGTTATATTCTTCCTTGGCGTATTCGGGGGAAACTTCGATGGCGTCTTTGGTTTCCATGTCCACCAGCAACGACGGCTGTTTGAGCTTGGGCCGGATCTCCTGTGGATCTAGGACGTGAAACAGGATCAGATCGTTGCCGCGATACTTCAAAGGTTCGACGGTCCGGATGACGGTTTCGGGCTGCTCGTAGAAATCCGAGACCACGATAACGATGCCGCGACGCCTGAGGAACGCCTGAAAATGGATGAAGGGCTTGGCGAAATCCGTGCGGGTTCCGATTTGGGCCTGCTCGATGGCGTGGGCCACGCGCATGAACTGGCCCTGGCGAGTGGAGGGCTGGACGTAGTTGCGAACTTCGTCGTCAAAGATGATGACGCCGGCGGCATCGCGCTGCTGATTGGCGAGGTAGGCCAGCGAGACGGTGAGATAGCGGCCGTAGTCGAGCTTGGTGATCCCGTGCGAGGTATAACCCATAGATGCGCTGGTGTCGAGCATCAGGGCGAGCTGCGAATTGGTCTCGCCTCGATAGCGCTTCAGATACATTCGCTCGGTGCGCGCGAAGACGTTCCAATCCACGTGGCGCAGGTCGTCGCCGGGGGTGTAAGCGCGATACTCGGCGAATTCCTGGCTGAATCCGAAGTCGGGCGACCGGTGCAAGCCGGCGACAAAACCATCCACCACTGTTTTGGCCACCAGGTCCAGGTGCGAGATGCCGGCCAGCAGCGCCGGATCGATGAAGCGGGTTGGAGTGCGGGGTTGCATGGTTCAATGGAGCCACAGATGAACACAGATAAACACGGATAAGAATCTTGTCAGGAATCAGTGTTCATCTGTGTTTATCTGTGGCTATTTATTTCGGTTCGGGCTTCCACTCGAGCAGACGTTTCAAGATGGCGTCCGAATCCAGGCGCTCGGATTCCGCGTGAAAGTTCAGCAGAATGCGATGCCGCAAAATGGGAGCGGCCAGCGCGCGGATATCCTCATAGGCGACGTGATAGCGGTTGCGCAACAGGGCGCGAGCCTTGGCTGCGAGCACCACAAACTGCGCGGCGCGCACGCTGGCGCCGAAGTTCACATATTGCTTGACGAAATCGGGGGCGCTGGCGTCGTTGGGGCGCGTAGCGCGCACCAGCTCCACCGCGTAACGGGCGACTGTATCGCCGATCGGCACCCTGCGCACCAGCTGCTGGAAGGCCAGAATTTCTGCGGCATTGGTGACCGTGTCGGGCTGCGCGGAGCTGGTGGTTGTAGTGAGGTCCACCACTTTCACTTCGTCGTCGGCGGAAAGATAATCGAGCACGGTGTTGAACAGGAAACGGTCGAGCTGCGCTTCCGGAAGCGGGTACGTGCCTTCCAGTTCAATCGGGTTCTGCGTGGCCAGCACAAAGAAGGGCGCTTCGATCTTGTATTGATGCCCGCGCACGGTGCAAGAGAGCTCCTGCATGGCTTCGAGCAGCGCCGACTGGGTCTTGGGAGGAGTGCGGTTGATTTCGTCGGCCAGCAGGATGTTGGAAAAGATAGGCCCGGCCACGAAGGTCCAGGTACGGCGTCCGGTACCGGGCTCTTCTTCAATGATGTCGGTGCCGGTGATGTCGGACGGCATCAGATCGGGCGTGAACTGGATGCGCTTGAACACCAGGCCCAGGGTCTGCGCGAGCGTGCGCACCAGCAGGGTCTTGGCGGTTCCCGGAAGGCCGGTGATCAGGCAGTGGCCGCCCACAAACAGCGAGATCATCACTTGTTCGATGACTTCTTCCTGTCCGACAATGACTTTGCGGACTTCGCGCACGATGCTGCGATGCACTTCCTGGAACCGCTCGATCCGTTCCTTCAATTCCGCCGAATCATTGATCGCTAGTGTGGGGGTGGTCATGTCTGATTATTTCGCAATCTCTAAGAGTAGTTTCTGGGCCGGCTTATATCCGGGCGCGGCCTCCAGAGCCAGCAACACTTCGTCGCGCGCCTGATCCAGGCTGTTGGCCCGGCGCAAAGCCTCGGCCAGCTGGTAATGCGACGCGGCTTGATCCAGCGGTTTCAGCGCCAGCAGCGCCCGATACTCGCGAATCGCACCGGGCACGTTGTTTTGTGCGAGCCATAAATCGCCCAATCGTTTGTGCAGCTCCTGGTCCTCGGGATAAATGTAGTTTAGACGATCGAGAGCCGCAGCGGCTTTCTTGGGTTCGCCGGCTTCTTCTTCGAGCGTCGCCAGGCGCTCTACCAGCTTGGGATCCCGGCCGCCCACCTCATTATATTTTTCGAGCTGCCTGCGCGCGGCGTCCTTGTCGCCCTTGGCGGTGTAGGCGTCGGCCAGCAGTTCATACACGCTGCCGGTCTCTACGTAGTCGGGATACCAGTCGCGGACCGCGTTGCCGGCTTTGGTCACCTCGTCGTATTTCATGGCGCGCTCGTCGGCCACCATGCTCTTCAGCTTTTCACGCCAGGCATCGAAATGATCGGTGGTGACTTTGGTCTCCCGATCCAGCCACTCCAGGAATTGCTTGTCGAAATCGGTGGTGGAAATGCCCAGGACCTTTTGAAAAACATCGGGCGTCGATTCCAGCCTGGCGTAAGCGTGAATCATGTCCAGGAGCTTCGAATAACCCCACTTCTCCGCGATGTAGCCGCAGATCTTGCCGCCCTGGAAATAGGACACGATCACTTGCGACGGATAGCTGGGCCGGATGAATCCGCGGTCGATCTCGGCTACCGGCAGCAGCAATTTGTGCTGAATGGCGTGGATGGCTTCCGGATCCAGGCGGTCGCCCCAGTCGGGCGCCGCGGCAGTCTCTTCGTACACTGCCAGACCTTCGGTGAACCAGCGCGGAACACGGCTGTTGGTGGCCTGCAGGACGTAGGCGTGACTCATCTCGTGACGCAACGTGCTGGCCCAATGAAAACTTCCAGGCGGGCGGCCGGACGGGCTGTCCATGGCGATGACGGTTTCAAACGTGACGCCCAAAATCCCGCCGATGCCCGGCATGCCCATGGTACGGACCTCGAAATCCGGGTGATCGGGATAAACTTCCACTTGCAGGGGACCCTGCAGCTTCATCTGGTATTTCTTTTCGTACGCCGCCATGTTGCGCTCGATCTCGGACTCCACATAGGGACGCAGCAGATCAGCTTCCTTCTTATCCAGGCGAAGAATGGTGGTGGGAGTTTTATAGGTGATGAAGTCTTTGTACTTGTCGAGCAGGCGCAGAGTATTTACCGTTTCGTAGCTCTTGTAGTTGGCGTTGTAGCACTCTTCCAGCTGCTGGCGAGCTTCCGTATCGTCGCCCAGCTGCATGAGGCTGACACCCAAATGCGCCCGCGCTTCCCATAGCCGGGGATTCAATTCGAGCGCCTTGCGGTACGCGCGAATCTCTTCGTCGTAGCGGCGATTGATGAAAAAGAAATGACCGGCCGTGGAGTAAGCCTCGCCGTAGGCCGGATTGACCTTGAGAATGCGATCGGCCCAGGGCGAGTCGTTCTTGTCATGCAGAAAGTCGATAGCGAGATGAATCGCCATGGCGTCCAGCGCTTCGCCGGAGATGGCCAATGCCAGGTCGGCTTGCTTGGCGGCCGTCTCCTCGTCGTTATCTTCGAGCGCGAGATAGGCGAGCTGCTCGTGCGCCTGGTAAAGCTTCGGATCCAGATCGGCTGCCTTTTGGGCGGCTTCCACGGCGTGTTTGCTGAAGCCTTCGGTTTCTACCCGCGCCATGCCAAGGTACGCTTGCGCATTGTCCTTGTCGATCTTCAGCGCCTCTTCGAACAGATTGTGCGCTTCATCGTTGTTGAAGCGCTCAAAAAACAGCTGACCCCAGCGGACGCGGTAATCGGCGTTCTTGGGATACTGCTTGATCAGATCGCGAAACTGATCGTTGGCTTCCTGGTAGCGTTCGACGCCCCACAGTCCTTCGGCGCGAAGGTAGGGATTAGAACTTGCGGCGAGGCGGCCAAAGCAAGTCTGCGCCTCGGCGAGCTTGCCGTGATGACGAAGCGCTCGGCATTCGTCGAGCGATTGCGCGGCCAGGGGAAGGACGAGCAGGGACATCGCGAACAGCAACCGACTCCCTAACGGTCGCGGCTCAGAAACGTGTTGCGCGCTCATTTGTCCAGCTCCGCTTGTGTTTTCGCCAGATCGAGCAGTAGCGACTGAAGCTGCTTTTTGTAGTCCTCGGCAGGCATGGCGGCTTTTTCGTATTTCAGTTTGTCGATGGCCTCTTCCAATTGGTCGCGCTTTTCAAGCAGCGCTTTCTTTTCGGGCGTGCTGGCGGCCACTTGCGCCGTGCCGATCCGCAGCAGTGCAAACTGCGCCGCTTTCAGACCCTCGCCATTCTCGGGCGATGGCTTGCGTTCGCCGTCGCCCTGGCCGGTGTCTTCAAGAATTGGATGCTCCGTCGCAAGGCGCTTTTGCGTCTCGTAGAATTGCGCGGTTTTGGTCTCGGCGTAAGTGAATGCTTCGAGTGCCGAGACGGTTTCGTTCTTGTCGGTGTCGGCGGAGGGATCGCGCAGCGCCTCCACCCAGAAGCGGGCGAACACGGTGGCGTTTTTCTCGTTGCCGGACTTCGTGGCCGTAATCACCACGCGGTTGGCTTTTTCCAGTGCCGCGCGCGAACCGCCGCTCGCGCTGGTCATATTCACCACCAGCTGGCGCGTGCATCCGATGCGATCGAGCAGGGCGCCCAATTCGACGCCCGAAAGGTCGGGGCCGGGGAGGTTGATCTTGTATTCGTAACCGTCGAAACTGCCATGGCCGATGAGCATCAATACGAACGCGTCGTTCGGTTTGGCGTCGCGCGCCACCTGCGCCAGCGCGTTCTGCAGGTTCGCCTTGGTAGCCTGCGCTCCGTACAGCGTGGTTATCTTGGCGTCTCCACCCGACGCGTGCAGCAGCTTGTCGATTTCTTGCGCCTGCGAGGCAAAGCGCTGCTCGTAGTCGGACTCGCCGCCCAGACCGGCCACCGTGACATAGAATGTCGCCGCGTGAAGAGCGCCGGTGGCCAATAAGCCAATGGCTAACAAGCCAACCTTCATACTACACCCCACCTTCTGCGCAACACCCACTCGGTGCAGCACAGCAGCAACACCAGGAAGAACACGATGGGCATATCCCACAGGTCTCTCGTTTCGCGAACCGTGATGCCGGCGTCGGAGTAGGAAATATCTTCGCCCAGCCGGCTCACGGCATCTGGGCGGTAGTAGTGGCCGCCGGTTTGGGAGGAGAGCTTCTCCAGCAGATCGCGATTCTGTTCCAGGTGAAAATTCTCCGCCACTCCGTCCTCGCGGCGGAACGTGATCACATCGCGCCCCAGTTCCTGCTGGCCGCGCGTGGCGGTTACTTCGGCCACGTAGGATCCCGCTTTGCCCGCATCCCAGTCGGCCGAGTACACACCCTGCTCCAGCGAATCGGGATGCAGGTCGACGCTCTGCGCGCCGCCATCGGGGCCGACGATGCGCGCCTGGATGGTGGCGTCGCTGGTGGGCAGAAAGGTGGTGTCGCGGACCTCCGCCCGCAAATGCACGCGGCCGTCATCGTACAGCACGGGGCGCGCGATAGACGTTACCACGCGCGTGGGCGTGTCGCTCACCAGCCAGCGCAACAGCTGCCGCCAGAACAGCTCGTGGCTCATATCTTCCACCGGCTGCAGCATCTGCCAGCGCCAGTCGCCGCCGGTAGCGAAAACGGCGGTGCGTCCGCGGCCGTAATTTTGCGTGATCAACAGCGGCAATGTGGTGCCTGCCACCTTCATGTTCGCCAGCACCAGCGCGCCCGGCTTGGGTTTGCCCGCGTCCTGAAAGTTCATCAGGTAAGGCAGTTTCTTCCAACGCGCCTCATTGGCATCGGGATTGTCCTCAATGCGCGTGATCAGGCTGTTGCGGCCGGCCGGCGTCAATTCCGCCGTCGCGGCATCGCGATGAAAAGTGTTCTTGCTGTCGGGAAGATGAACCGGCAGCAGATCGGCGAAGGGCGGCTTTTCGTAACCACCGTCCCCGAGCGCCGCCCGGCCGCCCAGAAACAGCAGGCCCCCGCCGCGCCGGTCTACAAACTGCTGGATTAGATCCTGCTGCGCGGGGGTGAAGTAATTCGCTTCCACGCTGCCGAGAATGATGCCCTGGTAAGTAAACAGATCGCCCACCTTGGTGGGAAAACCGTCCTTCAACTCGTCCTTGGGCGCGTCGGTGGGCACCTGCACGTACAGCTTGTTCTGCGTGGTTCGGACCACGCTGTAGAGGTCGATATTCTTGTCGTCTTCCACCGCGCGCCGCAGGAACTTATAGTCCCAGCGCGGTTCGCCTTCCATGTAAAGAACACGCGGCTTGGCGTTGTCCACATACAGGACGCGCGTCAAAGCGTTGTTGTTCTTATTGTCCTCTTGAGGCAAGGCGTCGATGGAGAATTGCAGGTTCTTCACTCCGGCGTCCCCGGCGGTGAACAGCACGGTCTCAGTCTGCGCGGCGCCGTCCCCTGCCAGAACAATGTCGCGCGACGTCAAAACCTTTCCCGCATCACGCACCACCAGCCGGGCTTTCTCGCCCTTCAGTCCCCACTGATGGAAGGTGACCTGGGCTTGGAGGCGCGATTTTACCAGCGAGCGCGCGGGCATCTGGACGTCGGTCAGCTCCACGTCGTGGGCCATGCGTTCGCGGCCGAAGCCGACTGTATGAATCGGAATGCGCTGCCGCTTGAGTTCGGAGATGGTGTCGAGATCGATACCGCCGCTGTTGTCCGCGCCGTCGCTCATCAGAACCACCGCGCCGATGGGCAGCGTAGCTGCATCGGCCAGCACTTCCTTCAGACCGTCGCCGATATGCGTGGCGGGCGCCGATGCGTTCAGCTTGTCCGGGCTTTCGATGCGCTCCAAATGATCGCCCAGGCGATAAAGACGTACTTGAAATTTGTTCTTTAAACTATTGAGTAGACCGCTGTTGAGCGTGGCAAGGACCTGATCCTTGCGGGTGTGGCCGTCCTCAGCGGTGGACATGCTTTTGCTGTCGTCTATCACAACGGCGACGATGTTCTGCTGGGGCCGGAGCGTGGCAATGCTCAGCGCGGGTTGCCACAACAGGAACAGAAGCAGGCAGACCAGCAAACTTTGGAGAATCCAAACCACTGCGGTTCGGGGGCCGCGCATAGTGGGCGCGATCACACGGCGGCGGCGCCAGATCACCCAACCGAGGCCGGCCGCCGCGATCAGCAACAACGCCGCCAGCGTCCACACTGGCCACTGGCTGAGGAGTACGAAGCTGCCTTTGGCGAAGACAGTGGGCGGATATTTGAAGAGAAACTCAAACATCGGGGTCGGGGCGTTACAGGGCTGCCAGCGATCTCAGCATATCATGCCACTTCAACGTTAGGTGTCCTGGTACGGGCTCCCGGTTACAGGAATTTGACGCTGCGGCTATCCAAAGGCCCTTTCTCGATTGCCTGCTCGAAAGCGCAGTTGAGTATGGATGCCGCCCCGTTCGATCCGAAATCCATGCCATTGTTGCATGAGTATGATTCAATGGAGTTAACTTCGTTCCATGGCCAATTTGGGTTTCAAATTTCGCAGAGACCTGCGGGCGCTTAGCCGCCGGACGCGGGAATGGCGCATGATTCTGCGCGGTGTGGCGTCGACGGATCATCCCGTGATGGCGCACATCATTCCCATCCGCCGGTGCAATCTGGCGTGTACATACTGCAACGAGTACGACGATTTCTCGAAGCCCGTGGCTGTGGAGACCATGACCGATCGGCTGGATCAACTGGCGCGCCTGGGAACTACGATTGTCACTTTTAGCGGCGGCGAGCCGCTCCTGCACCCCGAGCTGGACCGGCTGATCGCGCACGTGCGCAGCCGCGGCATGATTGCCGGCATGATCACCAACGGCTATCTGCTGACGCCTCAGCGCGTGAATCAATTGAACGACGCGGGCCTGGACCACATGCAGATCAGCATCGACAATGTGATGCCCGACGACGTGTCTAAAAAGAGCTTAAAAGTATTGGACAAGAAGCTCCAGATTCTGTCCGAAAACGCGCTATTTCACGTGAACATCAATTCGGTGCTGGGCGGCGGCATTCGTAATCCCGAAGACGCGCTGGTGGTGGGCAAGCGCGCGCTGGAGCTGGGCTTCACTTCAACGGTCGGGATCATTCACGATTCGAGCGGGCAACTGCGGCCCATTGGCGAACGCGAGCGCAAGGTGTTCCTGGCGATGAAGAACTTCGAGAAGAAGAATTTTTCGCAGATCAATTATTACCAGGACGACATCGCGAACGGGCGTCCCAGCCATTGGCGCTGCCGCGCGGGATCGCGGTATTTGTATATTTGCGAGGACGGTCTGGTGCATTATTGCTCGCAGCAGCGCGGCTATCCGGCCAAACCGCTGGCGGAATACACAGTGGACGATATTCGCCGCGAATATGTGACCGAGAAAAGCTGCGCGCCCATGTGCACCATTTCGTGCGTGCGGCAGATTTCGTATTTCGATTTCTGGCGGGGGCGGCAGACCATTGCGAGCACGGCACCGGCCACCACCGGGCACGAACCGCTGGTGCAGATTCAATCCAGCGGAAATTAGATTAGCCACAGATAAACGCGGATGAACGCAGATTTGAAGATGCTTGGCTTCTATCGGCGTTCATCTGCGTTCATCTGTGGCTAACTGGCTAGCTCAGCGCCTGATCGAGATCGGCGATGATGTCTTCCACCGCCTCAATGCCGGCGCACAATCGCACCAGGCCGTCGCTGATGCCCATGCGCTGGCGCTGCTTCGGCGCGATGTCTCTATGCGACGCGATGGCAGGATACAGCAGCAAGCTGTGAACGTCGCCGAGCGAAGCCCCGCGCACCACCAGCTTCAGCTTGTCCATGAAGTGGAACACGTCTTGCTTGGTGGCGTCCTTGATTTCGAACGGAACCAGCGCGCCGTACAGCCCTTCGGGCAACAGACGGCGGATGACGGCCGCGTCGGGATGATTCGGGTCGGCGAGATAATGTACGCGCGCGATTCGCGGGTGGGACTGCAGCCAGGTGGCGATTCGGCAGGCATTCGCACACTGGCGCTCCACGCGCAGCGCAAAGGTCTTGATGCCGCGCATCGTCAGATAGCTTTCGAACGGTCCCAGCACAGGGCCCATGGTGCGCGAAAGCGTCCGCACTACCGCGGCGTGCGCTTCATCGGTGACCACCACGCCGCCCAAAACGTCGCCATGCCCGGCCAGGAACTTCGTCAAGCTGTGAACCGCAAAATTCGCGCCATGTTCGAGCGGACGGACCAGGAGCGGCGTGGCGAACGTATTGTCGACGATCAAAGCCGCGCCCGCCTCCCCCGCCAGCTCGGCGATGAGATCCAGATCGCCCACCCGCAGCAGCGGATTTGAAATCGTCTCCATCACGATGCAGCCCGGCTGGGTTTCGGCGATCTTTTGCTGCACCGCGGCTAGATCGCACACATCGACGAAATTCACCGAAACGCCCATCGGCTCCAGCACCTGGGTCAGCATGGTGGTTGTCGCGCCGTACAGCGCATTCGCCGCCAGCACCGACTTGCGCCGGTCGGTGAGCGCCGCGAGCAATGCCACATGAATCGCCATCATTCCCGACGAACAAACCTGCGCGCTGGCCCCCGCTTCGAGTTCGGTGAGCAGTTCTTCCAGGCCGGTGCGCGTGGGGTTGTCGTAACGGCCGTAGCAGAAGCCTGGCTCTTCGCGGCCCAGCACGCGGTCCAGCTTGGCGGTGTCTTCGTAGAGATAGGTAGTGGCGGTATAAATCGGCGTCGACGAGGGCACAAAACCTCCCGGCGCGTCGGGATTCCTCTTCCGGTCGCCCGCGTGTACAGCTTTAGTCTCGGTTTTCATACAATCACGTCGCCTCACTTCCTCTTCCAGCGCGCTCCTTCTTTAGTGTCCTCCAAGATAATCCCGGCGTCGAGCAGCTCTTGCCGGATTTTATCGGATCGTGCGAAATTGCGCGCCTTCTTGGCAGCGGCGCGTTCGGCGACCAATTCTTCTACACGGCCGTCAGAGAGACCGCCTTCGGCCTTGGTCGGTTCCAGAACGGCGAAGATGCGATCGAAACGGGCCAGAACATCGAGCGCCGGCGCCGTGTTTCCCGCGCGAAACTCGCCCGCGTCCATGGCGGAGTTGGCATCGCGCACAAATTCGAACAGCGCGGCCAGCGCCTCGGCCGTGTTCAGGTCGTCATCCAGGCTTTCTTCGAACTGGCGGCCGGCCGCTGCGGTCCGCTCCAGAAGTTTTTCGTTTGCACCCTCGGGATGTTTGTCGGTCTCCAGGCGCAGCTTGAAGTTTCGCAGCCGGTCGATGGCAACCGCGGCAGCCTTTAGCCCGTCGAAGGTGAAATTGAGTTTCTTGCGATACGGCACCGACGCCAGCAGGTATCGAACCACCTCCGGCTGATAGCCCTCGCTCTGCAGATCGCGCAGGGTATAGAAATTGCCCGCCGACTTTGCCATCTTCTGCGACTCCACGTTGAGAAACTCCGAATGCAGCCAGAAGCGCGCGAACGGCTTGGACGTGATCGCCTCCGACTGCGCGATTTCGTTTTCGTGATGCGGAAAGATCAGATCGACACCGCCCGCGTGGATGTCGAGCGTTTCGCCCAGATACTTCATGGCCATCGCGGAGCATTCAATGTGCCAGCCGGGACGGCCCGGGCCGATCTCGCTCGCCCAGAACACTTCGCCGTCCTTAGGCGCTTTCCATAAAACGAAATCGCGAGCGTTAGCTTTGTCGTATTCATCCACGTCCACCCTCGCACCGGCGCGGATGCCGCTGAAATCGTTGTGCGAGAGCTTGCCGTATTCCGGAAATCTCGAGATGCGATAGTAAATGGAGCCGTCGCTTTCGTACGTGAAGCCGCGCTCGGCCAGCTTCTCGATGGCGGCAACCATTTCGGGAATGTGCTCGGTGGCTTTCACCAGGCGCTCCGGCCGCTGCAGGCGCAACGCGGCGCAGTCTTCGAGAAACGCGTCGGTGTACTTCGCGGTGTACTCGGCCAGCGTCTTTCCCTCGGCCGCGGCGTTGCGAATGATCTTGTCGTCCACGTCGGTAATGTTCATCACGTGGTCCATTTGGTAGCCGCGATAGAGCAGCCAGCGGCGGAGAATGTCCTCGAAAGTAAACGTCCGCAAGTTGCCGATGTGCGCGTAATTGTAGACCGTGGGGCCGCACGTGTACATGCGCACGGTATTGCCTTGGAGCGGCTGAAAAGGCTCCACTTGCTGGGTGAGAGTGTTATAGAAACGGAGGGCCATGGGAAAGTTGAGATGAAAGTAGGAATTCTCATGGTAACCCGGACCAGGCGATTAACGACTTGGTCCAGCCCAGCAGGCGCTCGCGCACCATAGTGGCGCCGGGGAATAACATGCGCAGCTCGGATGCCGAAAGAAGACGGATCGATTCCAGGTAATGATTCACATAGAAGTCGCGCTCGACCATGCTGCAATTCGTCACCATCTGCCATACCGAGGAGTGCTTTAGGATGGCCGCCTGCCAGCGCCGGGGCAGCCAATGCACGATCGGAGTCCAAAGGTGCTGCTCGATCGGAAAATACCGGTTGGGAGTCTGGACCCAGTATTGTTTGCCGACGCGCGCGATCTCAGTGGCAAACCGAGCCTGCTGGGCGCGGCTGCCGACGTGTTCGATCACCGAATTGCTGAACACCAGATCGAAGGATCGATCGGCGAACGGCAGGCTGGTGCCGTCGCCTAGGACTACCGCCTCGCCCGGCCCGATCTCATAGCGGTTCAACAAAACCAGCCGAGGCATCACCGGCGCCAACTGCCAGATATCGATCGTGCCGCCGACATCCAGGACGCGCGTGTCCCGCGTGAGCCCGACGGTTCTCGCCAGCAAAGCCATGCGCTGTGAGCGAAAACGCCGCTGGAGGGATTCGAAGGGCATCGAGTGGAACTTTCAGCGTAACGCAGCGTCCCAGCTTCGAAGTGAAAGTGCGAGGTGAAAGGCACAATAAAAGCGAGAGGGAGCGGCTGTGAGAGCGTCGAAGATGTGCTGCGCCGCGCACTTGAAGCGCACGACGCCGAGGAGAGCTGGACCGAGGAGGAGCGCAGGGCGTTGTCAGCTCATATCGAAGAAGGCTACCAACAAGCTGAGCGCGGGGAGTTGATCGACGGTGCGCAGGTTCGCCGTGAAGTTCAGGCGCTGAAGGAGGGCTGGCGCTTGTCCAATCGCTTGGGGTGAATAACGTCCACTGCTGTTCAGGCTTGTTATTCACCCGCCAAGGACGTAGCCTGAGAGTTATGGAAGTAATTCTCACGCCCGAACTGCAAGCCCAGATCGAGAAGTTGGTCATCGAGACTGGCCTTCCGGTGGAGAAGCTGATCGAGGATGCCCTGGCCGGATACGTTGCCGAGCTTGCGCAAGCGCGCGAAATGCTCGACAGCCGTTATGACGATTTGAAAAGCGGAAGGGTGAAACCCATTGACGGCGAGGAAGCCTTTGCCCGCCTGAAAGCGAAGACCGAAGCGCAGCGTAAAGCTCCCGCATGAGCAGTGGGTACGCTCTTCATCCCGAGGCCTACGACGACCTCGAAGATGTGCGTAGCTACATCGCCCACGACAGCCCCGACGCGGCCGACCGGGTTATCACGAAAATTTATCACGCGGTTCGTTCATTGGTTTCTCTTCCAAATCAGGGCCATCGACGCCCCGACTTGACGTCACGCCCCCTACGCTTCATTTCGGTTTACGATTACCTGATTGCCTACGCACCGGACCAGAAGCCCCTGTGGGTGGTCGCGGTGATGCACGGACGCCGCAGCCCGCGTGTTATGGCCGCAATCCTCAGAGGCAGAGAATAGGTCGATACTTCGGCGAATCCGGGAATCATCCTCTGTGGGGCACGCAGAGAAATTGATTTAAGGCAGCGGCGACTTCCTCTAAGCTATCTCCGCAGCCCAATGACATTGTTAAGCCTTTGCTTCGGCCCGATTTGAACCGCGCATACAACCCGCTCCCTTTTGACGTGGATCGGACGTATATGCGATCTATCTCCTTGGCTTCGTAAACCTTTTCCAAGGTCAACACGCCGATGCGGCGCTTGATAATCAAGACTCGGCGACTTCTGTCGGCCACGAAGGATGAGCTTATCGCAGCGTACAGGACGAGGCCAGACATGAAAAACGCGAGAACCACGCCCACCGCAAACGCTTGCCCGTGGGCTGTACGGAAACTCACGAGATCAAGGAGCGCAAAGGCGCCAAATCCAATGACCGCTCCCTTCGTCGCGGTCTCCTCAACAACAACCTGCTGATGCGATCGTTCGATTTCCCTTATTAAGTGACCAAATGTCCACACTGACAATTGAGTTTAACGCGTTGCTCACGCAGTGCGGTCGCTCCTCATCCCCTACAGTTAAATAGCCGATGCGCTCGCGTGGGGCGGCGGGCTATCGATTTGCGGTATAAACCTCAGTAATGAGCCCAGCCGAACTCTGGCTCCGACGCCCGCAGAACGTATGGCTGCGCCGAGCCGTGTTCCAAGTTCACCTTTGGTCGGGAATTATCCTCGGCATTTATGTTTTCCTGGTCTGCCTGAGCGGGAGCGCGGTGGTTTTCCGCAACGACCTATACGACCTGCTGTTCGCGAAAACCAGAGTCGCAGTTTCCGGCAACCCACTGACTCGTGACCAAATGACGCAGGCCGCTCAGCGCGCCTACCCGGGCTACACGGTTCGAACCATCCATCGCGGACGGTTCCCGACGGAAGCCACCGATATTTTGCTGGTCAAAGGTTGGAGGCACAAAGACCGCCTTTTCGATCCCTACCAGGGCCGGGACATCGGTCCGTCCGTCGAGATCTATTACCGCATGTTGCATTTTGCCAGCGATCTCCACGGCAATCTACTGTTCGGTGCGGCCGGGCTTCAAGCCAACGCCGTTGGCGGATTCCTGATTTCCACGATGTGCGTCACCGGAATGGTGGTGTGGTGGCCAGGTATCGCGAACTGGCGCCGCGGCATGACCCTCCACCGCGATGTGGGATGGAAGCGCTTCAACTGGGATCTGCACAGCGCGATCGGGTTTTGGACCGTGTCGCTGATTCTCATGTGGGCGCTGACCGGCGCATACTTCGTGTTCCCGGACCCGTTTCGAGCGGCGATTGAAATCTTCACGCCTACCAATCCTCCCCCGCTTAGCCCGGCTGTCGCGGGCGCAGTTGCCGGACTGCGGCGGGTACCTCGCCCGCCCCAGACCACCGGTCAAAAAATCCTGCGCGGATTCTCATTCGCTCACTATGGAAATTTCGGTGGTTGGCCGGTGAAAGCGCTGTGGGTGATTCTGGGATTGGCGCCACCCGCCCTTTTCGTCACTGGCATGCTGATGTGGTGGAACCGCGTGCTGGGTCCCGCGGCGCGCAAGTTTCTGCGAGGTTCCGAGGCTGCGTCCATCAAGCCGCAGCAGATTTGAGCGCTCGTTGCTTACAGTGAAATAGTGCGTTTCGAACTCATCGCCGAGTGCCCCGACACCGGCGCTCGTGCCGGCCGGATTCACACCGCGCACGGCATCATCGAAACTCCCGTCTTTATGCCGGTTGGCACGCAGGCCACGGTAAAGGGCGTCATGCAGCGCGATCTTGCCGGCGAACTCGACGCGCAGGTCATCCTGGCCAACACTTATCACCTCTTCCTGCGTCCCGGCCATGAGCTGATCCGCAAGCTGGGCGGGCTGCATAGATTCATGTCATGGCCGCGCGCCATCCTGACCGACTCCGGCGGCTTCCAGGTCTTCAGCTTGAGCCACCTGCGCAAGATCTCAGAAGACGGCGTGCTGTTCCGCTCGCACCTGGATGGCGACGCGCATCTCTTTACCCCCGAATCCACCGTCGACGTCCAGTTCGCTCTCGGAAGCGACATCATGATGCCGCTCGATGAGTGCCTGGAATATCCCGCCAGCCACGAGGCAGCAAACCAGGCCATGCGGCGAACGGTGCGATGGGCGGAATCCGCGTACCGGTACTTTGAGCATCGAAGAGATGAGAACGAATCGGCCTCCGCTCTGTTCCCTATTGTCCAAGGCTCCATGTTCGCCGACCTTCGCCGTGACTGCGCCACAGAGCTTCTGGAACTAAACGCCCCCGGCTACGCGATCGGCGGGCTTTCGGTGGGTGAACCGCGCGTGCTGAGCATGGAAATGACCGAAGTCACCACGCCGTTACTTCCCCGCCTCCGCCCGCGCTACGTCATGGGCGTCGGCATGCCGGAGGAACTGCCCGAGTATGTCGCGCGTGGAGTGGACATGATGGACTGCGTGCTGCCATCGCGCAACGCCAGGAACGGCTGCTTGTTTACCTCATCGGGGCGCGTAATTATCAAGCAAGCCCGTTACAAGGATGATGCCGGTCCTTTGGACGCCAATTGCCACTGCGTCACCTGCCGAAATTACTCGCGCGCCTACCTGCGGCATCTCTTCCAAACGGGCGAAATGCTCTTTTCCACGCTCGGGACTATTCACAATCTGAAGTACTACCTTGACATGATGCGCCAAATGAGGCAGGCTATACTGCTTGGGAGATTTCGGGCCTACTTGGACAGCGTCCGCGGTTCGGCGGTAGAATCAAGTTAGTTGTTCCGCCGCTGTACACCTTGAATTCATTTCCAAATCATGATTTGCTTGTGTGATACTCGGAATCGGAAAAGCCGTCCGTAAAAATGACTTCCTTCGCGTTTCTGCTGCTGCAACAGACCACCGGGAGCAATCCTGTGATGGGCCTGCTTCTTCCACTGGCCCTGGTAGCGATTTTCTACCTGCTGGTTTTTATGCCGATGCAGCGCCAGAAGAAGGCGCAACAGCAGATGCTGAAGACGCTCGAAAACGGCAGCCAGGTGCTGACCACGGGCGGAATTATTGGGACCATCGTCAGCGTGAACCCGGATGATACGCTGACCTTACGCGTGAAACCCGACAACCTGAAACTGCAGGTGGCGCGCAGCGCGGTGGCCAGCTTGATCACCGAAGAAAAGAAGAGCTAGAAGCGCACGGAATTGAAAATATGACTAGCAGTATCAAAATCAGAATCGGCATCATCATCGCGGTTATCCTGGTCTGCCTGTACGGCGTGATCGGCATTCCCAAGTCCAAGGACGAGCTGCTGGCGAACTGGAAAAAGAACATCCACCTGGGGCTCGACTTGAGCGGCGGCACGCAACTGGTGATGCAGGTTCAGCTTCAGGATGCCTTCAAGGCGGCGGCGGACAACGCCATTGACGCGCTGAAGCAGGAGTTGCTGAAGGACGGCATTACGCCCTCCGGCGACATTACCCGCAACGATCCGAACAGCCTGGAAGATGCCGACAAAATCGAGATCGACGTCAAAGGCGTTCCTGGCAACAAGAGTGGCCAGTTCCGGCAAATCCTCAACGATCAGTTCGGCGTCTGGATTGCGACGGCGCTCAATTCCACCGACTATAAGCTGACCATGAAGCCGAGCGAGTCTCTCAAAATGAAGCAGGACACGCTCACTCAGACCATGGCCACTATTGAGCGCAAGATCAACGCCCTGGGGCTGGCTGAATCGTCGGTGCAACCCACCGGCCGAAGCGACGCGGAGGCGGAACTGCTGATCCAGCTCCCCGGCGTCGACGATCCGGCGCACGTGAAGCAGTTGATCCAGACGCAGGCGGTTCTGGAATGGGACGAAGTGAAGGATGGGCCGTTTAATTCCCGGGAGGAAGCGCTCGCCAAGCATGGCGGGATCATGCCGTTGAATACCAAGCTGGTGCCCACCGCGGTGCGTGGCGGCCAGGCAACCTGGTATCTGGTTTCGCGCAGTCCGGTGGTGCGCGGCACCGACATCCGCGACGCCAGCGCGGCGGCCGGTGAGTTGAACCGCTGGGAGACGAATTTCGTTCTCACCCAGGAAGCCGCCAGGAAGTTCGCCACTTATACCGAGGCCAATATCGGCCAGCGCGCGGCCATTGTGGTGGATGGCGTGGCCATCAGCGCGCCCACCATCCAGAGCAAGATCAGCGACACCGGCCGGATTACCGGCGCCAGCAGCCAGGAGGAGGCGGCCGACCTGGCGCTGAACCTGCGCGCCGGCTCGCTCCCGGCCGCGCTGACCATCGAGGAAGAGCGCACTGTTGGCCCATCGCTGGGCGCCGATTCCATCCGGGAGGGTTTCGCGGCCGGCATCGCGGGAGTGATAGCGGTGGTGCTGTTCATGCTGGTTTACTACCGGCGCTCCGGCATCAACGCGACCCTGGCGCTGGTTCTCAATGCGGTGATTTTGATCGCCGCGCTCGCGTATTTCGACGCCACCTTGACTCTACCCGGAATCGCGGGCATCATTCTTACCATTGGTATGGCGGTGGATAGCAACGTTCTGATCTTTGAGCGCATTCGGGAAGAGTTGCGCGCCGGCAAGGCCGTGGTGGCCGCCGTGGATGCGGGTTTTTCCAAAGCCTTCCTGACCATTATCGACACGCACGTAACAACCGTGGTATCTTGTGCGTTTCTGTTCATCTTCGGGACCGGCCCCGTGAAGGGCTTTGCGGTAACCCTGGTGATCGGCCTGGTGGCCAACCTTTTTACAGCCGTATTTGTATCCAGGACCATCTTTGACGCAGAATTGTCCGGCAAGCGGCAGGTAGCGGCTTTGAGCATCTGAAAAACCAATGAGATTCAAACGGCCACAGATAAACACAGATCAACGCGGATTCGAACCCAAGTCTTTATCTGTGTTCATCTGTGGCTTAACTTGTTTTGTAACGGCGGGAACTGATTCCGCCAAGCCGGTGTCTAACTTTATCGGATGCTGGCGCTGCGACTGGTGACATGGAATTATTCAAGCATTCAGATTTCGACTTTCTCGGCAAAAAGTGGCCGTTCATCATCCTCTCCCTCATCCTCACGGCGGCGGGCTTTATCAGCCTGGGCGTCAAGGGTGGTCCCCGCTACGGCATTGACTTTCGAGGTGGAGCGCTGATCACCGTGAGTTTTGCCAACCGCCCGCCGGTGGACAAAGTCCGCGCCGCGCTCTCCGGTAAGCTTCCGGTGGAAGTGCAGGAAGTTTCCGGGCAGCCGGAGGACATCATCGGCATTGATACGCAGCAGGGTGCCGCCCTGGATGTTTCTCGACAGAAGGTTGTCGACGGCCTGGATGCCGCGTTCGGACAGCCTGCTAACGGCAAGTACAATATCAATTCCGGTGGCGCAGCCGCGCTGGCCGATCGTCTGCGGGATGGTTTGGCCGCCGCGGGCGTGCCCACGTCGGATCAGCAACTCCAGACGCTGGCGTCCAACATTATGGACTACCGGAAGCAGCACTCCGGGCTGATCAAGAGCCTGGATGAATTGGGTTCAGTACCAGGAGTAACCCCTCAGGTGCTCGCGGTACTGAAGCAGCAAACCTACCCCGATTCGGTCGCGGTTGTGGGCACCGAAGTGGTGGGTCCCAAGATCGGCGCGGAGCTGCAACGCAAGGCATTTCTTGCGGTGTTGTATGCGCTGGGTGGGATGCTGGTTTACATCGCGTTCCGCTTCGAATGGATCTACGGCGCGGCGGCGGTGATCGCGGTATTCCACGACACGCTGATTACCATCGGGCTGTTCTCGTTGTTCAATAAAGAGATCACGCTCACGGTTGTGGCGGCGCTGTTGACCCTGGTCGGTTACTCGATGAACGACACCATCGTGACGTTCGACCGTATTCGCGAGAATCTCAAAATCCTGCGCCGCGAGGAATTGGAGCCTTTGATCAACAAGAGCGTGAATCAGACTCTGAGCCGCACTGTGCTGACCTCCGGGCTGACGTTGCTGACCGCTCTGGCTCTGTTCATTTTCGGCGGCCAGGTACTAAACGGCTTTGCGTTCGCGCTGGTGTGTGGCATTATCGTTGGTACTTATTCGTCGGTTTTTGTTGCTAGTCCGATCCTGATCTTCTGGCATAATTTCCTGGAGGGAAGGAAGCGGAGTGCGAGAGGGGGAGGCGTCGCGCCTCGCAAGGGACCCCTCGCTCCGGTGCCCGCGGCGGCCAAGGTAGCGGCGCCGGCCAAGGATCGCACGCGGCCGGGGACCGCCAAGGTGAAATAGGCGGCCAGAGTTTTGTATGATGATTTCTGCTGTTCAAGGACTAAGGTGATTTTGGGGACGAGGTGAAGCATGTTTGAGCAAAGTTTCGTAGGTACAGCGAAAACGAATAAATCCTGGTCGGTGTTTGTGACCTTCGGGTTCCAGGTGCTGGTGATCCTACTCATGATCCTGATCCCGCTGATTTATACAGACACGCTGCCCCGCGCGCAGCTCACCAGTTTCTTAACGGCGCCCCCGCCTCCACCGCCGCCGCCTCCTCCCCCGCCCCCGGCGCCGCCCAAGGTGGTCAAGATTATCCCGCGTCAGTTCGACGCCGGTAAGCTGATGGCGCCCAAGACCATCCCCAAAGATATCGCCAACATTAAAGAAGAGGAACTGCCGCCTCCGTCCAGTTCGGGCGTGGTGGGTGGAGTGGTGGGAGGAGTTCCCGGTGGAGCGCCTGGGGGCGTCCTGGGCGGTGTGCTCGGCGCAATCGGCAGTGCGCCTCCTCCTCCGCCGCCGGTCAAGGAAAAGCCGGCCGGTCCGCAGCGCATTCGCGTGGGCGGCAACGTGCAGCAGGCCAACCTGATCCGCAAAGTTACTCCGTTGTATCCGCCGCTGGCCAAGCAAGCCCGCATTCAAGGTGTCGTGCGTTTCACCGCCATCATTGGCAAGGACGGCGCCATTCAGAATCTGCAATTGGTGAGCGGCCATCCGCTCCTGGTGGAAGCAGCAAAACAGGCTGTTTCGCAATGGCAGTATAAACCGACGCTCCTGAACGGGGACCCGGTGGAAGTCGTCACCACGATTGAAGTCAATTTTACGTTGAGTCAGTAGAAGTTTAAATTCAACTCGCAGGAGAATCAGATGTTTTTACAATTACACGTATGGGCGTTCATGCTTTTGCAGGAGGCGCCTGTCAATTTCGACGTGCGCGGGATGTGGGACAACATGGGGTGGGCGGCTAAGATCGTAGTGATCCTGCTGTTCTTCATGTCGGCATGGTCGATCGGCGTTATGATCGATCGCGCCATCGCATATAACGGCGCCCGTAAGCAATCGCGCCAGTTCGCCCCCGCCGTGGCGGGTGCGCTGCGTGAAGGCAAGCTGGACGAAGCCATCAAGATTGCCGACCGTTACAGCAAGAGCCATCTGGCGAAGGTTGTGGTGGCCGGCCTGCAGGAATTCCGCGCGCATCAGCTCAGCTCGGAAATTTCCGGGGAAGATATCGAAGCCTCCCGGCGCGCGCTGGAGCGCTCGGAAGCCATTGTGCACGCCGAACTGAAGCGCGGCGTCAGCGGCTTGGCCACCATCGGTTCCACCGCTCCCTTCGTGGGCCTGTTCGGCACGGTGGTGGGCATCATTCACGCGTTCCAGGGCATTTCAACGCAGAAGTCCACCGGTCTCGGCGCGGTGGCGGGCGGCATTTCGGAAGCCTTGGTCACCACCGCGATCGGTCTGTTCGTGGCCGTTCCCGCGGTTTGGGCGTTCAACTACTTCACCAACCGCATTGACGCGTTTGATGTGGAGATGGGCAACTCCAGCTCCGAGCTTCTGGATTACTTCCTGAAGCGCATTCAGCGTGGAGCGGCCGCGGCCAAGTAACCGGCTCCCTTACGGTCGCGGCTCGGCAGCGCTTGGGAGCCTGATGAGCCGCGCACGTGAGTAAGCGGTTTTAGTTTGTGAGACTGACAGCGAGTTGAATTCGGAAGGGGGGCGCGCGGCCGATTGATCCATAGCTGCCGCGCCTCTTTACCGCAAGGAGTTTGGAATGGAAAAGAAAAAAGCGGCTCCGCCCGTCGCCGACATCAATGTGACGCCCATGGTGGACGTCATGCTGGTGCTGCTCATCATTTTCATGGTCATCACGCCCATGCTTACCAAAGGCGTCAGCGTGGATCTGGTTAAAACCAAGAACCCCATCACCATGCAAGCGGCCGATAAGGAAGATGCAATCCTGATCTCGGTTACCCGCAACGGCGGCGTGTTTCTCAGCCCGGGGAATCTGAGGCTTCAGGCCGATCAACTTCCCGAGAGAGTGCGGGATCTGCTCACCAACAAGATCGACAAGACGGTCTACATCAGAGCCGACGCCCGCTCTAAGTATTCAACCGTGGAAGACGTGGTGGATAATCTGCGGGCGGCCGGTGTGAACGAAATCGGACTCATTACCGAAGAGCCCCACGAGAACAAGACGCCCAATCAAGCGGCTGCCGCTGCGGCCGCAAAGTAAGGTAGTAAGTTTGACCGTCGAGCAAGAGTTAAGGAAATCGAGGTAACGAACTATGGCAATGGCAGTAGCCGGTCCCAAGAGCGGGCCAAGATGCGACATCAACATGACGCCTATGATCGACATCCTGCTGGTGCTGCTGATCATCTTCATGGTCATCACGCCGCTCACGCCGCACGGATTGGAAGCGCTGGCGCCGGAACCCCCGGACAAGAAGAATCAGCCGCCTCCCGACCAGGATCGTACGGTGGTGATTGTCATCGACAAAGACAAGAGCATGCACATTAACAACGAAGACACGGACATGGATAAGCTGGGTCCGCGGCTCGAGCAGATTTTCAAAACTCGCGCCGAGCGAGTGGTCTTCGTGAAGGGCGATCCAGATCTGGAGTATCAGTCCGTGGCCCGGGCGATTGATATCGCCAAGGGCGCGCAGATCGACAAGATAGGTTTGATGACGCCCAAGCTGGAATCGGGTAATTAATAGCCATTCGCTGTTGGCCGCTGGCTGTTAGCCAAAAGCCAATTAGCCAAAAGCGAATAACCAGGGGCCAAAAGCATGAAGAGCACAATACTTCTAACGGGAATCGGATTGCTGATTCTCTTCGCAACGGGCTGCGACAAACTCAGGTCGCGCGATGCCCTCAACCACGGCGTCCAGGCCTATAAGGGCGCGCACTACTCGGAGGCCGTGGATTACTTCAAGAACGCGGTGCAATTGGATCCGGAGAACACCATGCCTCGCCTGTATCTGGCAACCGCGTATATGAGCCAGTACATTCCGGGCGCCGAGTCGCCGGAGAACATGAAGCTCGCGGCGCAGGCCAAGGAAGAGTTCGGCAAGGTTCTGGAGAAAAATCCTTCCGACACCACGGCGCTCGCCTCCCTGGCGTCCCTGAGCTATCAGCAGGCCCAGGGAATGCCCGACCTGGAGGCGAAGCTGAAGAAGCTGGACGAGGCCAAGGAATGGTACCTGAAGCTGATTGCGGCCGATCCGCAGAACAAAGAGGGCTTCTATAGTCTGGCCGTCATCGACTGGGTGAAATGGTACGCCGCGTGGATGAAAGCGCGCGCGGATCTAGGTTTGAAGCCCGAAGAGCCGGGTCCACTGAAGGACAAGAAGGTGAAGGCCGATCTGCAGGCCCAGTACAGCGCCGTCATCGACGACGGCATGAAGAATCTGCAGAAGGCCTTGGACATCGATCCTCAGTACGACGATGCCATGGCCTACATGAATCTTCTGATCCGCGAAAAAGCCGATCTGGATGACACGCCCGAACAGTATAAGGCCGATACCGACACCGCCGACAAGTGGGTGCAGAAGGCGCTGGACACCAAGAAGATGAAAGCGGCGAAAGCTGCTGCGGCGGCGGCACAAGGCGGTATCACCGCCGAAGAGGCCAAGTAGGGCCTAAATAAGCACGATCGGTTTATTCCGTCTTTGCGTGACCTGCCCGATGCGATAAGCATCGGGCAGTTTCGTTTCCAGGCGCGCGGCATCGGGCTCCGCGAGCGCAATCAGCAGACCTCCCGATGTCTGCGGATCGTAGAGTAACGCTTCAAACTCCCAGCTTCCCTCCACGCACGACGACGCGAAATCCCGATTGTTTACCAGGCCGCCGGGAATGGCGCCTTGCTGCGCGTACTCCACTGCTCCCGGCAGGAACCGAAGCTTCCGCGGATCGATCTCCAGCGTCACTTTACTCGCCAGCGCCATCTCGCGGGCGTGGCCGATCAATCCGAAACCCGTCACATCCGTGCAACCATGCACGTCGAACGCAAGCATGGCTTCGCAGGCCTCCCGATTGAGCTTCAACATGGACTCGGTAGCCGCCTCCACGTCGGACTCCTTGGCGATGCCGCGCTTCAAGGCCGTCGAGATCACGCCCGTTCCGATGCGTTTGGTGAAGACCAGCGCATCGCCGGGACGCGCGCCGGCGTTGGTCTTGATCCGATCCGGATGAATCGTTCCCGTGACCGCGTACCCGAACTTCACCTCGTTGTCGCTCACGCTGTGGCCGCCCAGAATGGCGCAATCGGCTTCGTGGATCTTCTCCGCCCCGCCCTTGAGGATTTCGGCCAGCTCATCCAGATCGCCTTTAGCCGGCCACGCGAGAATCGAAAGCGCCGAGATCGGCCTGCCGCCCATGGCGTAGACGTCGCTCAAAGCGTTGGCTGCCGCGATGGCGCCGAAAGTGTAAGGATCGTCGACAATGGGCGTGAAGAAATCGACGGTCTGCACCAAGGCACACTCCGGCGTCAGCTGGTAGACGCCGGCATCGTCGGCGGTATCAAACCCTACCAGCACGTTATCGTTCGCCCAGCGTGGGATCCGGGCGAGCACTTGGTCCAAAACCTTTGGACTCAGTTTCGACGCTCAACCGGCAGCGGATGTATGGGCGGTAAGACGGGGCACATGTTAAGAATACAGAATTCGTCGGACGAAATCGGCATAGGGGCTGTAGGCGCCGGTGCGGGATAATATCCTCGTCACCATGAGGCTGCGCATAAAATGCCTGCTGCTCCTGACAGCGATTGCGCCTGGGTTGTCGCGCTGCGGAGATACCGAAGCGCCCGGCCCGGGGAAATGCTCAAGGCCAACGCCCAGATTCATCTGGTTGCGAACCTCGAAAAATCAATCGCATTCTATCGCCAGGCCTTGGGTTTAGAGCTGGACGCCGGGCCGGGACCGCTCTCCAACTCGGCGCTATTGGCGCAGGCGGCGGCCAGCGCTCCACGAGTCCGGGCGCGATCGGCTTCCTTCATCATTCCAGGCTCGGAGATGAAGCTGGTTCTAATCGAATTTTCCGGGATCGAACGGAAAACCGTCAGGCAGCGTCTCTACGACCCTGGTGTGGTCAGGTTTTCCATCCAAGTGCGCGACCTGGATGCGGCCTTGCGGAGAGTGAAGCCCCACGGCATTACGGTGCTCTCGAGCGGCGGCGGCCCGGTGTTTACGCAGCTTCCTCGAAACAGGACGCGCGCTGTGATGATGCAGGACCCGGACGGCTTTATATTCGAATTCGTTCAGCCCGATCCGCTACCCCCGTCGGACGTGCCCCTCACCAGTAATATCTATAACGCGCGCGCATCTTTAGTGGTGGACGATCTCGCTAAAGCGCTCCCGTTCTACCGGGGGGTCTTCGGATTCAAAGCGCGCGAGCCCGGCGTGGTGAATGACGCTGTGTTGGCTCTGGAGGGAACGCCGGGCGCCGTCGTCCGCAGCAGTATAGCGAACCCGCCCGGAGCGACGAATTTCTGGGTGCTGTGGGAGTTCTCCAAGATAGACCGGAAGATGCTGGAAACCAGGGTGCAGGATCCGGGGTCGCCGGCGTTGTCGATCCTGGTGGAAAACCTGGCCGGATTTTTGAAATCGCTCACGGCCGCAGGGGGCAAGGTGGAATCGGCTGGGGAAGCGCCAGTCCCATTAAGCCCAGCGTCTCGCGGCGCGCTGGTGCGCAGTCCCGACGGCCTTCTTATCGAGCTGGTTGAGAAGAATTTGTAGGCTGCCGATGCCGGGAACAATCGACGGGTCAGGAACGTAAGAGGTTCAGGGAGCGGTCCGATGTCGGCTACGGTTGCAGTTGAGGGTTACCAGCACCGGGCGGCGGCTGAATTCAAGGGCCTCAATTGGCTTGAGGACGGTAAGCATCCGTTGGACTGGCACGGCCCAGTCGGCCGGACTTTCACCAGGTTTCGCGACGAAGATCTGGATAGGCCGATCATCGATCGCTTTGAGCGCGTGGTGCGCCGGCATCGAAACCGTATCGCAGTCACGGATTCAGACACTTCTCTCTCTTTTGGGGAATTGTGGGATGGCGTCTCCGGGCTGGCCCAAACCATTGCGGCGGAAACCCAGCCCGGAGACCTCATCGGCATACTGCTGCCGGCGTGTTCGATGTTTCCCCTCGCCATACTGGCTTGCCTGGCGGCCGGACGTCCCTTTGTTGCTCTCGACCCTCACTATCCAGGCAATTGGTTGGGCCAGTTGCTGGAGGATGCGCGTCCCACCTTGCTCATCGGCCAACCGGATGTCCTTGGAGCCGTCGATATCGGCGCCCCAACGGCGCGCGTCATCCATCTCAATCGTTTGCCTCAAGCCGCACGAAAGGGCTGGCAACCTGGCGAGCTTGGCATGGACCAGCCCGCATGCGTAGTGTTTACCTCCGGGAGTACCGGCCGGCCAAAGGGCATCGTCAACAGTCAGCGGAATCTTCTGCAGCGTGTCGCACAATCGATAAACGCCGCGCATGTCAACGCCGAAGACAGGTTTCTGACCCTGGCCTCGCTTTCCACCATAGTCGGCGTGCGAGACACCCTAACCGCGCTGCTCGCCGGCTCCAGCGTTCACCTCCTTGATCCGCAACGCGCCGGTGCGCGCGAGATTTTGAATACCATCCGCGCAGAGTCCATCACCATATTGTTCGCCTTCCCCGCTCTGTTGAGGTCGCTGATCGCGGACGGTGGCGAGCAGGCGGGCGATGCGCTTCGATTGGTCCGTGTCGGTGGAGACACCACACTATGGAGCGACATCGATCTGCTGCGCGCCTGGCTGGAGCCGGAAGCGCGAATCCAGTTGATTTACGCCGCTACGGAAGCGCCGATGATGCAGTGGTTCGTCCATGATTCCTGCCGCGCTGAGGATGCGCGAATTCCCATCGGCTATCCGCTTCCAGGCAACCGCTTGGCGTTGATCGACGAGTATGGACGCGCCACGCCGGCGGGTGAGGTGGGAGAGCTGGTTGTCGCCAGCCCCTACGTGGCGTTGGGAGTTTGGGTGGACGGGCGCTGCGCCGCCGGCAGCATTCAAAGCAACGGAGCGCCTCCCGGTCGACTTTTCCGGACGGGAGATCTGGTGCGCCAAAGGCCTGACGGCTTGCTGGAGCGCGTGGGCCGCAAGAACAGGCACGTTAAGATCCGGGGCGTGCGCGTCGATCTCGACGGCGTGGAAGCCGTCCTTCGCCGGCACCCCCTGGTGCGTGATGCCGCCGTCCTGGCCAGGCCTGCGAATTTGTCAAACGCGAGCAACGCTGATGGCGAAGTGAACCTCGTCGCCTATGTGAGCCTTCGCGATGGGGCGCCCGCCGGCATGCTGGACGATCTGAAACTCTGGATGCGCTCAGCGCCCCCGTCCATGCGGCCAGCGCGCCTCTATCTGACCGGCAAGATTCCCCGGCTGCCCAGTTCCAAGCCGGACCTGCGCGCGCTCCTGGTCCTCGACGCGGTCAACGTCGAAAACGAACGCGCCACTGTCACTGCTGCAGCCAAACCCGGTCCAGCGGGCGGCGATTCGATCGCGCAGACGGTGGCGCGAATCTGGCAGGAAGTATTGCAAATGCCCGTCGCCGGCCCCCAGGACGACTTTTTCGACAGCGGCGGCGATTCGCTAAAGGCGCTCAGGTTTATACTCCTCCTCGAGCGGGCCCTGGGCCTGGAGCTTTCATTAACCCTGATCACGGAGGCGCCGAAGTTCGCCAGACTATGCGAGGCCCTGAAAGAGCATCGCACCACCCGTTACGTCCCGCTGGTTGTCCTGAAACCGGGCGACGGCTCGCCGCCGGTCTTCATTATCCATGGCCTTGGCGGGAATGTCGCGGGACTCTTCGCGATGACCCGGCGAATGACCTACCGGGGAGCGGTTATCGGTATCCAGGCGCGCGGTCTGGCCGCCAAGAATCCGCCGCACGTAACGCTTTACACAACCGTGGAGGCTATGGCGGCCGAATATTTGAGAGAGGTAAAGGCGCGGCAGCCCGACGGCCCGTATCATCTGTGCGGGTATTCCTTCGGAGGGCTGGTGGCCTTCGAAATGGCGCGGCGGCTTCAGGAGTCGGGAGACGAAGTAGCCCTGGTCGGCCTTTTCGATACGATGCTGAGCCCGCTCAGATGGCCGTTACGTTCCTGGCTCTCCATTGTGCGCCGGCGTTTGGTCAAGTTCGCCGCGGGCGTGATCGCCGCGCCCATTTATACCTGGCCGCCGGCGGTCTGGAAAATAAGCGGCCACGCCTGCGAAACACTGCGAGGCTTTTTGAGGTCCGCGCCCATCCGTGTTCTCAAGGTGGAGGCTAGCGCGCTGATCGCATCGGCGCGGTATCGGCCCGGGTTTTATCCGGGGGAACTGACGCTCTTCACTCCTGTAGATCGCGATCCCGGCCTGCCGTGTCTCCAGGCCACTTGGAGCCAACACGCCGGCGCTCTATCCATTGTTGAGACCGCCGGCGCCCACTGGACGATGTTCTCCTCGCCCAACGCCCAGTCCACCGCCGCATCCTTGACCCGCTGTCTTCTCGCGTGCTCCGGGTCACGGCAGCGCGAACGTGAACAGGGCTGAATCCGCCGCTACCGAGATGTACTGCTTGCCATCCACGCTATACGAGATAGGCGAGCTATTGATCTCAGCTCCTGTTTGGTAATGCCAGAGCTGTGCGCCGGTGCCGGCGTCGAGCGCGATCAGGTTGCCATCCTTCGAGGACGCGAAAACTACGCCACCCGCGGTGGCAAGCACCCCCGCTCCCACCGAACCCTGATGCAAATCGAAATTCCACTTGATCTCGCCGGTTTGGGGATCGATGGCCCGGATGGCGCCCGGAACCAGGTTGGGATCTTCCTGCTGGCCGGTCCCGGTGTAAGGATCTCCCGGTCTTGGCTCCTTGGTAATGCTCGAGTAGAGAGCGCAGGACTCGCGCACCGCCAGATAGAAAAGCTTGGTTTGCGGGTCCCACGAGGGTGAGGCCCAATTGGTGGCTCCGGACTGATCCGGGCACACGTAGGTGCCTTGCGGAGTGGGTTCCTTGTTGGGTATCGGGATGGGACGGCCACGGTCGTCCAGCCCCTTGGCCCAATCCTGCTTGGCGAAGGGCTTGCCCATGAGGAACTCCCCCGTCTCGCGGTCCAGCACATAGAAGAACGCATTGCGGTCGGCGTGCAGGATCAGCCGGCGCATCTTACCGCGGAAGACGCCGTCGGCCAGAACATTGGTCTCGGTAGCGTCCCAATCGTGCGTGTCGTGGGGCGTGAATTGGAAATACCACTTCAGCTTCCCGGTCTTGGGATCCAGCGCCAGCACGCTACAGGTGTAAAGGTTATCGCCGGCGCGCACGCTCCCGTCGTAGTCCGGCGACGGATTCCCGGTGGCCCAGAACAGCGTATCGGTGCCGGCGTCATAGGTGCCGGTCATCCAGGTAGGGCCGCCGCCAAAATTAGCCGAGTCGCCGGCCCAGGTGGAGCGCGCCGGGTCGCCCTTGCCCGCCACCACGTTAACGCGCCATAGTCTCCGGCCTGTCGCCGCGTCGTAGGCGTCGATGAAACCGGTTAGCGCGCACTCACCGGCCGTAATGCCAACGATGATTTTCCCGTCGATGGCGAGCGGCGCATGCGTGATAGACGTGCCGGTATGGTAGTCGTCCACTGCCACGTCCCAAAGAGGATTTCCGGTCTCCGCATCCAGCGCCACCAGGTGCGCATCGAGCGTAGCCATGTATAAACGGTTGCCTAAAATTGCGAAGCCGCGGTTGGTCATCACGGTGCAATTCGCATGGATGTCCGCGGGCAACCGTCGCGCGTAACGCCAGATTGCGCGGCCAGTGCGTGCGTCCAGCGCCGCGGCATTGTTGCGAGGTCCGGTGACATACATGATCCCGTTCACCACCAGAGGCGTGGTTTCCACTCTCGTCCCGCCAAACTGGTAGGCCCATGAACTGGCCAGCGAACCGACGTTGGCCGGCGTGATGGAGGAAAGACCGCTGTAGTGCGTTCCGCGCAGATCGCCCCAGTAGGTAAGCCAGTTCTGCGGTTCCCGATCGGCCGCCTTCAACCGCTCGAAAGAAACGCCGTCATCGCTCCGTCCGCCGCTCTCTGCCAGGTCAACGGCGGGAGCGGCCTTCAAAAAGGCGATCAGGTCGTCCAACTGCGATCCCGACACGGCGCCCTCCGGCATCAGCGACCTTCCCGTGAGCCGTACGCCGGCCACGTCCTTTTTCGCGAGCAAATGCAGTTTCTCCGCTTCATCCATTACCTGCACGGAAAAAGTGTCTTCGTTCTTGCGGACGCCGCGAATCTGGCTGCCATCCGGCATGCGAACCTCGACGGTTTCGAAACCGCGCGCCAGTTCGCGATGCGGCTGGGAAATGGCTGCCTGCAGTTCCCTGGCGCTTCTGGCCTCGCCAATACGGCTCAGGTCCGGGCCTAGCCGGCCGCCTTGTCCCCGATACATGTGGCAGCGGCTGCAGCCTGCCGTGCCGAAGAACAACTGTTGGCCGCCGGCCGCATTCCCGGTCAGTGGCAGATCGGGCCCGCCCTCTCTCAGCGACCGTAGATAGACCACGATGGCGCGAGCGTTCTCGGCCGGCATGGGAAACGCCGGCATCTGTGTGCCCGCGATCCCGCCGACGATGTTATCGATTATTTCGGATTCCAGAGACCCCCGGTTCAGGTTACCGGTGAGGTCCGGCCCGCGTCCGCCCTTCGCGTTTTGCCCGTGACAAGCCGTGCAGGAGGTTTCAAACAGCCGTTGTCCCGCCGCGATTCGCGTGGTATCCGGCGCTTGGGCCAGCGCTGCCGGCGCGCTCGTGAGAAGCAGCGTCAAGAGGAGGAATGCCGCAACGGCGGCGATCGGACAGTCGAATATTTTCATCTTGAATTCTTTCAAGATGAATATACTCCTAATCGCCCGCCGTTGCCGAAGGGGCCCCTGCGCGTTTAATAGCGCGTTCAATAGCCCGCTCAATAACCCGTCGGGGACATCGTCGCCTGGTTCACTGCGGCGTGGTTCGCCTCGGGAGCGAACATTGGAATCGGAGCGATCGGCAGGCGTTCCTCCGCGTCCGGGTGTTCGAAGACTTTGCGAATTTGATAGGACGTGGCGCGCTCCGCTGGAATGCGCCCGATAGTCCGGATCAGGGCGCGGAACTCACCGGGAGCGACGTACTCGCCGAAATTCGCTCCCGCCGCTTTGGAGATGCTCTCTTCCATCAAAGTGCCGCCGAAATCGTTCGCTCCCGCTTCCAGACACGCCAGGGATTCTTCAAACCCAAGCTTGACCCAAGAGACCTGAATATTGCGGATGTAGCCATTCAGCAGAATCCGTGCGAGAGCGTGAACGATGAGATCCTCGTGGACCGAACGGCCCGGCCGGGCGTCTCCCCTCTGGAAAAGCTTGGTTTGGGAATGGATGAATCCCAAGGGAACAAACTCGGTAAATCCGCCAGTCTCTTTCTGAATCTCGCGCAGCAGAAGCATATGCCTTACCCAATGTTCGGGAAGCTCGATATGGCCGTACATCATCGTGGATGTCGTAGGGATGCCGAGGCTATGAGCCGTGCGAACCACCTCGATCCATTGCCGCACTTTCAGCTTGTTGGGGCTCAAAGATTTGCGGACACTATCGTCTAGAATTTCCGCTGCCGTTCCTGGAATGCTGCCCAAGCCCGCTTCTTTCAACATCAGCAGGTACTCGCGAAGCGGCAGGCGCGTTTTTTCAACACCGTAGGTGATCTCCATGGGAGAGTAGGCATGCACATGCAGCTGCGGCAAGCTGGCCTTGATCGCGCGCAGGAGTTGGACGTAGTAATATCCGTCGAGATCCTTCGGGAGGCCGCCCTGGATGCACACCTCGGTGGCGCCGAGTTTCACCGCTTCGGCCGATTTAGCCACCAGCGTATCGGTGGAGTGAAAATAGGCGTCCGGTGAATCCGCCCCCCGACCGAAGCCGCAAAAAGCGCAGCCCACGATGCACACGTTGGTGAAGTTCAAATTTCTGTTCACCACATAGGTGATGCGATCCCCGACGGCACGCCGCCGAATCTCGTCCGCAACTCTGACCAGCGCCACAAGGTCGTTCCCTTCGGCCTTAGCCAAGGTCAGGCCCTCCTCCATCCCGAGATCCGTACCGGCCAGCGCCTTCTCCAGAGCATCGGCAACCGCAGGACGCGCCGCTCCAAGGGCCCGCTCCCAGGGAATCTCCCGCCATTCAAGACCTGCCGGTTTCAGCATGTTCTCACCCTCTCTCACAAGAATAACCTTCATGAGCATAGCCGTCTTCGGCCTGGAGTTTCCGCAGGTGCGGTTCCAGGCGGGCGCTCACGAATTCCGGCCTGGAACAGAACTCCGGATAGATAGCCAGCCGCTCGCGCAAAACGAATCCCGCGCCGGCGGACCTGGCAGCCAGTGCTGAGATTTGCGGCCAGGCGGCCTCTGGATTGATGAAGTCCTTGGTAACCGGAGAAATTCCGCCCCAGTCGTTGATACCGGCCTTGAGCAAATCGGGATAGTCTTGCGCGAGCAAATTGGGCGGAGACTGAATATTCATCTCCCCGCCGAAAATCAATCGGGCCACCGCTATGGTGCGCTCCAGATCCTGGGTGGAAGGCTCCGGCGCTTGAGCCATGCGAATATCCGGCTTGGCGCGGAAAGGTTGCACGATTACTTCCTGGACGTGGCCGTACTTCTGGTGGACGGAACGAATCGCCAGCAGCGCGTCCACGCGTTCTTCCGGCGTCTCGCCGATTCCGATCAGAATGCCGGTTGTGAAAGCCATGGATAACTGGCCCGCGCTCTCGATGGTTCGAAGGCGCAGAGACGGCACTTTATCCGGCGCCTTCCAGTGCGCCCCTCCAGCGCGAAGCAGCCGCGGGCTGGCGCTTTCGAGCATCAACCCCACGCTAACGTTGGTCTCGCGCAGGCGGCGAAGATCCTCCGCGTTCATCAAACCCGGATTGGAATGCGGTAAGAGACCGGTCTTCTCGAGCACCAGCTCACTCATCGCCGCCAGGTATTCGAGCGTGCGGTCAAAGCCCAGCTTCTTCAGAAACTCCTTGGCCTCCGGGAACACTCGCTCAGGCTGGTCACCCAGGCTGAACAGAGCCTCTTTGCATCCCGCTCTGCGGCCCGCTTCGGCCACTCGGAGAACGTCCTCCGGCAGCATGTAGGGTTGCACACCGGCTTGGGGGTCGGCGCGGAAAGTGCAATAGCCGCAATAGTCGCGGCACAGGTGCGTCAGCGGAATAAAGACCTTCCTGGAATAGCTGACCGAACGGCCTTTAGAGCGGTCCCGGACTGCCGCCGCAGTGGCGAGCAACGCTTCGAGCGGGCCTTCCTCCATCAAGCGAAGCGCGTCTTCGCGCTCCAAGCCGCGTCCTTCGATTCCACGCTCCAGAGCAGTTTCCACGCGGTAGGGGATCGCTATTTCAGCCATTGTGACGCCCATGCCAATTTTAACCTAAGGCATGCCCGGTGGTGCGGGTCAGTTTGGAAGGTTTCGAACTGGCCTGTCGCACGACTCGGAATTTTGGGTGGGAGGTCACCAAAACACAGACCTCAGCTTCACTACTCCGGCCTGTATGTCGCACGACTCGGAATTTTGGGTGAGAGGTCACCGGCCCAATGCCAGATCGGCGGTGACAAGCCGACCTCTCGGTACCTATTGTTGGCGTGCGGCTAGAGAGGTTGCCACGTGCCCGACTGCGGATTCGCTGCCTTCGTAGAACGCAGCGGCGCACCGAGACGGAACACGGCCGTCGACCGCAATGTCAGATATGTTGTCCAGTCTGTCGGATCGATCTCCACGTTGCACCAGATCGGAAATTCATCGTACGTCGCATCGGCCTCAATTTGAGGAACGGTCAACATCGAGTGATCATTGTCCAATCTCTGCCCGGTGACGAAGTCTCGGATGACCCAACTTCCTCGGGTTCTGTTGTAGTCAAAATAGACTAGGCGGTCGTCAGCTACGATCTGGGGGAGCCGGATAACAATGCCATAGTTGCCACCGCCTCGGTGGTCGTAGTTATGTGGATTCACGGCCATGTTGATACAGTGTGGCATAGCCGTTTTCGGGCCGGAAGCCGGCTTCTGAGAAGCAATCCGATCGTGGTCATTTCTCCGAGTTGGGCGCCATTGGGTCAACACACGCGACTGAATTCCACGATTGGTGGCCCGCCCCAGAAACGGTCACGAGGAGAGGCGATGACGCTATTTGGATGAAGTGCCCGTCAAATCCTTGTAGGTGATCCGTTTCCCAACTACCGCGTCAACGAAGCTATCAAGTCGCTCCAGCGTGTGACGCTTCACGTTGCCTTCGTTCAACCTGAAGGTGACCTCATTCACGTAACGGGGCATGTGCTTCGCGCTGGGCCTATGGTAGATGCCATACAGCCCCCGCCTCAGGACTGCGTAGAAGCTACCAGTCTTGTCTGGGCTCACCGGGGCGCATTGGGCTTCCCCAGAACCGCTCCCGCCACAGGCTTCGCGGAGCCGGTGAAGGACGAACCACGCCGATTTCTGGGTAATACCAATCTCTTTCGCCAACTGGATTGAAGAGATTCCCTTGCGCGCCGTGACAAGCAGGTACATGGCATAAAGCCACTTGTGCAAGGGAACATGCGACCTGCCAAAGACAGTGTCCGTGCGGACCGTGAAATCGAACTTGCAAGCGTTGCAACGCTTGAAACCGCCGTTGGCGCGCGCCGTGATTCGTCCGCCGCTCTTGCACCTTGGGCAAATCGGGCCATTCGGCCACAGGCGATGCTCCAGGTATTTTCGGGCTCCATGTTGATTTGGAAAAAGCTCGAAAACCTGGAAGGTACTAATTGTACTCCTGCTCATGTTTGCCCTTCTGGCTACCATTGTAGTACTCATGGTTCACGTTGCACCCAGGGATCCCCGATGCCATCCCGCTGCCGTATCGGCCCGAATAACGCCCTAACCATTGAGCTGACTGGCACCAGTTCAGCCTTCGACGATAGGGAACGAGAACGCCCAAACCGCTGAAGTGTCTGCCCTGCTGGGCAGCGTGACCAATTGGTCCCCATAAACGCGCTTCGATTCGCCAATCTGCCAAGATTAGACGCCGGCGGCCCTTCGTTGCTCGTCTGCGCGGGAAACTACCTACTACCTCCCCGATGTATGCTTGCGTTATGTCGCGTCAACTGAATCCAGGAGGAAGCGATGGCTAATGCGCTGACCGCTGTTCGCCTGCTTCTCGTCCTTCCGTTTGCGTTCTTCATGGCGCACGCAGACAGGCGCTCCGCGATTTTCGCTCTCCTGGTGTGGGTGGTGGCGGTGATCACCGATTTTCTGGACGGCCCCATCGCGCGCCGGCAAGGGACGGTCACCGCATGGAGCGGAACCTTCGATCACACCACCGATTTTCTATTCGTCACTTCCGGGTTGTTTGCCGGAGCCCTGCGCGGCGCATTCCCGTGGATCTTGCCGGTCCTGATCACCGCGGCCTTCACCCAGTACGTGATCGATTCCTACTGGATTCACCGGCACACCAAGCTCCGCGGGAGCAAGCTGGGCCGGTACAATGGCATGCTGTACTTCGTTCCCACCTGCCTGGACGCCCTCATCCGAATCGGACTTCCGTTTCATCAGCCCTGGCTCACCATCCTGGTCTGGTTGCTGGCGCTGAGCACGCTGGTATCGATGGTGCAACGACTGATGCTGAGTCGCGCCACAGGGCGGGAGCGCCTTTTGCCTTAGTGCCTGGCTGCGACGAAAATTACCGTACACTGCTCGGAAACCCTTTCAGAGCCGCGCGCGTTAGCAAGCGGTCCCCAAAAATCGCAGCAGGTTTGGTAGTGCAGCCTACCCGAACAGCTCCCGGGTCGCCCGCCGGAGAAATAGCAGGCCCACCGCGGCGTTAAAAACTAGGAAGAAATTGTGCATCACGAATCCGAAGGCGGTCATCTGACCCGGCTTATCCGGAAACAGCAGGACCCAAAAAAGAATCGCGACCGAGTGCATCGGTCCGGGCGCTGCCGCGCCAAAGAATATCACCGGCAAAATGCCCAGCATCTCTCCAAAACCTACCGAGCCTCCGAAGAGTCTCAGCGCCAGAGTATAAACCACCACGCCGGCCAGTACCGGCGGCGCGCGCAACGCTATCACTACCCCGTACTGCCACACTTTCGCGAGCCGGAACGCCCGAAAGATGGGACGATCGCGCAAGGCGATCCCGGGGGCGATTCTTCCGCTAAAGAACAAATGGAAAAGCGTGAAGAACACGGCGGCGCCCAAAGCGATCCATGGAATGCTGTGGAAGGCCGTCTGGAAACTATTCCAGCGCAACAGCACCCCCACGGTGGCCCACAGAATCAGGCTGTAAATCTCGCAGAACATGACCAGGAGCATGCTGGATCCAACCTCCCAGACCGGCACTCCGTCGCGGCGATTCAGATAGACCGCAATGGCGCCCTTGCTGACCTGCTCGTTCACCAGCGAGAGGATGTACGCGCTGGCGCGAATGGGCAAGATGTCGGCGTAGCCTATATTGGCGTTGAACCAGTTGATCACCTTCCATACCACCAGGCTGTCGAATATCAGATAAAAGAAGCAATATGGAATCATGAGAGCCAGCCAGTAATACCAGTTCACATTCTCAAAGCTTCTGGCCAGATACGCGAGCAGCCCGGTGCCTTCGGCCGAAGCGGCGTGGCTGAGGCGGTTATACAGATAGGCGAAGCAGGCTAGGGTGATCAGCAACGGCAAGAGCCGCTGCCAGGGCTTGCTTTTTCTTGCCTCCGCAACGGGAGGAATGCTGGTGGATGGGCCGGTCTGGTTCATCGTTATCTCTCTTGGCTCAGGCTTTTCTCGATCATCTCATCGATTCCGGTCAGATGGATTCCCAATTCACTCGCGGCAGGTTGCGGATCCAGACGCGTATCGGCGGTAATCACGTCGACCACGTCCACTGAAAATCCGGTGCCGGATACACTTCGGCGAATGGCCAGAACAAACGACAGCAATCCCTTTGAAATCGAGCGAACCCGGACTTGGCGGCCTAGCACGCGGCCGGCTCGCTCCACCAGTTCCCGCTCCGGCAGAGAAACAGGACCAACCAGGTCCAAAGTGCGATTGCTCGCCACCGAAGGCTTTGTGGCGGCAATGGCAGCCCGCGCCAGATCGTCCACATAAAGAGGCTGTTGCAAATTGCGGCCACCGCCAATCAGCTTGGCTTTTCGCTGGTTCGCATTCCGTTTCAGCGCCGCTGCGCCCTCCGTCGCGCCCCCCAGCAGGAGCGGAACCCGCAGTATCGTATAGCACAGGCCGGAGGCGCGCACCAGAGCTTCGGCCTGTCCCTTGCTGCGATAGTAGCCGTTGGAAGATGTTTCATCGGCTCCGATGGCGCTGACCAAAACGAACTTGTCCACTGCGGAACGCTGTGCGGCTTCCACCACGCTGCGGGCCGGCGCAACATTCGCCCGTTCATACGTCGAACCCGGCCGCTCCACCAGAATTCCGGCCAGGTGGATGACGGCAGAAGCTCCCCGCAACGCCTCATCCAGGCTGCCGGGATCGTCGTAGGAAATTTGGACCGCGCTGCTCCCCTGGCCCAGCAGCGGCCTGATCTGGTCCGCGGCGCGCTCAGAGCGAACCGCAGCCACCAGTTCGTTTGGAGGCGCCCCTGGTTCCGGCCGGCCTCGCAAAATGGCTTGGCCCAGGGCGCTGTTGGCGCCGGTGATGACTATTCTCATGTTGCGAGCGCGTCCGGCGGCTGCACGCTCCTAATTATCCAGCACGTGAAACACATTGATCGTCGAACCTGGCGCTATCTTCTGCTGGGGATATTTTTTCGCCTTCGTCTGGATAACGCTCGCTCTCAACGCCGGATCGGTCACATAGGACAAAGTGCGGTCATACAGTTGATCCCCTATTTTGATCCGCACATGGGGATCCCGGGCCACGTTGGAATTCCAGTTTCTGCCGTGGGGATACTCAAGCCCGGCGCGATAGACGGAAGTCAGGTAAAGCTGCCCGTTATACGCTACGCAATAAGTGGTTACCGAGTGTGGAATGAGATACCAGGTGTTGGTTTGAACCTCCACGGTTTGGTACTTGTCGGTAAACGACCAGTCGGTGACGGGAGTGGTTACCACATCCCCTTTGAGCCATAAGCCGGGCGTCCTCTCGTGAGGTTCAAGCCCGGTCATGCGCAACGCCAACAGCAGGAGTACCAAGCAAGCAAAAATTACTACGAGAACATTCCATAGCGTCTTCATGCCGGCTCCTTGGCGGGCGGTTGCCCCCCCACTGTCGGAGAATTATACAACATGTTGTGCAGGCCGAGGCGCCACTCGAAAACTGGGAAGCGCGCGCACGCTCGCGCATTCGCGGGCCCATCGAGAACCCCGCCCGTGCCAGAATGCCGCCGGACCTTAGTTTAGTCTCCTGTCCCAATGGTTCGTGTGATAAATCGGGGGTGGGGCGGACGCCCGCGTCCGCGCCCGCGTTCGCTGCGGCCGGACCCCTGGTCCGGCCCTTGCCAACACGCGAGAACGGAGGCCGACGAGGGCGTCGGCCGCGGTCCAGGGGACCGCCCTACATGGTGGACTTTCTTAACAAACTTCTGGGACGGGAGACCAGATACAAGGAGTTCACTACATACGATACACGAAACAAGGAAAAGCGGACTTCTCAACGACTAGAAAAGGTCGGGCGGCCCGGGGATGGGCGGCGTTAGGCAGGGTTCACGCGAAAGACAGTCAATGCCGAGTCCGGTGGTCCCTTCCATTGGGGATATTTTCTTAACCTAGCCTGGAGCACGGCTGCTTTTTCAGCCGGATCGTCGACAATTGACACGGTACGATCATACACTTTGTCGGCTATCTTCAGGCGCACGTGGGGATCACGGACCATATCTTCAACCCACTCTCTGCCGCGAGCAGAGGTCACATACAAATTGCCGTTATATGCGGCGCACCAAATCGTCACCGAGTGAGGCAGCAGAAACGGGGTCTGGGTCTGAATCTTGATCTCTGGAATCTTGTCCGTGAACGACCAGTCGGTAACGGGAGTGGTTACCAGATCCCCCTTGAGCCATAACCCAGGCGTCCTGTCGTGAGGTTCAAGCCCGGTGATGCGCAGCGCCAACAGCAGGAGTATCAAGCAAGCGAAAATTACTCCGAGTACATTCAGCAGCGTTTTCATGGCGGCTCCTTAAACGGGCATCACTCAGGCGTCACGTGAAACAGGTGCAGCACGGGACCATTGGTCGAGTCTGAAGCCAAAAGTTGAGGGTTCTCCTGTGCTCTGGTTCCGAGCACGGCCGCTCTTTCTTGCGGATCGGTGACATGCGACAAAGTACAATTATATAAATTGTCGCCAAACTTCAGGCGGACATGCGGATCGCGCATTACGTTGGTAACCCAGCTCTTGCCTTCCGGAAAAGGCATTCCTTTGGGGAACATCGAAGTCAAATAGAGCTGCCCATTATAAAGGATGTAACTGGTGGTCACCGAATGCGGAATCCCGTACCAGGTTCGCGTCTGAACTTTGTCCGTCTTGTATTGGGTAACGAACGACCAGTCGGTAACCGGGGTAGTTACGGCCGTCCCACTCAGCCATAACCCCGGATAGTTGCCGCGACCGGGAATGTCCCCGATCGGGTTAAAGCCGGTGATACGCACCACCACCAACAAAGCGACCAAACAGACCACGACTACGCCTACAATTTTCGTTAACGTCTTCATCTCGGGCTCCTAAAAGTGAATGCCGACTCTCCCTTGTAGCTTCCGGTACTGATGCCGCTTCCGGTACTGATGCCGCTTCCGGTACTGAGCCATTGTACACTCCGCCGTCTCCGCGTGGGCCAACGGTTTTACTCGCTAGACGTTCCAAACCTTGATCGTCTTCTGGAGGTACGTCGTGTAGTTTATGAGATTCTCTTCCACCGTTCCTTGACCTGGGCGCGGCGGATCGTAGTCCAGATCCACCCAATAGTCGTAATTCTTTTCCTTGAGCAGCTTAAAGAAAGCTACGAAGTCCACGCCGCCCGACCCGAGCGTCGTGAATAGCGAGCCCATGTCCTTCCTCTCTTCCTTTGTGGGGTTGACTTTGCCGGTGCGGAATTTTGCAGGCGCGTCTTTAATGTGGATGGCGACGATACGGCTCCAGTTTTCCCTGACGATCTTCACCGGATCCATCCCGCCCAATGCGAGATGGCAGGTATCGGGAACCAATCCCACATATTTCGGATCGGTGTGCGCCAGCGCGAAAGCGGTTTCCTCTTCGTTTTCGACGGCCGATCCCAAATGCGGATGGAAGCCGAACTTCAATCCAAGCTCTTCATGGATCTGTTTTCCCAATTCGTTCAGCGAAACAGAAATCGTCTTCAGGTCCTCCACGCTGGTTCCCTCGTCTTTCCGTGGAGATCCGCCGGCGATATTGACCTTCAGATGCTGGCAGCCCATCGGAACCAGAAAATCGCGGGACAACTTAACATTATCCGCAATGGTTTTCTTGCGGCCCTCCGGGGTGACGAAGTCTCCACCGCTCGAACAGGTGGAAAGAACCAGTCCCAAAGGATCCAGCACCGCCTTCAGCTCCATCGGCTGTTCCAGAAAGCGGCTCACGTTCATCGTGAACGGCTCGATGCCCGCGAAGTGATACTTGGCGGCCAGTGGCGCGGCCGTCTTGATTTTGTCGAGATCCGCGTCGCGGCCAAACAGAATGTTTCCGCTGATGGCCCACCGGATCTTGTTCGCTGGAACGGCCGATGCAATTGCCGCGGCCGCCGCAGCCCCCAAACCCACGCCCAAAAATTCGCGTCTACGAAGCATAGTCCTATCGTCCTTTCGCAAGTTATCAACTAATGCGACTGCATTTCTCTGCTCACGCGCTCAGCCTGCTCCATGACGCGCAGCGTGTTCTCGCCGAGAATTTTTCGAATGTCGCCTTCCGAATAGCCTTTGCGCAGCAGCGCCTCGGTGATTTTCGGCAGCTTGGAACAATCTTCCAGCCCGTCCGGCATATCGGCGCCGTCAAAATCGGAGCCCAGGCCGACATGGTCGGCGCCCACCAGTTTTACGGCGTGATCGATGTGGTCGATGATTCTCTCCCAGCTTACGTGCGGCAGTTTTCCCTCCGCCGTCAACTGCTGTTGCTGCTTGGCCAGCTCGCGCGAGATGCAAGCCTCATCGTTATTGCAGCTTTTGGTGACTTCACTGATATGCTCCACCACCCCGCCGGCTACTTTGTCGTAGGCGTCTTTATAAGCCTGATCAATAAAGCTCTTTTCGTAGTTAATCTGAATCACGCCGCCCTTGGCGGCCAGCGCCTTGATCATGTCGTCACTCATGTCGCGCACGTGATTGCAAAGGGCGCGGCATGACGAATGAGAGGCCAGGAGCGGCGCTTTGCTCACCTCCAGCGCGTCGTAGAATGTTTTATCGCTGACATGGGAAATGTCCACCATAATTCCCTGACGGTTCATTTCTCGGACTACGTCTTTGCCGAAGTCGGTTAGTCCGTTGTGAGCGGGTTTATCGGTGGAGGAGTCCGCCCATTCATCGTTGTAAAAGTGGGTGAGAGTCATGTAGCGCACGCCCAGATCGGCGAAGATGCGCAGGACGCGAATGTCGTTGCCGATCATATGGCCGCCCTCCACGCCCATCAGCGCGGCGATTTTGCCCTGTGCGTGAGCGCGGCGCACGTCGTCGGCGGTGCGCGCCAGCGCCATGTCCTTCGAGTATTTCCTGACGTTCTCGCGGACCGCGTCTATCTGATCCAGGGCTTTCTGCACGGCCGGCGCTCCCGTGACGCGTCCGTCGATCCAGATGGAGAAGAAGATGGCGTTCATACCGCCTTCATGCATGCGAGGGATGTCAACGTGAACGTCGGGGTTGCGCTTGCCGAGATCGTAGTCCTTGGAGAAGAGGTGCTGTGTAGTGTCATCGTGCGTGTCCAGCACGATGGAACTGAAGTGCAGCTTATGCGCACGCTCGGAAATATCGTCGGCGCGGGCAGCTGGGGTCAGGATCGCCGCGGCGATTAAACCGCCAACAGCGCACAAAACGACGGCACGGGTACGGCGCATTCTTCCTCCATTCACGTTATTCTACACTTCAGGTTATTCTACACGGTCGCGATCATTGCACCAGCGGCAGTCTGGCCTCCGGCATGCGCGACACCAGAAACTGCGCAAACTTTCCTTCCGGCGTCAAGTAAGTGGAAATCTGCAACCGCGCGGTGGCGGTTTTCACGGAAAATTCCCGGACGGTCATCCCGCCGCGGTCTTCGTGAGGGCCGGCAGTGAAACTTTCGGGCGCGCCCAGAGGTTTCAGTGACGCCGCGAAGTCGGCAATCGCCTTATCGGTGAAATATGCGCTCAGATCGCTATCGATCAGGCTCCGGTCCAGATCGCCCTTCTGCAGTCCGGCAAACAGCTTCTTCGCGTGTTCGAGCGCCCCAGCGGCGCCCGGATCGGCAGTGGGCGCGAAGACCAGATCCTCGATCCCCTGCGCGATCGCGCGGGAGGCCTGCCCTTCGCCGTTGGTCAACACCGTGATGGAGACTTTGTCATCGGGAAAGACGGCGTTCCTGGAAAAGTAGCCGGCCGCGCCGCCGCTATGGGCCCAGCGGCGATTCCCCTTGGCGGTGGCGCTCACCTCCAGCCCCAGTGCATACCGGGTGCCGCTCCCGCCACTCAGCAGAACCTCCGTAGTGAGAGCCTTCATGGATTCAGGCTTGAGAATCCGGCCTTCGATGAGCGAAGTGTCCCACAGCGCCAGATCGCGCGCTGTCATAGCCAGTTCGCCGGCCGCATACATCCAGCCGTCGCCTTCGATCGTGGTCTCATGGGCCGGCGCGAGAGCAAACTGGGAATAACCGGCCGGGTCGGACGCGCTCCAATGTTCACGGGTCACGTCGATCACCGACTTCATGCCGAGCGGTGCAAAAATCCGCGCGCGCAGAAAATCGATAAGCGGCGCACCCGTGACCTTTTCGATGATCTGGCCGATAATAACGTAGTTCGTATTGCTGTACTGCCACCTCGTGCCGGGATCGAAATCGAGCGGCTTCTTCGCCCATCCATCCAGAATCTGCGCCGCGGTGGTGTCGCGCACCATGAACGGCGCAACGTAATCGAGCGGGTAATAATCCTGATAACCGGACGTGTGGGAAAGCAGTTGACGCAGGCTCACCTCGCCGGCGCGCGTCAGCGTGGGAAAGAAGCGGGCCACCTTGTCGTCGAGCGAAAGCTTGCCATCCTGCGCCAGAAGCAATACGGCCGTGGCCGCGATCTGTTTACTGTTGGATGCGATCTTGTAACGCATCTCAGGCGAGGCCGGCATCTTCGGATTCACTCGCGCCTGGCCGTAAGCTTTGGCGTAAACGCTCTTGTCTCGGACGACGGCGATGGAGGCGCTGGGTACGCCGGTTCCCGCCAGGATCCTCTGAACCAGCTGATCGATCGCAGATTCCGGAAGTAGTGGCTCAGCCGAACAAGGCAGTACGGTTGAGAAAAGGGCCGCAGCAATGCACAGGCGCATTTCATTAATGTATCCGAAACCACTGCGTGGTAGGATAACGGGCAGACTGCTTGCTCACGCGATTCCGCGAGTTACAGAGCCGCGACCGTAAGGGAGCTGGTTTCGACACAGCCTGCTAGACGTGCAATAGCTAAATGCCGCTCTCATACCAGACGCCCAAGGTGGAAGCATGATTCGCACCGGAGATGAGTACCGGCGATCGATTCAGGATGGCCGGGAAGTTTATCTGAACGGCGAACAGATAGACGACGTGGTCACGCATCCCGCGTTCAAACCCCTGGTTGACATCCGCGCCCGCATTTACGACATGGCGCACCGTCCGGACACGCGGCCCGTGATGACCTACACCGACCCGCAGGGAGAGGCGCACGCCATGGGGCTCAAACTGCCGCACACCCAGCAGGACTGGTGGGATAAACGCCGCGCCACCGACTGCGTTATGGATGAGATCGGCGGCGTGGTGACACGGGTGGGGGACGAGACGGTGGGCGAAATGTGGTCCCTGTATGATGGCCAGAATATTCTCAACGAAGTGGATCCCCGCTTCTCGGCCAACATCCGGAACCATATAGACCGGGTTCTGCATCAGGATTTGTTTCACGTATCGGCCAATACCGATCCCAAGGGCGACCGTTCCAAGCCGCCTCAGGCCCAGGATCCGGACATGTTGCTGCATCTGGTCAAAGAGACCGCCGCCGGCATCGTGGTGCGCGGCGCCAAATACGAAACGGCGGCTGCGTATTCCAATCAAGCGTTCGTGAAACCGACCATCGCCAACTGGGGGAACGCCGAGCTGTCGGATTACGCGGTTGGATTCATCTGCGACTTGGGCTCGCCCGGATTGAAATTCATCTGCCGTACCGGTTTTGCCGGCCGCGCACCGGCAGAGGATTATCCGCTCTCCAACCGCTTCGATGAGATAGATGCGCTGGTCATTTTCGACGACGTCCTGGTTCCCTGGGAAAACGTTCTGTTTTACCGCCATACCCGTGCCGCTTCCTTCATCCGCGCCACGCTGCATCGCTACAGCGCCTTCGCTTTCGTGCAGCGGAATCTCAGGGTAGCGGACATGCTGATTGGAGCGGCGCTCTTCAACGCCCGGCAAACCGGCCTCGACAAGCAGCAGGCCGTGCAGGAAAAACTCGCGCAACTGGCTTGCTATCGGGAAGGCATCCACGCCCATTTGACTGCGTCCATCGCGCTGGCTGAGCCCAGCCCCGGTGGTCTGTTGATGCCCAACCAGTCGTTGCTCTACACCGGCCGCGTACTGGCCTGCACGCAATTGCCCGCCATGATGCACATCGCCCGCGAGTTGTGCGGCGGCCAGATTTGCATTACCCCCGATGCGGCGTCCTTCGCGCATCCCGTCTCCGGGAAGTGGCTGCAGAAATTTTATTCCGTCAACGAAGAGTGGGTGGCGGAAGATCGCCGCAAGCTGCTGGCCTTTGCGCGGGACCTCCTGAATTCCGACTATGCCGGCCATCGCCTGACCTTTCAATTGTTCGCTCAAGCTCCACCCTTTGCGCACCTGGCCGCGGTCTACAGCAATTTCGACTGGAACCCTCCGCTCGAATTCGTCCGCAAATCCGCGGGCCTGTCGGATCGGGTGCTCGGAAAAAAGAAGATGACGAGGGAAGCATGACCCATCGGCGCATACGCAAGTTCAATACGCGCGATACTTATCCCGAGCAAAATCTGGATAACGATTTGTGCCAGGTAGTGGTTGCCGGAAACTTGGTCTTTGTGCGCGGCCAGGTGGGACAGGATCTGGACACCAGCGAATCGGTGGGCCGCAGCGACGTGACCGCCCAAACCGAGCAGGCCATGTCGAATATCGATCTGCTGCTCAAAGAAGCGGGCAGCGGTCTCGAAGATATCTGCAAGATTGTGATTTATCTTGTAGACGCGCGCTACCGCGAGCAGGTCTACCGCGTGGTGGGCAAGTGGCTGAAAGGCGTCTATCCGGTTTCCACGGGAGTGGTGGTTTCCGCGCTCGCCCGTCCTGAATGGCTGGTTGAAATCGATGTGACTGCCGTGATTCCCCAAGAACGAGGAAGGTGACGGCGCGACATGACGATGTCCATCGCCGCTCGAGACCCATTGACTGGCATGCTCGGCGTAGCGGTGGCTTCTTCGAGTATTGCGGTCGCCAGCCGGTGTGCGAACGTGCGAGCGGGCGTTGGCGCTGCGCTCAGCCAGAATGTGACCGATCCAAGCCTCGGCCGGCTCGCGCTCGATCTGATGGAGAGCGGCAAGAGCGCTCCAGATGTTATTGAATTCTTCCTTCGCGAGCGCCTTTTCATGGCATGGCGGCAACTTGTGTTGGTCCCAAGCGCCGGCGCGCCCGCGGTCTTCAGCGGAGATCGCACGCTCGGGTTATTTGGACAGTCAATATCCCGCGACTGTGCCGCGGCGGGAAATCTTTTGGCAAATAAATCGGTGCCCGCGGAAATGACCCGGGCTTTTGAGGAAAGCCATGGACATCTTGCGGTTCGATTGCTAAAAGCTCTTAGCGCTGGGCTGCAGGCCGGGGGCGAGGCGGGCCCGCTGCACGCCGCGGGAATTCAAGTGGCGCAGCAGCTTTCCTGGCCCGTTGTGGATTTGCGGGTGGACTGGTCGGACCATCCCATCCAGCAATTATGCTCTTTGTGGGAGCTATACCAGCCGCAGCTCGACGCTTACGTGCAGCGTGCGCAGTCTCCCGGTGCGGCGCCTGCCTACGGTGTCGCGGGAGATCCCTGAGGGCACGATGCAAACTTGGGATTCTGAAACCCTCCTCGCTAAGCTGATCTCCTTCGATACAACCAGCCGGCTTTCCAATCTTGACTTGATCCACTTTGTTCGCGATTACCTGGCGCGGCTGGGCTTGGATTCCTACCTGGTGGAAGACCGGTCCCACACCAAAGCCACGCTATTCGCGAGCATCGGACCTGCCGCTGGTCCGGGATTTCTGCTGGCCGGCCACACCGATGTTGTCCCGGTAGATGGGCAGAACTGGACCACCGATCCGTTCCAGCTTCGCCGGCGTGATGGCCGGTTGTACGGACGGGGCAGCGCGGATATGAAAGGGTTCATCGCTTCCGTGCTGGCGGCCGTGCCCCGCTTTGTGAGCCTGCCGCTGCACACGCCCGTTCATCTGGCGTTTACATGCGATGAGGAGCTTGGGTGCATCGGCTTGCGTGAATTGCTGGACCATTCCCGCAGTCTTCCGGTCACCGCGGCGATGGGCATCGTTGGCGAGCCCACCTCCATGCGCCTGGTGGGCGAGCACAAAGGGAAAGTCGCCATGCGAGTTGAGGTGCGCGGCCAGCCGGGCCATTCGAGCAACCCCGCTGCCGGAGTAAACGCCGTCGAGTACGCCGCCGGATTGATCGCGTTCATTCGCCGCTTCAACGAAGAGAAACAACGCGCGGGTCCGTTCGACCCGCAATATGAAGTGGCCCACACCACACTGCATGTCGGGTCGGTGCATGGAGGCACCGTCCTTAATATCATTCCCTCGGAATGTGCATTTGAATTCGAAATCCGCTATCTGCCGGAAGATCCTGCTCAGCCGATCGTCGATCGCATCCGCCGCTTCGCCGCCGATGAGCTTGAGCCGGCAATGAAGAAAGTGAATCCCTCTTGCGGGATCGTCTTCCATGAAAAATTCGCCTATCCGGGCTTGTCCCTGGCGCCTGATGCCAAAGTGGTGAGGTTCGTTAACTCGCTGCTCGATTCGGATGCGGCTCCGGGGAAAATAGCATTCGGGACGGAAGCGGGCCTCTACCAGCAACGCTGCGGTATTCCGATGGTGGTGTGCGGCCCCGGCGATATTTCATGCGCGCATCAGGCTGATGAATACCTGGACACCCGCCAGCTTGCGTTCTGCGATCGGTTTCTCGCTCGTCTCGCAAAAGCGCTCTCGCATTAACTGACTTGTATTCACGTGAGCGGATTTTAATGGCTTCTTGTGAAACCCTGTCGCGTAAAATGCGTTTACAGGTTTAGGATGAAGCGTTCGCCTTTCGGCAGGACAGCAGTAGAAACTCGGAGGCTTCAAAAGGATCACTCGATGACACGAACCATAATTGGATTTTCAACTTTTGCGGTTGCACTTCTGGTGGCGGTTCCCGCTGCTTTCGGCGACACGCCCGGACGGCATCCGGCCTACTTACACGCCCGCACCGACCTGCGGCGCGCGGAACGCTTGATGGACTGGCCTGAGTTCCGCAACGTCAGGCACGATCTGGACGACTCGGCGCGCCATGTGCGCGAGGCCATCCGCGAACTTGACGCCGCAGCCCGCTGGGACCGTAAAGATGTTGTAGACAACCCGCCCATCGACACCTACCCGGATCGGGCCGGCCGCTTCCACGCCATCGCGGGATTTTTGTTCGGCGCCAAGCGCGACATCGAACGGGAGGAAGACAACCCCGCCGCCAGAGCGTGGCGGGACCGTGCCATCCGGCATATTGACGAAGCGATTGCCGCGGTCCGTCGCGCGGCCCGTGACCAGTGGCACGACGAGTGGCTCCGCTAGCTCGCAGAAGCTGCCAACCGTCATCAGCCAGGCCAGGGTCGGCCCCAGGCTGCGCGCCTAGCGTTCCTTCGGCGTAACTGCTTTGGCCTTTTCGCGCCCGGCGGCTTCCTTCGCACGGAACTTCGCGATACTTCCGATCAACTTCGTTGGCACCGGCTGGTTGAGCGGGAATCGGATGGTGCCCTTCTTGATCTCGTACGGTGCAAGCTCGTCCTTAAACTTGGCGGCCACGCGCTCGGTGGCGGGGTAGAGCGAGTAGTGCCGCTTCCACGCAGCGAAATAAAGCACGGCGCGATTGCGCAGTTTGTACGCGGGGATATTGTAGGAGATCTCTTCCTCGGCCTGCGGCATGGCCTTGCGAATGGCGCTCCGCACGCGCCCCAGGATGCCTTGCACGGCTTCCGGTTGCCGGGCAATGTACTCGTCCACGGAATGGAAAGCGCTCCCGCCCATCGTCATGCATTATCTCACCGGAATCGATATCACTTATGATCGAGAGGATGATCCGGTCCAAAATCCTCTGCGCCTTCCTGATGATCGTGGGGACGGCGATGGCTCAAACACCCTCCAACGACGCAGCTAAATATCCTCCCGGGCTGTATGCCATCATCACTACTTCGGTGGGCGCCATCACGGCGCAGTTGTTCGAAAAGCAAACCCCGGCGACCGTTCGCGCCTTCATCGGCCTGGCGCGTGGCACGCAGCCTTGGCTGGACCCGAAAACCAGGAAGGCGGCCACTCATCCCTTATACGAGAATTTGATCTTCCATCGCGTCATCCCGGACTTCATGATTCAGACTGGAGATCCCACCGAGACCGGAGCGCATAACTGCGGATTCAAGCTTCCAGATGAGTTTGTCGCGACTCTTAAGTTCGACCGTCCCGGCCGATTGGCGATGGCCAATGCAGGCCCCGGAACTGCCGCCTGCCAGTTTTTCATTACCGAAGATACATTTGCCGATGGAAACGGACACTACACGATCTTCGGTCAGGTGGTGGATGGCCAGCCTCTGGTAGCCAAGATTTTCCATGTGATCCGCGACTCCCACGACCGGCCAAGATTACCCACCAAGCTCATCAAGATCACCTTCCTGCGCGTGGCGCCTGAATAGATCCCTCTGACGACAGTCCACTAGACTAGTCTCCTGTCCCAATGGCTCTCCAGAAAGTCGCCCGAAAGTTGTTGATTCCGTTTGGGAGTGTATCTGCGACTTTCTGCCTCTCGACGGCGCGCAGCGCCGTCAGGTACTCGTGTGATAAATCGGGCGTGGGGCGGACGCCCGCGTCCGCGCCGGACCCCTGGTCCGGCCCTTGCCAACACGCGAGAACGAGAGGCCGACGCGGGCGTCGGCCGCGGTCCAGGGGGGACCGCCCTACATGGTGGACTAACTGGTTGGACACACGTTAATCAGATTTTGATAAACCGAGCCCGTGTTGGCGATGCAGGGGATGGCGCTGAGGTACGTCCAAATGGCGGTCAGTTGCTGCACGGTCATGTGGCTGAAGGTGGGCCAAGGCATGATCTGAAGCACAGCGCCGTTCACTGGTGCGGAATAGCAGTTGGTGGTGACGCTGCCGCCACAGTTGAGGTGCAGCGTGTCGTAGTCGTGGCCGGTCTGCATGATGGTCAGGAACTGCGCCAAGGTATGGCCCCCTTCGGGAAGACCGGTGTAGTCGGGAGTCAGGTTCCGCGCAATTGTGTTCGGGCCAAGGCCCGGACCGAAGGCGCTGGAGTCGTAGACGCCGCTACTGATTCCGGGCCCTGCCGGCCCAAAGTTCTCGCCGCCGCCCAGGTAGTATTTGGCCTGAACTCTCCACGGCGGCCGGTTCGGGAATAAGAGATACGGATTGTTGCTGGCGCTGGTGGATCCGTATTCCGTCCCCATGGGGCTCGCGGTGTGACATCCGTTGCAATCCGCCTCCGCATTGACGATGAAGCTTCCCCACCCGACCAGGTTGGGGTCCTTGCCCGTGAGATTGAGCTCGACGGGGGCGATTTCGAAACCGATCGCTACCAGATCCTGGTTATCGTCGGCGTGCACTCTGGGGGAGGACATGAACATTCCGCAGAGAGCGACTGCTCCGGCTACCGCTACAACGACGGCGGCCTTCGGGAGGTGTTTGAAAGTCATAGAGTCTCCTACTTGTTGTTCTGAAACTGTTGCGTTGAAACAAGGGGCAAGCCGCGAGAAATCGCGTCCCCCAGAATTTTCATTTTTGGCTTTCGTATGGCAAAAGATTATACACCTAAACGCTCGGTTTGGACCGATTATTTTGCATGCCATCGCAGCAAATTGTTTCAGTACTTATAGAACCTGCACTGGCTTTTCAGGTGAAGGCAATCTGCAAAACGGAAATCCAGGCTTAATAGATCCCCGACTCTTTCGCCACGTTGTGTTCTTTAGCCTGGCGCGCCTCGCGGGCCGTGGAAGGATCGATGACCGTCTTTACCTCGAAGATGGTATCCGCCGGAAAGCCGCTCAGATATGCGTGCTCGCGAATTAATCGTTGATCGCGCGCGATATAGATGCTGTAAACTTTATCCTCCGTGACGAAGCTTTCCACCCACTGGATATGCGATCCAATCTCCTCCAGCGCACGGCAGGACTTCTCGGCGATGGCTGCCAGGTCGTCGCGCGATAGCGCGCCGGCCCCGGGCATATTCCGTTCAATCACGAATTTTGGCATGGCCTTCTCCTTTCACTCGGGCCGTATACGAGCGTCCCTAAGGGATGTTCCATAGAAGGTAAGCTGCCACCCCGGTGCCCAAAACCGCTCCACCGTAGCAGAAAATGTTGATCAGCTCGTTCAGGTGCTTGATCTGCAAACCATCGTAAAGCGTAAACCGGAACCGGTGCGCCCAATGGAACAGCGGAAGAGAACAGAGCACCAGCAGATAGACCCGGGTCACCGGATGCCGCAGGATCGCCAGAAGCCTGTCGTAACCGGGTCCGTCCAGCCATCCCAGCGGCAACGCCAGCCCGAACAGCAACAAGTGGATCGGCAACAGCATCGCGGAAACCACGCCGCCGGCGCTAAAGAGCATCCACAAAAACGGTTCGTTCGATCTCTTGTGCATTCACCCTCGCAGAACAATCCAGGCTACGGCGGCCGATATAACCGCCCACGCCACGTAGTTCGGCCCTGAGATGGCCAGGTTGGGAAGGCGCTTCCCGCCTACCCGGACTGCCATCGCTTTCGGGGCCAGATTGAACCAAGTCACGGCGTGAAAAATGATAAATAGGAGGCTGACCACGTTCACCGCCAGCACCACCGGATTCCGCAACCAGTTCTGGAATTCCGCGTAGTCCTCCGGTCCGCCCCTCAAGGCGTGGATCTGCAGCAGCGTCACGATCACCGCCCAGGCCACGAAGACGGCGCTCCCTTCCCTCAGGATGAATTTCAAATACGCCCAGCTCGTCAGCCACCAGTAAGTGGACAGGCGTGCGCGGTAGGACTTGGGCAGATATTCGGTGGGATTGATCATCGCTGATTCCGCTCCTCGCCCGGCTATTCCGCTCCTCGCGGCAACACCAGGGACTTCACCCATTCCATAGTGGCAGTCAGCTTGTACTGCTGGATGGCGCCGGCTGGGTCTACTTTCTTGGGACAAACTTCGGTGCACTCGCCGACAAAAGTGCATCCCCAGATTCCGTCATGCTGCGACAGGATGTCCATCCGTTCGCTGGCCCCTTGGTCGCGGGAATCCAGGTTGTACCGCTGCGCCAGAGCAATGGCCGCCGGTCCGCTAAACAGCGGGTCCAATCCATAAACGGGACAGGCCGCGTAACACAGCATGCAATTGATGCACATGCTGAACTGCTTGTACGCGTCCAATTGCTCGGGCGTCTGCAAGTACTCCTCGTCCAACGGTTTTTCTACCTTGCGGATGATCCACGGTTTAGATTTGGCGAGCTTCACCAGGAAATCCGACGTGTCCACCACCAGGTCCCGGAGCACTGGAAAATTCTTCATGGGTTCCACGCGCACCGGGCCCGGCGCGTAGTCCGACAGGAACGTGGCGCAGGTCAATTTGGGAACTCCGTTCACCGTCATTCCGCAGCTCCCGCAAACTCCCATGCGGCAGGACCAGCGAAAAGTCAGCGACCCGTCCAGATGGTCCTTGATGTAATTCAGCGCGTCCAGCACTACCCACTCTTTGCGGAGCGGGACCTCATAGCTCTCAAACTTCGGTTTCTCGTCGTGCGCCGGATTATACCGTGTGACTTCGAGCGTGATCCTGTTCGCCATGGGACTTGTTCACCTTCCGTAAACCCGCTCGCCGGGAGGCCAGCGAGTGATGGTAACGGGCGAGTATTCCACCCGCGGCTGGCCATCCGCGTCACGGTACGCCAGCGAGTGCGCCAGAAACTTTTCATCGTTCCGCTCCGGATAATCCGTTCGCTGGTGGGCCCCGCGCGATTCGGTGCGCTGCCGGGCGCACTCCGCCATGGTTTCGGCCACGTCCAGCATACACGCCAGCTCCAGGGCGGAAATCAGCTCGGTATTGAACAAATGGCCCCGGTCGTCCAGACGAATGTCGCGGAACCGTTCCTGCAGCGCCTGGAGTTTGCCGGCCGCCGCTGCCAGCGTTTCGCCCGAGCGGTAAATTCCGGCGCACTGTTCCATTACCTTCTGCATCTCTTCCCGGATGTCCGCGATAGGCTCCCGGCCCCCGCTTTTGCGAAGAAACTGCTCTTGCAGCCGCGCCTCTTCGTCCAGCGCCTGGGCCAGCAGGCCGCGCCCCGGAGTATTTTGCTCCATCGCATACTCCGCCGCCGCGTGCCCGGCTCTGGCCCCGAACACCAGCAGCTCCGGCAGCGAATTCGAGCCCAGCCGGTTCGCCCCGTTGATGCTGACACAGGCCGCCTCTCCTGCCGCGTACAAGCCCTTCAGCGGTGTGGCGCCGTTCAGGTCGGTGTGAACGCCGCCCATCATGTAGTGGACCACCGGACGCACCGGAATCAACTCCTTCACTGGATCCATGTGCTCATACTTGAGGCACAGTTCCCGCACGAAAGGAAGCTTCGTGTCGATGGTTTTCGCTCCCAAGTGCCGCAGGTCGAGATTCACCACCGGCCCGTAGGGTCCCTCCACGGTGCGGCCCTTCTCCTGTTCCTGAACGAACGCTTGCGAGAGACGGTCGCGCGGACCAAGTTCCATGCTCCGCAACACCGGCTTCGGTTCCGGCGTGCCCAGGTTGTAGTCCTGCAGGTACCGATAGCCGTCTTTGTTCAGTAAATATCCTCCCTCAGCCCGAGCCGCCTCGGTAATCAGAATTCCGGTAAACGGGAGGCCGGTGGGATGATACTGGACAAACTCCATGTCCTTCAAAGGAGCGCCGGCGCGATAGGCCAGCGCCATGCCGTCGCCGGTGTTGATGGCGGCGTTGGTGGTATAGCGGAACACGCGGCCGCATCCACCGGTGCACAAGATCACGGCCTTGGCGGTAATGGCCTGAATCTTACCGGTGGTCAGCTCCAGCGCCACCACGCCCTGAACGCGGCCGTCGTCCTCCAGCAGGCGGGTGACAAAATATTCGTCATAGCGGGTGATGGCGTCGTATTTGAGCGACGTTTGAAACAGCGTGTGCAGCATGTGGAACCCGGTTTTGTCGGCTGCAAACCAGGTGCGGGTCTTTTTCATCCCACCGAAAGGCCGCACGGCGACGCGCCCATCCGGCTCCCGGCTCCAGGGACAGCCCCAATGCTCCAGCCGCATCAACTCGATGGGAGCTTCCTTCACGAACAATTCCACGGCGTCCTGATCGCACAGCCAATCCCCGCCCGAGATGGTGTCGTAAGCGTGTTCGTCCAAACTGTCGTCGGCAAGATGAACCCCGGCCGCGCCCCCTTCTGCGGCCACCGTGTGACTTCGCATCGGGTACACCTTGGAAACCACTGCCACGCTCAGTTTCGGATTTGCTTCCGAAATAGCAATGGCGGTTCGCAAGCCGGCGCCACCGCCGCCGACCAACACAATATCGTGGGAGGAAATATCGAGCATCGTGGCCGATCCTCAGAATGAGGCCGATCCTCAGAATCATACACTCCTTGGATGGAGTTTTTCAACCGACAGAGGTTTCAACCGGGCAACCAGGGAACCATACTCTGATACAATCCAGGTTTATGTTCCAAGGACTAGAGCACACCGCCATTGCGTCGCCCGATCCAAAAAAGCTGGCTGAGTGGTACGTTCAGCATCTCGATTTTCACATCAACCACACTTACGGCGGAAATTACTTCGTGCGCGCCAGCAACGGCACCATGCTGGAGATCATCCCCTCAGAAGGCGATCGCGCGCCGCAAAAGATGAAAGATCCAGGCATTCGTCACCTGGCCATCACCGTGGACAACTTCGACGCCGGTATCGAAGAGTTACGAAAACGCGGCATTGAGTTTCTCACCCAGCCCATCGACATGCAAGGCAACCGCCTGATTTTCTTCGGCGATGGCGATGGCAATCTGTTGCACCTGATTCACCGCCCGCAGCCTCTGCCTTAAATCCGGATGTACCATAGCCGGGTCTCAAAGTGCTAAGCCGGATCTTCAAGGCATTCGCCTACCGCGATTTCCGCGTCATGTGGTTTGGCGCGTGCACATCCAGCATCGGCACCCTGATGCAGACCTTCGCGCAAGCCTGGCTGGTTCTGCAACTTTCCGGATCGTCGTTTCTACTGGGGTTGGATTCGTTTTTAGGCAGTGTTCCCATCGTCCTGTTTTCGCTGGTGGGAGGGGTGTTTGCAGACCGCACGGAACGGCAGAAGCTGCTGCTGGGGTCGCAATTCGTTCAGATGGCGTGTGCGTTTACGCTGGCCACGCTGTTCGCCACCGGCGTAGTGAAGATCTGGCACATCCTGGCCTTGTCCTTCGTGGTCGGCACGGCGCAATCCTTCGGCGGGCCGGCCTACTCGGCGCTCATTCCAACGCTGGTGAAAACCGAGGATCTGCCGAACGCCATCGCGCTGAACTCCATCCAGTTCAACGTCGCGCGTGTTCTTGGCCCCACCTTCGGCGGCGTGGCGCTGGTGTTGGGAGCATCCTGGTGCTTCTCGCTCAACGGGATTTCCTTCATTGCCGTGATCATTTCGTTGCTGATCATCCACCCCCGCTTCGTGCCCACCAGGAGCCGCGAGTCGGTTTTGACCAGTATAAAGGAGGGATTTTACTTCATTCACCGCCAGGCAACCATGGAAGCGTTGATCGTGCTGGCGTTCATGATGACTCTGTTGGCGTTTCCGTTGATTGTTTTTCTGCCGGTGTTCGCCAGGGATGTTCTTCACGGCGGCCCGAATTTGTACACTATCTTTCTGGTCTGCTCGGGCATCGGATCCATCTGCGGTGCCCTCCTGGTGGCGGGTCTCGGTAAACACAAGCACATGGGCCTTCTGGTGCTGCTGATGCTGATGGGCCTGGGCGTGTTGATCGCCGCCTTCGCTCTCTCACGCACGTTCGTGTTCAGCTGCATTCTCATTTTCTTCTCGGGCGCCATGCTGCTGGCCGTCTTCACCAGCATCGGCTCGCTGGTTCAGATGATTGCGCCCGATGATATGCGCGGCCGGGTAATCAGTGTTTATAACGTGGCCTTTCGCGGCGGCATGCCGGTGGGAAGCCTGGTTGTTGGGGCGCTGATTAAGCAGTTCACCGCGCCGGTGGTGCTAGCCTGGAACGGCGTCCTGCTTGCTTTATTAGGCCTCTATTTCCTGCTGGTCCATCGAAAAGTTGCAACCCTCTAGCCCGCGAAGCGTCTTCTGAATATTGGAAGCGTCTTGTAAATATTGAAGGATGCGAACCTTTCCCTCAGCATTAGCTCTGGTTCTGGTTGCCGCGGCGGGCGCGGCTCCAGACGATTCCGATCTGTTGAAGGCCCGGGATCATCAGGATCGCGCGGCTCTGGAAAAACTGGCGGCGGAATCGCGCGCCGCGGCCGACAAACAGCCCAACGATGCGGCCGCGCAATATCGGCTGGCCTTGGCCGAATCCTATTCCGCCGAAGTCGCCATCGAACTGCATGACAAAGCGGGCGCGAAGGACGCGGCCCAGGCCGGTATGGATGCGGCCAACAAGGCCGTCTCCATGAAGCCCGATTCCGCCGAGTATCAGCGGATACTGGGAACCCTCTGCGGGCAGATGATATCCAGCAGCTCCTTGGCGGGTCTGAAATATGGCAAGTGCGCTCTCGATTCGGTGGACAAAGCCATTGAACTGGATCCTAAGTCCTCCATGGCTTACTTGAGTCACGGTGTCGGAAACTATTATTTGCCGCAAGCGTTGGGCGGAGGAATCGATCTGGCCATCAAGGATTTCCGCAAGGCCATCGAGCTGAACCCCAAGAATGCCGACGCCTGGCTGTGGCTGGGTGTGTCGCTACGCCGTTCCAATCAGACGGCTGAAGCGCAAAAGGCGTTTGCGCAGTCGCTTCAGATCAATCCCAATCGCGTTTGGGCCAGACAGCAACTCGAAAAAACCCCCGGCCCCTGAGCCCGCCGCCGCGCCTGTCCACGGCGATTCAACTTCCGTTAAATTCCCGGTTAAATTATAGATGAGCCCATGAAAGATCCCGCCCGGGAAGTGGAGAAACTGCGCGACGAGTTGCGCCGGCACGAGCATCTTTACTACGTGCTGGACGCTCCGGAAATCTCGGATGCCGAATATGACGCTCTGTTGCGCAAACTCCGGGAGCTGGAAGCGTTGCATCCCGAGCTCGCGACCCCTGACTCCCCTACCGCCCGCGTGGGCGGCAAACCGCGGGAAGGTTTCGTCAAGGTGCGTCATAGCTCACCGATGCTAAGCCTGGACAATGCACTGAATGAAGCCGAGCTCTTGGATTTCGATCGCCGCGTCCGTGAACTGCTGGAGGGCGCGCCATATAGCTACGTCACTGAACTCAAGATGGACGGCCTTTCCATGGCTGCGCGCTACCAGGCAGGCCAATTCGTTCAAGCCGTAACGCGCGGCGATGGAACCGTGGGCGAGGAGGTTACCGAAAACGCTCGCACCATCCGCTCCCTGCCGCTGCGCGTCCCCAGCCGGCTCGATGAATTTGAGGTGCGCGGCGAGACCGTCCTGAACCGGCGGGCTTTCGAACGGCTCAACGCCGAGCGCGATGAACACGGCCTTCCCCGCTTCGCCAACCCACGCAATGCCGCCGCGGGTTCGCTGCGTGTCCTGGAACCGCAGATTACCGCATCGCGGCGTCTGGACTACTATACGTATTTCCTGCTCACCGGCGGCCGGCCCGCCCGGGAGAGTCATTGGGAATCGCTCGAAGAAATGCGGAAGATGGGCTTCAAAGTAAATCCCGAGCGCAAACTTTGTTCGAGCATTCAGGAAGTGCTGGAGTTCTGCACCCATTGGGAGTCGCGACGCGGCGAACTGCCGTACGAGATCGACGGTGTGGTAGTGAAGGTGGACTCAGTGCCCCAGCAGCGGCAGCTGGGGTTCACTGCCAAGGCTCCGCGCTGGGCCATCGCCTACAAATATCCCGCCCGGCAAGCCGTCACCACGGTGGAAAGTATCGAGGTGCAGGTGGGCCGCACCGGCGCTTTGACCCCGGTGGCGCGATTGAAGCCGGTGGAAGTGAGCGGTGTCACGGTGTCCCGCGCCACGCTGCACAACGAGGACGAAATCGAACGATTGAACCTCCAAGCGGGCGACGACGTCGTGATTGAGCGCAGCGGCGATGTGATTCCGAAAGTGGTGCGCGTTTATGCGCAGGGCTCTCACCGCACCAAATTTCGGATGCCCAGCCATTGCCCGGTTTGCGGCGGCACTGTGGTTCGCGAAGAGGGGGAAGTCGCCAGCCGCTGCATCAACACAAATTGTTCCGCGCGCCTGAAGGAATCCGTCTTGCATTTCGCCTCGCGCGGTTTCATGAACATTGATGGCATGGGCGACGCGCTGGTGGATCAACTGGTGGATCGCGGCATGGTAGTGAGCGTCGCAGATATTTACGATCTGACGGTGGACAAGCTCCTCGAGCTGGAGCGCATGGGGGAGAAGTCCGCCGGCAATATCATTCGCAATATTGAAAATTCCAAGAAGAACCCTCTTCCCAGGGTCCTGAGCGCCTTGGGCATCCGCTTCGTTGGTGAGCGGACTGCCGTATTTCTTGCCGAAGCGTTCGGTGGCATGGATGCCATTGCCAAGGCCAGTCTTCAGGATCTGCAGCACGCAGAGGAGGTCGGCCCCAAAGTCGCCGAGACCGTTTTTCAATTCTTCCGCGAGCCGCACAACCAGAAGTTGATCGATCGTTTACGCTCCGCGGGACTTCAGTTCGACTATCAAACTACCCGTCCGAAGGCCGGCCCGCTGCACGGATTGACTTTCGTAATCACCGGCACGCTGCCCAGCCTGAGTCGCGAGGAAGCCAAGCACCGGATCGAGGCGGCCGGCGGGAAAGTGACCAGCGCCGTCAGTAAGAAGACGGATTATGTGGTGGCCGGTTCGGATGCAGGTTCCAAGCTGGACAAAGCTCAGGCGCTCGCAATCAAGGTGATCGCCGAACGGCAGTTGCTGGATATGATCGGGACCGGCTGAGCCGGGCGCCCTACTTCGCGCGATAAAAAACGTGCCAGATGCGGCCTTTCTGGCTGTCGCCGATGTACAGCGATCCATCGGGCGCCTGCGCTAAGCCATCGGCGCGGGCGTTAGCATCGGCGGGGTTCATCAGAGGAGACTTGCCGGCGAAACCGCTGGCGAATACTTCGAATTTGCCCGACGGCTTTCCGCCGGCGAACGGTTGGAACGTCACGTTATAGCCATCCTGTGGCATCGGCGCGCGATTCCAGGAGCCGTGAAAAGCGATGAACGCACCGCCCTGATAGTGGCTCGGAAATTCCTTGCCGGAGTAGAACATGATATCCACCGGCGCCCAATGCGCTGGGAAGGCGGCAACCGGAGGAGTAAATGCGCCGCAACGGTCGCTGGTCTTGCCGTCTCCGCCGTACTCGGGATTCGTCAGGAATTTTTTCTGCCCGTAGTCATAGAAGCAATAAGGCCAGCCGAAGTTGGAGCCCTGCTCGGCGCGGTACAAAGGCTCGGCCGGACGCTCGGCGTTCTCCTGCGCGGTAAACTGTCCCGGCCACAGAATGTCGAGCTGATCGCGATTGTTCATTGCGATATACAGTGCGCCATCGTGCCACGTGATGGCGGGCATCTGGCGCAATCCCGTGGCGAAGCGCACGCCGTCTTCCTGCTTCTGCCCCAGCTTGTTCTCATCGAACTTCCAGATGCCTCCGTGTTTTTCCAGGATGGGGCAGGGATCCTGGCCGGGCGACTTGGGTTGCCGGTCCCTGGACTGGCATGCGTTCGAGGGTGCGCCGACATTGACGTAGAGCGAGCCCTTCCCGTCAAAGGCAATCCCTTTGTCGCCATGCTGCCGCTCGCCCTGCAATCCTGAAACGACGATCTCGGGTGGGCCCGCCGGCTTCAATTGGCCCGGCGTCATTTTATATCGCTCCACGGACTGCACCTTGGCGACGTACAAATAACCGTTCCGCAGCGCGATGCCGGTGCTGCTGCCATTGCCAAAGGATTCCTTCACTTCGAAGTGACCGTCACCTTTGGTATCGCGCAAGGCAACCACGCCGCCGGCGCCGCTCCCTTCGCTCAGGAGCGCGACGTAGAGGTCGCCATTCGGGGCCACCACCATGTGCCGCGCGGGGCCCAGGCCGTCTATGGCGACCAGCGCACAAAATCCCGGCGGCAGGGTAATGCCCCCGTTGCCGGCGTCACAGGCCGCAGGCGCCGCGGCTGCTGCCGGCGGCAATGAAGCGATGTATCCTGAAACAAGCAATCCGAGGGTGAAACTGTGTAAGCGGTTCATCGAAAATATTCTCCCATATAACTTAATGATAACCTCCATGAGAACTCCCATCGCATTCCTGCTATATTTGGCCGCTACGCTGTACGCGCAGCCGCCGGCGTCGGTCTGGTCGGGCGTTTACACGCCGGAACAAGCGGAGAGAGGAAAAGCAGCCTATCAAAAGGAGTGCGCGTCCTGCCATGGCGCCGCGCTGGATGGCAGCGGTCCAGCGCCGCCGCTAGCGGGCGCCGAGTTCAAGAGCAATTGGGACGGCCAGACCGCCGACGATTTGTTCGAGAAGATGCAATCGTCCATGCCCGCGGACCAGCCGGGACGATTGAGCCGCGAGCAGAACGCCGTCATTCTCGCCTTTCTGTTCAGCTCCAACGGATTTCCAGCCGGGCAAAAAGAGCTCCCTACCGACGCCGCGGTTTTGCAAAAGATTCGATTCGAAGCCGCCCAGCCCAAGTGACGGCGGATCGCTCGTCTAAGGGAGTGAACTCCGGGCACTGGCCGTGGCCGATTTCTTCAGTCCGAACGCGTACACGCGGGCGGCATAAGTGCTGATGTAGATTTGTCCGTTGGACAAGGCCAGACCGCCGTAGTGATTCCAGCTATCGATGTCTTCTCCGCTGCTATATAACTCGTCGCCGGTGGCGCCGTCCAGCGCGTAGAGGACGGCGTGCATGACGTCGCGGCCTCCGGAGTAGCGCGTCCCCGATTCCTGTCCTCCCGGGGCAAGTTGTATCGCTTTCCACTCGGCGTCCCGTTCAAAGCCTGGCACGCTCGGATCAACCTCGATCAGCGGCCGCGGGCCGCTTGCCGCGTCGGAAGCGTTGCCGCCGCGTCCGCCATTTTGCCGTTCGCGAAGCAGTGTCGCAGCGCGGTCGCCGTCCGCGAGGACATAGACCACTCCATTGGCGATCACCGGAACTCCCGGCAGATCGAGATCGCCGGACATCCATTCCGGCGTCAGCACCGGCTTGCCATTCTGAGTCTCAACCTTGAACGCCATCAGGCTCCCGTTGACGACATTGCCGTGACGCACTTTGAAACGGGAAACCGTGTCTTTGGCCGGCGGCCCCATCATGGGCGCCAGCAGCCAGCGTTGCCCTTGCGCGTCTACCCAGGTTCCCATGGCGCCCCACATGCCGTTGTAGCCATATCTCGCCGCGTCGTTGGAAAAGCGCGGGGAAAGATACAACGGAGTACGGTGATCCTTCCCGCCCAGGTTCGCGGCGTCGAGCAGGTAAATGACTCCTTCTTTCGCCGACACCGCGATCAGCGTCCATTTCTCATAATCGAAGACCAGAGGACTGCCCGAACCTAAATCAAAATCCTTCTTATTAATGTACTCCTCGTTCGACGGGGTATAGGAATCCATTAAGCGCAAATTGGGCGTTAATTGCAGAACGGAATTACCCCATCGGCCGCTCTCGGGATCGAAAGCGCCGTCGGCCGTCTGCGCCAGCACACCCCACGGCGACTTCACGATTGCGCCGCGGCCCCACACGCCCGATCCTTTGCCGGGACTTGTATAGAAATGCTGCACCGGATGCTCGGGATTGCGCACGTCCATGGCCGCGATTTCGGAAACCGCGCCAGCGCAGCCTCGGGTGGTGGTCGCGTACAACATGCCATCCACCAGGTTCAGGCTATAGTTTCGGGAAAACGCCGGAACAATGCTGGCGGCGGCCATTTTGTCTTCGCCGTCCGACAGATTCACGCCACGAATCCTGCCATCGTTCGGCAATACGTACACCGTGCCGGTGGCCTTGTCGATAACCGGCGTGGCGTTCAAATTGTTGGGACATGCGCCGTTGGGGGCCTGCGGCGGCTTCTGATTATTGGGATAATTCTTCTGCCAAAACACCTTTCCCGTTGCGGTGTCCAAAGCGTACAACGCGTTCTTCTCGTTGGCGCCCCCGGCGACGATCACCAGATTCTTCATGCCTTCGCTGGTGCTGACGTTGTCCACCACCAGCGCATCGGTCAGCGTGGCGTGCGCATTGATGGCATTCGGCACGGCATCCAGCTGCGTCTTCCAAACCAGACCGAGCTGGCGCACATTGTTTTTGTTGAGCGTAGTCTCGCCGCGCGCCCAACCAGTCCGTTCCGGATCATAACCGTACGTCAACCAATCCCGCGTTGCGGGACCGCTGGAAACAACCCGGCGCATCGGCTCGGACGCCGCGGTGGTATGCGCGAGTTCGCCGTTGATTGCCGCCAACAGCGCGTCCACGTCGGCCTGCGCGGGACGCGGCTGTCCGGCCGGCGGCATCTCGCCGTCACGAAGCGCGGAAACCACCTGGT
>Ga0302325_10001166_pt1 | contig 68394 bp, 62 predicted proteins | sample Palsa_T0_2_FD_201948 | JGI IMG/M metagenome (GOLD analysis project Ga0302325, IMG submission 201948) | Peat permafrost microbial communities from Stordalen Mire near Abisko, Sweden - Palsa_T0_2 | ecosystem: Environmental > Terrestrial > Soil > Palsa > Peat permafrost | place: Sweden: Abisko...
CCGATGGCCAGAAGGATCGCCCTGCCGACGGCGCTGCTGCCGCCGATGACGGTATGGATGAGCATCAGCGGGAGGATTCTGCAGGTGTCATCCATGCGGTTTCCAAGCCAGAGGTGGAAAAAGATCGGCGCCGCCAGCCACAGCACCGGCGCCGCCGCCAGGAGGAGAATAAACGTGGCGAGTGTTCCGCGGATGTAATATTTCCGCACCAGCCGCGGATCGCCCGATGCGTGCGCCATCGCCGTGCGCGGGAGCAGCACCGATGCCAGCGCGCCGGCCAGGAGCAGCGCGCCGCCGTCGATCTGCACGGCTGGCGTATAAATCGCAACCGTGGCCTGGTTGATGAGATTGTAGATCAGCAGATTGTCGGTGGGCGCGTAGAGATAATCGGCCATCTGGGCAGCCACCACCATGCCGCCGAAGATGAGCAGTCTGCGCACCATCGGCGCCTGAAATCGCCGCCACCAGTGATCGAATAATCCGCTGCCGTACCGGTGCGACATGATCCCGCGCGCGACGAGGAGGACCAGCGAGCCCGCCACCAGGGCAAATCCCGTCGCCCGCTGCCAGTGCAGGTGAAAGATGAAAATATCAATCGCCGTGCCGACGCCCCAGATGACTTCGTGGCTGGTGAGCAGAAGGTTGTCGAGAAAGATTTTTCCGGAGGTCTGGAGAGCCGCGCCCGCGGCATCGCTCATGAGCCGCAAAAGCGTGGCGATGCCGACCATCAGGACCAGTTCCGATGCCACCCCCCCGCTTTGCACATTGGCCTGCGACCCGCGGAAAAACCAGGCAAAACAGGCCAGAAACAACGCGCCACCCAAAGCCGTCAGCAGCGCCATGACGAACCCATTGGCATACACGGTCTGCACCGCGGGGAGATACTGCGGCGGTGATGATAACGGCGTGCCGGCCTCCGCGTGCGAATCGCGCAGCGCCTCGGCCGTGAGGCGAATGATTGCCGGGCTTAAGCCGATGGCGGCGTATTCCAGTATTCCCACGGTGGACTGGACAATCGCCAGCAACGCGAAAGCGGTCTTGCCGGCAACGCGAAAGACGGCGGCGGTGACGATGATCCACGCCGCCACGCGCGCCGCGGTCACAAGATAGGCCGAAGCGATGTCGCGTCGAAGGCTGGGCGGGCTTTGCACGGGGGGAATATACCGTGGCCGGCGAAAAGTCGCGCACTGTTACGCGGCGAGTGCGGCAGGCTGCATTTGCGCGGGCTCGGCGATCGGCTGCCGCGCCGGCGTCTGCAGCGCGCAGCGAATCTGGATGATCGCGGCAACCACCAGCAGCGGCACCGTCGGACTGAACGTTGTCTTCCAGACAATCAGCACGAGGAACCAGAGCCACATGCTCAGGAAAATCACCGTCCAGATGCGAAGCAGTTGGATGTCGGATTTTGTTTCCGCCAGGTTGTTTTGCCGATCGGCCGCGTAAACCACGATTCCCACGCTGATGAGCAGCAGATCGTAATCAAAATAAAACGGCATCAGCAGCGGCATCGCGACAATGGTGGCGGCGATGAGGCGGTCGCGCGACGACGGCCCGCGTTTGCCGATCGTGGCGATCAGCACCCGCCCGAGCCCGGCGAGCAAAGCAATTTCGCTGAGCGCCCAGAGAATGCGGGTGGTGGGCGACGTTGTGCCGACCGTATCTCCCTGCACGAGGCCGCGCCAGAACGCCTTGAGCGTCACGTGCCGCTCCCAGCGGTAGACGCTCTGGTCCTGGATCCATGCCAGGTTCAACGGCACGTGGTGCAGGAATTCGTGCAGCGATCCGGGCATCGTCAGGATATTCACCAGCAGCAGCGTCGCGCCGGTGAGACAGATGCCCATGATGGCGCGCCGCCCCTGGCTGAGGCACAGCACCGCGGCAACCACCGCGCCAAGCTGCGGCTTGTAAAACAGAAGCCCGCAGACGATGCCGGCCAGCAATGGGCGGCCGCCGCGCCACAGCCAGACCGTCGTCGTCAGAAACAGCAGCGAGACAAACGTATTTTGTCCATGGCAGATCGCGAGAAAGCAGGGCTTGGAGGTGAGGACCAGCAGCGGCACGAGCGATCGAATCTTCCAGCCGGCGGGAATCATCAAGCACATGAGGCCGATGGAAATTCCCAGGCAGATCGCCGAGCAAATCCACCACGCGTGGAGAGCGGACAGGTACGGCAACGCGGAAAAAGGCGCGAACATCCACGCCGCGAACGGCGGATTCCACCACGGCCCGAAACTGGTTCCCAGCGAAAGGTTCGCTGAATGGCCTGTGGCGAATTCAAACGCCCGGGTTGCCGGGAGATCGTACAGTTGTTCAAAATGACCGGTGCGGGCGCAGTATCCGCCGTAGTAGAGGGCGAGGAAATCGTGCCCGAGCATGTCCCCGGTGACGGCCTTGGCGGGTGCAACAAAGAAATTCCCGACGAAGAAAGTGAGAAACGTCGCCGCCACCAGGCCGCCCCGCCGCCAGAGCGCCGTGGAAATCGAGTGTTTGCGCCAAACAAGAGACATCGTTGTCCCCGTATCGGTCTGAAACGGCGCGCCGCTTGTCAAAGAAATCCCTATGATTTATCGGACGCCGCAATCGATGTTTAGCCGCCCCGCTCGCGGGGCGCGTTCTTCACGCCACCCAGAGATTCAGCGCAAACCTCATCATCAAAATGATCGCCAGCGGCATGGAAAAAAACGTATACAGCAAATGCACGACTTTATACCGTTGCCCCAATATCCCCAGCATCATGAACGCGGGGAACAGCACCAGCAGAAACCGCGTGATCGACCAGTACCTGTCGGCCCACAGCATCACTGCCAGCATGATGATCGAAAACGCGCTGAGGCTTGGCCGAAGCTTGAACACGGCCAGTGCGGACAGCAGGACGAACAGCGCCGTGGGCCCGAGTTGCAAACCGCCGTGGGGGGAATGCAGGACGGTTGTGATCGGGCAGGAACTCCACTGTTTCTGGGCCTCGACGAACGCCAGGGGATTGCCGAATTGCCGCCATTGGAACGCCATCCAGGAAATCGTCGCGATCGGCCCCAGCGCCAGGGGAAGCAGATCGCGATGAAATGTAAATCCGCGCTGCATCCAATATTCGACGGCGAGTGCGGCCGTGAGCAGCACGCCATCGGGCCGCGAAAGAGCGGCCAGGCCGGCCAGAACGCCGACAAGGTTCCACTGATTTTTGCGCGCGTGGTACAGCGCCGCCGCCGCAAGCGCCATGAACAGGGACATGGGATAGACGGCCGAGAGAAACAGCGAGGTGGGGAAGATCAGCACGTACCAGCCGGCCCGGATCGCCGCGCGATGATCGTGACCATCGAGCAGCAGCAGCGCCGTCATGTAACCGATGGCGATGAGCAGCGCGATATTGGAAATCGCCATTCCCGCGATGAGATACGCCTGATCGCTTCCACCGGCCAGGTTCCCCAGCAATCGCATGAGCATGGGATACAGCGGCGCGAAGGCGACGCCGTTTTGCTGGTTGGGAATCCAGTGGTATCCATCGCGCGCGATGGCGAGATACCATCGTCCATCGAAATGAGACCAGATATTCAGCGCGGTGGAGGACGTCGGCAAATCCCAACCGACGGCGCGGGCGGTGGGAATGCGCTCAATCGCAAAGAAGGCGACGGCGATGAGCAGCGCGCGGGTGACGATGAAGGGGATAATTGCGGAGCAAAAAAATAGCTGCCATCCGACGCAGCGCGCGGATGAAGGCGTTAGAACGGGGATGGAAACCGCTTGCGAACTCATGATCCCCGGCAGTAGATGGTTTCCCAGTCTGCTTGCGTTTGAACGTGATAATGGCTCTGCACGTAATCATGCAGCAGCATCCACGCGGCGATGAAATTGGCCTTGCGGCGAGGGCGCAGGCCCAGTTCCTTGATATGGTCGGCCAGCGCGTGAACGTAATGATCGAACCGCGTCGGCAGCACGATATATTTCGGTCGCCGCTGATCGAAATCATCGAGCATCGCATGGCAATATCGCAGCGGGGCATCGTCGTCGTTGACCCAGAGAAACGTCATGGGATATCGCGAGCCGGGTTGAAGATCGGTGCGAACCAGCAGCCGCATCATCCCGTCGAGCCAGACCGCGTCGCCGGGATTGGCGTGGGTCGCGAGATATTGTTCCGATTGGGATTGCTGCAGGGAATGCGGCGCATCCGCCAGCACCTGAACGCCGCCGTAGAGCGATGCCAGCGCGGGGACGAGCAGCGCCGCGGCGAGCGGGCCGGGGCGCGGATTTCGCGGAATCAGGCCGAAAAGCAAACTGGCGGGCGCGGCCAGTACGAGGAAGTGATACGCATACATGCGCCGCTGCGCGACGATGCCGGCGGCTTCGAGGATCAGCCAGGCGATGATGAATATCGCGATGGCTTTGTTGCCGCTGGTGCGGGCGCGATGCTCGGGGCGTCGGAAGACGACTGCGCGGATCAGCAGGGGAAAACCGAGGATGAGCAGCACGATCACAGGCTTGCTGAGGTCCCACGGTTCCCACGGTGAATTGGCGGCGTAACCGGCGATCTGCCGCGATAAACCCGGCATGATCGGCAGCAGATCGGCGGCATAGAGATAGGCGAAAGCGGCGGCGGCCGGGATGGCCACGCCAAACACGACGGCGGTGAGATGCTCGGCAATTCGGCGGTGGTGGACGATCAGGGCGATCACGTACGCGGCCAGCACGCCGGCGCCCGATGGTTTGATCATTGCCGCCACGCCGGCTGCGAGACCGACGGCAAACGAGTCGCGCACATCATCGCCGGCGAGGGCTTCCATTGCGGCGGCGGCGGCGAGGATGCTGAAGAAAGATTGCAGCGTCTCGAGTTGAAATCCGCCGAACACCGCGAAATTAAAATTGAGGTAAACCAGGGCGAACAGCGCCGTTGGCAGCGCCGCCTGTTTGCCGATATTTCGCCGGGCCGCACGGGCGAGGATCGCCGCGCCCAGTGTGGCCAGCGCGGTTTGCAGAAGGACATATCCCGGCCAGAAATCGCCAAAGAGTTTCCAGCACGGGCTGGTGAGAAGTCCGACGGTGGGGAATTTGTTGTCGATCAGTTCGATGCCGATGCGGCCGCCGCTCGCGACCAGCTTGCCCATGTAGATGAACATCGCCCCGTCGGCGTCGAGCGGGCGGACGAGATAGCTCAATCGGCCCACCAGCGCTGAAATCAGGCAGAATGCGAAGAGAATTTTAACGCCCGAAGAGCGCGCGGCGACGCGGGTGGGCATGGAGATTCGTTCCGGCAGGGCGCAGACAGTCACAGGAGTGTTATCGGCCGAAATTGCGCCCGGAATTATGCCGATCCGCGGCAGAATTGCTTCCACATCTGCCGGTAGGCGTTTTCGATGTTTCGTGCAAATCGGCGGGCATTGGTCAGGGGCGAGGTAAGCATCCGGTTCCGCAGCTCGCCGCGAAGTTCCGCCAGACGCGCCGGCGAACTGGCGAGGGTGATCGCCGATTGCACATATTGCCGCGGGCGGCGGGCGACCAGCTCGACCAGGCCGACGTTGGAAAGGATGCTTCGCCCCCCCCTGCCGACGGCGGTCTGGCCCGAGAGGGTGATGACGGGAACGCCCATCCAGAGCGCATCGCAGGTGGTGATGCCGCCGCCCCAGGGGAACGGGTCGAGCGCGATGTCGATCCGGCCGTAGGTCTGGACGTACTGGGCCCAGGATTGCTGCGGAACGAATTCGATTCGATCGGGCTTCACACCCGCATCGGCGAAACGGCGGCGGGCATCGTCCCGATGCGAGCCGGGGTGGGCATGAATGATCATGCGCGATTGCGGGACGGCCGCGAGAATTTCGGCCCACAAATCCAGCGAACCCGGCGAGACCTTGGTGAAATTGTTGAGACAGCCAAAGGTGATGTACCCGGCCCCAAGCGACGGCGGCGACGACGGCTCGGGCGTCGGTCCGGCGCAGTGGTAACACCACCACGTTTCGGGAAGATGAACCGTTTGTTCGCTGTAGAGAGACAGATCGGTTTCAGGCGGATCGAGATACGGATCGGAAATACGATAGTCGATCGCCTCCAGGCCGGTGCTGGCGCAATAGCCAAGCCAGGTCGCGGAAACCGGCGCGGGCTTGCGGGCGAAAACCAGCAGCCGATTGTGGCCCATGTGCAGAGAGAGATCGATGAGAATGTCGATCGCATCGCGGCGAATCATTTCGGCGAGTGATTCATCATCGGCCTGGGCGACATCGTGCCAGGCATGGCTTCGCTCGCGCAGAAGCTGGGTGATGGCATCGGGGCGCGCCGTGCTGGAATAGCAGTGAACTTCGAATTGAGCGCGATCGTGCTCGCCGAGCAGCGGCAGAAGATTCTGCCCGACCACGTGGCGGCATAGATCGGGCGATACGTAGCCGATTTTCAGGCGGCGATCGGGCGAGCGATCGTTGGCGGGGGAACGAATCAGGCTTTTCAGCGGCATGGCATGGCGATCGTTCCACAACCGCTGCTGGCGGGAAATCTCGGCTGGATCGTAACCGGGATGAAACGAGAGGAGATACACCAGGTTGCTGTGCACGGCGGCATTGCCGGGAGAAAGCTCGACGGCGCGCTCGCAGCAATCGAGCGAATCGTCGAGCAGGCCCTGGTCCTTCAGCGCCATGCCCAGGTTGTTCATGGCTTTCAGTGAATCCGGCTGAAGCGCGAGCGCGCGGCGATAGGCCGCGACCGCGCCGTCGAGGTCCTTGATCGCCAACAACGCGTTTCCCATCGCGGTGGCAACGGTGGGGTTTTTGGGATCGAGCTGCAAGGCGCGCTCATATGCCTCGGCGGCGGCTTGCCAGAGGTTCAGAGCCGCCAGTGCGTTGCCGGTGGAAATCTGTGCGGAAACATCGCCCGGCCGGTCGCCGGCGATGCGGAGATGGGCCGCGGCGGCTTCTTCGCGCCGGCCGGCGCGCTGCAGAGCGTGAGCGAGATTCGTTTGCGCATCGGCGAGTTTCGGATTGAGCGACACGGCTTTCTGGTAGGCGACGATGGCGAGATCGATCTCGCCGCGGGAAAAGAGGGTGTTGCCGACGTTGTTGTACGCCTCGGCGAAATCGGGTCGAAGCTCGATCGCGCGGGCGAATTCGAGAAGTGCCGGTTCGAATTGGCCGGCGCTGTAGAGCGCCGCGCCCAGGTTGTTGTGGATTTCCGGATCGGTTTCCTGGATTTGAACGGCCGCCCGCCAGGATGCGATGGACTGGTCCCACCGCTGCAATCTGGTCAGAAGCGCGGCGAGGCGCGTGTGCGCGGCGAGCGAAGCCGGTTCGATTTCCAAGGCAACGCGATAGGCGGCAATCGCGTCATCGGGACGGTTCAATCGTTCAAGGACCACGCCGGCGTCGGTTCGGTATTCCGCCGCGAGGGGTTGGGCTTCGATCGCGCGCTCGAGATAATTGAGCGCGGCTTCATTTTCGCCGCGATCGGATGAGATCAGTCCCAGGAGATGCAGCGCCGCTCCGCTGGCGGGTCGCTGCTGCAGCTCGAGGCGGCACAGCGCCTCGGCGCCGGCGATGTCTCCATTTTTGTAACATCGCATTGCGGAGATAACATCCGGCGGCTTCATTGATTGTTAACCATATAAGGCACGGGCCAATGAAAAAAGTCTATTGCGTGGGACATGCGATTGTTCTTACGATCCTGATCATGGCATCGACTTCGACATCCATGGCGGCGCAAAACCAGTTTTGGGTGTTTATCGGCACGGACACGCATCCGCCGAGCAAGAGCAAGGGAATTTATCTCTTTCGTCTTGATGCCGGCACCGGCAAAGTCACCGACATGGGCCTGGCGGCGGAACTGGGCGATCCGGGCTGGCAGAAGATTTCCGCCGATGGAAAATTTCTCTACACGGTTGGAAACGACGACGGGCACAGGATTTCAATTGCCGCGGCTTATCGCATCGACGCCAGGACGGGCGCGCTGACATTTTTGAACAAACAGCCGACGCACGGCAACGATTCCCCGCATCTGGATGTCGATCCCGATCGCACCTGCGCGGTGGTGGCCAATTACGGATCGGGGGATATGTCGGTGATGCCGATCAATCCCGACGGAACGCTCGAAGCGCCCACGGCGGTGATCGAGCACAGCGGCAGCGGCGTCAATCCCGATCGCCAGAAACATCCGTTTCCGCATTCGTGTAATTTTGATCCCACTGGAAAATGGGTGCTCACGCCGGATCTCGGTGTCGACAAGGTCTACGTCTATCGGTTCGACGCGGCGACGCGCTCGCTGTCGTCGGCGGAGCCGGCATGGGCGGAGGTCAAGCCGGGTTCGGGGCCGCGGCATCTTTCGTTTTCGCCGGATGGGAAATTCGCGTATCTCATCAACGAAATGGGCGGTACGGTGGTGGTGTTTGCGTGGGATCCGGCGCATGGCCGGTTGCAGCCGCTGCAAACCGTAAGCACGCTCCGATTGGATTACTCAGGGCAAAACACCAGTGCGGAGGTTCGCGTTCTTCCCAACGGCAGATTTCTTTACGCATCCAATCGAGGACCTGATGAACTGGCGATCTTCGCGATCAATCCGACCAATGGATGGCTGAAATCCATCGGCTATCAATCGACGCAGGGCAAAGGCCCGCGCGATTTCGCGATCGACCCGACCGGAACATTCCTGCTGGCGGCCAATCAGTATTCCGATTCGGTGGTGATGTTTCGGATCGACTCGCAGACGGGATTGCTGACGCCGACGGGAACCGTCCTGTCGGCGCCGACGCCGATTTGCGTGAAATTTCTCCCCGTGGGGAATTAAACCCGCCGGCGCTGCGCGGCAATCACCTGGGCGTACATATTCTCATATTGGGCGGCGACTTTTTCGGTGCTCAGATTTTCCAGGACCCACTGCCGGCCGCGCTGGCCAATGCCGGCGAGGGATGCGCGATCGCCCAGGAGCTGGTCGATGCAGTCGGCGATAGCAGCGGGCGTGTTGTCGGTGATCTTGCCGCCGGCCGCGGCGATTTCCTGCCAGATATCGGTGCCCCGCGTGGTGATCACCGGCGTGCCTGACGCGAGCGCCTCGACGAGCACCAGCCCAAAATTCTCCTGATACGTGGGCAGGATGAATAAGTCGCAGGACTGGTAGAGAGAGATTTTCTCCACGCCCGCCACCTGGCCGATGAATGTCACGATCCCATCGAGCTTGAGGCGCTGCGCCTGGTGATGCAGCCGCGTCTCATAGCCCGCGCTTCCGGAGCCGGCGATGAGCAGCTTGAATTTGCGGCCCCGATCGCGAAGCAGCGCCGCCGCGTCCAGCAAAAGATGCACGCCCTTTTTTTTGTGCAGGCGGCTGAGGAAAAGAAGCTTGGGATCATCACCCTCCAGCCCGCGAAAGGCGGCGTGCGCGGGCCCGGGTCCTGGCAGCGATTGAAACGGTTTGAAATCCAACAGGGCGGGAAGCACGACGCTTTTGGATCCGGGAATGCGCGGCTCCGCCTGCTGTTGTTCGGCGACGGCGGTGTAGTGCAGGCGATCCGCGCGCTGCAGATGACGCCGGCCCCACAGCGCGAGAAACAATTGCTTCTTGAGCGTGTGCTGTTTCATCGACCAGTTGTCGAGCATTCCGTGGATGGTGACGATGTATGGAATCCCCAGCCGGCGCGCGACACGCGCCATCTGAAGATTGCTGCTGGTCCACGGCGTGTGGAGATGTACGATGCCGCCGTCCTGCGACAGCAAATTCTCCCACATGCGCACCGCCTTTGACGAGACTGGGGAATTGAGAGTGAGCCCGGGCGGAATATGGACGACGGATGGTTTGCCGGGCTGACCGTTCCAATCGGAAGGAACATCCGGCGACTGAAAAGTCACGAGTGTGACCTGATGTCCCCGCGCCGCGAGAACGCCGCACCAGTCGAGCACGCTGCGAACAACGCCGCCCATTTTTGACTGCACACCCGGAAAATACTGAATGATGCGCATCGGTGGGGTTTGCGGCGATGTACACATTGACGCCGCCCAAGTCTAACATCGAGGCTGCGGGTTTAACATCGCGGTTAGCGGCAGTTCCGCAGATCGCGCGTCGGCTGGAATTATGCCAGGACCGGTCCTTAAATCATTTTGACCGATAATGATGATTTGCGGGGAGTTGCTCAAAATGGCGGGTTTTTCTTGGGGCGGTTGAGTTCTTCATCGGCGCGCCAACCGATAAGATGAAGACGAGTTGAGATAAACCCCCGTCAGATTGGGTCGCCGGATTTGGCCGCTGGGAGAGCCTGGGACGTGAAGAGATATCTTACAGCCACCGCCCGCGCGGTGAAGCACAACTTCAGGAAATGGGCGGCTGAAAAGCGCATTGCGCCAAATCCGACCCTCGACGCGGGGGATTGGGATATCGCCTCCGCGTACCTGATTGGCTGCGGCCGTTCGGGCACAACGATTTGCGGATCGGTCCTGAACACGCATCCAAGCGTTTACTATTATTTTGAGCCATATCACCTCTGGGCGACGATCGATCCGATTTTGGACGTGCTGAATCTGCATCACGTGGGGCAGGCGCGGTTGCTTGTTGATTCGGAGCACTGCACTTCAGAAGCCAAGCGCCGTTTTCGCCGGCTGATTTTGAGGCCCGCCTATCGCCACGGCGCACGGGTGATGATCGAAAAAACTCCTTGCAACGCATGCCGGATCGGGTATCTGGATGTCCTGAGCCCGGGCTGCAAATTCATTCACCTTGTGCGCGATGGGGTGGATGTGGCGCGATCAATCGACCGACTGTCGCGCGATTCCAGTTATGCCATTCTGGGCAAGCGCAATCTTAACCGCTGGTGGGGACGCGGCGGATGCAAGTGGACCGCCCTGTCCTCCGACGGCTATGCGGCCGGTTATATGCAGGAAGAGTTGCCGCTGATTCTCAATCACGAGGCGAAGGGCGCCTACGAATGGCTGGTGAGCCTGGGCGAAATCGACCGTTGGCGCTCGCGATTGGGCGATCGGTTGCTGGAGATCACCTACACCGAATTGACGGATGCTCCCGAACAAACGCTGCGGCGAATCTGCGAATTTCTGTCGTTGCCGGTGAGCGAAAAATGGCTGAAGAAATCGGTCGAGCAACTGGACAAGCCGCGGCACAATTACGGGCTGCCGCTGGTGCTGCCTCCGAAGATGGCCGAGGCGTTCAACGCCGCGCAGGAGCGGTTTAATTTTCCCAACCGGGCCGAAGCGGGGATTCCCGAATCGAGCGCGCCGGTGCCGATCGCGGTGATTTCCAACGAACCGACCCCCTATCGCCTGCACGTGCTTCAGCGCCTGCACGAGGAACTGGAAGCCGTCGATGTGCATAACATCTTTTCGCACACGATTTCCAATCCCAGCATGCCGTGGCAACTGCGGATCGAGCCTCACCTGAACCCGATTTTTTTTCCGCAATATCATTCGCGCAAGGGGGCGCCGATTTCATGGCGACAAGTGAAGCTGTTCCGGTCCATGCGCGACCACATCGTCCATCACAAGATCCAGATGGTGATCCTGCTTGGTTATAACGATCTGTCGCGACTGCTGTTCATCCACTGGGCGCATCGGGAAGGCCTGCCGGTTCTGCTGGCGGCCGATTCAAATATTTTTGGCGACGCCAGGACCGCGTGGTGGATCAAGCTGATCAAGCGGCCCTATGTGCGCTGGGTGCTGCGGCATATCGCCGGCGTTATGCCGATGGGTACTTGCGGCCGCGCTTATTTCCGTTCTTATCTCGATCATCAATTGCCCGAGTTTTTGTTTCCCTACGAACCGGATTACAACCTGCTCCGTAATATCGATCCGCGAAAGGTGCAGGAATTTTCAGCGAAACACGGACTCGCGCCCGATCGCAAACGGTTGCTTTACAGCGGCCGGCTGGTCTCGGTGAAACGCGTGGATGTGCTGCTGGAGGCTTTTTCGCGCGTGGCGCTGGCCAGGCCGGATTGGGATGTGGTCATCGCCGGCGACGGCCCGCTTCGAAAAACCCTGGAGCGATCGCTCAGCGATGCCATGCGGCCGCGCGTCAAATGGCTGGGATTCCAGCAGTTCGATCAGCTTGTGCTGGCTTATCATGCGTGTGATGTCCTGGTGCATCCCAGCGATTACGAGCCGTGGGCCCTGGTGATCAACGAAGCCGTGGCGTGCGAGCTGCCGATCATCGCGACGTCCGTGGTGGGGGCGGCGGTAGAACTGGTTCGCCATCGCGATAACGGCCTGATCGTCCCCCCCCGAAGCGTGGAGGCGATGGCCGATGCGATCTGGGAAATCACCCGCACCGACCGCTACCTTGAGATGAAAGCCAATTGCCTGCCCATGCTCGATGCCTGGAAAAAAGCCGCCGATCCCGTCGAGGGGGTTCGGCAGGCGCTGCGGCATTTTGGGCTGGTCTGGCGTCAGCCGGTGGAACCGATGCGGCACCGCAGCGCGGAGAAACTCCGGCGAGCCGCTGAACGTGAAACCCGTCCGATAATCGCCGGCACCCAGCCCAACGATCAGAAAAGCGGCGCGGCCGTATGACTTGGATGAGCCTCCGTGTTTGTGGTAGTGTCGCTGGCCGATAGTTTTTTAAGAATTTATGAGCGATTTGACGTACACATGGGACCAGGCGGTTGTGGAGGAAACTCCCGCCGGACCGGCACAGACATGGGTCGAGCCGTCCAAGCGATCGATCTGGCAGCCGCTGCTGCTGATCATCCCCGTGCTGTTTGCCGCGGGCGGCTATGCCGGTACCGCGCCTTTGCTGACGGACCTTGCATTTCTGGTGCTGACGATCCTTTGCGGCGTTTTTCTTCTTGCGGAGCTGATGAGATTTGCCGAGCGATTCGGAATCGGTGGGCTCATCTTGTACGGGGGCGTTCTCGCGTGGTTCTGTTACGACTATTTTCGATTTTGGTTTCTCGGTTGGCTACATCACTGGCCCGGCCCGTTTACGCCTGAAGTCGTCGCGAAGGCTGCGATGTACCACATGCTCTTTGTGCTGTTCATGTCGATCGGGATTCGTTTTCGGACCGGGCGCTGGCTGGCGCGTCTGATCACCAAATTACCCGAGCCGAATAAGCCTGCCGATTATTTCGTCGTTATGATCGTTGCTCAGATGATCGGATTATCAGGGTTCATTTTTTTCACGAGCGACCCGCTTTACGTGACCCTCTATAACCAGATCGTCGGCGGGCGCGGTGGGAACGCGATCACGCACTGGACCGTCGTCGGGAGAACGGGAAATCTTAACTACAGTTTCGGCGCCTACGTCGCGGAATTATTGCAGGTGGGAACGGGGGCCGCGATCGTTGCCGCATTCTGCTTGGTATTTTTGCGTCAAAACATCATCAAAAATATCATCTGCGCTTTGGTATGGCTGCTCGGACTTGCACTGGCGTTTGGAAGCGGCACTCGCGGCGCAGTCGTTGTCGTGATGCTTCCGATGGTATTTTTCGTCTTTATCCGCTACCACGTCCAAGCCCAGGAACTGCTCCATAAATACAGCATTCGAGCTTATATCTTTGTTGCTTGTCTTCTCTTTTTATCGGTCGTCATATTTCAAACCCAGATCCGGTTTCGAAACCAGGGCTTCGAGCACGTCAGCCTCTCAAGCATTTCGCTTTCCACGGTGGAAGGCAACGAAATGTTTACCTCCAGTTTGACCGGCTTCATGTATGTTCCGGAGCAACACAATTTCTTTTACGACTCCTTCCCGGGTGAAACAATCATCCGTCCGATTCCAAACTTTGTCATCTGGGCGCTCATCGCGCCCATGCCGCGCGCCATCTGGACCAGCAAGCCGGTCGATCCCTCGTGGAAATGGTACAACGCCATTTCCACCGGGCGCAGCACCGTCGGTGGAGGCACCACTGAGGGGACCACCATCTCCGAGGGAATTGTCGGTTACTGGTATTTTCGTTTCGGCGTGGCCGGGGTAATCGAAGGCGGACTGTTCATGGGATGGCTCATGGGCATCGTGGAGCGTGCCCTTTTCAACAACGGCGGCCGCCCCCTGGCGTTCCTGTGCGCCCTGGCCATCAGCGCGTGGCTGTTCCGCACTTACCGCGACGCCGATCTCCAGGACCTCGCCGACGCAGGCGTCACCATGGCCGGACTTGCGCTGTGCGTACTGGGCCTGCGGCCATTTCTCGGATCGGGCGTGTCTTCCGCGTCGACATGATCGACGCGACCAACATAAACTATGCCCAAACAGTGGCAGTGGATTGTCACCCAAATCGGATCGCGCGAGCATTACGGCGTGCCGCGCGGCTTTGAGCGCATCGGGCAACTCAAACTGCTCTACACCGATGTGTGGCGTCGCGGGCTGATGGGGCTGATGCGCCACGGGAACGCGACGATGCGGGCATTTGCCGGCAGATATCACCCCGATATTCCCCCGTCCAAAGTCGTCAGCTTTAATTCCCGGGCCATTGTCCACGCGGTCGCCGCCCGCCGTCAGCGCAGCGTCGACGAAACTTACCATCAGTATCTGCGTGTCGGCGATGAATTTGACCGCTCGGTGGTGCGCGACCTGAAGCGGCGCCGCGACATCGATACCGTCCGCGATGCGTTTTTCGGATACAACACCGGTTCGCTTCACTCCATCCGGTTCTGTCGCGAATTGGGATTGCCCACCGTGCTGAATCAGATCGATCCCGCCAAGACGGAAGAGGACATCGTCGCCGCCGAGGCGGAGAAATGGCCCGGCTGGGAAAAAATCCCCGGGCGCATTCCCCAGGCGTATTGGAATCACATGAAATCCGAGTGGACCGCGGCGGATCTGGTCCTGGTCAATTCCGAGTGGTCCAGGCAAGCCCTGATTCAGCAGGGCGTGGCCGCGGAGAAATTGCGGGTGGTGCCGCTCACCTTCGAATCCGAAAGGAAAATCGAACCTGCCGCCCCATCCCCCAAAGCGGGCCCGCTGACGGTGCTGTGGCTCGGCACAGTTTGCCTCCGGAAGGGAATTCAATATCTGATCGAAGCCGCGAAAATTCTGGGGCCCGGTGATTTCAAATTTATTGTGGCCGGCCACAGCCTGATTTCAGCGGAGGCGATCGCATCCGCGCCGCCCAGCATGTCGTTCATCGGACGGGTGACGCGCGATAACACCAGCCAATACTATCGCCAGGCCGATATCTTCGTTTTACCGACGATTTCCGATGGCTTTGCCATCACGCAGGTCGAAGCAATGGCTCACGGGTTGCCCGTCATCACCACACCCAATTGCGGCCAGGTCGTCACCGATGGCATGAATGGCCTGATCGTCCCCGCCGGAGATGCCCGGGCCCTCGCGGGCGCTTTGGAAACGCTTAATGGCAATCGCCGGCTCCTCGTTGAGATGTCGCATCAGGCGCTGAAGCGCTCGGCCGATTTTGCGATTCCCTCGCAGGTTTTGAGCGTTGAGAAAGCGATGAATGAGATCAAATAGACCGCCGATGTTCGGAGCGATTAGTGGCCGGCTTCACGCGCGTGCCGCCGATTGATCGGCCTCATCATCGGCTCGATTTCCTCCAGCGGCATCGATCGAAATTTTAGAACGCGGGACAGGCGATACGTGGATCGGGAAACAGGTTTACGCTCAAAGAATTCGTGCATTATCCCCACATAGCCCCGCAGCAAGCCGCGCAACACGAGGGGTAATGTCCCAGCCCTTATACCGTGACGCAGGTAAAGAAAAGTCGTCGCGGGCAATTGCCCGGCCAGGTAGGGCCACGGCACATTGTAGTAAGAATAGAGCACCTGATTGCGTGGTCCCAATCCGTGCAGCCGGGTCATATTTCGCACGGGAGATTCCATGTGTTCGATGGGGTCGGACCATCCCAATCGGACGATGTAGCCGCAGTCCATAAGCCGAATCGCCAGGTCAGATTCTTCGACGTGCATGAAAAGAAAGGCCCGAAACCCACCCGCGGCAATATAGGCTTCCCGGCGAAACGCGACCATCCCGGCGTTGAAGTCAAATGTCGCGATGATTTTCCCGTTCTTTTCCGAATTCGTGTGGATGACTTTATCGGTCAATACGTTCACGAACGGCAGCGTAACCGCCCCCACGCGGGGATGATCGAACGCCTCCAGGGCCTGCTCCAGTATTTTCGGCGATGCCAGTATGCAATCATCGTCGATGGTGAACAGCGTTTCGGCTTGCGTCAGCGCGGCTCCCTTGTCCCTCTGGAAAGCCGGCCCTTTGCTTTCGTTTTCCCTTTTGTAAATGACCTGTGGATATTCGCGCGTGACCATCGCGCCGGTTTCTTCGGTGGAAGCGTCATCCATGACATACACTTCCGCGGCAATCGTCTGCGCCAGAACCGAATCGAGAACCTTCTTAAGAAGATCCCCACGGTTGTGAGTCGGAATAATTACCGCCGCCACGGGTCTTGTAGTCACTCAGGCAATCATATAACCGGGGTTAGCGCACGCCAAAGCCGTATCGGGGTGGCTCAAGCTTCAGGAACGGAAACAGGGGTGGAACTCATCTAATCGACGGCTCAACTTGCCACCGGAACAACGTTCATGGGCGCGATCACTGCTTCGGGCTTGGTGGGCCGCTCATTTGGAAAGAATCGCTTGAGCTTCAGGAAATGTTTTTCTAGAAGATGCCAGCTTGCGAAGGCGATGGCAAACGAAACAGAAAACTGTACCACCAGGCAGAAAATCATAAGCAGTGGAGGAGAGTGCACGAAACGTGAAAGCGCCGCGGGAGAGTCGATCGGCGCCAAAATGCTGGATTGAAGCATGCCATCCCAAACGTACAGGCCGTAGCTGTATTTCCCAAATGTTCTAAGGAACGGGTTGCTGAAGATTCGACCGAGCATTGGCTTGGCAGGGTCAAGGAGGGCGGCGACCAGCGCCCCATACATCAGAGCGACCATCGAAAACTTTACAACCTGAAGCAACGGGTTGGCGGCCCCGCTGAAGCGAATCCAGAGCGGCGCGACGGCGATAAGCAGGCCCGCGAGCCACCAGCGAGGTCGCAATGCGCTCAGGGATGCAAACCCATTGGCGGATCGCACGAGCAGTGCCAACATCGCTCCGATTGCCAGAGCATCCAGTCGACACAAGGTAAATGAAAACACGGAAAACCCGTAGTGCTGTAGTCCAACACGGCTCGCCATCGCGATCGCAATGCACGCGATTGCGGCGCCAAACAACTGCCGTCGGTTGCAGAGAAGGACAATGGCGGGCCATACGAAATAAAAGTGCTCCTCCACCGAAAGCGACCAGAAGTGTCCCGGGACATTTGCAGTGCTATAGGGCAAGAAAGTGGAATGGATATTTACCGCGTAAAGCCACGCCCACATCTGGTTTTTCAATGGCTCAAAGTGCGCCATGGATGAAATGAACGGGGCCATGAAATAGAAAAATACCAGGGAGGCGTAATACAAGGGAAAGATACGCAGAATTCGCCGCCCATAAAAGTTGCGGAAATAGTGTGGTGACCCTTTTGAGTCCCAAAGGATGCCGGTGATGAGGAAGCCGGAGAGCACGAAGAAAAGGTCGACGCCCGACTGTCCCATGTGACTCAACGATTGCAAAACTCTTCCGGCAGCGAAGCTGTTGAAGCTCTCTCGTTGAAAGAAATGGAAGAACATGACGCTGAGCACGGCCAAACCGCGCGCTCCGTCGAGCGCGAGAAGATGGCCTTTATCCTGTGTGCCGTTCCTCGACATGCAGATAGCTCTCCACCGTCACGGGCAAGATGGCCGAGAATAAACCGGCCGAAAGCTAAAAGGAATATGAATAAGTAATCGACCGTGCCCTGATCGTGGCTGGAAAATCGCCGTTAATGGTTGGAGTCTATCCTCGATGAAGGTCGAGTCAAGCAGTGTGATAATCGCCCAAACGGCAGTCTCCTATCGCGGTAACTCGTGTCAGAACATCGCCGTCTTTCGATCGAATTGGAGCGGTCGATATTTTGCCGATATACTTGCTATTGACCGGGAGTTTTTGGTTGGAAGATCCCACCGCACAGTCCACCGAGGTTTCTCCACAGAGGCCAGCGCAATCGCTTGGGCATACCACCGCGCGTGGGCTTGCCTGGCTGATGATGAACACGCTCAGCGCGAAGGTCGTCAGTTTCGTTCAGACCATCGTGCTGGGCTGGCTCCTCACCAAAAAGGATTTTGGACTGGTCAGCTACGTCGTCGTGATCACATCGCTGGCTGGTCTCATGGTCGGCATCGGCCTCGATGACCTGCTGGTGCAACGTCAAAAGGAATTGGAACGCTGGGCTACTCCGGCGATGTGGATGTCGCTGGCGCTGGGGATTTTGGGCGCGCTGGTCATGGTTGCGGTTGCGCCATTTTGCGCCAGGTTATATCACGCTCCGCAACTGGTTGGTCTGGTAATCGTGGCAGCCGCGGCGGCGCCGCTGGGCAATATGGCGACCGTGCCCAACGCGATTCTTCGCTCGCAATTGCGATATCGCACGATTGCCTCGCTGGCCTGGAGCCAAAGCGTCATGCAGGCTGTTTTGACCATGCTGTTTGCCTGGTGGGGAATGGGCGCTTATGCCATTATCGCCCCGCGGCCGATCGTTCTGCTGATCCAGGTGATCGTTTCATGGTGGCTGGCAAAGCCGAAGGTGAAGCTGAACCCGCAACTGGACCAATGGCCCCACTTGGTGCGGGACACGTCTTATCTGCTGGGAATTCAGATTTTAGGAATCCTGATCTCCAACGGCGATTACATGATTTTAGGGCTTCTGTTCACCGCGGACGTCGCTGGAAATTATTACTTCGCGTTCAATCTTTCCTTCACGACCACGGCGCTTCTGGTGGCCAATCTCAGCGGCGTGCTCATGACCTCCCTGTGCAAACTGACCGATGAACCGCAGCGGCAGAAGAGCGCTACGTTGCGCGCCGTCAGCGCGATCGCGCTGCTGGGATTTCCCCTGAGTTTTATGCAAGCGACCGTCAGCGGACCGCTCCTGCGGCTGATCTGGAAGACCAAATGGATCAGCGCTATTCCCATTCTGCGGGTTCTCAGCGTCGGTATGGCGTTCAAAGCCGTCGGAGCGCCAGGCGGAAATCTGCTCATGGCGCAAGGCCGATACCGCACCCTCTTCATTTCCGGCATCGGAGCGGCGATACTTTTTTTCGGGCTGGTCGCACCCGGCGCTTGGTGGAGGCAGGGCGTTGGCGCCGGCATTGGTGTTGCCATCTACGGAATGATATTTGACGTATTGATTCTCTATGTGGCAATTCGCCCGACCGGAGGGAAATTCGGCGACATTTTCAAGGCGTGCGGCATGCCCCTTGGCGCCGCTGCCGCCGCAGCGGCGCTGGGCGCGGTCGCCGCGGCGCTGATTCCGCCTATGCCGGCACCCATGGGCGATATCCTCCGAACCGTTACCATCGGCGTGGTCACGACGGGCGTCTATTTTGTGTTGATCAAATTTTTGGCGCCGCAGGCCGTCGATGACCTGCTCACCCGGGCCGGTGCGTTGCTTCCCTCGTGGTTAAGGCGCTCGGCGCCCGCGCCGCTGGCGGCAGACGGGGGCATCGTATGATTCCCGCAACGGAAAACTTCCTGCAATCGGCGGATGCTGCGGCAACAGATACCGTGCCATTTTCCGCGGTGGTCGTCACATACAACGACGCGCGGCATTTGGCCGAGTGTCTTCAGGCCCTGAAATTCTGCCGCGATCTGGTGGTGGTGGACATGGGTTCCACCGACAGATCGCTGGAGATCGCGGCCAGCGCCAACGCCAGAATTTTTCATAAGCCGCGCGTGCCAACCGTCGAGATGATTCGCGAAGAGAGCCTCACCCACGCAACGCACGACTGGGTTGTGCTGGTCGATCCTGACGAGATTCTTTCGGACGGAGTTCAGGCTCAACTGCGACAGTTGATCGCCGAGCAGCCGAATTTGGCGGCGGCGCTTTTGGCGTGGGACTTTTACTTTAAGGGCAAGCTATTGAGAACCACCGTTTGGGGCATGCCAAAGACCAAGGTGTTCCTTGTGAATCGGCGCCGCATTATAGTAACGCCCAACGTGCATCAACCGATGAGGCCACTTCCCGGCTTCGTTTTCGTGGACCTGACAAAAACCAATGCAACCGCCCGCGTGCGCCACGAGTGGGTGGACAGCTACGGCCAATTCATCGAAAAGCATCTGCGCTACATACGCATCGAGGGTAAATCTCGCTACGAAGCCGGCGGCCGGTTCAGTTGGTTCCAAGCCGTTGGCCGATCCGGATGGGAATTGAAACGCAATTTGCTGGACTATCGCGGCCTCCTGGGTGGCCCGCGCGGATGGTTTCTCAGCTGCTTCTACGCGTGGTATACGTGGATGGCGTGGCTATCACTGCGGAGATATCAGAAGCAAATGGCCGCGGCGCGCCAATGAAAGCCGGTCCTGTAGAATCCAGGCTCGCCAAGATGAACACCCGATTCTCTCCGCAGCCGCACCGCCTGTCCGCGATGCGGGTGACTTGGTACTCTATATCATGGTGTTTCACAGAGCCCAGCTTCTTGTCCGCCGCTTCTTGAGGGCCAGGAAATTCGGTGTTACGTTCCACGGAACATCCGGCTTCATTTTACCCAAAACCGTCCATCTCTGCGGCCGGACCATTGAACTTTCGTTCCCCGCTGAATCGGAAACCCGGTTGGATTTCATCAACCTGGCATTGGACGATGAATACGGGTTGAACTCCCTTCCGTTTAAGCCGCGGTCGATTCTCGATGTCGGCGCCAACATTGGCTTGTTTTCGCTGCTGACGCGTCATTATTTCCCATCGGCCGTCATTCATGCTTATGAGCCGAATCCGCGAACATTTCTGCACACTGAGAAGAATCTTGCCCAGATCAGCGCGGTTGGATTTCCGGCCGGCCTGGGCAGTCGTGCGGGATTCGCGGAAATCCGCGATGACGTCGATTCCAGAAAGGCGCAAACGCAACTGCGAGACCAGGGTTCCATACGAATCGACTCCCTGAGCGACGCCATCGAGCGGCTGGGCGGTGAAGTCGATCTGATGAAGATCGATTGCGAGGGCGCTGAATGGGATTTGTTTTCAGATGTCGAGTCGTTCCGGCATGTCCGCGTCATTCGCATGGAATATCATCTGATCGGCGGTCGAACGCTCGATGATCTGAGGTCGGCAATCTCAAGGCTTTGTTTTTCGATCGACCGACTTGAACCCAATCAGGGCTTCGGCATTGTATGGATGTCGAGATTGGGCTGAATCATGGCGGTTGACCCAAACCAACCTCCTTTCATCAGCATCGTGGTCCCGAATTTCAACGGGGCCGCCACGCTCCAGCGCACGCTGTGCAGCCTTCTCGACCAGAAATACCCGCGTTTGGAATTGATGGTATGCGACGGCGGTTCAACGGATGGCAGCGTCGAGATCATTCGACGCTACGAGTCGCGTCTTGCATGGTGGTGCAGCGAGAAGGACCGGGGACAATCGGATGCGATCAACAAGGGATTGAAGCGCTCCACCGGCGATGTGGTAAACTGGCTGGGCAGCGATGATGTTCTGGAACCAGGATCCCTGAGGCTGATCGGCGAACATTTCGGCGCTGATCCAAAACTGGATGTACTCGTCGGCCGTTGCCGCTGGCGCAATGCGGAAACGGGCGTGACGGCCGTGGACCATCCGACGACAAAAGGAATTGCCGCGCTCCCAGCGGGCGTGCCGTTCGGGCAGCCCAGTTGTTTCTGGCGACGGGGCATCATGCGGAACGATTTTCCGCTGGACGAAAGTTACCATTACGCCATGGATGTGGAACTGTGGGCTTACTTCAAAAGCAGGAACGTCACGTGGAAAGTAATCGACCAAGTGCTCAGCACGTTCGAAATGAGCGGCTCGAACAAGACCAGCACCGGCGGAGAGAAAATTATCGCCGAGGTGGAACGTGTGTATGAAACCTATTGTCCCCAGCGAATACCGATGACCTGGTGGATTCGGCACCTGACCTATCCGCTGGACAAATGGCGAGGCCGTCATCCCGGGCTGGTTTCAAATATGGCGGTCAAGGGATTGAAGATGGGGATTTATTCCCTGCTGGCGCCTTTCTATGGTTGGTCGCGCTTGCGGGCGATGAACTACAGCGCGCTGGTTCCCACAAAGTCGCCCGAGAGTAACTGAATTACCATGTCGCATTCCTCGGACGATCCCCTCATCAACCGCCTCATCCGCTACCCCGCGTCGGCGATGATTCGGCTGCGCCGAATCCGCCTGCGGATGCTTGGCGTGCATATCGGGTCGCACTGCTCGATCCATCGCATCTCCGTGCCGCGAAATCCGTGGGATGTCTGGATCGGCGATGCCGTCGGAATGGATGAGGGGATCGTGTTGCTGGCGACTGGGCCGCGCCAGGAGCAGCCGCGGATCATGATCGGGCCCAACACCTATTTCAACCGTTACACGATGATCGACGCCCATGAGCGCGTCGAATTCAAAGGCAACTCGATGATCGGGCCGTTCTGCTATTTCACCGATGGCGATCATGGTCATGAAAAAGACGCGTTGGTTTCTCGCCAGCCGATGACAAAATCGCCGGTGACGATTGGGAAGGACGTCTGGATCGGCGCGCACGTGTGCGTGCTGAAGGGCGTGACAATCGGGGATGGCGCGATCATCGGCGCCGGCGCGGTCGTGACGCGCGATGTGCCGGCGCATGCGAAAGTCGCGGGGGTGCCGGCTCGGGCGATTGGGGAAAGAGGCTGAAGCTCACGTTTTGCGGAGACTTTCCTGAAATCGGCCGTGTTTTGATTGGCCGCGGCGGCGCAGGAATTCCACCAGGTGCTTCACGCGGGGATTGATCCCGTTCATGGTGTCGAATTCCGCCATGGCGCTGGCCAGCGGCTTGCGGTTGTAAAACAGTCGCCGGCAGGCCGCTTCCAGGTTTTCGATTTCAACCGCCGAAAAACCGGCCCGTTCCAGGCCGATCGTGTTCAGCCCGCGAACCTTGTCAGCGCCGTCCACCTTCACGTACGGCGGGACATCGTGGTGAATCCGCGATGATCCGCCGACGTACGCATATTCGCCGATCGTCACGAAATGGTGCACGCCCGCCCCGCCCATGAGGTTCACATGGCTGGCGCACACGACATGCCCGGCGATCATAACGTTGTTGGCCAGCACACAGTCGTCCGCAAACTGGGCGTCGTGACCCACGTGGCTGTTGGCCATCAGCAGGTTGTTGTTTCCGACGCGGGTAACGCCTTCGCCGGCGATGGTGCCGATGTGAACCGTCACGCCCTCGCGGAAAATATTCCCCTCGCCGATCTGGAGGCTTGTCGGCTCATCATGATATTTTTTGTCCTGCGGCGTATCGCCGATCACGGAGTTGGGATGGAAATGATTGTTCGGCCCGATCGTCGTGCGGCCGATGAGGGTGACATGGCTCATCAGGCGGCAGCCGCGGTCAATGGTCACATCAGGTCCGACGCGGCAGAAGGGGCCGATCTCCACGTCGTCCGCGATGGACGCACGGGGATCGACGAGACTCAGGGGTGATATCCTGGGCATTGCGGATTAAATGGGCTCGGCGTCTACGAGCATAAACTTGATGTCGGCCTCGGCGGCGAGCTTTTCGCCGACGAACGCCTTGCAGCGCACGTGACCGGTGCGGCTTTTGACGCGAACGGTCACCGCTTCCAGCAGCAACTGATCGCCGGGCACCACCGGCTGGCGCATCTTCACCTTGTCCATGCTCAGCAGCACCGCCAGCTTGCCCGTGTGCTCCAGCTTCTGGCTGAGCAGCAAACCGCCGAGCTGGCCCATCGCCTCGACAATGAGCACACCGGGCATGATCGGTGTGCCGGGATAATGGCCCTGGAAAAAGATGTCGTTGAACGTGACGTTCTTGATTCCCACCGCCTTCTGATCGCCGACGATTTCCAGCACGCGATCCACGAGCAGCATCGGATAGCGATGGGGAAGAATCCGCTGGATTCGGCGGATGTCCAGGGCGGCATCGCGATGCACGAGCGAGGCGCGGTCCAGCGTTTCTTCCTGCTGAAGCAGGCGGCGCACCAGCATGTGATTCAGTTCGTGCCCGCTTTTGTGGGCGACCAATCGGCCGTAGACGGGCCGGCCCAGCAGATACAAATCGCCGATCAGGTCCAGCACCTTGTGCCGGGCGCATTCATCGGCAAAACGATATTCATTGTCGATCGGCCCCTCGGGCGAAATCACCAACAGATCGCGCGGGGTCAGATGAACACCCATTCCGCGGGCCTGAAGCTCGCGCGCTTCGTGCTCGAAAATCCACGTGCGGGCCGGGGCGATCTGCGTCGCAAACGCATCGGGATCGCCGCCCTTGAGCGTGCAGCGATAAATCTGTCTGCCCAGCGGTTTGCCGGCTTCGAATTCGTAGATGATCTCCAGGTGATCGTTCGGCCCCGGCAGCGCCGCGAGGGCCGCATCGCCGTTGGACACCTGCTCGGGTTTGCGGATGATCAGCGGATTCAGCGGAGCATCTTGCTCAACGATTCCCGCTTCCTCGAGAAGTTCCACAAACGGTCGGCTGGAGCCATCGCCGGCGGGAAGCTCGCCCACGCGGCCACCGGTGACGCGCACAATCGCGTTATCGACACCCATGCCGCTGAGGGCGGCCATGCAATGCTCGACCGTCTCGACCAGCAGCGTTCCATTTTTGAGGCAGGTTCGCCGCGGGCGTTTCAGGACGTTTTGCACCATGGCGCGGATGGCGGCGGTTTTGCCGTCCTGCTCGCGAACAAAGGTTATTCCCTGACCGGGTTCGGCGGGCGCAAGCGTCACCGTGGCCGGTTCCCCGGAAAAGAGGCCGCGCCCCGAAAGGCTGACCTCCTTGCCAATCGTTTTCTGGTGTTCCTGATCCATCAAAACCTGCGCCAGCGGCGCAATTTATGAGTATACCGATTCCTGTGGGAAACGGGTACATTTGCAATCCGGGGGCTTTATCGAATACCCGATGTGGTGACGTTGTTACCAAACACAAAGCCAATATTCCACCGTTAATGATTCATTACACCGCGGTAAAGTGCCGGGCATTCCGCTCGCCCGGCAGATGGCCATTTCACTCGCAACTCGTAACTCACAACTCGCAACTCTTTCCCCACCCCCTTATCATCCCTCCATGTCCATCATCGGGCACGGCATCGATTTGGTGGAAACCTCCCGCATTCGGCAACTGCATGAGCAGCATGGCCGGCATTTTCTGGATCGCATCTTCACCTCGGCCGAGCAGGAATACTGCAGCGCCAATCCGAAGCGGTATTTCGAGCACCTCGCTGGTCGGTTCGCGGCCAAGGAGGCGGTGCTGAAGGTTCTGGGGACGGGCTGGCGCGGAGGGATATCATGGACGGACATCGAAGTCAGCAAAAATGCCAGCGGACAACCGGGCGTTGTGCTGAGCGGCGAATGCGCAAAAATCGCCCAAAAGCTCGGAATCACGCAATGGCAACTCAGTTTGAGCCATATTGAAACCCATGCCACCGCCAGTGCGATCGGCATCGGGAGGGATTAAACGCGCGTGGTCGATATATGGGGCATGTGGGTGTGGATGAGGGCGGTTATTTTGCGCTTGATTTGTTGAAGCCGAAATATAGGATATTCTCCAAGTAAGGTGGCGGGTTTCGTGTTTCGGCCTCAGGAAAGCGTCTCGTGAATTGTCTCTCCTCCGTGTCCGTATTATCCCTTCCCGCATTGGTTGCACAGGCAACCTCTTTCGATTTGGCCCGGAAAGAACCATAATCTCGGGCTGAAGGTCTACCCATTAAAGGAGATTCCGATGGGTAAGAAGTTGTATGTCGGGAACCTGAGCTACACCGTCGATAGCTCGGAACTCGAGCAGTTGTTCGCAGCGCATGGGCAGGTTGTTTCGGCTCAGATCATCAATGACCGGGACACCGGCCGAAGCAAAGGTTTCGGTTTTGTGGAGATGGCCACGGATCAGGAGGCGACGGCCGCGGTGGCCGCGCTCAATGGTCAACAGCACAACGGTCGTGCACTCACCGTCAACGAAGCTCGCCCGCGCGAAGAGCGCAGCGGCGGTGGTGGCGGTGGTGGTGGTGGCCGCGGCGGCTACGGGGGCGGCGGTGGCGGTGGCCGCGGCTTCGGTGGCGGCGGTGGTGGTGGCGGACGCGGTGGCTACGGCGGTGGCGGCGGTCGAGGAGACCGCGGCGACCGCGGAAACCGCGATCGGTACTAATCCACTCCGATTCAAAAACCAGACGGCCCCGGATTTACATCCGGGGCCTTTTTTTTCGCCGATATAAAACGCCGTAGAATATCGCCTTGGAATCCACTGACGCTGAAAAAACCCCTGCTCCAGCACCGCGCCGCCGCGGAAAAATCACCGCGGCGCTGAGCTGGCTATACGCTCTGCAGATGATCGCCATATGGTGGTTTCTCCACTGCTATGGCGACCGCACCTGGCTGGGGACCATCGCGATCTTCTCGCCCCGATGGATCGTTCTTCTGCCGCTTTTCCTGCTCGTTCCCATAGCGACGGTGTTCAACCGGCGATGCTTCTGGATCGTGATTCCGGTCACCATAATTGCCATCTTCGCCATCATGGGACTCTGCATTCCCATCGGGCCGTCCTACACCCCCAAAAGTTCCGACCTTTCGGTGCGCGTGCTGACCTGCAACGTGCACGGCCAAACCCTGCAGCCCGAGCGATTGGCTGCAATGATCGCCGATGCTCATCCGGACATCGTCCTCCTTCAGGAATGGCCAGCCCAATACCGCCGCGACGTCTTCGGCGACGGTCAATGGAACGTCGACCAGGACGGCGAGCATTTCATGGCCACCCGTTTTCGGATCGATCTGGCCCAACGCGTTCAGTATTGGTCGGCGGTGCGTTACACCCTCGTGACGCCGGCGGGAAGAATCAACCTCCTGAATGTTCACCTGGGATCTCCGCACATCGCGATGAATGCGATCCTGCACGGCATACCGGGAGGCAAATCCGACCTGGCGAAAAATATCATCCAGCGGGAAAACGAAGCGAGCGCGATCAGGCAGATTGCCGGCAGCATCTCCGGCCCGCTGATCATCGCCGGCGATTTCAATCTCTCCTTCGACAGCCCGATTTTCCTGGACAATTTCGGAAATCTGCCCGATGCGTTCGACAAGAACGGCTTTGGATTCGGGTGGACGTACCGCGTGAAATGGACCTCGGTGCGGATCGATCACATTCTCACCAGCGGCGGGTGGATTTGCCGCGACTGCAAGGTGGGGCCGGACATCGGTTCGCCGCATCGGCCGGTGATTGCCGATTTTTATCTGCCTGCCGGGCAATGGTAAAAAAGATCAGTGAGCGTGCTTCGCGCCAAGTGCATTGACGATATCCACGGTCGCCCGACTTTTATTCAGCGTATAAAAATGCAGCCCATCGACGCCACTCGCCAGCAGATCGCGGCACTGGTGGATGGAATGCTCGATGCCCGCGGCGTACACCGCTTCGGGATCGTGCTCGACCGATTCCAGCTTCACCAGCAGCGGATGAGGAATTTTCGCGCCGCACATGCTCACGAAACGCTTGATCTGCGAGACATTCACGATGGGCATGATGCCGGCGATGATCGGCCGGGTGACTCCCATCGCCCGGGCCTGATCGCGGAAGCGGAAAAAATCGTCGTTATCGAAGAAAAGCTGCGTAACGACGAAACACCCGCCGTTATCGGTTTTCAGCTTCAGCATTTCCAGGTCGCGCGTGCGGTTGAGGCATTGCGGATGCCCCTCGGGATAGCCGGCGACGCCGATGCAGAAATCATGGCGCTCGCGAACGAATTTCACCAGTTCGCTGGAATAGGAGAAGCCTCCCTGCATGGCGACGAACTGCCCCGCCGGACCGCCGGGTGGATCACCGCGCAGCGCCAGCACGTTACGCACGCCGGCATTCCAGAGATCGTCGAGGATCGAGCCGATTTCCTCGGCCGTATGCCCGACGCAGGTGAGGTGCGCCATCGCGAGGATGGACGATTCGCGCTGGATGCGCTCGACAAGCGCCACCGTCTGCCGCCGCGTGCTGCCACCGGCGCCGTAAGTCACCGAAACATAGCTGGGCTTGAGCGGCTGGAGGTCCTTGATCGTGGTAAACAACGAAGCGAAGCCCGCATCGGTTTTTGGCGGAGAAAACTCGAAAGAGATGGTGGGCAAACCACCCCCCAGGAGGGCGTCGATGCGCATCGAGGAATTGGGGGCCGGGCGATTCATCACAGCGATTGTAGCAGGCAAGATTCTCAACAAAAAAGCCGCGGGATGGCCATCCCGCGGCTTTGGGGCAGTTAACCCAGTTCAAAACTTCAAATACGCATCCACCGCCATCGTTAACTGGGTGAACTTCCGCCCGTCGAAGACGCCCTGGTCGGCCGTGTCTAAGCGCACCTCGGGGCGAATCGTCAGCGACTGAAGGAGATTCACATCCGGGGTTGGCGTCACCGCCACACCGAGCGTGCCCTCGATGTAATTGGTATCCGTGCGGCCCACGCCGGTCGTGAAACCGCGGCCATCGTGATAGAACTCGCCGCGCAAATTGATCGTCGCGAATTTGTTCAGCGTGTAATCCGCATATCCGGCCGCGGCGTACCACTGGGCGATCGCGTTGGCATCGCCATAGAGAAAATCACCGGCCAGCTTCAACTGGTCCGAAACCTGCCACGCGACGATTCCTTCGACCACCGTCCAGTAATCGTGATTATCGCCGGTGGATTGCGGTCCTTCGGAGAGATTGACGGTTGCGCTCCAGGCGGAATTGATGTTCCACGCCGCCTGGCCCAGAAAGTCGATCGCACCGTTGTTGTCATCGGTGGACTGGTTCCATCCGCGGGTGATGCCGGCCGTCAGCTTCAGCGCCGACGTCAGGTTGTACGATGCGAGGATGCCCGTCTGGGTGAAGGGAACGCCGTAGCTGAATTCGTATGAATGCGTGTAGAGGGGGTTGCCGGTGGGATTGATCACCTCATAACCCAATAGCGTATCGAATTTACCGATCTGGAATTCCAATCCCGTCCCCAGCGGAACCGAGACCAGCAGATAAGCCTGTTCCAGATCGAGATCATCATCCGGGCTGGTCTTGCCGTGCTTGTTGCCATTGTCGAGGATGCCATCGGAATGCGTGTACACCGCATCGCGGCCATACAGGCCTTCGATGTTGAAACCGATGTCAAACTTGCTCGGATCGGCGATGGTGCGCTGGAAATCCAGTTCCACCTGGTTGAGCATCAGGTCATTCTTGTAATCGCCCGGGAACCCGACGAATGTCGGGGGCGCCGATCGCGGCGGCGCAACATTCTTCGGAACGGTCAGGTCATAGAAGTATCCCATGTCCCCATAGCCGGTGAGGCTGAGGTGGAGATCTTCCATGAATTTACCGACGCCGATCTGGTCCAGACCCCACATGATCGCGCCTTCCGGCGGCGATGCTGCCGCTGGCGCAGCCGCCGGAGCGGCCGGGGCTTCCGGCGCGGCCGGGGCGGGGGGCGTCGTGTCCATTAACTGTGGATTCACCGACTCCGCGGGGAGGGTGAAAACGTTTGTGCTGCCGGTCGGCCCGGCCGCCTGTGAACCCGCATTCGAATCATCCGCCATTACGGCCCCACCCAATGCCAGCACCACAAGTGCCGCACCCGCCGCTAAACCTTTCCGTAGCATATTCGTGCTCCTTTTGTAAACTGAGTCTGCAAGGAGGAGAGGCTTCCCTTTCCTTTTCCACCCGGCGATGGTGGTTCTTCCTCGGCTCGGCTTAACATCGGCCAGCGCCGATTATTGGGATGAATAGATAGTTACAAACGGCATTATTAGACGCCCATGCGGGACTCATCGCCTCGAACCGACTAAAATACAGTTGACATGGGAATTTCCTGGCAGCAACCTTTGCCGCAGATTTATAAGCAGCTTTCGGACAGCGAATTGCGCGTCCGCATTGCAGCGGCAAAAACTGCGCTGGGCGATCGGCTGGTGATTCTGGGCCATCACTATCAGCAGGATGCGGTCATCGAATTCGCGGATTTCACCGGCGACAGCTTCGAGCTTTCTCGAAACGCCGCCCAGCAGAAGGAAGCCGAGTTCGTCGTCTTCTGCGGCGTCCATTTCATGGCCGAGTCGGCGGATGTCCTCACCGGCGAAAATGTGAAAGTCATCCTCCCCGACCTGGGCGCGGGCTGCTCGATGGCCGACATGGCCAACCTCGATCAGACCATCGAATGCTGGGACCAGCTTCGCGAGCTTTGCCCCGATCAGACCATCGTCCCGGTCACGTATATGAACAGCTCGGCCGCGATCAAAGCCTTCGTCGGCGAGCACGGCGGGGCTGTCTGCACCAGCAGCAATTGCCGAAATGTCCTGCAGTGGGCGCTGGCCGGCGGCGCGAGCGGGAAAAACGACGGAAAAATCAAGGTCCTCTTCTTCCCCGACCAGCACCTTGGTCGCAATACAGCGCTGGCGATGGGATATCCGCCCGATTCGATGGTCGTCTGGGATCCGTCACGCGACCTGGGCGGAAACGATCCGGAGCCCCTGATCTCGGCGAACTTCGTGCTTTGGAAAGGCCAGTGCTCGGTCCACCAGCTTTTCCGCCCCGAGCATGTCGATCAGGCCCGCGAAAAATTCCCGGCAATCAGGGTGATCGTCCATCCCGAATGCCGTCAGGAAGTGGTCGCCAAATCCGACCTCGCCGGCAGCACCGCGTACATCGTGCAGCAGATCAACGCCGCCCCGCCGGGTAGCCAGTGGGCCATTGGCACCGAGGTACACCTGGTGAATCGCCTGGCCCATCAGCATCCCGAGCAAAAGATCATCGTGCTGAGCGATTGCCAATGCCTGTGCACCACGATGTATCGCATCGACTTGCCGCACCTCTGCTGGGTTCTGGAAAACCTCGTGGAAGGGCGCATCGTCAATCAGATCAGGGTGGACCCGCAGACGCGCAAATGGGCGATGGTAGCTTTGGACCGCATGCTGGCGATCAGGGGCGACGGCAATCCAATCGGCAAAAGTCAGCCCGTCGGCATGACTATCGATTGATTGGATGTGAGGCGCGTATTCACGACGGACCGTTCAATCGATGGTCCGGCGTTTCTTTTCAACCAGCTTCAACGCCTGGTCAAGGCGCAAGATGGTTTCGCGAGTGGGAGTGTGCTTGCCGGCTTCGAGGCGGCTGATGGTCTCCAACCTCACCCCGGCCTGTTTGGCCAGCGCTTTTTGCGTCAGTCCGGCTTCAATTCTTCGCCGAATCAGCCCACGCGCGATGCCGGCGTCAATGAATGCCAATGCATCGGAATTTCCGTTGCGGTCCTCTGGTGGAAACGGCGGAAAAATCCCAGCCTTCTCGGCCAGACGATCGAATTCACTTCGAGAAAGCACCACGATCTGGCCATCGGGAACGTTGAAAGTAGCGAATTTCATGTTTCAATCCTCATACACTTCCCCCGCAACGGCTTGGCGCCGCTGACATCCGGCCATTTCAGCATCCGCTCGGTCAATCCGCGTACACGTTCCTGGATACCGACCGGAAGAGCCGTGAAATCCTGCCGCGCCTCTGGGGTGATAACCAGAACCACGTGGGCACGCTACGCCGAGATGTCAATCTTGTCAATTCCCATCTGGCGATTCAGATGGTTTCCTCTGCCGTTCCCACCCCCCACGCGCCCGGTGAAGAGCCGAGAAATGCCTCGGGCTTGCGAGCTGTTTCCTTTTCATACGCTGACATAATCTCTGCAAGCGACTCATCCGCCTGTGCAGAGATATTCGCCAGAATCGCCACCGTCCCCCCGCTGCCGCCGCCGGTGATTTTCGCGCCGTAGAATCCCGCGGGCTCGCGGTCGCGCACCAGCTTCACCAGCAGATCGCATTCAGGCGCGCCCAGCAGCGCGTCGTTGGTGTAAGACAGGTGCGACGCGTACATCAGGTGCCCCGCCTTATCCAGCGGCAGCTTCCGCTGCTTCGAATCTGCCGACATCGCACCGGCCGTTTCCAGATGCTCGGCGAAATTACGGACGCGCCGCGCTTCCAGCACGTGATGGTCGCACGCCTGCCGCACATGATAGCTCTGTGCGGGATCGACCGTGGTTGCGCAGTCGATCGTCGGGCCGTACTTGTCCAGAAAACTTTTCCCATCGAATTGCTCAGGCAGAAACGGGCGAAACAGCCGCTTGTAATCTTCCGGATCGAGGTTGGCGAGATACCCGCGCATCGGATCAGATGCCAGGCTCGCGCCGCCCGCTTTACCCAATTCGCGCATTTTTTCCAGAATGATTCGATGCCCCATGAACGCCGCGCAGCGCGTCCGGCCGTACATCCCGCCCCCCACGTTATGCTTCACGTTGCTGTTGATCCCGACCACGCGAATCCCGCTCGGCAGCAACAGCGGCGGCTGCAGTTCATGCGGCTGGCAGATCATCCGCAGCAGCGATGATTCCTCGCCGGCGCAACTGCTCACCTGATCCATGATCCCACACGGCGCGCCCACGACCTGGTTCTCCACTTCCTGGCACATCGACGCCAGAAACATCGGATCGTTTCGCGGAACCTGGTAATGATCCATCAGGTTGATCATCGAGGCGACTTCGACGGCGGCTGAGCTGCTCACGCCCGCGCCCAGCGGCACGGTGCTGAATAATGCCATGTTCACGCCGCGCAGCGATGGATGTTTCAGATCGATCACGCCGCGGCTCTGAAGGATCGCCAGGCAGCCGGCGATGTATCCGGCCCATTTGCGGCCCGGCTCGGCAAACTCGCGGCGAAGGGTTTGGATCGGTGAATCGGCCAGGGCATCCAGCGGAATTCGAAACGTGAACGGCCGATGCTCGTCGAACAGGTTGAAAGAGAACACCTGCACGTTGCGGTCATCGCGGCCCTGCAGCGCCACGGCCGCGGCGCGATCCAGCGGTGTTTCGCACACCAGCGATCCGGTGTAATCGGCGATCCCGCCCATGACATCCAGCCGGCCCGGCGCGCGGCTGATGCGGATGGAGCGCCCCGGCGCGAAATCGCCCGCCAGTTCGGCGCGCACGCGTTTGAGCAGATCCGGCACCGGCGCGAGGTTGGCCAGGTTTTTTCCGGCGGGTGAATTAACTTCCGAGCGATGCTGCTGGGGGTTCACGATTCTCCGGTTTTTGCCGCTGAAGAACGATCCTCGAGAAAAAGCGAGTTCCGGCCACCGACTGGAACGTCGCCGAGAGCACATAATCGTGGTTCCATTGTGCCTGGTCGAACGCCAGCCGAAACATGTAAGCGCCGCTGGCCGTCTCCCAGTGCGCCTTCTGCTCATCATAGGTTGTGAGCGAAGCGGTCCAGGGATTTGCCAGCCGCGGCCCGCGCGGGTCGGGCCAGTAGGGTCGGTAGTCGTAAAGCTCAAAGATGACGGTGCCCGCCGCCTTGGTGCGATCGCCGAACTGGTCGTCAAATTCGATCAGCGCTTCGATGCCATCGGGCACGCTGTCGTTGTTCCAGTCGCGCACCTTGGAAAAGTTGTCGAGCTTCATCGAGGCGGGGCCAAAGAGTTGGTTTTCCATAGCGGTGCGCGGCTGTGGGGAACCGGACGAAGCACAACCGGCCAGAGCAGTCAACATGAGCAGCGAAACGCCGGCGATCCATCGCATGATCGGAATGTAGGACCGCGGGCTAGCACTGTCAAAAGTGTAACAACGGGGATGCAGGAATTATCGGACGCGGGAATTCCACAAAATTCCATTTCCCTTTGCGCCCCAATGTATCGTAAGTAGAACCTGTAGGAGGATTTTCGATGTCTGCTCAAACTGATAACACGCACCTCGTGTGCGACGATGCGGAACTCCCGCAGGAAGCGGCGATGGTGCTCACCGCGCTGGAGGCCGCCGGCGGCCGTGAAAATCGCCGGCAGTGCGTCCGCAGCGTCTACCGCGCCACCGCCATGTTGGCGATGTTTGCCGATTCGCCCGATATGCCGGCCCGCATCATTTACACCCGGGATGTGAACGAGCGCGGCATCGGCTTTGTCACCCGGGAACGGCTTCCCCTGGGATACGGAGGCATTCTCAGCCTTCCGGGTCCGCACCCGCGCGGGCAGGTTTTCAATATTCCGTGCACGCTCTACCGCTGCCGGCTGGCGGCGCCGGGGTGGTACGAGGGCGCTTTGCATTTCAACCGGGATCAAACCGCCTTCCGCGCCCAGGAACTGATCGGAGATCAGGAAGATATCACCGACCTCTTCGACACCGACGCCGACCGGCCTGAGTGATCTCCGCGGCACTGTTGGCGAGCGGCCGAATCACGCATACACTGCTGGGGAAGAATCTCCCCGGCGGTGTATGCGTCGATTATTTCAGATACTGGCGATTGCCCTGCTTTTACGTGGTCCCGCGCTGGCGCAGCAGGTAGAAGTGCTCGCGCAGCAGGCTGCGACGCAGCCTTCGGGCCCCGGCATCGCGCGACTTCCGCATGTGGATATCGACCTGAAAAACAAGCAGGTGCGCGTGCAATGCGAAACGCTCAACCCGCACATGCCGCTGGAATTCTTCTGCGTCGTGCGCGGGGGGCAGGAGCATGAATCGGTTCTGCGCACCGATGCCCGGCCGTCCACGATCCATTTCGGGCTTTTGGCGCTGGGCATCCAACCGGGCGAGCCGGCACATCTCGATGATGTCAATAAACTCTGGTTCCCCCCCACCGGCGATCCAGTGAAAATCAGTTGCAGTTACGTGCTCAACGGAAAAACGGTTTTCGTCCCGGCGCGGCGAATGATGCGATCGGTGAAAACGCACGATGAGATGCCGCCCATCGACTGGGTGTTCGACGGCTCCCGTCTTTTGCCCGATGGCCGTTACGCCGCCGACATGGCGGGATATGTCGTCAGCATCGTAAATTTTGACCTGACGATGATCGATGTGCCTGAGCTGGCCAGCAACGCGAATGAGACGCTGGAATGGGAATACGATCCCGACTGGGTTCCAGTGAAAGGCACGCCGGTGACGATGATCCTGGAAGCGGACCCCGCCGCCACAACCCAGCCCGCGACGGCCAAACCGGCCGATAAATACAACCCCGGGCCGGGAATCAATGGCGGAAATTAGCCAGATGACGGATGCCGGCCAACAGTTTGTATCTCCCGGTGCAATCGGAGAGAATAACCCCGTTCCATGCTGATTCGACTGGTGGTGATGTTGTCGGTTGCGGCGGTGGGTCTGGCGCTTGCCGCTTGCGCCGAAACTGCCGAATTAATGGCCGCCAACGCCGCGGAACAGGCCGCGATGATTGCCGCCACCCAGGCCACCATCGCCACCACGCAGGCCATTCAGCAGCTTGAAGCTTCTTCAACGCAGATGTCCTCCCACGGCCAGGTCAGTTCGGGCCACGGCGTTAATCTCCCCCTGCCGCCCGTGAACAAGGGAACCTTCATCCTCTTCACCCCGCAGTACATGATCATTCAGAAAGACGGCAAGCGCCTGATCGTGCAGCGGGAAAATTATCAGGATGAGGACGACAGCAATTCAAATCCCTGACACGCGCCCGCCCCGTCAAAACAATCCCGTCACAGCAATTCGGTCAGATCTTCGATCACCAGGTCGGGTCGCGCTTCGGCCGGGATTTTGGCGAGATCGCCGCGGCGGGTGACGCCGGTCAGCGTCAGAATCGTTCGCATTCCCATCGCCTTGGCGCCAAGGACATCGGATTCCAGATTATCGCCGATGAGCAGGCACCAGTCCGGCTGCACGCCGAGCCGTTTGCACAGCTCGACGAAGAAATTCTCCTGCGGCTTGCCGCAGAAAACGGGTTCGACGGCCGCGGCATAGGCGAGCTGCCAGGTCAGCGCCCCGCTGCCGATTTCCAGCCCCGCCGCCGTGGGATAAATCCGATCAGAGCAGATCCCCACCGCCGCCGCCCCCTTTTTGAGGAGATGCAACGCCACCCGCTGCCGCGGAAGCGTCGCATGTGAATTGACGGGGGCACCGATCACCACCGCATCGCATTGCTCGGTCTCGCCGTCCACCCAGTCGACCATTCCGTCAAGCATATCCTGCACCCCATCGGTCGCGAGGTTGAACACGCGCGGGCGTTTGTTGCCGTCGCGCTTGCAGTGCTGGATAACATAATCCGCGGCGGCCGCCGCCGCCGTGTAAACCCGGTCGAGATCGACGTCCATCCCCATCTCGGCAAGCCGCATCGTGACGCGCATCGGGCTGGATGTGCTGTTGGAGACGCAGGCGTAATTGATCCCCTGCGCCTGCAATCGCCGGATCAGCTCCGCCGCGCCGGGCAGCGCGGTCTCTTCGTAGTAAATGGTTCCGTCCAGATCGAGAAGCACGGCCTGATACGGCGAAAGATCAATCGGCACAGCGCCGAGTGTAAGGAGAGATGCACAACAGAATCAACACGTTTAGCGGCCGCGTTTACGCGGCGTTTGATTTCGGAGGGGAAAAAATCAACCCGACAGCACATCCAGCAACTGCTTCAAGTCCGTCCGCTGCGGGTCATCCGGATTATTCCGCAGATATACATCCAGCCACACGCTCGCCGGCCGCGACATGCCGATCCGCGCCAGCACCAGCGCCAGATCGCGCTGAAGATGCCCCTGATTGGGCCAGAGCGCCATTTCCATTTCCAGGATCGCCGCGACATCGCTGTACTGCCGGTTGGACCCGAAGATATGCAGGAGATTCTGCAGAATCCGCGTCAACCAGTGCCGGTGCGTCGCCGGGCGGAGCATGTCGTCGGTCCATTCCATTTCCGGGCCGAACAGTTCCTGCAAGCGGGCGTGGGCTTCGTCGGTGGTGAGCATTCGGCCCCCGGCAAACGCGTCGATCAGCAGAATCTGATCGGGCCGTTCCTCCACCGCCACCAGAAAATGACCGGGGAGGCCGACGCCCCACGTCCGCAGGCCTAGCCGCTCCGCCACGATCTTGTAGATCAGGCTGAGCGTGATCGGCAACCCGCGCCTCGTCGCAAGCACCGCGGGCAGATAGCTGTTGGATGGGTTGTAATAGTCCTCGCTGTTGCCGCAAAGGCCGCCTTCTTCAAACAGCACATCGTGCAGATGCGCCAGGATCGCCTGCGGCTGATGGCCGCGGACCCGCTTGCGGACCGAATCGACATACCCCTGAAGCTGGCGATCCACTTTCTGCGGATTCACCTCGGGCATCTGGTGCATGGCGATGGCGATCGCGCCGCTGAGGAGGGCATCGGAAGACTTGAGCGTCTCCACCTGCCGCTCCAGCAGCTTGAACGCATCGGGCGAGCAGCATTGTGGCAGGCGGGGATTACTCATGGACAAACTCCGATATCGCGACAAAGGCTTATATCGGCCAGTTCCATCGTTCCGCATTCATATTCCTCGCGCAAGATGTTGCATAAACCGTGCCATGATGAATTCGGCACGGTTGGGCTGGTTTACAGCGTCAACATGGCGGGGTGCGGTCGCTTTGCGATATCCTTTGTCACTCGTGGCGGTCAAAAAACATCCATATCCCCGAAAGCAGCGGCTCAGCGGACGATTGGCCTTTGCTGCCGTTTATGGTGCGGCTGCCAAACAAAGCCGGGGAGCGCTGGCGATTTACCTGAAACCCAATGAGCTTCCCCACAGCCGATGGGGGCTGAGCGTCTCTCGGCGAGTGGGAACCGCGGTGATGAGAAACCGGGTTAAGCGCATGCTGCGAGAATCCATCCGCCTCCTGCACGAGGAGCTTCCAGGCGGATACGATTGCGTGGTGGTGGTGCGGCCGCACGAACCGCTGGCACTGGCCGAATATCAGTCGCTTGTAAAACTCCTGGTCGGCAAAGGCCACAAACACTGGACCGCGAAATGAAATGCGCTGCCTGCTGATCCAATTCGTGATTCTCTACCGCGCGACGCTCGGCCAGTTTCTCGGCGGGCAATGCCGCTACACGCCCTCGTGCAGCCAATACGCCATCGACGCGATCAACAAATACGGCCCCCTGCGCGGATCATGGAAGGCCCTTCGCCGTGTGCTTCGTTGTCATCCATGGGGTGGGCATGGATACGACCCGGCATGAATTTGTAGCGTGGGCGTCCCGCCCACCTCTTCATTCCAGGAATGATTGCAGCTTATTAAATCTCTTAAGAATCCTCGCCCGCAGCGCCCCATGCCCCGGCACAAATTCATGCCCCCGCTCCGCAAGTCGCACAAACAATTTCACCATGTTCTGCCAATCCGATTTATCGATATATTCCGGACCGATTTTCCCACGCTTCACATCCATATTGTGATAATTGCCCAGCGCCACGCACAGCGAGGCAGCGGTGTAGCCATACACGTCATAAACGGTCGCCTCGCAGACGCCGCCGGGCATCAGCGCCCGCTGATACTGAAATTTCCGATCGATTTTTTTCAACTCTTCCGCCTGCTGGGCGAGGAAATAAGTGAGCGCCGAATTGAAAATGCTGGCGCGATCGCCGACGCGGATGATAACGCCTTTCCCCTGCGGCGCGGCCGGTTGCTCGCTGCTGGTTTCGATGGCGATCACCCGATCGCTCTTTCGCAGCAGGGTGCGATGCTCGCACGTTGCGATGCAGCCGATGAATCCCTCTTCCTCCGCGCGGGTCAGCAGCACCGCCACCGGTGATTTCGGCGGCCGGCGCGAGCGAGCCAACCGGTCGATCATCGCCAGACATGCGGCAAGTCCGCCCAGATCATCGCACGCCCGGCAGAGAAATTTCCCGCCCTTGTATCGGCCTGTCCCCTGATCGAACATCCCCGGCGACCCCGCCGCCACCGGCCGATCGACGCGCACGATCACCTCATGCGGCACGGCGCGCTGGTCGTAATTCTCCACCGTCGCCTCAACGACGCGCCCGGCCGCCTCGCCGCGATCGTCAAAAAATCGCACCCGCGTTCCGCGGACAAATTCAACCTTCACCCACCCTCGAAACGCCGCTTTCAGGCGATGCGCATCGAGCATCTTTTTAGCGATAAACCCGGGATGATCCATATGCGCGGTAAACACCCACCGCGGCAGCCGCGAGCGCGATTTCAATTCAATCGACAGATTCCCGAAGCGATCGCCCCGCAGCGTAAGGTTCTTACGTTTCCCCACAAAAACGCGCACGAACTCGCCCACGCGCGATTCCGCAAACGGAGCGGTTGGAAGCGAACAAACGTCCCGAAGAAGATCCATCAGCCCTTGCACCGCCGTTGACCGCTCCCCCGCCATCTCGACCGGGATGTTAAACCTCCGCCTCCGTCCCGATCGCCAGCTCGCGCATCTTGGGCAGCAGCTTATTCAGGGTCTCCGCCTGCGGGGAATTGGGGAATCGCTGGAGCAGGTCCTCGGCCAGATCGATCGCGTCGAAGAACTGCTTGTTGCGCACCAGGTCCTGGATCCGCCGCTCCTGCTCCTGGCGCTCTTCGATTTCCGCATTCTCGCGGATGATTTTCAATTGCCCGCGGATGGCCACGCTTTTGTTGTGGCCGGGAGCGCATTCCAACAGCTTCACGGCGTTGGCCATGGCGCGGCGATAGCAGCGACGATCAACATCCGTGCGGATTTCCTCGTAAAGACGGTTGGCGGTGCTCTCGACGTAATTGTCGCGCTCCGTCATCACGCGATTCAGCAGGTCGCGCCCCTCGGCATGCTCCGGAAAATTTTCGACAAAGCGCGCGGTTTCCGCATAGGCCTGGTCCCATGCCCATACCGCCATCAGGTCTTCCACCCGCTCGCGGAGATTGCCGATCGCGCCTTGCTCGGCGTTTTCCTTCCCCGCTGCAAGCTGCGATTTCAGCGTCGGTAGATTCGCATAATCCGGAAATTCGCTTTCGAGCTGCGCCATGATGCTCTCGGCGGCGGCCCATTCGTTGCCGTCAAGCAGCCGGCGCATTTCCGTCAGCAGATAATTCTGGCGATGTTCGCGGCTCTCGCTAAGCCGCTGCTGGCGCTGGCTGTCGCTCAGCAGGCCCAGTTCCCGAATCTCCTGCAGCAGCGTCATTATTTGATGGACTGATTCAGAATTTCCGATCGCGCCGCCCGCCATCGTATCGGCGGTTCCCACATCTCCCAGATGCGCCGGACCGCGCAGGCTCGATTCCTTGAACTGGTCCCCCAGACGGTCGATCGCCAACTCGTTGCGGCGAATCGCCTGCTGAAGATCGCCGATCGCCCCCATGGATTCCTTTGCCCGCAACTGACTCTCCAGCGTGACCGATTCCAGCGTCTCGGCCACGCCGTAAATGAGCACGCCCAAGCCAACGAGGCCCAGCACCATCGCGACCGTTTCGGTCAGGGCCGGCAACCGGCTGGCAAACGTTTCGTCCGGGGTCACCGGAAGCCTGGCCGTTCCATAAGCTTCCAGAATCCCAAGAACAACGCCTGCAATCAGCAGGAGAATCGCAACCAAACGCATGACGCCAGGCAGTACGGATTTCATCGAAGTCAACCTTTCGGCTTCGATTATACCGCCGGGAGCAAGTTTGTTTCATCTAGATTTTTTGTGGAAAAATAGGACTGAGAAATTAAGCGGGAATGAGGCGGCAAAATCTCCCTCATCCCGCCATGCCGCTCAAATTATTAAACCTCGTCGTCCGGTTGTCGAAAGTCAGCTTAATCGTCCCCGTCGGCCCGTTTCGCTGCTTGGCGACGATGATTTCTGCGATGTTGTCCGGCTGGAAATCCGGCTCGCTCATGCGGTAATAATCCTCCCGGTGCAGCAGCAGGACCACATCCGCGTCCTGCTCAATGCTGCCGGATTCACGCAAATCGCTCATCCGCGGCCGATGCCCGTCCCGGCCTTCGGTGGCGCGATTGAGCTGCGAAAGGCAGATCACCGGAATCTCCAGTTCCCTGGCCACCGCCTTGACCGCACGCGAAATCTCGCTGATCTGCTGCTGGCGGCTCTCCGGGCCGGGTTTGTCCATGAGCTGCATGTAATCGATCATGATACATTTGACGTCGTGCTGCAGCTTCAGCCGACGAGCCTTGGCCCGCAGCTCCAGCGGCGTCAGCCCCGGGGAGTCATCCACCCACACCGGCGCCTTGGCCAGTTCACCAACCACGGTCGCCAGCGTCTGATACTCCTGGCTGTTGAGCATCCCCTTGCGCAGCTTGTGGGCATCCACGCGCCCCCGGCTGCACAACATGCGCTGGGCAAGCTGCTGTTTGCTCATTTCCAGCGAAAACACCGCGCAGGGAAGTTGAAGATCGGCCGCGATATATTCAACGATATTCATCGCCAGCGCGGTTTTACCCATCGATGGCCTGGCGGCGACGATGATCATCTCCCCCTTCTGCAGGCCGTTTAGAACATCGTCCAGTTCGTGGAAACCGGTGGTCACCCCGCGCTGCCCGCGGTTTTCGATCATTTCGAAAACCTCGTGCAGAACCTTTTCCATCGGCTCCATCGACCCGCCGACTTTTTTCTGCGCGATTTCGAATATCCGCCGCTCCGCCTTGTCCAGAACCACATCCGCCTGCTCGTAGGGAGCATACGAATCGCGGATAATTTCGTTGCTGGCCGAGATCAACTGCCGGAGCATTGCTTTCTCGCGGACGATTTGGGCGTAGTGCATGCCATGCGCGGCCGACGGCACGGAATTGAGAATCTGGGCGATATACCCCGTGCCCCCGATCTCCTCCAGAAGCTGCCGTTTGACCAGTTCCTCGAACAGGATCACCGAATCGATCGGCCGGTTCAGCTCGTAGAGCTTCACAAGCACATCGAAAATAATCTGGTGATCCGCCTGGTAAAACGCCTCGCGGTCCACAAGCTGAACCGCCTCGCCGATGATCTCCTTTTCGAGCATCATCGAGGCCAGGAGGCACATTTCCGATTCAATGGAATGCGGCGGAAGCCGATCAAACTGGCGCGCCACGGCGGGATCAATTAGCTGGCTCATCGCAGGCTTCCCTTCCTGTGTGTCAGGAGAATATTTGAGTGGAAGATTTATATACCGTTCGGCTGGACGGAAGTAAATCGGATTCGGGTTTGATCGCCGAATTTTCAAATACAAAAATGCAATGCGGGAGGGGTGAGGGAAAAACTTTTGGGGCCTGATATGGTTTTCCCTCGCCCCTCATGCATTGCATTTCAATTTGGATTTGAATTTGAATTCGCATTTCAGTTGGCGCACATTAAAACAAAACCGCCGAGGCAAGATCATTTTCTGATCTTCGCCCCGGCAGTTTCTGCACCGGATATGCACAGCAAACCTGTGCACAACAAAAATTTATTTCCGCAGGTTCTCGAAATTGCTCGCCGGCGCGGGCTCGGCGGCCTTAGCCTTGGCGGCGGTGTCGATCAGCGCCTTGCTCTCGGAATCGGGGGCGACCCAGACCTTCACATCCGTCGATAAGTCCGCCGCGAATGCCACCTTCACCGTGTACTTCTCGATGCGGTCCAGCTTGCCGGGCAGGTTCACGTCGTCGGGATTGATGTTGAATCCCTGCGCCACCAGCGCCTTGGCGATGTCCGTGGCGCTGACCGATCCAAACAGGTGCCCCTGCTCGTTGGCCTTGCGCTCCAGCGTCACCTCGACGCCCTCAAGCTGCTTGATCAAAGCCTCCTGCTGCTCGCGGCGCTCGCGCTCCATCCGCTCGATTTCCTTGCGGCGGGCTTCAATCTTCTTGACGTTGCCCGGCGTCGGCTGCATGGCAAGCCCGCGGGGCAGCAGATAATTCCGCGCGTAACCCGGCGAAACTTCCACCACATCGCCGACTTTGCCGACGTTCTTGATGCTCTCATTCAACAGTAATTTCACGTTTGGCATAAAACTGATCCTCAAAATGGAATATCGCTGTCATTGAAATGCTGCTCGTTGCCGATCGGCGGTTCCTGCGGCGCCGATTGCGGCGGCGGGGAAGAACGCTGCGGCCGCGCCGGCGGGCGGGTCTGATCCTCACCGCCGTAATCCTGCCCTGATGCACTCCCACCGCCGGCGCCTCCCCCGGCGCCGGCGCCGTCGCGGCCGCCGACGAACTGGAAGTTCTCCACCACCACGCTCAGCTTGTGCCGCTTGCCGCCCCCCTGCTTGTCTTCCCACGAGTCGTATTTCAAGCGACCCTCGACGAAGATCGGCTTGCCCTTCTGGCAATACTGGTTGATGACCTCCGCCTGCCGGCCGAACGCCGAGCAATCGACGAAGCAGACTTCCTCGCGGTCCTCACCGCTGGCCAGCTTGAACCGGCGATTGGTCGCCAGGCCGAATTCCACCACCGCTGTCTGGTTCGGCAGATATTTAAGCTGCGGATCGCGGGTCAGATTGCCCATCAGCATCACTTTATTGAAGTTCGCCATAATGCACCTTGGTTGAGAAGCGCTGATTTCAGAAGATTAATCCTTGGCATAGGCCTCGACCGATTCATCGCGTCCGAATCTCCCCGGCGGGCGATCCCGCCGCGGGCCCGACGGGCGCTCTTCCCATGCCGGGCGGTCCCACGAGTTGCGCTCCTCGCGGGGGATGATCGGCTGCGGTTCGACGGCGGCCATCTCATCGGCGTTCAGGTGATCCGCCTTGGTGATCATCACCCGCAGGACCTGGTCGCTGAGTTCGACATCCCGCACGATCGCCGCGATCGCCGGAGAAGGGGCGGTGAAGAACGCGATGAGGTACAACCCGCGCTTTTCACCGCGGATTTCATACGCCAGCTTGCGCTCGTCCCATTTCTTCAGGACGATCGGCTTGCCTTCGTGTCGTTCGAGCATGGTGCGGACGATCTTGATCGCCCCGTCCACATCCGAAGCATGCCCCGAGCCGAGGAGGAACATCGCCTCATACGTGCTGGTTGGCTTTTCCGCTGTTTTGGCCTTTGCCATATCAAAAACTCCTTAACCAAAATGATTGATGACCTCAATCTTTTATTTCGTTCGCGTCGGCGTTGAACTGATTCATCGCCGATTCAATTCCATGTTCGATCCAACATAGGATCGCCAAAGCGGCCCGATCGATCGCCGGATCGACCGCCTGCCGCTGCGAATCGGTAAACCGGCCCAGGACATAATCCCGGCCCGGAATCCGCGGCGGCGCCGGGTCAATCCCCAGCCGAAGCCGGGAATACTGGTCCGTGCCCAGAGCCCGCTGGATATCCTTCAGGCCGTTATGCCCGCCGGAGCTTCCGCCGGGCCGAATCCTGATCTTACCGCACGGCAGCGCCAGATCGTCCAGCACCACCATCACATCCGCCGGCGAAAGCTGATAAAACGCCATCGCCGCCTGCACCGACTGGCCGCTGTTGTTCATGAACGTCGTCGGCTTCAGCAGCAGCAGTTTTTCGTCCGCTGGGCCGAGAGAAACCGATCCGTTCATCGCCAGCCCTTCAAATTTGCTCCTGGCCAGGCGATTAAAATCATCCTTCGGCCCGATCCAATGCAACCTTCCGGCGAGGCGGTCCACGACTTCCCAGCCGACGTTGTGCCGGGTCGCCACGAACTCACTGCCCGGATTACCAAGGCCGACCACCAGGCGCATCGGTCACTTCTTTTCCTCCGCGGGCGCTGCGCCGGCGGCGGCGGCTTCCTCACCCTCGGCAGGCTTGCGGCCGATCACTTCCGGCTCGGCCGCGCCTTCTTCAGCCGGCGTCGCCGCCACTTCCAGAATTTCCTTCACCGTCGCCACCAGAAGTTCCCCATCCTGCAGCACCTTGACGCCCGGGGGCAGTTTCAGGTCGCTGATGTGGACGACGTCATTGAGCGCCATGTCGGTGATGTTGTGCCGGATCGCATCGGGGATTTCCGTCACGAGGCATTCGACTTCCAGTTCCTTGATGATCTGCTGAAGGACGCCGCCGTCGGCTTCGCCCTTGGGATTGCCCTTGAGTTCGACGGGGACGGTCACCTTCACTTTTTCATCGAGGCTCACCCGGGCGAAATCGACGTGGATCACTTCCATCCCCAGGTGGTCGTACTGAACTTCCTTGACGAGCACCTTTTCGTTCTTGCCGTCGAGGCTGAGATCGAACAGGTGGGCGCCGCGGCTGAGGTGATCGACGACTTCCTTCTTGCCGAGGGTCACGGGAATAATCGCTTCCTTGTGCCCGTAAATCACACCGGGCAGCATCCCGGCCTCGCGTAGCCGGCGATTGGCGCGGCTGCCGAGTTCTTTCCGCGACTTGGCGGAGACTTGTGCGCTTTGAACTGCCATGATCGGTTCTCCTGGGAAAAAATCAGATTCCGTTGTTGTCCTTGTTGAACAGCTCGCTGATGCTCTGGTTGTGGTGGATCCGCTGGATCGCCTCGCCGACGAGACTGGAAATGCTCAGCTCCACAAGCCGGTCCTTGATCGCCTCGGCGCGATTCCCCAGCGGAATCGTGTCGGTCACCGCCAGCCTGGTGAAATCGCACTGGGCCAAGCGCTCCATCGCCGGCGGCGCGAACACGGCATGCGTGGCGGCGATGTAAATGTCCTTGGCGCCGTTTTGCCGCAACACTTCGCACGCGGTCGTCACCGTTCCTCCGGTGGTGATCATGTCGTCCACGATCAGCACGTTTTTCCCTTCCACATCGCCGATGACGTGCTTGGCTTCGGTGACGGTGCCGCTGCGGCGGCGCTTGTCGATGAAGCACAATTCGCCCTGGAGCATCTCGGCATACACCTGCGCCCGCTTGACGTTGCCCACATCCGGGCTGACGAACACGCGCGATGCCAGCTTCAGGCTCTTGATCCATTTGCCGATCACCGGCCCGGCATTGAGATGATCGACGGGAATATCGAAAAATCCCTGCACCTGGGCGGCGTGAAGATCGACGGCCACAACGCGATCGGCCCCCGCGCGCTCCAGCAGGTTGGCGACCAATTTGGCCGTGATCGGCGTTCGCCCGGCGTGCTTCTGGTCCTGGCGGGCATAGCCGAAATAGGGAATCACCGCCGTGACCCGCTGTGCGCTGGCGCGGCGGAGCGTGTCGATCCAGATGAAAAGCTCCATCAGGTGCGCGCTGACGGGATGACAGGTCGGCTGCACCACGTAGCAATCTCGTCCGCGAACGTCCTCTTCGACGCGGACGATCAGCTCACCGTCGGGGAAAAGATCGGTGCCGCCACGGCCCAGGGGAATTTGCAGATATTCGCAGATTTTCTGCGCCAGCTTCGGGTTGGCCCGGCCGGTGAAAATCTTCAGCTTGCTGCAATCCAGTTTCGTGGCCATGGTTACTTTCGCGTCAGCGATTTCCCGAAACCCGCGTTCCCTCGGGCACAATGCTGCCCGGGGGCAGATACGCGAAGGGTCCGATCACGCAATCGGAACCAATCGTGCTCTGGCGGCCGATGAACGTGAACGGCTCGATCACCGTGTCCGGCCCGATCGTCACATCCGCCTGGATGTACGAATTAAAGCTGCTCACAATCGTCACACCCTCATCGCGCAGGGTTCTTTGAATCCGGTCCTGCATGGCGGCATCGGCTTCGGCAAGCTGCCGGCGCGTGTTGGGTGCGATCACATCCTCGGGCGTGACGGCCTGCACCGCAATCACTTTTTTGCCCGCTTTTTTCAAAATCGCATAGATGTCCGTCAGGTAATATTCACCCTTCTTGTTGTTGTTGGTCAGTTTTGAGAAGGCCAGGAGCAGATCGTCAATGCGGACGCAGTAATAACTGGGGAAAACCTCGCGGATTTCGCGCTGCGGGTCGGTGCAGTCGATCTGCTCGACTATCTCGACGAAATCGCCCTTGCCGTCGCGCACCACCCGGCCGTAGCCGGTGGGATCGTCCAGGATCGCCGTCGCCATGCTGGCGGCGGCGCGGTCGTCGTGATGGGCCTGAAGCAGCGTCCGCAGAATTTCGCCGCGAATGAGCGGTGTATCCCCCGCCAGCAGCAGCACATCGCCGCTGTGGCCGCGCAGCAGCGGCTCGCACACTCGCGCGGCGTGACCAGTGCCAAGCTGCTCGGTCTGCTCGACAAAATGAATCCGCCGATCGGATTTGAACCGCTCGATGATCTCCTCTTTTCCCTGGCCGACGACCACCAGCGCCCGCGTCACATCCGCCTGGAAGCAGGCGTCGAGGATCCACTGGAGCATCGGCTTGCCGCAGACTTCGTGCAGCGGCTTGGGACGCCTGGATTTCATCCGCGTCGATTTACCGGCGGCGAGAATGATGGCGGTAAGGCTCATGGATTCAACGTGAGTCGCCGGGCACGAAATTAATGCCGGGGGCATTAACTACCCGGCCTGGATTCGAACCAGGACAAAGAGAACCAAAATCTCTTGTGCTACCGTTACACTACCGGGTAATCACCGGGACCATGGGTGTGGAGGTATCGAGACGCGAGATCGAATCGCGGAACATCGAATGGACAGAACCGCTCGCGGGCGATCTCCCAAGGCCCCAGCCGGTTAAAACCGCGAAATCCGGCCGGTTTCGCCTACCCATCCGGCCACGCACCGGACCTCTCGACGAACGCCCCAATCGTTGGGGGAGAAGGAAGAATGGTACGGAGCAGGAGGAATGTGTCAAGCGCGCGAGATTCCGCGGCCCGGTTGATCGCCCCCACAAGCTGAGTATGCTGATATCGACTATGACCAAGCGCATTTGTTTCGTGGCTTTTGCTGTGGCATTCGCTCTGGTTGTCTCCTTCGTCCGGGGGGATGACTCCGATTCGACCGTGACGCTCAAGAGCGACGACGGCAAAGTGCAACTGATCATGCCAACCGGTTGGGTGAAGGAAAAATCGAGCAATCCCGGCGCCGCGCTGGAGGCGCGGAATGACGACTACGATGGGTTTGTGATGGTGCTCATCACCGATCGGTCCGATCCGTATGAGCCGCTGGAAGATCACGCCAAGGGCCAGCGCGACGAGATTCTGTCGCACCTGGTGAATGCCCGCTACACCGGCCCCGACGAGGTCACCGTCGACAACTTCAAGGGATTGCAATACGAAATCCACGGCACTTCGCCGGCTTCCAAGGTCGATTTCGGATATTTCCTCACGGTCGTGCAGATGCGCCGGCATTATCTGGAAGTTGTCTCATGGTCGGTCCAGCGCAATTTCGCTGAGAACGCCGATGTCCTGAAAGCGGCTGCCACGCATGCGAGTTATTCCGGGGACGAATAATCAATTGAATTGAGGCTCCCGCGCGATATACTTGCGCACAGCAAATAGCCAAAGGCAGGATGCCACGGCTTGTCGATTCGAACCAAGGATGGTCCTCCATGCGGGCGCGAACTTCTCTGGCGGCGGGGTTTGTCCTTCTGACTCTGGTTAATTTCGGGTGCAAAAGCCAATCGGCGCAATCAACCGGCTCGGCGATGCCTTCCGCCCCGCAGGCGCCGATCGCGTCTTCGCCGTCGCAATCCCCCAGCCAGGCGACGCTGGGCCAACCCGCGCAGGCGAATCAGCCCGATGATGCCTCGCTGCTGGCCCGCAAGACTTCCGAATACGCCAGCAGCATGTCGAGAGTGTTATCACAGGCGCCGGCGACGCAGCCGTCGATCGTCCAGTGGGTGCAGGCGCCGCCGCATCAGGCGGATACCAGCACCGATCAGCCCACCCCCCCGCCACCGGCCCAGGCTTCGCCGATGCCCAATCAGCCGGCCACCCTGGCAGTCGCGCATCTCAAGGAAGACACGACCGTCCCATTGATTCTCCCGGAAAGCGCCGATCAGATTCCGCCTGCTCCCACCGCACCGGCGGATTCCAACGCAGCCGCGCCGGTGACAATTTCAACCGATGATTACGAATTGAAGCTCCGCAAGCTCGTGGCGGATTATCCGCAGGACCTGGGAAATCAGCTCGATTATCAACTGCTCCGGCTCGTGCGCGATGAGCCGACGCCCGATCTTTCCGTCGTCAGCCAGCTCTCGGGCGAAGACCGGGACATTCTGCTGGCGCTGATGGACGGCCTGACGAATTTCCGCGCCGCGGCCAAGGGGGACGGCAACCTGATGCTCAACCGCAAAATCCAGCCGCTGCTGGAAATGGCCGAGCGTCTCCACACGCAGGGGCAACTGGCGATCCCCACGGTCGCCTTCTGCACCGAGGTGGACAGCTTTGGCGTTTACCGCCCGATGCCCTCGTCGCGATTTCCCGCCGGGCGGGAAAATGATCTCATCGTCTATCATGAAGCCGCCAACTTCACCTCCGTCCAGGGGAGCGATACCATCTGGCGGACGCGGCTTCGGCAGGAGATGGTTCTTTACACCGATACCGGCCTGGCCGTCTGGCCGGAAAAATCCAACTCCTCGATTTTCCTCGATGAGTCGCGCCATCGTCGGCATGATTTTTTCATCTCCCGGATGGTCCGTCTGCCCGCATCGCTGGCGGCGGGGAAATACGTGCTGAAGATCATCCTGACCGACGAAGAATCCAATCGCGTCGTGGAAGCCAGCTCACCCCTGGAAATTGTTTCGGATTCGGACACGCAGACCACATCAGCCGATTCCACGAATGGCGCCACCCCCGCGGCGGATCGATCGAGCCCGTAAGTAGCGTTGTTCATGGTTAAGACAAACGAGCGCTGAGATTCAGAAGATTTATATCGATGAGCGGCGCAGCGCCAAATACGGCCACTGGCTCGAATATTTGGCCCAGCGATCGATTCGAAGGTAGTGGTGGGCCTGGCGGCGCTCGCAGCGTCCTTCTGCAGTCGACGTCGATTTCTCGCCTCGTTGCAAACGGCTGCCCTGACCGTCAACAGGCCCACCAAGCCCGCTCGAATCGGCAGTCGGGTTCATCATTCGAGTGGTAGGCCGTGTTCGGCATCGCCCGCGCAACGACCAAAATGATTTGCATTTTCGCCCTTACCTCTCAAAGCAACCTCCGAAACCGGGGATTAGTCAGGACCATCCTCTATTGCCGAGCCTATTTGTTTCGGCTAAACCAAGGGGCCGGTTAGGAGCCATTATTTATGCGACGGCTGGCTTTGTTCGTGCTTTTTGTCCTGAGCGGTTGCGCCACGACGCGGGAGATCACCATCACCGCCCGGCCGCCCGATACCATGATTTCCGTCGATAACGGGGCCCAGCGCGGGATGGGTCAACGCACCGCCACCGTCAAATTCAAGAACGGCGACGATATTCACTTCGCCACGGGCACGCGGCGCGGATATCAGGATAAAACCATCTCCCTGCGCCGCGACGACTTGGCCACGGGCGTGGAAATCGATCTGGAGCCGTTCCATAAGAAGCTGACCTTCTCCACGTTGCCGATCCCCGCGGTTATCACGGTCGACGGCACGCCAATCACGGCTGGCCCGGCTTCCCAGGCGACCACCACGCTCAATTTCACACTCGACGATCAGGACAACTGGACGAAATACGATGTCGTCGCGTCGGCTGAAGGCTGGGAGCCGGCGAAGATGAGCGTCACCTACACGGACGCCTCCACGGATTATGTTCTGCAACTCCAGCCCAAGCGAAAGAACATCACCATCACCACCAATCCGCCCGGGGCGGATGTCAGCATCGACGGCACGGTGATCGGGCCAGGCCCGGCATCGGTGAAAAACCTGGCGTTTCCGTTCGACATCAGCAGCGGTCAATTCCCGACCAAACGGGTGACGATATCCAAGCCGGGATATGACTCCATCGACCGGGATATTTCCTGGGACGAGGGAAAGACCGATTACCAGATCGATCTCGTGCCGCATCAGAAGGTGGTGCGGTTTCTGACCGATCCGGCCGGTGCGACCGTCACTATCGACGGCAAAGTCGTTCCGCCGGGGCCCGATGGGGTGCCGAGCGTTGCCCTGAGTTATGTCCCGACGGACGACAACGGCGATCTTCCCGTCTTCACCGCGACGATTTCCAAGCACACGGATGAAACCGACTGGTATCCCACGACCCTCACGATTCCCTGGGACGAGGGGCGCGGCGAATATTCCGCGACGCTGCGCGAGATCATGACCCGTCATGTGGCGCTGACCGCGATCACGCTGCAGCGCGATGACGACGGCGTCTGGCAAACGGTCGCGCAGCAGAGCGATACCACGGCTATGAAAGATGTGAGCGAAGGCCCGGGCAAGGATCCGCCGACGCTGCTCTTCCAGGCCCCCCACGGCAGCAGCATCGGAACGCTGGCGGTCAACCCCAACGGCGGTCAGGTCGTTTTCACGCTGATTTCCGGCACCACCAAGCTCGATCTTCATTCGCAGATCATGGCGATTTCCACCAACGGACCGGGGAGCGTGGAGGAAGTCACCGACGGGAAGTCGCTGGACCTGATGCCGTCGTTCACGCCCGATGGCACGCAGATCGTTTACTCTTCCAACCGCGCCGGAAGGCGCCTCAATGTTTGGCGCAAAGCGCTGGATGGGTCGAGCAGCGTCGAGCAGTTGACCGACAGCAACGAGCAGGACCTGTGGCCGATGATCGACGCCGCCCCCAAGCCGCGGCTGTTTTATGAAGTCATGTCGGATAGTCTGCCCGATCCGCAGCTTTACATGGCACCGGTGGACGGCCATACGCGCACCAACCTGGCGACGATTCCCGTCATCCAGCCGCGCGTCAGCCCGCGCGCCGATGCGATTCTGTTCACCAGCATCAATGGGCGCACCGGCAACAAGGAGATTTACCGAATCTCCGACCAGGGCGGAATGCCCATCGATGTCATCAACGATCCCGATTCCAACTGCTACGATGCCACCTGGTCGAAAGACGGCGGCATGATGGCCTACGTCTCCGACAGCTCATACGCGACCTATCCGGTCCTGCAGGCCGATGGACAGATCAAGGATGTCCGCAGCCGCAATCCCGATATCTGGATCGTTGATCTGGCCAACTCCGGCAAGCCGGAGCAGATCACCACCAACGGCAGCATCGACGACAATCCCTGCTGGGATCCGGCAGGCGATTCGATCTATTTCCGCAGCAACCGCGGAGGGCAGTGGGGAATCTGGAAAATCTCGGTGAAGTAATCGGGATTGGTTCGCTTCACGGTTAAAAAATCAGGTTTACCGCGAAGAAGCGAAGAAGAAAATGCGAAAAGGGGACATTCATAATATTTAATTATGAATGTCCCCTTTTTTCTTTTTCGCGCCCTTCGCGCCTTCGCGGCAAACCTCTTTTTTGTCAGTCACAATTCCTTGGCGATTTCGGGGAGATCTCTTAGTTCATTTTGAACCGGGCCGGTGAAATCCGTGCTGCCTTCGGTGACGCCAAGACGCTCGAAATCGATTTCGCTGTTGATCTCGGCTCCGATCAGCAGAACCAACCCATCGATATAAAAGAACAGAAGCAGGATGGCCGCGCCGCCGACCGAGCCGTAGGTCTGGTTGTAGCGGGCATAGCGGTCGACGTAGAAGCGGAAAGCCACGTCCAGAAGAATCCATACGCAGGCACTGAAGATCGCCCCGGGGCTCACCCAGCGAAAACGTTGGCGAATGTTGGGGCCGTAGTAGTAGATGATCGCCAGCACGAGTATCGCAAACACCAGCGACAGCAAATATCGCGCCGCATCGAAGGCGATCAGAAAGGGAAAGGTGATTCCGCCCGTGTTGCTCAGCCATGTCTCGACCGCGGTGCCGATGGGGATCAGGGTGATGATGAACATCATTCCGACGGCGACTCCCACGGTGATCGCCACCGCGAGCCATCTCCGCTTGATATACGAGCGGGTTTCCTTCACGTCGTAACATCGGTTGAGCGCGGACATGGTCATGGCCATTCCCCCGCTGGCGACCCAAATGGTGACGATCAGCCCGATGCCAAGCCATCCGTTGCTGTGGTTCTGCATCACCGAATAAAGGTTGTCGTTAAGCGTCGGCGCTTCCTTGCCGAGCATTTCGGAGATGCCCTTGGTGATGGAGCGATAGGCGGAATCCTTGGTCCGCGCCGGCAGATAGGGCACGAGGCTCAGAAGAAGGATGAGGAACGGAAAGATGGCAAAGAGCCACGAATACGCCAGCGCGGAGGCCCATACGAAGATGTCGTCTTCATTGATCTGCTGCCAGAGCCGGCGGGAAAACGACCAGATTCCGCAGGACCTGAGAACCGGCCGGAGATCGCCAAGCGTCGCCATGGCAGGATTGTTGGGCGTATCGGGGGGAAACTCAATGGGCAAAATGGATGCGGCCACTGAAATCCAGGCTCTGTCTGAAAACCCTATGGCCCCACGATGCCCAATCGCTTCGTCCGCGTCGTCGCAACGATTCGAAGGGTCTATAGACCCCGCTCTCATCGTTGCTCCTGGCGGCCAAAGCGAGTCTGTGTCGTCGCGGGGCCATAGAGTTTTCAGACAGAGCCTAGAATCACACCGTTGCTAAAGCTCGTGAATTGCCGATTCGCGAGCGTAACCAGAGAACGATGCGCCAGCCTAAAAGCAGGACCACCACAGCCACGAACAACCGCTGGCCCACGCCGACTACTTTTCCGTACATCCAGAAATGAATCGCAGCGGAGATGGCAACGACATAGACCAGTTGATGCAGGCGCTTCCATTTCTTCGCGCCCAGCGCTTTGATCATGCCGTTGGTGGAGGTGATCGCCAGCGGGATCATCAAAAGCAGCGCGCCCATTCCAAAAAAGATGAAGGGGCGTTTCCCGACGTCCTGAATCACGCCCATCACGCTGAAGCCGCGCTGGAATGCGAAATAAATCGAGAGATGGACCAGCGCGTAGAAAAAGGCAAACAGGCCGAGCATTCGCCGGAAATAGCTCAGCCAGTTCCACCCGGTGGCTTTTCGCACGGGGGTAACGGCCAGCGTCAAAGAGAGGAAAATGATGGCCATCACGCCGGTGATGTGGATGGCTTCATTGGTTGGATTGGCGCCGAGCTGATGCTGCTGCGCATCCCACGACAGCATCGCCAGGGGAACCAGGCCGCTTGTCAGCAGGACGAACTTTGCAAAGCCCGGGTCTTTCATCGGGTCAGAAATTGGCTCGCAGGTCCATGTTGCCGTAGAGCGATGCAACCTGTTCGGCATAGCCGTTGAACATCAGCGTGTCGCGGTAGCCGACGCCGATGCGCAGCTCGCGCGCCTGGCTCCAGCGCGGGTGATCGACGTTGGGATTGACGCTGGCGTAAAAGCCGTATTCGTCGGGGCCGGCGGCGCTCCAGGTGGTGGGCGGTTGATCTTCACGAAGATCAATCCGCACGATCGACTTGATTCCCTTGAACCCGTATTTCCACGGCACCACCAGCCGAACCGGCGCTCCATCCTGCGGCGGAAGCTGCCGGCCATAAATCCCGCTGGCCAGGATCGTCAGCGGATGCATCGCCTCGTCCATGCGCAGGCCCTCGACGTAGGGCCAGCTCAGGATATCGCTGTTTTCGTTGGGCATGCGATGCGGGTCCAGCAGCGTTTGAAACGCAACGTATTTCGCGCTGGCGAGCGGCTGCACCCGGTCGAGAAGATTCGACAGGGAAAAACCGTCCCAGGGGATCACCATCGACCAGGCCTCCACGCAGCGCATGCGGTAGACGCGCTCTTCGGCCGGGGCGATCTTCAGGAGATCGTCGAGATCGAACACGCCCGGCTTGCGGCACAGGCCGCCCACGCTGATCTGCCAGGGGCGGGTGATAAACCCGCTGGCGGCATCGGCCACGGATTCCTTGTCCGTTGAGAACTCGTAAAAATTGTTGTAGTGCGTGATGTCCTGAAAGCTGGTGCGCGGCTCATCGACGGTGAACCCGGCCGTCGCTCGCTTCACGGCGGCCTGCGTCGTCGGCGTCACCACTGGAATCTGGGCCAGCGGCGGCGGACCGGATATTTGGGATTCACCGCCTTGCACGATTGGATTGAACTTGCGGTAGACCCAGCCCGTGGCCGCCACGGATGCCGCCAGCACGCCCGCGCGCAAAAACCAGCGCCGATTCAAATAGATCGACTCATCGGTGATTTCGCGCTGCCCAATGCCGGGGGTTCTGCCGATCTGCATGCTGGTGGAATTGTAGTCAGTGCCTGCGAGTTAGGCTCTGTTTACATCTACGCGAACCAGCCGCGCCTGGATTCATCGATTCGGATCGAAATGCCCGCAGGGGGTAAAATCAGGCTATCTTGCATCGCGATCGAAGGAATTATCGGGAATATCCGCCACAGCGGCGTGCAGGTCGGACGGCGGAACGTCTTCCACCGCTCCCTGGACGTCGGGCCGAGTTGTCGGTGGGGAAAGATTGGGGTTGCGCTTCTCCAGACGATTGATGATCTGGTCGGTGCGCCGGTCGATCGTCTCGTCTTCGGTCGATTCCTCGTTCTGCAGCCGACCTTTTTCCTCGGCCAGTATGTTCTGAAGCCGATCCACCCGTTCCTGGTGAATTTTGACCTCGAGCTGGACGACCTCGCCGACCTTGTCGTGAATCTTGTCGCGCAGGTCCAGCGCCTCGGACCCCTCGGCGGCGGCGCGGTCTTCGAGCATCAGCGCGAACAGGTCGTCTTCAAGGGTAAATCGGCGGCGCAGATCATCCGTGATCGCCGGAAAATGCTGGGTTGTGAAGACATAATTGCGGAACTTACGGATGGCCTCGAGCGCCAAGGGCGAGTTGTGGTCGATCTCGATCGAATCCAGGACTTTGAAGCGGGAGGGGGAATACTGGCGCATGAAGACCATCATGTCGCCCCATTCCTGCTCGGTGGCCGGACGGATGCCATTGGTCTTGCCCTGATTCATGGCGCGCAGCGCACGCCAGGTGGGCGGCTGCGGCGCCGAGGTTCGCACCGGAGCATACGCCGAGTCAGAGGGCCGCGTCGCCGGCTGATCCGCCGACGCGCCGGCGCACACCAGCGCCGCCAAACCCACGAGGGAAATTGCCGCTTTCTTTACGATGTTCATGGAGCACCTGACGAATTCGAATCGGATTTCACATCACCGCTGCTGGTATCTTCCGCCTCCGATGGAGCGATGGACGCCACCTCGGCGACATGCTCCACCAGGTCGGAGCTTTCGGAATTGGAGATCTCAAACGAGTTGTAGAGCACGGCCAATTTTTCGTTGTCGGTCAGCGTATGCGGCTGAAGGGTGACGGGCGGAAGGCCGTGCATCTCCGCGGTGTGATACACCGCCCAGATGTAGTATCCGAGCATCAGCGCCGCCGCGGCCGCGAAACTGGACCGCACCCAGGGAATCTGCCGGCGAACGGGGGCATTGGTGGTCCGCCGACGGCGTTCGACCCAGAGCCGCAGCATCTGCGATATGCGGTTTTGCGCCGTCATCGGCGCCACCGGCGGGCGCGTGATGGCGTCCAGCGAGGCCATGGCATCGTACGCAAGCCGCTGCGTCTGACGAAGAATTTCCAGCTCCCCGCGCAAACGCGCATCGGACGCCAGCATCTGCTCGACCTCCGCCCGGTCCTGGGGGGGCAACTCATCGGCGAGATACATCAGCAGAATCGCCTCGTTGTTTTCCAGCTTTTGCAGATAACTTTTCATGACGTCCTCGATTCGGCGCGAGTCGCCTGCAGCGGTTCATTTTCCGCGAGCAACTGGCGAAGGCGAATCATCGCCTTGTGCATTCTTCCCAGCGCGGTGTTGAGCGGGCAGCCAAGCATCTGGGCGATCTCCACAAACTTCAGGTTCGCGTAATACCTCAGCAAAAGCACTTCCTTCTGGCTCTGCGGGAGCAATTCCATCGCGGCCCGCAATTTGGCCTCGGCCTCGGCGCCTTCCATGCGATGTGCGGCGTCGGGAACGGTCTCCTCGGTGACCAGCCGCAGCCCTTCCTTGGCTTTTATTTCCCGGCCGCGCGATCGCCAGTGGTCGTGCGCCTTGTTGGTAGCGATGCGGTACAGCCACGCCTTGAATCCACCGCTTCCCGAGGTCACTTCAAACTTGTCAAGATTCTCCAGGGCGCTGGTCCACGTTTGCTGATGCAATTCCTCGGCGAGCTGATCGCTGTGAACGAGGCGCTGCAAAAACCGAAGAAGGGACGAACAGTGCCGCTTGGCCAGATCTTCCCCAGCCCAGTCGTCCCCGTCGCGCAAACGGCGGACAAGCTCCTCATCGGTGACCGGGGTGGGCGCATGAGACTCATGGGTATCCATCCACAACTCCGGCCGTCACTTACATAACGATTGATCCATCGGAATATTTCGTCCCGTAAGCCTGAACTCGATGCGGGGTTTGCACCAAATCCAGCACTGGCACGGGGTTGCCTGCCATAATTATAAAAATCCCGCCTCCGCCGGCCAATCATTATAGGACGTTTCACCCCCGCCAGGGCATATCCCGGAATAAATGCCGAGGGCATGCGTTTTATTCAGCGGATCATGCGGCTTACTCTGTGCATCACAATGGGTATCTTCGGCGTCATGCTGGCTTACGCCAGGCTGATGGCGCTGGCGGCCGAGCCGACGCTCCCCGGGCCGTATGAATACATCAATTCGGCCGAGAATCCGATCGTGGTGCACATTGCGCCGCCGTCGCCCGCGTTCATCACCTCGCAGGCCAATTGAACCAGACGCTATAATCCCGCCATGGCCAGGAAAACTCAGCCCCCGCCCAAATCATTCGAAGAGGCAATCGCCGAACTGGAACAGATTCTCTCGCAGATGGAAGCCAGCCAGGTGGGATTGGAGGAAAGTCTCGCCAAATACGAGCGCGGAACATTCCTGATCCGCCATTGCCGCGGAATCCTGGGCGCCGCCGAAAAACAGATTGAAATCCTCTCCAAGGCCGAAGACGGCTCGCTGGAATCCGCGCCCGATGATTCCACTTCCCCATGACGCATTTAGCGGCGGTACGCAGCACCGCGCTTGCTCAAGTCCCGTCAAACCTCACCCCCACCCTCCCCAGCAACCGAACGGTATTATCATGGTACAACTTCTGGATCACCTCATCCGGCAGCGCCAGCCCGCGCAGCATCGGCTGATTCTCCTCCCCCAAATCCGGATCAAAAATAGGGCTGGGCCCGTTATACGCCGTCTCCCAGATCTTCCGGTGCGCCCAGAACCGACTGGCAAGGAAATCAAACCCCCGATCGTCGCCGCTCACCTGGTCGGTGCCGAATAAAATCCGATCGGCATTGCGGATGACAAACTCCCGGGCCGCGTCGCGCCGGGCGCTAAGCTCCCGCACCATCCAGCGGGTCGCGCTGTTATCGAGATACAAATTCGGAAACCGATCCAGCAAATCCTGTAGCCGCGCCAGGTTTTCCGGATTGCCCCCCATGTGCGCGCCCAGCCACGGATGATCGCGATACTCCTCAAGCACACCTTCCCACATCGCGTAGTGCTCGTCGCGCGTGCCGTACTTGGCGGCATCTGAATATTTTCCCGAATACCACGTATCGGGATCACCCACATGGCTCATGAGGATCATCCCCCGCGCCGCCGCTTCGCGAATCAGGGGGCGCAGCGCCGGTGAATCGAGCCGGTAATTCCGCGCCGCCATCGTGCCGGGGGCCATGTGGAATTTGATGATGCGGCTGCCCATGTTGTAGAACATTTCCAGTCGCCGCAGCCAGTCGTCGATGGATGGATTCTGCCATGACGGCACCGCGATGAATTGAATTCGGCCCGGCCAGTCGCGCTGCAGCACGAGCGCTTCCTCCAGCGGGGCCATGGTGACGAACGCATCAATTCCGTAATGCTTCGCCGCTTCAAACCAGATCTTGGCGTGGCGACCCGCCACCAGATGCGTGTGCGCATCGATCACGATCCCCTTCACCTTGGGCCGCGGGATCGGCTGCCGATAATCAAGATGCAGCCGGTTGTATTCGAGAGGCTTGGCCGGCGCCAGCGCCGCGGCGGCGGCCGCGGTGAGGTTCGTAGGAAGCGGCGGAATGCTCGCCGGAGACTGAACAGCCTGCGTCATCAAAAACAGCGTATGCCACGAATGCGGGAGATTCAAATTATCAGAAACGAATGGCCGAAAAATAGCACGTAATTAATCTGCTCCTTGATGCCAAGGGGGTTAGTAATGTCCACCCCACTGGACCAATAGTTTTGCTACAGCGCCGTCTTTTGAAGCCAACTTTAGCGGTGTGTCACCGGATATGGACTTGGCGTTGGCATCCGCGCCATTCGCCAGCAGCACCTTCACGATTTCAACAAATTCATTTCCCCGTTCGGATGCAAAATGTAACGGTGTATAGTAAATCAGAAACTCCCTCACATTAACGTTCGCTTTATTTGCCACCAGCAATTGGACGATGTCCAACTGTCCGGTTCTTGCAGCGTAGTGCAAGGGCGTCTGGCCCTGGTTATCTCGGGCATTGACGTCCGCACCGTTGACAATTAGAAGCTGAACGAGATCTTTATCATCATTTAACAACGCATAGTGCAGAGGAGCTTTGCCATTACCGTCTTTTATCGCTGCGAGAGCCGGATTTTGTTTCAGAAATGCTCGTACTTGCTTGAGATCATCCAGCGCGGCAGCGTCGTAGATCGTGTATCGCGCCTTTTGCGATACTAAAAGTTCCACGATATCCTCGTGGCTATTGAATGCGGCACGATCGAGCGCGGTATTTCCAAAATTATCCTTGGAATCCAACGTGGCTCCTTCAGCAAGGAGTAGCGCGACCATTGGCTTCAATCCGCTTTCGGCCGCGATATGTAGGGGCGTGCCGCCATTGTCATCGCGAGTGTTGATATCTGCCTTGTCGGCCAGGAGCGCCTTAACAGTTTTTATGTGGTTCCCGGCCACGGCGAGCGACAGAGGCGTATTGCCTTCATAACCTCTCGCGTTCACATTAGCCTTGTATTTCAATAAGAGTTCCACGATATCGTCGTGAAAATTTCCGCCAGAGCCTCCCTGCAATACAGCTATATGCAAAGGCGTATAACCGGCGCTGAACGGCGCATTAACATCGGCATTATGTTGGAGCAAGAGTCTTGCCGCGTCTGTTTGTCCGCAATCCGCTGCCAATTGTAAAGGTGTTTGCCGCTTCCCGTCGCGAGCATTTACGTTTGCACCCTGAGTGATTAGAAACGCGACCAACTCTATATGGCCGTTGGCAACCGCCATATCCATCAGTGTGTTGCCGTTGTAATCCGTATTACTGATCATGCCAGGATTTTTTTGCAGTCCGGTCTTTACCGTTTCCAAATCTCCGGACCGGGCTGCGTCAAACAATTCAGTTCCGCTATCGCACTTCCCAACACGTGCGCAGAAAATCAAAACAAAGCAAATAGCTGTTGCCTGGCGGAGAATCCAACGTGAGCTGGAAATTCTAAAATAGTTCTGCATTTTTAATCTACTTTTCTAGCGACTTTCGCAACAGGCCTTGCAAATATCAAGCTTTCTTTAACCGCTCGACGGCTGCCTCCACCTGCGGGACTAGTTCGCCGATTTCCGCGGCCGCGCTGGTTTGATCCTCCCTGAAATTTTTTGACCGATCCGCCAGCGTCTGCAACAGCCGGATGTCGGAGGATTCAGCCCGCTGGGCAATTCGCCGGCCGGCGTCCCGCAGCAGGTCGGACTGGCCGCCCGTTTCCAGCGTCAGCGGAGCGCGGCACAAGCGGTCGAATTCCAGCAGCTTCGCGGCCAGGTCCTTCCCCTTCTGCTCGAGCCGCAGCGCATTCGCCTGCATCATTCCAAGCTGATGGCTGGTAACCGCCTTGGAATATTCGCTGAAAATCGTCAGGACCATCCGCGCCGCCGGCGCGAGCACGCGGAGGTTGGCGGAGATTCTCGCGTTCATCTGCTCCACCAGTTTGTCCACTTCGTCGTTGCCGGTGAGCTCATCTTCCGCGCTGACGCCTGTCATGCCGCCGTGCACTGTGCCGCCCACGGTGTCATCACTGCCATAACCCGGCGAAGAATCGGGCGGCTCATCCACGATGTCGGCCGCGGCGCTGTGGGCAGCCTGAACGCTGGTGAAGCTGAACAGCGGGCCCAGCTCCAGGTAATGCGGACGGATTCGTTCCCAGTCCTCCACCATCAGGGATTCGATTCGATTGAGAACCGTCAGCCCGTCGCCGACGATTCCCCAGTCTTCGATAGGCCGGAAAATCCTCCGGCGTAATCTCTTGAACACCATCACATCCGCGAAGATCACGGCGAACAGCAGGACGCCGCAGACCACGTCGCTGGTGATGCTGGTATATTTGACAAACGCAATGGACAGCGCGACCAGCAGCGGGAAAACGGCGGCCTGATAAAACGCGAAATCCGTCCGGGCCATGCGGGCTCGCAGGACGGCATTGGACCAGAGCGTCGCGATCCATGCGGCGATCCCCGCCACAAACAGCGACGATTGTACGAGCTGAATCATCAGGGGTTGCAACTGAAGCGGTTTCACCTGCTGAAACGACCACATCACCGACAGGCCGACCAGCACCAGCGCGATCAAAGTCCCCGGAAAAAGCTGAAGCTGGATGATCCGGCGGCGCACGCGCGCCGCGTGGTCGAGGGCGGCCTCGCTGCCCGGCACGAGCTGACCGGCCTTGGCGCCTTCCTCCATGCTTTCCAGCCACTCGAGCGATTTGAACTTGTTGTCGGCCTCGACCAGATACGCCGCCGCGAGTTTTCCTCGGTATGCGCTCAGGATGACGTTGGCCTTGGATTCCCATCGCGGATCGTCGAGCGCGCGGCGAAGCTCTTTCATCCCCTGGTGGATCTGCTCGCCGTTAAGCAGCGTCGCCGCCCGCTTGGTGGGTTCCTGGCGAATCCGTGTGAACGGCTCGCCCGCCGAGACGACCCCCAGCGAACTGCCCACCATGAACGCGCGATATTTCTTCTGCTCATACCGATACGCGGCGGTGATGATGTTGGCGCGAAAAATGAGCAGGTCTTCGCGCTGAATGCGGCCGAAAAATTCGCGGCGCGTCTCCGTGGAGAGATTGATGATCGCCGTCCGCAGCGGCGTGCCGGCGATGGTTTCCAGCAGTTTTTCGTTGAGCGCATCGGCGGAGAAATGCGCGATCAGCCGGTAATCGCCCGACCGCAGCGCCGTGCTGGCCTGCTCGCCGATGGGATGCTCCAAGGTCTGCGAGCGCGCCGGCTCGTCGCCGCGCGTGGAGCGCAACAGCAGCGTCACGACATACAGCGGCCGCGCCGCCGCGTTGATCAGCGCGATCTGATCGTCCAGCTCCGCATTCCCCCCGGATAGCGCGCCGGCCCATTTCAAAAGCCGAAGCCGGATGTTGGCCGATTCACCCTGATCCAGATCGCGCAGCTCGAAATATCCCTTGAGCGCACCGCGAAGATCGTCGGGCGTCCGCACCTGGCGTTTGTTCAGTTCGTCAAAAAGCGCGTTGCGGTCCGCCGGCGAGGAGACGCGGGATATCTGCGGAAACACCGGCTCATTGCTCGTCTGATCGGTGACGAATGTGGAGGTATCGGCGCCAATTTCCTGCTGCTCTTCAAGCTCCTCCTCGTCATTGGGCGGAGCGTCGGCCTGCTCGTCGGCGGGGGCGAGATCGACGTCCTCGGAGGTTTCCTCCACGGGCGCTTCAGCAACCGCGTCATCGGACGCCAGTGAGATTTCCGATTCCACTTCCGGCGCCGCGGGCGCGATCGGCTGGGACATCGCCTGGCCGGTTTCCCGGAATTTGATCTCATTTTGAAGCGACAATTCCGGCTGCTTTTGCGCAGCGGGGATTGGCGGCGCGGCGGGAGCGGCCAGCGCATCGGCAAACGCCTTGGCCGAGTCGAACCGCCGCTCGCGCCGCGCGTAGGATTTGCGAAAAACATCGTCGAGCCAGGCCGGCACCTGCGGATTCAGTTCACTCGGCAGCTCCGCGCCGCTGGGGGCCTCGCCCGTCAGCATTTCAAACAGCACGACGCCCACGGAATAGATATCGGATTTGACATCGGCAAGATCGCCATTGCGCCGCTCCGGCGCGATATAGATCAGCGCCGCGCCCTGATTCTGCTTCTTGGCGATGTCATCTTGCGTCAGCGCCGCGCTGGCGGCTGCCCCGACGCCGAAATCCGTCACCTTCACTGACCCGCCGCGGGCAAAATCACCGGCGGCGGCAGTGGAATCCAGCAGGATGTTTTCCGGACGGATGTCGCCGTGAACCACTTGCCTTTCGTGGCCGAACTGCAGCGCGCCCAGAACCTGGCGCAGAATGTTGATCGACTGCGCGACGGTGAGGCGCTTGCCGCCGATCCAGCTCCGCAGCGTGTCGCCCGGCACGTATTCGGTGATCAGATACGGCGGCGTGGCGGCGGGATCGAATCCCAGCGGGGCAATAATATTGGGATGAACCAGGCGATGAACGCGCACGCCTTCCTGACGGAGACTGTTCACGTACTGAGGATCGGTGGCGATTTTCACCAGCGCGAGCTGATCCGACCACATGTGGTGATGGGCGCGCCATTCCTGGGCGTAGGAGTTCTCGGTTACGAGTTCTTCCAGGACATATTCGCCAATGCGCTGATTCGGCTGAAACATTCAAATCCGCCCTGAGAACAGCGAGCCGCTGATCAATGCCGGGGACACGGGAGCGCGATGGAACCGGACTGGGAACGCGGCACGCTTCAAGGAGATGCGCAACGATATTTGCCGGCCACCGATACGCGAAAAAATAATCGCTGCCGCATCCTCACACAAGGATACCAATTATTCGCGCTGACCCACTTGTACAGGTTCTACCCGTTTTGCGACAACCCTGGCATCGATTGCGCAAAAACTACCGGTCGTCAATTGATAATTGGTTCGATGGGCTGTAACATGATGGTCTCGGATAAAACCGTTTGCGACATATTTGGAGGGAAAATGCGAACAACATGGATGTTGGGGGGCGTACTGGGTTTCTCGGCGGTGGCGATGGGGTCGCCGAATCTGCAGTTCCAGACGGTCATTTATCAGGGCCAATCCATTGCCGGCGATCAGTTCGACGATGCCGGTCAGGTGGTTGTCGCGCCCAATGGAACGGTGGGAATCGTCGGCGTACTGGAAACCTCCGGCAATGAAGTGGTTATCTATTCCACGGGATCCGGCAATTCGTGGACGAGCAATTCCATCGCGGAAACTTCTACCGCGGCATTTACCTCGCCGGATGGCGATCAGTTCGATTCGTTTGCCAACCTGGCGATGACCCAGGACATTGGCGGCGCAACCCGGCTGACGTTTGCCGCGCAGGACACCGCGGACAATTCGGGAATTCTCCAGTGGGACACCGGTACGAGCAACCTGGGCAGCGTCGCTTTCGATGGGGATTCCAACGGATACAGCAATGTCGGCGGCGGTGGCACCGACAGCGGGTTTGGACTCATTGAAATGCAGGTGAACGGCAGCGGGCAGGTCATGTTTCCCGCGACCACTTCCAGCAACATCATCGGACGCGGAAATGATCTGGCTGCGCCTTACACCATGTACACCAGCGGAAATCCGGCCATCAATGATCTGAGTTCGCGCGTCGCGCTTGGGGCGGACAACAGCGGTGTGGCTCTGCTGAGCAGCGGATCAACCCCCGGCATTTACAGCATCTCCGCCGCCGGCGGGATCACGAACAAAGTTTCCGGAACCTACACGCCGGCTGCGACGGACCCGGTCATGGGATATTACAGCACCGGCGGAAGCAGCGCCGCGCTGATGCTCTTTGCAGGGAGTTCCTCTCAGCAATTTCAAATCGGCCTCAGCAAAAATGGCGGCGCGCCCACCATCCTGGTTCCGCAGTTCACGGCCAATGGTTCTATTCCCCAGGCCGAGATGGCCCCGAGTGGGAAGATCGCCATGTACGTCCCCAACACCTCGGGCGATACTCTTTTGACGGCCGATGCAACCAATGCAACCCCGACGACGAAATTGATCGCATCCGTTTACGGCACCGCCAATGCCACCAGCCTGACGGATGTCGCCACAGATCCCGGCAACAACGATTCGCTGAAAATCTATGCCCTGACTGATGCGAACGATGCAACCGGGCCCGAGATCAATTCCAGCGGCACAGTGGTCTTCACCGGCGATGTGGGCGATTCACCCTCCGATGAAAAGGAAGCGCTCATGGACTGGGTTACGGGCGATGCCAGCCCCGAGATTCTGCTTGCCGTGGGCGACACGGTGACGGTCGGCGGTCAGCCGGTCACGATCCAGGATTTCTCCCGCACCAATCTCTCCAGCGAAGATGATTACTACAAGAACGCCCTGAACGACCAGAATGAACTGGCCGTGGACGTGGATTACACGCTCAATTCCGACCCGTCCGAAGGCGGCTCGGCGGTGCTGGTCGCGGTGATCCCCGAGCCGACAACTTTGGCCCTGGTTTCGCTGGCCGGGGTTGGCCTGATGGCCCGTCGGCGGCGACGTTGATCGCTCTTGCCGAAACGGCAGAGTACCCTCACTGACTGTCGAATTGGCATCTACTGGGCGGAAACCCGGAGTTGATCCGCAGTCGCCATCGCCGTAACCATCCTGTATTATTGCAGTTGTGAAGCCCACGCCCCCGCTGTCTATTGGCACGAGCTTTGCCAATAACAGGCGTTACACCTATTTGGTTTAAGGAGCGAATTCATGGCCAAAATTATCGGCATCGACTTAGGAACAACCAACAGCGTCGTCGCCATTATGGAAGGAGATCAGCCCAAGGTGCTGATCAACGCCCAGGGGAGCAGACTGACGCCTTCGGTGGTCGCCTTCACTGACAAGGGCGAACGCATCGTTGGTCAAAATGCAAAACATCAACAGGTCACCAATCCCAAGAACACCATCTTCAGCATCAAGCGCTTCATGGGCCGGCGGCACAGCGAGGTCGGCTCGGAAGAGAAGATGGTGCCCTACTCGGTCGTCGGGGCCCCCGAAGAACTGGTGCAGGTGGAAATCCGCGGGAAGAAGTACACCCCGGAGGCCATCAGCGCCATCATCCTGGGCGATCTGAAAAAGACGGCCGAGGATTATCTTGGTGAAAAAGTGACCGAAGCGGTCATTACCGTGCCGGCGTATTTCAACGACGCACAGCGCAAGGCAACCAAGGACGCAGGCGAAATCGCCGGGCTGAAAGTCCTGCGCGTGCTGCCCGAACCGACGGCGGCGGCGCTGGCGTATGGGCTCGACAAGAAAAAGAACGAAAAAATCTGCGTCTTCGACCTCGGCGGTGGAACGTTCGACGTTTCCATCCTCGACGTCGGCGATGGCGTGTTCGAAGTCCTCAGCATCAACGGCGATACCCACCTCGGTGGTGACGACTTCGACCAGGTGCTCATCAACTTCCTCGCCGATGAATTCAAGCGGATGGAAGGCATCGATCTGCGAAAAGATCCGATGGCCCTGCAGCGCCTGAAGGAAGCGGCCGAGAAAGCCAAGATCGAGCTTTCCAGCGCGATGGAGACCACCGTCAATCTGCCGTTCATCACGGCCGACCAGAACGGACCCAAGCATCTGCAGATTTCACTGACGCGATCGAAATTCGAGCAACTCATCGGCCCACTGGTGGAAAAATGCCGCAAGCCGGTGGTGGATGCATTGAAGGATGCGAAGCTCTCCCCCGACAAGATCGACGAAGTGATCCTCGTCGGTGGTTCGACGCGCGTGCCGATGGTGCAGCGGCTTGTGAAGGAGCTGTTCAACGGCAAGGAACCGAACAAGAGCGTGAATCCCGATGAAGTCGTCGCGGTGGGCGCGGCCATCCAGGGCGCGATCGCCACCGGCGAGGTCAAGGATATCCTGGTGCTGGACGCCACCCCGCTGTCGCTGGGCGTCGAGACGCTCGGCGGCGTGATGACGGTGCTGATCCCGCGAAACACCACGATTCCCACCAGCAAGACGGAAACATTCTCGACCGCCGCGGACAACCAAAGCGCGGTGACGATCAACGTCCTGCAGGGCGAGCGCGAATTCGCCCGCGATAACCGGCTGCTGGGCGCGTTCAATCTGGAAGGGATTCCACCGGCGGCGCGCGGTGTGCCGCAGATCGAGGTCACCTTCAACATCGACGTCAACGGAATTCTCTCCGTTGCCGCCAAGGACAAGGCGACCGGCAAGGAAAACAAGATCGCGGTGCAGAACGCCGGCGGATTGAGCAAGGAAGAGATCGAGAAGATGAAGCTGGACGCCGAGCAGCACGCCGCCGAAGACAAGAAACGCCGTGAGTTCATCGACGTAAAGAACCGCGCCGAGGCGTTCGTGTACGAGACCGAAAAATCGCTGCGCGAGCATGGCGACAAGGTCTCGGCGGAAATTCGCGGAAACATTGAAAGCGCCCTGAACAACCTGAAGGACGCGATCAAGAGCGACGACGCCGACAGCGTGAAGAAAACGATGGACGCACTGCAGCAGGCGAGCATGAAGCTCGGCGAAGAGGTCTACAAAGCCACCGCCGCCAAGGCGGGAGCGGGCGCGGCCCCCGAGGCCAGCACCGACCGCGGCACCACCGCCGAGCCCAAGAAAGACGAAGACGTGATCGACGCCGAGTACGAAGTAAAGGAATAAGCGTCGATCGACGATTGCAGTTTGTCGCACTCAAAGCCCCCGGATGGCTATCCGGGGGCTTTTTTGTGCGCTGGATTGAGCAGCATAACTGTTCTATCCTGTTATCATGATGGACAAATCCTTCGTGAAATGGTGGTTGACGCGGGTAACCCCATTTCGGGATGTGCCGCCGGAGAAACTCGCCGCCGAGCGCGATGCCGTCGAGCGGCTGGGGGACTACAACCAGAACTACGCCGAGTTCCTCAACCGCGCAGTCTTCCCCGCCGTGGACGATCTGGTGAAATTCCTCGCCAAGAGCGGCATCGTTCACCGCGTCAGCACCTGGGGCAACCAGCTTTCGCTGCGGATTCACCTGGCCTGGCGATGGGGCGAGCTGGTCATCATGCAGAGCCACGAGGACTGCGTGACCTTCGAACATCACATCATCACCGAGGGAGAAAAACGTGGCGACGAAAGCGCGGAAGACCACAGCCATCAATACGACCTGCGCGACCCCATCCCCGGCCCCGTGGCGGAGAATGAACTGCAATTTTTCCTGAGCCGGGTGGCCCAGGACCTGGTCGAAACCGGCCCCGAGCCCGAGCTTCCCCCGGGAGAATCCCCCAGTTCCCCGATGTAGGACTTGCGATGTAGAATTAGTTATGCCAGCCGAATCACCAAAGAAAATTCTCCTCGTCGGCCACTGCGGCCCGGACTCAACATACCTGAAGATCGCCGCGCGATCCGCCCTCGGCGAAGTGGCCGTCACCTCCGCCGGCGACCGCGCCCAGCTCGACCGCGCCATCGCCGCCGGCGTCGATCTGATCCTCTTCAACCGCGAACTGGATTACGGCTTCGAACCCGCCACCGGCGTGGACATGATCCGCCTGTTGAAACAGCAGCATCCCGATTTGAAGATGATGCTGATCACGAATTACCCCGAGGTGCAGGCAGCCGCCATCGCCGCCGGCGCGAAGCCTGGATTCGGCAAACGTGATATTGGATCGCCGCGCGCGCGGGAGATGATTCGGGGAGCGTTTTGATGGGGGATTCGGACATCATTAGCTTTATTGATGTGAGCGGCTCATCGAAGTTCAATTTGCAAAAGAACTATTGAAACCTGCGGAATTTATCCCCACTTGTAACCAGAATTAGAATTTCCAATCCTCAAGCGGCCAATTCCCAAAAACAAGATATCCAAGAGCCGCCTTGTTGTTCAAATCATTCATCCGGCGTTACGACCTCGATCGCCTGCCGTCCATGCTTGCGATAGACCCTGAAATGACGATCCAGCGTGAATACAATCGCCGTTGGATTAATCTCCGCCATCCGAACCAGGCAAGCATCGGCGAGTGACATTGGTAAATCCTCGTACTTCCGCATTAGCCGGCCAAGTAATTCCGCCTCATCGGCCAAATTGAATTCGATTGAGAACAGGCCGCGCTCGAACATT